>Ga0307512_10001612_pt1 | contig 31331 bp, 32 predicted proteins | sample 14_EM_MG_FD_200267 | JGI IMG/M metagenome (GOLD analysis project Ga0307512, IMG submission 200267) | Populus trichocarpa ectomycorrhiza microbial communities from riparian zone in the Pacific Northwest, United States - 14_EM | ecosystem: Host-associated > Plants > Roots > Unclassified | place... | reverse complement strand
CATACAAAGTAACACTCTTTATCCAAAATGAGTACCACCGGCAGTTCTACTCAAATGCTTCAAGTTCACCCTCAAGCTTCCCTTGCAACTGAAACCTTGATACAACAAGTGATTGCCGGCCAGTTTGGGGAGAATGTAGTCTACCTGATGACAGGGAGGTTTTCTCAGATCACATAACTGCTTTTCAGCGAGTACAGAAGTATGCTTTTGCGAATGGCTTTGCTATTACCGAGTCCCAGGTGTATTGACACATGCAAATATTGTAAACATAATTAACTAGCATAGGTTGATTTAAAGAAGCATCGCCGGGTATTTTCTTGTGTACACCATAGAAAACCTGGGAATAAGCACAATATTACTGATGAAGTCGTTCGGAAGGAGATATTTTTGGAGATGGGAGGGAAAGATGAGGAAGGAACAACCTTGCGGCAGCGAAAAGGATATGTAAGTATTGGGATATATGAATCACAAGAACTTTTCTGGCATACCGAATTGGACACCCAGGCTACTGTTTCTGTGTAATATAATCAAGCCTTTACATGTTTGTTTATAGATCACCCCAAGTAATTATTATCTAAGTAAAACATCCGCGCGGCAAAAGTCTTGGACGGATGCTGGGACGGATGGTCCGGAGTGGCGTCGTTTCCGATATCACCCATTGTGCCACTGGGCCCACGCTCAGTCCATTACGGCACCAGTGCCCCGGAAAACTAAATGAACCTCTTAGTCACGGAATGGGTTTCTATTATGACCAAATGGACTTTAGTTCATGCAAATGTGAATTGAAGCTCTTGCTAAAATGGCAGCGCGCGCTATATCCATAGAATAGCTACAATTCTTTCCGGTCGTTTAGGGTGTTAGACAGAAACAAAACGAGTCTGTTCGAGATCAAACGCGTCTAGAGTTGGCCTTTCATGGATAATTAGAATTGTCAGTACCACAGCTATTAGAATTACCAGGGATTCCGACAAACTAGCGAGACCTTTAGTTAATCTAGCTAGAGGCGCTTTGCCATGCTCTGTAAGGCTGCTCTGACGGTGCCGTGTGTGTGATGTCTGCTAAATTTCTAAATGTAGGGATGCCTCAACGACTCCCGAAGTATCAATGATTGCATAACGCAGCCAACATGACTTTTTAGGTTTGCTTAGGCGTTAATCTTGTTAAGCACGTAGTGCGGATGAAAGACACGCGAAGCCAGATTTTAGACGTAACTTAGCAGGTTCTAGTATCATATCGGATCACTCGATTTACTTCTATACTCATTGTTGCATAAATAGATCTCAGCCTTCTTATGGCCGGAGATGATGGCCCGTATGGGAGGCTGAAAGGTTGCTGTCGGGCTGATGGCATTCAGCCGGATCTATAATAGAATGAGTACGTACGCGTTCGCACTTGTATGACCATATATATATGGCCTTGTGGCCCTCATAGATAGTACACAATCAAGCATCTCTATCTCTACTTTCAACACCCATTGTTACGATGAGGAGAACCGTGTGCGTGCATGGACTTAAGGTGCAGAGAAGAGAGAAGGAGGAAGACTCGAGATATATAAAAGAGTCGTGTGCCTTGCCTTCGAATCGCTTACGATCAGCTCGTGTCAGGTTTATACAGAAGTGATACCAGTAATCACTCGGTTTTCTTTACATAGCTAGTTGAGTTCTTCCATTTACGCTCGGCAAGAACTACCTGGGCATGATCTTGGTGCTGGATTCTATCGTACAATTACTGAGAAACAAAAAGTCCTAACATTTTAATCTATTCCGCGCCGATCCTGGCAATTTATATTGGTTACATTTTGTCAGTTGATCCACCGTAAATAAAAATAAGCCAATTGTAAAGCAGTATGAGAAACAAGAGCACCAGCAGGGGAATCAAAGCAAGCAACAAATTCCCTGCCAGGAAATATAGTGGTGCGGGGTAAATCCGCTACCTCGGTAACTAACACTTCTTGCGGTGGAACACCTACACACCCATACATAAACACATCCAAGACCTAGCTCCCCCGCACCCCACCGAAGGAGAGGTGGGTCTTTTAACATGCCTCCCATCAAGAAACACCTCCCAAAGAAACCCACAAAATCCCACGGCAGCGTGCGGATGATGGAAGCATTTGTCGGACTGCCTCCCCGACCATCCTCCAAAGAGCGTCTCTTCCGCGAGGAGCTGACCCGGAAATCTCTCCAGCTGCGGACGAAAATCATCAAGACGCCGAAGCAGCTGTGGCTCCGAGATGTTCCGGCGACAGCATTTGGGCCGCACTACAAGCGCGATAAGAACTGCGGGTGCGATGGATGTAGCGATGCGCGCTACTGGTGGAAGTATAATTACGACCCGATGCGCAAGAAGTGGAAGACGGTTTGGTCGGGTTATGCGGGAATGCAGAGGGCGATGAAGAGGGAGTTGAGGGTTGCGGTTGGTAGGCTGGAGAGGGAGCTGAAGGTCAAGTATGGTTTGGATTAATGGCGTGAGGCAACAGGAATGTGGGAGTGTTGGTTCTGGACTCTAAGAGATCTGGAAATATGTCTACAGATATAGTTTGGATACACCTCGATACAACGTTTTGTATCGTGATACATTTATGGCGTTTAAAAATAAGAATGTATCGCGGATTAATTAATTAGATGCGTATCCCACCGGTGATACATTTCGGGTATAATTCCTGCATACATATCGGCGATGATACATTCTCAGGTACATTTGTTGAATACACATCTACGGCGGTCCATTTCCAGATACATTCCCGAATTACATACTCCCTTAGATACATTAAATCAATGGACCCAGAACATCGTGAGACAGACAATGGTGTTGAGTACGGAAAGCAGCGGGAATCGCCAACAGCTGGAGCTACGGCCGGGGAAGACTTCTAGTACCGCTTACAATTGGGAAACAAATGTTCTGGCGGGCCTGAGAATCGTGCGCATGTGGGTGTATGTACGGCTAGTTTGGCATGAGTTGCTGATTTGATGCTGATGATCACCAGCGGTGATGGTGTTGAGGAGTCTTACTCTGTCGGCGGAAGCGTATTCCCATTACAGATGAGATATTCTAGTGGTTCTTATACATTAAGAAATGTAGGATGACACTAAGATACATTCGTTTAATACATTTTCGCCCATATTAATGTACCGAGCCCGATACATTAATAGGACAAATTTTCGGGTCTCGTAGAGTGAATGAGTGCTTGTTTCGCTTTAGTTTGCTAGTTCATCTACGCTCGCCCCTGCCACTGCGAAATAAGCGTCAGACATTCACGTACCAATTTTTCTTTCGCGAAACCGCGTCCGCGCGGAATCCCGATGTAGCGAGCTGGGCTACCGCTCTGGTTCGCGGCATGTGGTAGAGGCGGGAGATAGAAGCTGCTAATCGGGGATTAGGGGATTCATTGGGAAGGTGGGGACACAGACTCCCGAGAGCGGTGTACATTTTAAACGATTGTTGTGCCATTCATTGCACGCCGGAACGACTCCAATAATCTCGAGACACCTACCGTTTGGCACCGCACCTCACCCGCCACGACCAACCAGTCAACAAACTTACCATTTTTAACTCATTCCTTGCATATGTCCAGATCGTACATCTTGAGCGCTGTGTGAGACTGTCCGATTTCCTGTGGCGAGTGGTGTCGGAAGCGTAGCAACACATGCGATCCAACCAGTAACCGGCAAGACCCGCCCGGAAGCACCGAGGTGCTTTAGGCTACCGCGTCAAGTGGCTGCTTTTTGATCCGGCGGATCTAATCTGGCCTCCGTTGCCGATCGATTGTTTTTGCACGTACGTGGCAAGGAACGCCGGTTACTGATGCGGTAGGTAGAAGTCCGAGTAGAGACCGCCGGTCGGCTAGGCTGTCCTGCTGCATGCGAACAGACACACGTGTACGCCGGTCGCATAACTTGCCAAAAGCAAACGCGAAAAACGGGGGTGAAAAATTCCCTTCCAAAGTTTTCTTTCTCGCTGTTTTTTCAACACTTCGTCTTTTCTCGCCGTCTTTGTGCATTTTTGTACCGCAGCACGACCTTTGGCAGGTATTTTTTACTCTGTGTGTTCGGCACCCGGCTTGCCAACATCCCGATCAACTGCAGAATCCCATCACACCTGGTGCAGTAACACATCTCCACTGCCCCGCTTGCCCCAGAATCTTCAATTTGATAAGCAGCAATGACAACCGAGACAAGACAGGGCCGGAGGCCATTCACGAGGCCGAAACGCAACGCCGCCGTCGGGGCGGATAATAGCGGAGCGTCTACGGAGCTTAGCGACTTTATTCAAGAGAATGCGCTCCTTCTTGGGTTCAATAAGTACGCCCAATGGATCGGTCGAGAGCAGTACTTAGCGAAAATCCTGCCGCAGCGTTCGTATGACGAAGAGCCGACGATTCGTGCTTTTGTACAGAAGATGGATATGTGAGCACGAGGGCTTGGGTTTGCAATGTGGGCGATGCTGACGTTTCCAGACCGCGTCTCACAAAAATGTATCAGGCGTCGCAGAGAACTGGCCAGGGTGGGCACTCGGATGCCACTCCCGCCGCCGGGCGAAGACCCCAAGCCACTGCACCCTCGTTCGGCTCCCACCCCGGTCCCAGACCCCCCGCCGCGAACCATCCGAATCCACAGTACCGCCAGAACCAACAGTACCAACAACACCGCCCCAACGGTGTACCGAGCGCTGTGCCAGGCCCGAGCGAATCGAGAGTTTACCCAGAACCACCGGCGCCGCAAGTCCACGCTCTTCGGCAGGACCGGCCAAGAGACGCCGGCGATCTCAAACCGCTACCCGCTCTGTCAGACCAAGCATGCTTGCTGGAATCCGCCGGCACGATCAAGCGAGACTCGGAGGTCGAGAAAGCTGTCATGTTCTCTGCGGCGCTACTAGAGATGGATCCGGAAGCGCCGCGGCTAATTCCGCAGTACGGACTACTCGGGACGGCATCTGATATCTATGACTACGGTGAACCGCAAGCGGCGGATCGGAGAGTGTTCCTGAACACTAACTACCCCGCGTCCTTCTTCATCTGTGGACTCCAGGGCAGCGGGAAGAGCCACACAACCTCCTGCATTCTCGGTTAGCCCCTCCCCTCCCCTCCCCGGTAGCCCTAGCTAACGGTGTAGAAAACCACCTCCTCGACTCCCCCATCCTCGGCCACAGCTCCCACCCCTGCTCCGCAATGGTCTTCCACTACGGCCACTACACCTCGCGCGAGACCTTCCGCCCCTGCGAGGCCGCCTTCCTCTCCCTCCGCGGCCAACACTTCCCCGCCCAGCCCGCAGTCTCCAGTGTCAGCGTCCTCGTCTCGCCCTCAAACTTCTACGCCCTAAGCCGCTCCTACTCACAAATTCCCGGCGTCACCATCCGCAAACTAAAGCTCCGCGCGAAAGACCTCCACGTCTCCTCCCTCCTCACCCTCATGTCATGCGACCGCAAGGCTTCGGCACCCCTGTACATGGGGCAGGTGACGAAGGTTCTCCGGGACATGGCCGAGATTGCGACCGGCGGCGGCTTTGATTACTTGGATTTTCGGAACCGTGTGCAGAGGCTGGATCTGACGCGGGATCAGCGCGCGCCGCTGGATCAGAGGCTGGATTTGCTGGAGTCGTTTTTGGATCTGGAAGGGGTGGAGTCGTGCTTTGAGTTTGGCCCCGGCTCGCTGACGGTGGTGGATTTGTCGTGTCCGTTTGTGGATGAGAATACGGCGTGTGTGTTGTTTAATATTTGTATTGGGGTTTATCTTGGATCGGAAGCGTCGGATAAGGGCAGGATTATTGCTGTTGATGAGGCACATAAGGTTCTACCCCCGCCCTTTCTTTTTCCGTTTGTTTGTTTGCTTTAATCATACTGCATCACTCTATCTAGAGTATTGCAGTGCCCGCTTCCCCTCCCCTTTTCTTGTCCGTTACTGACAGAGCAGTACATGACGGACACCCCCGCCTCCAAAGTCCTCACCGACCGCCTCCTCAGCGTGATCCGCGAGCAGCGGCACTACGGCGTTCGCGTCATCATCTCGACACAGGAACCGACGATCTCGCCGAGGCTTATGGATCTCTCGTCGGCTACCATTATCCACCGCTTCACGAGTCCCGAGTGGTACAATGTCCTGCGCACGCATATCTCGGTGTTTCGGGCGCAGGAGAAGGGGGGTGCGGAGGGTTCGGATTTGTTTGAGCATATTATTGGGTTGGGCGTGGGGGAGGCGCTGGTTTTTGCGCCGTCGGCGTTTGTGGCGTGCGGAGAGGGGGTGTGGCCGAGGAAGTTGAATGCGGAGGCTGTTAAGATTGCGGTTAGGAGGAGGGTTACGTGGGATGGGGGGAGGTCGGTGCTTTGTGTTTGATGGGGTTGTGTTTGATGGTATTGTAAGGTCGTCAAATATAATCATACTGCCTTCGGAGTTGCTTTGTTGAACGATTGATGTTGATGTGATTTCGTGCTGTCGCTCGAATCTTCTCGCTGCCTGATTAAATTGTAGCGGCTAAAATCTTGGAGACTTTTCATGCGATGACACTTTGATTTGAATTCGAAAAAAAAAGGAAACGCTATACTGATACTGTCCAAACGATAAAAGAATATCCTCACCACCACTACACAAAGTCCAGCTCCTCACACCTACATTCCCACTTAGAGCCACCCCTCCTTACATAATGCAATCAAATATTTTCAAGCAAATCACAGATTCCAGCATACCACAACTAATCTTCACAAAATTCGAGAGTAAACAGGGCCAATATCAAAAGGCCATCGAACCAACGAGGGCGGTTGGATTGGTGCGATGTTGGCGTCAAAGATGTTAGTCATCTAGCTCGAGTACCGCCCCCAAACAAACTAGCACCGCTACCAAATAAACAGGTACCGCTACCGTGTTGGGCAGTACCAAATAGTGGCACTTGGTTGTCGTCGTTTGGCTCAGCTTCGACGGCTCCTCGCTCCTGTAGTAGCCGCGCCACTGCCTCGGAGTTGGTCCTGATCGCACAGGAGAGTGGCGTCTGGCCGGATGTGTCTTTGGTATTCACGCCAACATCATCCCGTTCCAGAAGTAGCCGCACCACTGCCTCGCGGCCGTTCTGAACCGCATGCGAGAGTGGCGTCTTGCCATATTCATCAGTGGCATTCACGTTAACATTGTGTTGTTCCAGAAGTAGCCGCACCACCGCCTCGTAGCCAGTCTGGGCCGCCTTCGAGATTGGTGTTTGCCGGTGGTTGTCCGGGAGATTAATATCAACATCGTCCCGTTCCAGAAGCAGCCGTACCACCGCCTCGTGGCCGTTCTGAACCGCATGCGAGAGTGGCGTCTTGCCATTTTTATCAGTGGCATTCACGTTAACATTGTGTTGTTCCAGAAGTAGCCGCACCACCGCCTCGTAGCCAGTCTGGGCCGCGTTCGAGATTGGTGTTTGGCCGAAGTTATCAACGGCATTCACGTCAACACCCTGTTCCAGAAGTAGCAGTACCACCGCCTCTTGGCCGGTCTGGGCCGCATGAGAGAGTGGTGTCTGGCCATAGTGGTCCATAATATTCACGTCAACGTCACCCCGCTTCAAAAATAGCCGCACTACCTCCTCCAGGCCGAACCGGGCTGCAGTCGAGAATGGCGGCCAATTAAATTTACCCTGGGCATTCACTTCAATATCGTCTCGCTCTAGCAGTAGCTTCACCACCGCCTCCTGTTGGTGAAAGATCGCTTGCGAAAGTGGCGCTCTGCCCGAGTTGTCTTCTGCATTAATGTCAACATCGTTCCGCTCCAGAAGTAGCCGTACCACCGCCTCGTGGCCGTTCTGGGCCGCATGAGAAAATGGCGTCTGGCCGGAGGTGTCCACAGCATTCACGTCAAAATTATCACGCTCCAAAAGTAGCCGTACCACCGCCTCGTGGCCGGTCTGGGCCGCATGAGAGAATGGCGTCTGGCCGGAGGTGTCCATGGCATTTATGTCAACCTCATCGTGCTCCAGAAGTAGTCGCACCAGCACCTCGTGACCGTACCTGATCGCCATACACAGTGGTGTACGGTACTTTTCGTCCCTGGAATTCAATACTTGCTGCTGCACGTTTTTTGATTCAGTGTTGATATGTTCAATTAGAAGCTGAGCAATGTTGCTAGCGCCAAAATACGCGATTAAATGGAGCCTGGAAAACGGAATCGGGCGCATCGGAGAATGTGGCCATAAGGATCGCCAAAGGACTTGAGATATACGCTGAAAAGTAGTTGGTTGTAGCAGTACACTCAGAGCCAGTTCTTGCACCGACTGACAAGCCTTCTCGTGTATATGGTACCCCCAATGACAAGACGCATACTCGAATAAAGGAAATTTCTCCGAAAGATCGTCCACCTCCGCGTCTTCGGCTCTTAAAATGTCGAGGTTCATATATGTGAGGCAAGCTTGTGCAATTTCGCTGTGGCCCATTTCGAATAACTTCTCATGCTGAGAATGTAGATATTCCTGCAGCAGCAAATGTACAAGACGGACGATGGATGTCTCTTCATCGATGACAATCAGGCCGAGACAGCAGTGCAGCAAAGACTTCTTTGAAACGAGGTTCTCCCAGTCAAGACTGCTATCTTTTGAATTGACTGCCAGTGCACGGCGTAGCTCGTCCAGGCTTAATGGCCTTCGGGTCAAATATATCCATTTTAGTACGCTCAAGGCTAGATCTGCCACACCCTGCTGCTGTTGCATCCTATGAATTGTGTCTCCAAAGGTATCTTGAAGGCCTTTGGGCATCTCTTGAAGAGTATTGCGTCTCTCCGCGATTGTAAGCTGTTCTAAGACAGCTTCAATCTGAAGAGCAGGTAGTAGAAACCTACAACTTTGTTAGCAGATCTTTATGTGGGGCTCATTCCCGTATACCCACATTTGCTGAGAGGCTGCTGAAATCTTTGCCACAATTTCGTTTCGTAAACTATCGTTCATAAGATCAGGCCTGTTGTCTTCGTCAATTCGGTGATTGATATATTTCTCGATGTCCTGCTTATTGGCCACATGCTGTATAATTATCGGCGACTTTACTCCGAGGTATTGATTAACATCGCTCTCTACACTTGGTCGACTGGTGAGGAACAGCCGAGTTGAATCCGGCATAACTCTTGCGAGTAATTGAAGAAGGACTTTCCGATGATCGTCGTCACATTCATCAAGAGCATCAATGCAGATGTATGCGCGATGGAATGATTCAAGAACAATTCTAAGTATGTAGCAAGCGGTATCCAGATCCAGGGGTGCATGCCATCTCAGCTGGAGGGCCGTCGTGACCATTCCTGGTATAACTGGAAACGTCGTTATAAATTGTTTCAATAGGCCACCGATCATGTTCACTGGATTTTGTGCTTTCTGGTCGTGGTAGTCACAATAGAGACATGCCACGCCAATTGCCTTATCAGTAAAATGGGAGGTTAAGTGATCAACGACAAGTGAGCTATCATTCTAAATGAGTAATCCATTGCGAAGTCGTCCACTGTCAGGGTGAACGCACCTAATGACGGTTTTTCCACTACCAGCAATCCCATAGCAAACTAGGACGGAATTATGATCTTGGTCGTCACAGTCACGCCAAGTGCGAAACTCCGCCATTTCCAATAGCCATCCTCCAGTACTCTCGAGTCGTTTTTGTCGAACATCTTGATGTCTTTTCTGCGGTTCCAATGGTGACAGGCGCCGCAGACGTTTCTCAATATCATAATCTGCAGTGGTCAGCGTTGAACAATAGTTAACTGGGCTTTGCTGGCAACCTTCCCACTTCCGCCGAACAAATTGCACCCCAGAGAAGCTGCTTTGCATCTCTCCACTCGTAGTAGAGACCAATGATTTCACCTGTCCGGACTGGTCCAGCCTGGGGTAGGGCTCAGTCAAAGCCGGTCTATATGCAAGGTCAGACTGAACCAATGCGGCCCTGGTCCAAGCTGGTATAAGACAGTCCGTAACACGATTATTGCAGGACTGGACCACTTCCGGACTGGTGGAATCATTGGTAGAGACCAAGCGCAAGGCAATAGAGATGTCTTCAGAAAATTGCGATAGTTTGTCAGGCACCTCGCCTATCATCTGCGAAACACACTCCACAGTCTGTTTCCATTTACGATGCATTTCCTCGAGGCCGTGTAAATTCTCCGAGATAAGGGCACTATGACTATTAGCAAATAGTGAACCAACAAGACACAATATTCGGGGGGTAAACCAGTTGGAAATAGAAATCGAAAACTCAAAAGTTTGAACATAGCGATGGAGTTCCTCGACAGTTTGTTGGCATTCGCTCTGGGTCAGAGGCCAATTAAGCCGCTTCAAGACTTTTGCGCCGTTGTCAACACAAGAAACATTCTCCAGCTTTCGGTAGAGATATTCCACGTGGCGTTGGCAGTTCGAAATTACTGAGCGTAGAATAGAGGTTTCATGAAACGAGTACCCCTGAACATTGTCACTGCGCAAGAATGTAACCATCCCCCTCAGGACATGGATGAGAGCCGTGATTTCCACCTGAAGATTCTGGGCATCCTCCTGTGCAGACGTCGTACCACTAATATATTCGCTCAAGATTTCCTCTACCTTGCGTGTGAGGATGAGAAATTCGGCAACGCCGGTGGTGATGGTAGATCGATCCATCCAATCGAGTTGGAATGCGGTAACAGAGAGTGTAGTTGATATACCAAGTGCTGGAACTTTGACGCAGTTGTTGATTCTGATGGTACGGGGAAGCGTATGTTGGAGTGGGTGCTCTACTCGGCTCTAGCACGATATTATGAAGGATGCGGGGTTACCCCGCATTTGTGGAACGTCACTTAAACGAATGAGGTAACTTATATTTCATATCATGTTTAGCTCGCAAATCCCACAAATATTTTCGTAAGGTTGTACGTGAATCCAAAAAAGACTACCAGCCGCGATCCACATTCCATACGTGCAAATCTTGAATCTATGATACTGAGTTTGTTCAATTATGTATTTTGAATGTTTTTGATTCACGCATGAGACAGAAACTTACCCCGATGATTCAATTCACCCGCAGTCAGCCCTGCATCTAGCATTGGTTGTGGGTCGTCAGCGAAACTCGGAACCTAACAGCCTATTCTTAGCGATCGATGTGTGTGGCTAGGAACCTGGAGGAGTTGGCTGGAGAGTTGTTGTCAGATGAAAAAAATAGGGCGTAGTTACCGCAGGTGGTTATACCGTGCAGTCATACGACACATACCTTTTCAAATGTTTTAGCATTTGGGTACTAGCGTCATGGTTAAGAACTCACAATCTTTGGCTCACAACAGTTTCTTCGGTTTGGCTATACTCTTATATGGTGGTCTACTCTAACAATCTTGATCGGGTTCATGTACTTAGGTGCAGTCTCAGAGCAGTGGCTGTGGTCTGACGGAGCACTATTTGGCCTCCGGCAATAGGCTTTCGGGGTCCTCCGATTTGTTTCTTGAGTAATGTTCATACTCATGACATGAAGGTTTAAGCTTTTTAAGTAAATATGTATCGCCCTAATGTAGCCTATACACACATAAGGGATGGTCAATAGCTTTATACTAGTTTCGTGTATGGTTATGTATGGTAGGGTTAGGGTCCGGAACGATTTTGTAACATACGAGTGAGCGGATATGATGGTATTCAAGCGTGGTGGCGTTGCAGAGTAACTGTGCTAAATAGACAAGATCTTTATAATGATTGTTAGTCGAGGGCTAAAGGGAACAAGTGATGACAAAAGAATTATGAGGAATGGATTCATACGTTCGGAGTATCCAGTTCGTAGTGTCGAAAGACTTTACCGCAAGGCTAGGGGTTGAAGTTTGCGTTTAGAGTTACATGGAGTGTTTTTAGATATAAACTATCGCGTTTTAGCTCATGCAAAGTCATAGTATTTTGAATCTCGCGAACTTAGAGCGCAAAAGGTGAGGAAGAAAAGTGTTGAGCTGAGTGAATCACTAATATATATCTAAGATCCTATATGTGAATAGGATGTAAAACCTTATTAAGTGTCGAGTAGAAGGCATTTGACGGATGTTTCGTATCCAGTTTTACTGACAGGGGAGGAGTGGCACCATCACTGCCGCCACACACCACTCGTTACATGTATTATTTTAGAGAATGCCCGGTTTTCAACAGGAGCAAAAGAACCGGTATGAACAGCGTTTACCCCATCAATGATTGATAAAGAGGTGCTACTATCCGCAGAACCGCTATATCTGCAGATAAGCTTTTAATTGGTCATATTATCCGCAGATGGGGTGAATTCTTGGTACAATCTGTGTATAGGAATCCCAGACACAAAATCCGCATATGGGGTCGGTGTTCTGTGTCTCTCCTGCCCCAGTTAGGGGGGGAAATGATCAGAGTCGGTGTGGGCGGCATCAAAAGAGCAGACTCAGTCCACAGTTGCTGATTAATCGTGACAAATCTGTTCTTGACTTGAAGATCGTCCTGCTAACCGCACATCCCACTTGTCAATATAGACATTTATATAATTAGACATGTGAGAAGGAATCGTTTCTGCGCTCAGCAGGGCTCTGGGATGGGAGATTGTCAAATGGATTTTTCTAGCATATTTGTATATGTGGGATTCATGAACAACCTACCCCATCTGTAGAATAAACGTATGGAGTGCAAGAGAGGTAGCGGTTGCTGCAGTATGACCCCAGTGACAAGTACTGCCTTATCGGCCCAACTCCAGCTGGAAGTTTGCACCCACCTGTCACACCATCTTAAGCGAGTGTGCTAAAATCTTTGTGGCAGGGGTAGACTTGGTAGCACGAGTTCTGTTGTGGACTGAAAGGTATCTACTTAAGTATTAACGAATCTACTCTTAAGATTCGTAGCGTTCGATGTTTTACTATGCTTCTAAGAGCACGGTAGGTAGATTCCGGCATCTCAAACATTTTCAATTGCTTCAGTGTAGAAGAACTGATGGAAACTTCCTTGAGTTGTGTTGCTTAATATTGATAATGATCAGCTTCTATTGCATGCTCACGCAAATCTAGATCGGTCGGGGATAATCTGATTATGATAAGATTAGATATAAGCTATTAGCTAAATGCCGGTAGATTTTCGCCAGGCTCAACTCTTTGCTTTACTGAGGATTCCGCCATTTCCGACATTATTATAGTTCACTACACCCACCTAGCTGTACTTTGACGATCTTTCCTTCGATGCGTAATATTTCAAAACAAATTCATTAAGTCGTTGTAAAAACGTTGTATATGGTTCGCTGAGACTTGGAGCTGAGCCGCAGTGTACGATCTGGTTTCATCTAATCTAATCATATCTGACTCCAAACATGGTCATCTAGCCCTCGTAATTACCAACGAACTCAAGCGTAAAACTCTGACTAGCGAGAACAATTTTGCCTCATTTAATGCATACGACGTATCTGACCTTGTTTGGGCGAAGTTTTCCGGCTTAAGGAAGTATCTAGATAAAGAGTGACTAAGTACATAAACAGAATCCTCAAGATCGCTGATAGTGATGTTGATATACACCCAGTTTTTCGGCTTTGTCTAATCAATACTTCCAAGCTTGTTGAATAATTGTTGATCCAGTGCGAGATTCATTAATTGGTGACTTTATTTATCAACATCATCAGCGCTACAGTAACCACTTGCTTGGTCCGCCCCGCCCAATGCCACAATCTTACCTGTTAACCGGGATCGGCATTAGAAGGTAAGAAGGTCCTACTATTGTAGAACTTTTAGTAGCTGGCCAATATATAGCCAGTTCAAATGCCCTATCCAAAAGTGTCCCCGATGGTGATACCTGATTTTCTTTCACCCCTTCAGGTAACATCTACCATATAGGCGTTATCAGTTCCAGAGGGCCAATCGTGTCGGTTTGATCGAGAGTTGATTCTTTAAAATCTGGTATGGTTAGGAGTTTTGGATCATCTGGTACAAATATCTTGTCATGCAAACTGTACCACATCCATAAAGTGTATAGCATAGGTTGATACAAACCACTGCTCCTGTCTGCGTGCGATTGCTTGGAGAATATTAGTGCTCGGGTTGACCATTTAAGGTGCGGCTCTGTGGGAGCGCTAACGGTAGTGAAGTTGAAGCCGGATTATTTTGAACTTCAACTTTACAGTAGCTTTGTCTCGCGCGAGATGGGAGGTCATTCTTCTGGCGCGCAAACCAAAGTTGGTTATCATGTGTTTATCTGCACAACGGGCTATTGAAAACTGACAGACTGGCAGTTGGCGAGGTGACTAGACACTCTTCGGATAACCTCCGAAAGCACACTGGCATTTTCATATCTGACATGCAACGGAACAGAAACCCGATGGTCTTTAGTATAGCACTCCAATATTCGGCTCAAAGAATCTATTTTCAAACCTGGAAGAGATGTAGATAGTCCAGTGATTGTCTTCCAGCATGTCACTTGATAATCCAGACCTTCAGACATTTCATGCCGCAGAGCTAATAAAGACCAAAACAAATGTTTATCATTGCATCGACGGAAAATAGAGTCTTCCATACTCCCTGTTGACTATCCCGAAAACTTTCACTCATTCTCTCGCTTAAACTCTTCATAATCTAACCAAACTTGAATCATCATCTTGAAATGACTGAGCGTAACTTTGCCAGCCTCTTCCCGGCCCAGCGTGCGCATGGTATTAATGGTGTTGGAGATCTCTCGGCCATTGACCGGATAACCCTCTACCATCGCCAGTGCCTCTTCTATATCAATTCAATCTCCTCCAAAGGAATCTTCCCCAACATTTGCTTCCAGAGTGAGCGACGACCGTCAATATCGGGAGTATTGAACCCAATCAAAAGGTGTATACAAGATTTAATAGCAGGATCGAAACCGCTTACTCGATTAGAAGTGAGGAATACGATGCCCTGGAAGTATTCCAGTTGGCACAGGAATACTATTTCACGAATTAGAAATGAGAATCCCGTGAATACAAAGCGAAACCCACTCACCAGCAACTAAGCTATTGTGCCCCAGCTAAGTAGATAGACCTCCTTGCCTAGCCTCTAGAAATATATCCGCTTCATCGATCAGCACAATGGCGTTCAATGCCGTCGCATATCTAAGATATCTCTTGAGGTTGGTGTCTATACTATGCACTGCATTCCCAAGCTCACCGCTTGAGATGTTGAGTAGCACGCGTTTGGTGTGCTCAGCCACTGTCTCTGCCATGAGGGTTTTACCAGAACCGGGAGTGCCGAGTAGTAAAATCGCCAAACCTTTGCCTTTGAGCTCGCCATTGTCACGGATAAATTCCGGTTCTGGAAAGCGATGGGAGTTGACTAGTGACCGGACGATCTGTTTACGAACCGGAGGAAGGATAAGTGAATCGAATGCATCGTCTCTCCACCCGGCATCTTCAAGTTGATCGATATAGAAGCAGCCCCACACTTTCCCATTTGGCTGGTAGCCGTAAGCGAAAGGTGGACACACCATAGGATCAACTAGAAGCTACTGCGCGAGGGTACAGCGAGGTTGGATTTCTTCATTTGTACCAAGAGTTACTATACACACACTCGCTGTGACGACCTACCCAGGAAGGGTTGTTTACACACCTCTCTGATTGACTAAATGCTTAATACTTGGTTGATGGGTAGGGAATTCTTCGAAACAAATTTTACAGTCAAGCACAGTTCTTCCGCTAGCCTAGAGCTATGAGTTAGTAGACTACCACGGGATATATCTTAGTAACCAAAGAGACACTAACAGTTCGTGGAAACCAGAGACCAGTGAACGATTCGGCATTGCATGAGTACCAAGTTATTGGGGGCTCCTTTAGATACTCGAAAGATTCATCATACCTGACAGCCATTCTTTCTTTGATATCCAAAAATCGCTCACCCCTGAATTGAAGACGCTGCATCAAGGTATCCACATCGCCCTTGTAGAATTTCAGCGGATACTAGAAGAGTCCCGTGATTGCAACTGGAACTGGGAGCTGCGTCTTCTCATACATGAGCTCCTTCAATGATGCCCGACCAGCGTGATTGTCGTCATAGTCTGTGTAAAGTATATATACTCTACAGCAAGGTATTTACCCGTTTGGTCCTGCCAGAATTTGGTTTTTCCAAGTCGACCAAGTCGTGGATTTTTTCCGCCCTGAAGTATGAGCTCCCCTAGTTTAAAGATGGTCCATAAATGACGGAATTCGGTGAAACCGCTGGAGTTGAGTTTCTGAGTCTCCTTCATCTCCATTCCCATTTCCTGGTCAAGGAAATCGAATAGAAACCCTAACAATTCCACTGCAATCTGGAACATTGACTTACCATCTAATAGTTATACACTTGGTTTGTCCGCTCGAAGCATTCTCATTGGTCGGGTGAACTTGCCATGTGGCGTGTGTGGCGTATACACAGTGGCAGATACAGTGGCGGATACAGTGGTGGATATCCACATGTTGACTCAGGATTTAGTCCGAAGACCTACAAGTTGTTAGAAGGCCATCGCAGTTGCTAAAAAGGATTGAAGAGTGCTTGCTAATGCACTGAGTCATTTGTGTAGACTCATTCACAAATTTTCACTTGCCACCCACCATTCGCCACTGCCAGCGCCACTCTACCATCTCCAGCGAACCTCGGATTTCTTATGTATATAAAGGCATGGATTCTACCATTAGATAGTTTGGTAGACAATCACTTTTGTACGATAGATAATTCAATCTCTCTCTTTGTACTCGATTGCTCTCAACAATACTGCAGACACAGTGGCGGATATACAGTGGCAGATATATATACAGTGGCAGATACACAGGGGCGGATACAATGCCAGATACACAGTACCGGATCAAGATACACATTCACAGGGGTGGATACACAGGGGCAGAGACACAGCAGTGGATATACAGCGGCAGAGACAGTGGCGTATATACAGCAGCAGATACAGCAGTTGATATACAACACAGCAGACACAATGGCTAATATACAGTAGCTGATACAGTGGCAGATCCACAGCAGCAGATCCACTTCGGCGGATACACAGCGGCGGATACACAGCAGTAAATACCAGCGTGGGATTAACAGCAGCAGATACATAGCGGAAGATACAGTTGTTGTTGTTGTTTATTCATACTGTATTTACTCTAGCTAGAGTATGACAGGCCCTTATCCCCCCGCCTGCAGGCGAGCCGGTTAGATGGCAGAGCTCCCACCTACTACCCTTCATCCCCGCTGACAAAAGAAAGAAAAAGAGAGAGAGAAGGAAAAGAGAAGAAAAATAGAAATAGAAATAGAAAAGAAAGACTGGCCCTCCGGCCTCCATGCCTCATTTTGGCGGGAACTTCCCGACGTCCGTGGCCGCCAGGAAGTCCATCACCGCCTTATCACAAATCTCCATGGAAAACAGCTCGGATACCTGTGCCCGCCGGCACCGGCCCGCTTTCCCACCCGTTGCCTTCCCCACCTCCTTCCAGAGCTCCCGCTGCTGGTATTTCCACTGGCTGCAGTGTCGGAGGAGATGCTCCCGTGTTTGGGCCACTGTTCCTCCGCACCACCAGCACTTGTCGTCCTCTCGCTGTCGGAATGGTTTTAGATAAACTCCGGTGGGCGCATGCCCGCACTTTAGTTGGTAGAATCTTGTTGCCAATGACTTTGCACTTGCCATTGGGATAGGTCTGTTACTACCTGCTTTGCCCTTCAGTCTGTAGCCGAAGTGTTTGCTGCATTTGTCGGCGTCCAACTGGGCCTTGGCTGCTGATCTTCCTTCGGAGATCCATCTGGCTCTATTCGAAGCCGAAGTGTATGGTCGCTCTATTGTCGTGCTTCCGTTGGCCTCTCGGGTTATGATCGCCTGACGGTCTGCTTGTTCGTTCCCGGGGATGCCGGAGTGCCCAGAGACCCAATGGATCTCCGTTGCGATGCAATGGGCGAGGAGGGCTTGCGCCATTCGATTGATCCGTCTTGCTACTCGCTGTCCAGGGCCCGGCTCCAGATGTGCCGTCCGTCGGATGGCGGCTTGTGAATCGCTGAAAACCGCCACCGTCTTCACTCCATGTCTTTGTAGTGTTTTTCTCTTCTCGATCGTTACATCGAGCGCGAGTCCGATCGCCCACAGCTCGGCATCAAAGACCTCCATGCGTCTAGTACCTAGATAGCTGCCGCGGGCGGAAGATACAGTAGCAGATATATAACACAGCAGACACAGTGCCAGATACACCATGGCAGATATATAATATAGTAGACATAGTGGTAGACTCGGATATACCATGGCAGAATTATATACAGTGGTAGATATACAGCCAGGTATACAGTACCAGGTCAGGATACATATTCACAGCGGCGGATATATAGAAGTAGTTCAAGCTACACAGCACAATATGCACAGCGGCGGATACACAGCGGCAGATACACAGCGGCGGATACACAGCGGCGGATACACAGCGGCGGATACACAGCAACGGATATACAGTGGCAGATGAACAACAGCTGATACAGTAGTGGATATACAATACAGTAGACACAGTGGCAGATACACAGTGGTGGATACACAGTAGCGGATACACAGCGACAGATACTCAGCGGCAGATACACAGCAGCACCAAATCAAGATACACAGTGGTGAATACACAGCAGAAGTCTAGGTGATCTGCCTGATATCGCAACAAGTTCACCATGGTCAAATAGGGCTTAATAAGTTGCCGGATCGAATCCTGGAGGCGGCAAAGCCGCCACCGGTGCTAGTACAGTACTAGACACTTTACACAGCCCACAGAACCCATTATGTGATGTCAATTTCCCGATCGCTAGTGACCTAAGACAATCAACCTAGCCACCTGTGCGCGTGCTCACAAGGCTATTAGGGCGGCTAGCCATGGGATTGAACGATTTTGAAGATTGGTCATCCGACATGCATATCTTATCCGTGAAAACCAAAGTATCCAGAATGGAACATCATTGGATTCTACCAAGTCGTTGAGGGGGTTCATTCAGAGTATGGGGAGTAATCACAGAAACGATAGTTGGACACGTCGAGTATAGGATAAATTACAGCCGCTGGTGGAGGGCTCACAAATTATACCAGCATTATAGATACCGTCATTAAATATAAGCCAGCCTCGTATGCACTCACTTGGGGTGGTGCAAAGTTGATTTTGCAGGTAAATTATTAGTCTTATTGATTTTAAATATGAGACAGTTACGCATATCACCTATGATTTAACACCGCTAGATGGATTTTTTACTCAAGTACCACAAGGCTAAAGGGCCTCGCACACACCAAGGCAACTAACATTTAGAGATTGCACAATCGTTCTCGATTATGCTGAAAATTGCCTGACGAGGAATACCGTAAGTCTTGCCACGGGTGAAGATTCAGAACGGTGACGTTATACTGGATATGTAGACACCCAGACCTACTCAGTTAGGTAGTCGTAGCTTCCATATGAATATATACATGGGAGCTAAGACGGATGCTCTGTGAATACAATTAGTCAACCATCTATGAATCTCAAGTAACAAGTGCAGCTAGCCGTGTAGCGAGTGACATATTTTGATTCCGAGTTGCCATGCCATCCGCTCAATTACTCCATTAACTTTTCGAATTCTCTATTGACTGAATGATATCTTTGGTATATTCCACGAGTAACCTGCTGCATCTGGTTTATGCTGATCTACCATCTCATTTCCGACTTTACTACGGAAACCGACGATATTTTCACTATGCCGACGTAATGCTTTATCAGTTGGTTTGGCTAATGGAGTCATTTCCTGCGCGGTTCGTTCTGGACGTCGGCTTTAGAACTGTAAACCCTGACTTGCTTGCCTATAATCCCACCATTTATACACATACTCTTGTAGCTCATATCATAAATAAATGGAGAGTTTATGCCCACCGGCAGTGCAGTACTCCAGCGGAACGCCGTGACAGCTGGGGATATGCCTGCAGATATCCCTTCATTAATGGGTCTTGTATTGTCCATTTTCGTCTACTCAGTCGGAAAAAAACCAAAGCTTCCGGGTAACTATAACATAAGTGATAACTACTAGCACCAAGTACAATCTCAATTGTGGTGCTAATGACAGCAATACAGGTAGCGCTTTCATATAGCCAGTAATTACTACCCTCCACTACCCTCTCTACAACAGCCGTGTTATGTCCTACCTCAATTTTGCTTTTCAAAGACTGCATAATCATATATTTAGATTACTCAAATATAAAAGCAAAAATCAGGAAGGGTCTAGAACGGTAGATAAACTACTTAAAACAGAACTAAGGTGAAGGAAAAACTGCGGTCAAGGTGTGTAAGTATGGAACCAGCCACCATGTATTTTCGGTATGTCTGTCTTGAAGACCCACTCCATTGTTGAGACACGCGTAGTTTCCCGATTTTAGCGTCGACCCCGTTTTGACTATCGGCTTATCCAAGTCGATATTAGTGGCGGTATCGATTAAAGTTTATGATAGGTTGGTCCTTCATATCTCGGCAATCGTGAACAGACACGGAGATCGCCACTGCAACTAACACTCCTTGTATTACCGTCCGTGCGGCCCTAGGCACATTTAGACCTCGCTCTGTGCCGAGTTCGCCACTGGTCATGTTTAAGAGCACAGACTATTCAATTCAGGCACTATAAGATTGAAAGCAATGTTGAGGCTTTTTGCATTTTGAGGTGCTGGGAGTCAAATGTCATTGGAACGTATTGGGGTTTCTTGTTCGGTCTCGGCTAGAGTACCTAAGTGCCCTAGTGTCTAATCGAGATTAGTGGATGACTAGGAGGGGCTGGGGACTACGACTCCAAGCCCTAAACCCGTATATATAGCAAACGCCATCTCAAATCTAAACATAGTCCCAAAAATTTGTGCAGAAGAGAGCTCACTGCCAATACCCTCCTCCGAGGTCACGAAAGGATGCATGCAGTTCCGTTAGAGCAAACCGCGCTCAACTGACCGATAGACAGATCGTACGTATGTACTTCTCCTACCGTCTACTGCTTTGCCCACTCCTCACAATATCAAGCCTACCGCTTTGAAGTGCACAATATATCTGCGGAATAACAGGAACAAAAGCTAGCTTAGCGTTGGAAGTGCTAAGGTTCTCTTTAGTTAAATAACCCTTCTTTAGCACCAGCAGACATAGTTACACCGGTATAGGGTAGCGTCTGTTTGGCAACCTGAGGATACATTCGGAGGTGCCAGTGCACTTTCCTAGGCTAGAGGTTCCATCAACAAGTCGTTGGTGGGGAGGGGGAGGATGCGACTTCGGTTATGAATCTTGCGCCCAGCCATGTTTCGGTTAGGTCAGCAAGCCTTATAGCTATACATTGGTTGACTTGGTAGTAGTACAAGTGGTGGTCTTAAAGTGCTAGAGTCCTGTTACGAATGTAAAGCGGATGAAGTCTATTCTACTATCTAAGGAGAAGCTCTGTCTTTATATACATGAAAGCCTGGAACACCATGGAAGTCCATGGAATCTCATGATTGCAAATACCAGTGGCCGTGGCGAGTGAGAACTCGTGGATGAGCCTACGACTGTGAGTCAATTCGGCGATCTCAGTATCGGCGACTTCCCTTCAGATCATATAGTAACAAGTCCATCGCCGTATATATCGAGTGATAGTACATAATTGGGGACAACGGATTGGTGATTCGGATGTTTAGAAGTGACGAACGCGGCGACTATTCGCTCACCATATTACACGGACTACCTTGATTATTCGGGCACTTTGTTATACAACATCTACTTACGAGCTAATAGAATATGGTGCGAAAGGACAGATAGATTGGTTAAAATCTAACAAAGAGAATTCGAAGCAATACTATGATAAATGTAATGAAGTAAAGAATTGTTGGAAACAAGATCATATAATGCAGAAGAAGGAGGTATCGAGAAGATATTGCTATATTCTTATCAATGTCAGAGCAAGTCTAAAGAACTGTTCTCTAACCGGAGAAACAGTATCTATCCCTTTGACCGGTGAGACATGTGGAAAATTGGTGCCATGCATACGCTAGCTTATTATAGTATGGGGGATCGGCACCGTGTATAAAGCTATTTACATCTATCTATCTACCGCTCATGCCAGCGAGTGAAACATGTACTGAGCGCGCTCAGAGTCTCAAGGGCATCTCGATCTTCAAGTTGGGGTGCGCATAAAGCAACCGGTGGTGTGCATGCACGGCACTCATATGCTGTCCGCCGGAGAGAACTCATGCCATTCTTTACCCCAGCACGAAACTCTAGTCTACATATACTACAGCTGCCGCGCTTCCCCATGTGCTCTAGATGGTGGTGCTGCTCAGGCTCAACCAGAGTATGTTCCGGATTGCTTTCTTGTAGAATCGGACTTGGTGCTGGTGCACCGGTTACCAAAGGATGTGGCATGTACCTTGTGTACTGCGAGAAGTAGACCTGGCCAGATTTCTTTGTGTATGTGCGGCGGATACGAGGTTTCTTCAAGGTGGTGGACCTTGGACGGGGACTCGGGGTGAGTTGGTACACAAGCTCATGGCGGAACTTTAGTGGAGTGTATGGCCTGCTAAGAGGGTGACTTAAACTCTCGGTCGCCTTGATGGTTGGACTATCGAGACCAGCTACAAAGCGCTCTTGCTGGGCAAGTTCAAAAAGGATATGCGCGTTGACAAGCGAAATATCGAGTAGGAAGTAGAAGAGGGAAAACCAATTGCGCCGTGTACGTTGGTGTACTGAATACGCAGCTCACCGCTGATCTGCTAGATCAACCGCATTCATACCGCGGTCATAGTCATCAACAATGGTGGGAATAGCTAGTACCTTGCGATGCTCATCAATGTCGAAGATCCTACGGGCGACGCGGGGATTGGTGCTCGTAGTACGTGGTTTGCGGCGGAGGCTGAAGGTGGATTCATTGGCGGGATGCACAGTTGTCATAAATCGCACAATGTTGTTGTCAATCCACCGCATACAAAGAACATCTGCACCATCGCTTCCAATGGTATTCTCGTTCTTGCCAATTGCAGGTGGGCATATAGCGATAGCCTGTGTATTGCCCTACTCCTCATCTGTGTGCTCACTGCGAAGCTCTTCTGGCCAGCCAGCAGCATTCTCTCGTGCGGTACCACACGCTCCAATCCCCTTCTGTTGCAAAATGCGAAATAGAGGAACTGTTGAAAACGCATTATCCATGAAAACCGTTGTGCCCAAGCCACCTCAAACAGATTCACATAGTTGAAGCACAGCTGAACCAGTCGGTGTAAGTTCCTCGTGTTTTTTAAGCCCAGCTACACCTTCTACATGCGAGGTATACAGCCAGTCCAAAGTATAACCAGCATCACATACAGCGAGGATCTTGTAGCCGTCTGAAATTGGCTTACTAGGTATCCGTACTGTGTGTACTGTGCGTGCTTTGCAAAGCGACATCATCTCATCAACCGCAAGATGGGAACTGGGACTGTTAAATGTTTGAAAGCAGGTACGGAGGTGTGACGATAGCGGCTCAAGCTTTCTCCATCAATCCTTGCGGTCCGGTTTGAGATCAGGGTCAGAGATGTGCAGATACCGCTTGGTCTGATCATAGCAGTCACGGCTTATGGTACCTTTCGGTAGAATAGTACCTCTGCGGAATCATGTAAAGAGGGAAACCGTTGACTTTGCATATCCCATAAATATCGTTGCACTGATAAACCGCCGCAGCTCACATACATCGACTGCCTTCCATGGTCGCAGCCGGAGTTGGACTCAGAGTGATGCAAGCTTTGATGCGCGCAACTCTGCATGCTTTGCTGCAGCATATTTGTTGGTAGCCTCTGCAATGTGCTGTAGGATCCCATCATCCCAAAAGAGTGAGAAGATAGCGTATGGTGTAAGCTCTGCATCGGTTACCGAGCCTGAGGGAATGCGAGTACTGGGACCATGACCGTGTTGTGGGTCTGCTGAATGCAGAGGAACATAGCTTTCCGGCATCGCTATCACTGCTGGTGGCTTCCAGTTGTTCCCACTTCGCGCAGCCTGAGGACCGTCAACCGTGACTGCATTGTTGGCATTGGCAGCGACAACGTTGGTTTGCTTTGGCGCAACCTTCCTTCGCTTCAGATTGGGCACGGCATTCGTTGAGATATCGCTCCAGGGCTTTCGGGCTCGCTTTGAAGACATGGCACACGTGTAGATTGATGGCCGACTCGGACGACGACGCGATCGTGAACTGATGTTGACATTCGGTGTTGATCCTGCCTCAATAAGTTAGCATATGCATGGCACCAATTTTCCACTTGTGTCACCAGTCAAAGGGATACATACATAAAACAAGGTGTGATTGTCCCTGACCATGGTCGCAGATCAATATCCTAAAACAGTAAAGAAAAACTCTTCAACTGTACATAAATACATAAGAACCATAAGGAACACAGCAGAATAATCTAGGCTCATTCTAAACGATAAGCGCTAATAAATCCCTCCTCCAACGGAACAAAAAAGAAGATTCTAGATAACTTCTAACCGGAACTTTCTAGACATCCTTGTAAAAAGATAACAAAAGTATTAAAAACATATTAACATGCCACATTATTCTTATCTGCAAAGACCTTCCATAATAATGAGTAATATAAAGAAAGGTACAAATATTAGTAAGAGAAATGTAGATACTTCCGTATTTCCAATACGAGCTGTGAGATGCACTGAAGATGAGTTGGAGCAGAGGTTAGAGAGATGACAACGGAGATTAGTTGATGCAGATGAGATTGATTTGACTAGCTGGAATTAGATTATATGGCGGAGGGCTTGGGACTGGACAGTAGAGTCGATATTCAGTAGAGAGCAGATATTATTTTCTCTCTCCCGTCATCTCGTTAAACATGACCGCCCTCGCCTAGACGCTCCCCAGAAACCTTCGCAATTATCTCCTGTCCTTCCAGAGCTCGCAATATCTGGGCCCTCAGTTCCCGCATCTCCCGCAAAGTTTCAGAGCTATCATGAAAATTGACCACAATCTTTTCTACCACTCGTTCTGGGCCTGGAACTATCCTTTCCACCACTCTTTCCACTACCCTTTCCGGACCAAGAACTATCTTTTCGATCACCCGTTCCGGGCCGGGAATTACCTTTTCCACCACCTTTTCCACCACCTTTTCCACTACCCTTTCCGGACCGGGAATTATCTTTTCAATCACCCGCTCTGGACCTGGAATCTCAATTTTCCTCCCAAGCATGTGCTCCGTTACCCCTATAAATTCCCACTGCTGATTCAAGTCTCGATGGGGCTCATAACCGAAGATCTCAGTACCATTTTTAAGATATCCGCCAGCTAAGTCCATGGAAGTGCCGCTTTGAGCATTGGTGATCAAATGGTAATTACTTGACCGTAGGAGTTAGCATTCCACCAGAACCTCCGGGAAGGCAACAAAAACCTGTTGTCACCCCCGTGGCGCTGTATATGCCACTGTTGATTGTGACCACCATGATACTCGCAGGAAAGGACAGGAGTACGTGGCGAGGCGCTTCCTCCGGACATATCAACCACAAGTTTGGTTTCAATATTAGTGATGATGAAATGATCTTGGAAACGCTTAAATTCGAACAGTTGGGCGCCAGCCTGATCGTAATCCAGAGCGGATCCAACAAGACTGCGGCCAGCCCCGCGGACATTAATTACCGTTCCGGAAGCCGCGCTGCGAATGAAGTAGATGCCAAAACTAAGATTGGCGCTCATTGTTGTTGCAGTGCGTTAGGATACTGAGATACAGTTGAGGTTGGAACAGGTTATGCAGTGCGAGTAGGTCGGTTTTAGAGAACCGGTGGGGATTAAGCGACGACTTTCTGAGCTTGCAGCGGCGGGTGGTGACTACAGACGGTATCGGCGGTAACTCTCCCGGGCGCTATTTCGATGCACAAACTCTGACTGAATAAAAGAATACGAGAACAAATAGTAGAATTAACCTCCCTCCTTCGTGTGGTGTTGAACGTTTACGGCGCAGCTCGCTTGTCTTGTCGTTTGGCGTGATTTTCGTTAATTTTTGCCAGAAAGTACAATAGCTAGAGTGCGGGACTTGTGATGCGCAAGAGACTTGGACTAGATTGCTATCATTATTTATCTATTATATCCGCTTGAAAAGTCAGAGGCTCTGCTATTTAGGCTGACGGTGTATAATGTGGCTGCACAAACACGTAGATTAGGTGCATTGGGCAGAAATACCACAACCCACTGACACACCCTTATTACTGGGCTCTTCTTTTAGCCGATCCTAGGCAGTTGATTTGAGGGATCTCCGAAATTGCACGGCACATTGAACCCTTCACTCCGATATGCTTGTTTTGTCCAATTACACAACGACCCCAGCCCTCCAAATCTAACTTTCCGTGGGGTGTTTCTAGTGAATTTATCTTTGATTAGTGAACCTTATAGTTATCCGTTGGGGATTTCAGTAGTGCGGCAAGTTTTAGTCTGAGAGTGCCATAGCTTCTTGACCTGTATATTGAGTGATAGTATGCGTGAAAATGATTTAATATTATAAGCGTTTAGAGTTTTTGTCGTTCGGGGTTATACCTTCTACTAGAAATCTCGTTGTAGCTCAAGGCACAGTAATACACAAACTGAGATGTGAGTTTGAACATCATTGATATCTGATTGACCAATTGAATATATTTCCTTATTATGAACTACCCGAACTACCCCCGCTTTGATGATCACCAGCCGTTTTAGAAACATCAACCTTCGGTAGCGTCTGACCCCATCCTTCCATAGCTCGCAATATCTGGGCCTTCAGCTCCCGCAATTCCCGCAGAGTGTCAGGGCTATCATTGGAATTGATCGAGATATTTTCTGCCAGCCGTCCCGGACCTGGAACCACCCTTTCCACCACCTTTTCTACCACCCTTTCCGGACCAGGAATTATCTTTTCCACCACACGCTCTGGACCTGGAACCTGGATTTGTCTCCCAAGCATGTACTCGGTTACCCCAACGAATTCCCACTGCTGATTTGAGCCGCGATGGGCATTACAGCCGATAAGTGGGGTACCATTTGCTAAGAAACCGCCAGTCAAATCCATGACGGTGCCGGATTTGACATTGGTGATTATATGATAAGTACTTGACAGTAGGAGAAGGAGTAAGCATTCCGCCAACATCCCTGGGAAAGGTGGAAAAACCTATTTTCATCTCCCTCGCGCTTTATACGCCACTGTTGGTTGGTCCTACCGTGGTACCTGCAGGAAATGATAGGAGTGTGTTGTGCATTGTTTCCTCCAGACAAATCGATGACAAGTTTGGTGCCAACATTGGTGATAATATAGCAATCTTTCCAGAGCTTGAATTCAAAAAGTTGGGCGCCAGCCTGGTCGTAATCTTGAGCGGAGCAAACAATATTTTTGTGGCCAACGGTAACTTGAATTACTGTTCCAGTGGCCGCACTGCGGATGAAGTATACACCAGAGCAAACGCTGGCGCTCATTGTTTGCGGTGGAAGGTCGGGGTATTGAGCAGTTAACCAGGCTAGAACAGGTTGTGCGGTGTGTGTGAATCGGTGTGAGAGGGTGGGTGGGGATTAAGCGACGACTTTCTGAGCCTGCAGCGGAGGGTGGTGACTATAGACGGTATTAGCGGTAACTCCCCTGACATCCGAACCCTGACTGAATAAAAAAACAGGAGAACAGCAATAGAACTAACCTCTCTTGTGTTGGCGTTGAATGTTGATGGTGTAGGGGCTTTGATTTAGTGTTCCGAGTGATCTTTAGTGAGTATTATCGAAGAGTGCGGGACTTGCAAAGCGCGGGAGGCTTGGACGCGATTGCTATCATTATTTATCTGTTTAGTCTGCTGTACTGAAACACGAATGATACGACAGAGCCTCTGCTACTGCAGTCTGAGGTGCACAATGTGGCTGCACAAACACGTAGGTTAGGCGCATTGAGTAGAAATATCACAATTCACTGCCACTCGGCTGTTTTATTGGCCAGATCCTAGGCGGCTAATTGCGCGATCGCCGGCACTGCATGGCCTTTACTCCGATTTGCTTGTTTTGGTCCAATTACACAACGACTCCAGCCCTCCAAAATCTAACTTTCCACGGGGTGATTCTAGTGCATTTCTCGTGCCGCAGGCACACATGTGCTTGCGTATGTAGTGCGGGGTATTCCTGCCAAGCACAACTTAGGCGATCATGCACAATGTTAGCGCCGTGTATGGCAACAGGTTGTTTCGATCGCTGGGGTGGTATTAATTTCCAGATCTTATCAGCTGCGGGAGCCATCTGATCTGGAGCGCCTTTGGAATTTTCTTGTACCTAAACTCTAACCCCCAACGCCTAGCGAACCCTTTCCAAGGTGCAGTTGGATTTGTTCGTTGAACGGAGAGAAAGGCAGACAAATTCATAGAGGTAAAGAAGATTGGGAAATTGTAGCACAGGTAGGATATGTGGGGAGTTGTGTCGATCAATTGATGTGTAATTAGGTTTATCGAGTAGTCATCTCAGGGTAGATGATTCAAGTCATTGTGTTGGTAATGACTACTAACTCCGTTTCTCATCCCCCGACAACCTTAGAACACAAACAAAGAAGTGATGCTGAACTATGACGCAATATCAATGTGAAGCTTATATTGATCTAGCTGTTTCTGTTCCCTTTTTTTTTAAAAAAAAGGTTTTAGTAAAGTTGTCCTACAAACAAAAGGTGATTATCCTACAATATACGGCCTTCCAAGGAGGTTATCCTACATAATACCCAAAAGAAAATTGGTGCATACAAAGTATCCAACACGTATCCAACGCTTCAGGGGATCATCGATCATCAAGGCCTATGTTAGGCCTTTCAAGAATATCTCATTCCGAGGCTGGTGCAAGAGAGAGCAGCCATATCTGTCGATCAAATCACTTCCCTATGATTCAACATTCGATAACTAATAAAAACATTCCGCTCGCAAAGATACATAAACCACCTAATCATACCACTCGTCTCTCGGAGGAACTCTAGCTGGTTCCAACGCAGCCACTTTGGGCCTCGCCCAATCCCATCCCTCGACAGCTCGCAAAATCTGAGCCCTTAGCTCCCCTAACTCCCTGAGGGTATCAGGAGAATCCTCAAACTTAACGACAATCTTTTCCACCACCCGCTCCGGACCTGGAACAACTCTTTCAACCACTCGTTCTGGTCCAGCAACCTCTTTTTCCACCACCCGCTCTAGACCCGGCATCATCACTACCACCACACGTTCCGGGCCTGGAACTACCTTTTCCACCACTCTTTCGGGGCCTGGAACAATCTTTTCCACCAGTCGTTCCGGACCTGGAACCTGAATTTGTCTCCCAAGCATACACTCCGTTGCCCCTATGAATTCCCACTGCTGATTCAGGGTTCCCCAGGACTTATAGCCGATAACAGGAGTATCATTTCCAAGCGCGCCGTAGTCCAGATCCATGACAGTGCCCGTGCTGACGTTGGTAATTTTATGATAAGTACTGGATAATGCGTTAGCGGGACTCTGATAATATTCAGTACCCTAGTGGAGGAGAGAAAACCTCTTTTCATCTCCCTTACGCTGTATATACCATTGCTGGTTAGGGTGACCGTGGTACTTGTGGGCAACGATGGGAGAGCCATCCACTCCTTTCCCTCCTGCCATATCCACCGCGAGCTTGGTCGCAACGTTGGTTATGACGAAACAGTCTTTCCATCGCTTGAATTCGAAAAGCTGGACACCAGCCTGATCGTAATCCAGAGCGGAGCACACAAGACTAGTGCTAGAGCTGGTGCCAGGAACATGAACCACCGTTCCGGAAGCCGCGTTGCGAATGAAGTAGACGCCCGAGCAGAGGTTGGCACTCATTCCGTTGTTGTGTGCGAAGATTATGGACAGCTGGAGGGTTGAGACAGATTATCCGCCCGGCAGGGTGAATGGGTATGTGTGTGGAGGAGATGTTGATAATAAAAGCGCGGACTAAGTACTAAGTTAATGGTTTGGAAATAATATTTATTAAAGTTAATAGCAATTTTTAAAACTCCTAACCACTATGTCAGTCGTGTTTTAGTGTAAAATATCTGTCATCCTATAAAGAATAACTAGTACTGCGGAATTAAGATCCCCGAAGATAGAACTAACCTTTCCGTGCCGGCGTTGAATCGATTGATGAATATGAACCGTTTCAGGTCCTGGCAGTGCGAGTGATTTCTAGTGAGTGAGTTGCTGGCGTACGGTTGTTAGAGTGTGGAGCCTGAAGTGGCGGGCTCGATTTTATTTATCTACTTCCTATCCGATATACCAGAAGGTTACTGTATGCAGGTGCCTCTCTTAGGGTGCACAATATGGCTGCACAAACACGTACTGTGTACAGGGGAAAAGATTAGAGATACATAATCTAAAAGAGCCAAGTACACTTTCATGGGTTTGCTGCCAAAGGTACTTGTGAGAAGGCAAACAGTGAAGTTGACGTCCCCAATTAGCATCCCCAATCATTTTCCTAGTTCTAGAAAATATCACCGCTCACTTGCACACCCTCTTTGTTTGGATGGCTTTTGATTGGCTGAGTCTACCAGAGCCTAGGCATCCAGTTTACGAGGTTGCTGGTGCTACGCGGCACATTAAACCCTTTAATCCAATTTGCTTGTTTTGGGCCAATTGCACCACGATCCAACCTGTAATGAGTGGGCAGTTCCCGCCAAGAAAATCCGGCAGCATCACACATAAGTGGCTGTTGTGCAGCCACGCATGGTGCATCCCTCCCTGAGATCAGAGCCAACCCCGACCACTGCGATATACTCGATCTTCGGGACTCGAAGTGATTTTCTAGCAGTTATAATATTGTCACAGGGTAAAGCCAATGCTAAATATACCGCCTAAATCTTCCAGAAAACTTTGGAAAGCGGATTATAGATCTGGATGTGTCGTGATGCAAACGGATTTGGGACCGCCGGGATGACAAGAATAATCGGAACATTCATATCTTGATGTGAACGTTGAAAACCCAAAGAGTACCAGAAGGTGCAACTATCTCGAACTGCTCGCGTTAGGACATCTCGGGAGCCGCACAATCTCTGTTAGAACCTTCAAAATTACTGCGAATACGATTACGTTAGTAGAGTAGAGTGGACGATGGCGGGAAAGCATCCAGAAATAGGAATCGTATGTAGAACGAATTACGGGCAAAATCAAGCTTAGCAGGATATTTCACCGTTTCTTCGATTCAAGCTCACTTTCATATAGAATGGATGAGGTTGGAAATGCCATTTTACCTTTGTTGGCGTAGATTTGGTCACGTGTGCTCTAGCGCGAGACCCGAGTACCGAGCAGAGAGAGAATTGACTCCACGATCCTATCTCCCCACAGAAATTGTTGTCATACGGATACGGAAGTGTGCGGAGAATTAAATATGCCCTCTAATCTTCAAAGTTCGAAATGCCACCTTGCAAGGGCAAAATCGTACTGACCCAAAACGGCTAGTCCATCCCGATCAGGTAAATAATTCACATATATCAATCTAATCATCAACCTCCTGTTCA
>Ga0307512_10001611_pt1 | contig 31356 bp, 35 predicted proteins | sample 14_EM_MG_FD_200267 | JGI IMG/M metagenome (GOLD analysis project Ga0307512, IMG submission 200267) | Populus trichocarpa ectomycorrhiza microbial communities from riparian zone in the Pacific Northwest, United States - 14_EM | ecosystem: Host-associated > Plants > Roots > Unclassified | place... | reverse complement strand
TAACCGGCGTGCCCGGAGGCGGAGGGGATATGGGGCTCTGACATACTCTAATTAGAGTGCATACAGTATGAATAAAACAAAAAAAAAAAGAGCGGAAAATTGTTCATGAGCATATGTATACGTAAGTGCAGTCATATAGCTAGAATACCGTACCCCTTTTGCTCTCTCACAGCGCTTATTACTAGGAAACATTAAACTTTATCTTAGTTTAGTTGCATTTACTGTTCTTCCTCTCTCCTTTTCCCTTACCAATCTCCCTCACCAGAAACGGCCCATAAAACGTATTCCGATCATACTTATTAAGCCCAACTCCCGCCCTCAACCTGTGCACCCATCAGCACCCCCCATCCCTCAGTAAAAGTTTCTATACCTCACCACGAAATCCAGATCCGCCAAAAACTATCTCCAAGCACCAAGGCATCATACGCTCCACTCTCCAACACACTCCACGAATTCCTATTGCTCCACCTACCAGCACTAAAAAACGGCGTCGCCCCTGTAATACACCGATCAGGGCTGGGGTCACGAACAATACCCATTCCCCCCATGCCCTCCACCCCACCAAACCCCACCTCCACCGCCGCAATCACACACCTCGTATAATCACCAATCGTACGCTCAATACCCCCACCAACATCTCTCTCGGCGGCAAATCCTCACACCTAACACCGGCATGTGCACAGACCTCCTCCTACAGCGGAGTAGCAGACGCAGACACTGTATCCCCATGAGTGCGGGCACACTCACCCTACCCGCATGCCACAGCTGCACATAAACATATCCACACTTCTTACGCACCATATCAACAATATCTTCCCTGCCGCAACCTGCTCGGGGAGGTAAAGGCCCGACATATCCGGCATAGAGCTGGGTAAGTAGCTGAATGCGAGGATACGACAGAAACGGACTTAGCACTTGGCGCGATCCCCTCGGTGATTACTATCCCTCTTGGCGTGGTATTGACGGTAGTACTCTGCGACGAGAGCAGACATTCTAGTCTCTGCAGGGATTATCCGGGCTTTCGCGCACGGGAATTCCGCGCCATCGGGTCAGTGGGACGTGCACAACCCTGGAGCAACAAGCCAACTGTGAACGGCCCACCGGTGCTGACCGGTGGGATATCATCAATGTTCCGTTCCGATGATCGAGTGATGCCACTGGGTGCCCACTATCCGATAGCTGACACCACCATACACCGAGACCGAATTCCGAGGCATGCTCCAGCATCAACACCCTGTTCCTCGGTATCTCTACTCTGACCCCGCAGACGGTGTCTTGCATCTACCGGTAGTCACCGCGCGGCGTTCGTATTCGCTTTCACCTTCTACATTAGGTCTGTATACGTACGTACCAAGGACGCAACTAGTTTGTGCCTGCTATCGAAAAAGCGCATTCTCGTAACAGGACAGGAAAGTGCAAAACAACTCATACAGGGCACAACTACTGTATTATCTGGTGCATCCAGTTTATGTGTAGCGCCAAGGGTAGCATATGCACCCTGATGGCAGTGATTTATTCGTCCTGAAGCTGCAGTGTTGGGTGCAAGCCGGCAACAGGTCTGGCATCCTACGGAGCCACAAATAAACCGGATACACTCAGCAATCGTGGGGGACGCTTCAAACCAGAGTTGCCGGACATTTGGAAAATTGCTTAATAATATACCCACTTTACCCGTTTGTTCACTAAGTGACGGATTTTTGTATTTTTTTACCCAAAAATCGCCGGAATAAATACCTGATTTGGTAAGGAATTACTCGTTTTTATAGAAAACTTACCCTTTAAGGCAATAAATTGACCCCAGTCCATACAAAAGCTCACTTTTTCAAATGCTTATTCCTCCACAATTAGAACCTATTTTCAAAATTTGCCTCTGTAGGGTGATAGAGAACTATCCAAATAGTCGTTCTACAGAGTTGAAATATTTTTCTAACTTTTTGGTGGAGGAATTAAGCCTCAAAAATGGTCCGGTTTGAGGCGTCCTCTACCCTAGTACGGCGCCTTGATTCGCTAACTCAAATGTTCTGCATGGGAATTCATGCCTTAATTTTGCCTATTCTATGGCTGAGCATGGCTGGGTTAGGGGCCAACTGAACGTCGCTGTTTTCCCACTCAAAAAACGTGCCACCAATATCAGCGCAGAGTATCCACGCCCCCAACGAGCAATTTATTCATGAAGCGGACATTTAAAGATTCTACAACTACTTCCACGCAACATTCTCTCACTCACAATCCTCGTGTTCCTAAACCACGATGGTGGTGTTTAATCCCCAATCTACTACTACAAGCTCTGATATGAACTTTGTGCTCTCCGCTGCATTGGGCCAACCTGCGGCACATTTGCCCTTGCCTTCCGTTCCTCCAGCAACTGCCTAGCGCACCCTAATGCGTCCTCCGGGGAAATGGTAGGATTAGCTTGTGGCGTCGCAGAAGACTTGTATACGATCCCAATCATCGTCTTAGCCAGTGTCTTCACATCTCTCGCATTTCCCCAGCTCGGCAAAGCGGAGAGTTTCACGATCACATCGCGCATATCACGGTACGCCCTAGAATTTGTATCCGTTAAGAACGGGGCCGTGATCTTTTTCTGCTGCAGTTCGAGTTGCAACACTTTGAGACAGTGTTCTGGCGACATATTTTTGAAGGATATTGTTTCGGGGAAGCGGGAGGATAGTCCTGAGTTGACGGCGAGGAGCTGATTCATGTCGTCATCGTATCCGGCAAGGATGACAATGATTTTTCCGAGGTAGGTGGGTTTGGTGAGGATGTCGACTAGTTCGTTTACTGCTTCGAGACTGTATTGCCCTTCGCCGAGACGGTAGGCTTCATCAATAAAGAGGACTTGTCCTAACGCTTTTTCGAACAACTTTTGTGTTTTCGGACCTGTTTGTCCTAGGTATTGTCCGATAAGATCCGACGCGGAGCATTCGACGACTTTGTCGGAGGACAGAAATCCCATGTCGTAGAACACCCTTCCCATCTTCCGCGCCGTCATCGTCTTGCCGGTACCTAGTCCTTGATCAGCACTGTTTCCACCATCAGGAGATGTAGCTTGGGCATACCCGGCGGGCCTTTGAACACGAAATTTGTTGGGATAAGCTCGCGTAGCTCGACGCCAGCAGCTTTTGCGTTAACGGCGATTTTCTGGTACCCTTCGAGCTTCGCAATAATATCCTCGCAGCCGACAGTATCCTCGAACAGCTTCTTGCAATTTGTTGCGGCAGTAGCACCCCTTGCAAACTCTGGGTCAAAATCTTGCGGCTCGAAGACAACATCGACAGGACGGTATTCGGCCGGCATCTTGCTAATCCGCGTTTGGTACCGCACTTTCGCTTGGCTGATGATGTTCTCGACTTCACCGCCGTTTCCAAAGTTGGGTCGCACTCGGGCGCGCGCGAGGACTTCGCCGGCCACGCGTTTTGCCTCATCGGTTGCATGCAGCTCTTGATCTTCTAGCTTCTTTTTCAGGAGATCCTGTAGCTCTTTCTCCAAGAAGTCATGGAAGTGGAAGGCATTCTCGATTGCGAATCGGCGGGCAAGGCCGGGGTTGACATTTTGGAACATTGTTTCCATCTGTTTACGAGTCAGAGATCGCTATAGTTCGATAGAGTGTGAGATATGCCACGAACCTGTTTCTCGTAGCCTAAGAGAAGTACGCAACGGTCTTCACCGGGTGTTGATTGCACCTCCGCAACTAGTGTGTCAATGACGGCTGTCTTGTAGATATCGTTGTCGGCGTTGCTACCAGCTGGATAGAGCATGTAAGCTTCGTCTATAATCAGTACCTTGCCGACTGCTGCGGCCAAAATTGCTTTGGTCTTGTTTTCTGTTTGTCCTAAGTAATTGCCTACAAAGTCGGCCGGGCTCTTGGTAACGACTGAGATAGATCATTAGCTTCCAAAGATGTTTGCAAGACAGCCGATTGACGGATCGTAAAGTTTTATAGGTCGTCCTGACTACTTGGGAGGAGATAAACTGACCTTCTCCATTACTAAGTAGGCCGAGCTCGACAAGTATCTGACCGTAATACTTGGCAACAGTTGTTTTCCCTGTTCCAGGCGAACCAAGAAAGACACGATTGAGGGAGATTTCCATCGGTGATTTCTCCTGCAACTCTCGTTTGTAGTTTGTCTCGATCATACCAATCATCGAAAGTACAGACTCCTTGACAGAACTGAGTCCTATCATCCCATTTAGTTTCTTCCACGCGGTACTTTGGCGGAAGGCTTGCGACGGATCAGGGCCAATGAGATCTTCCTTTGTGAAGTAGAAATCGCCGGGATTTCCTCCGTCCCTTCGTTCGCGGTTCAGGCGATCGCCCTGCCGCTCTCTGATCCTCGTAAACGCCTTCTCAACTTCCCTTGCATTTCCAAATCCATCGCTACCTCGACCTCGACCAAGACGACGAATAAGAATTCGCATATAAATGCCTCCCATGCCGCCTTCTACCTGCATCTGATCCTTGTACCGCATATCTATCTCCTTCCGTAACATCTGGTGGAGCTCACGGTCTGTATAATCCTCAAGCTGCAGTACGCATGGGATTTTGGTGGCCAGACCGGGGTGAAGCTCCACAGTTTTTTTATGGCCCGCGAATACGAAAACAATCTTGCCATAGTTTTCATAGCTTTCCATTTGGGCGAGAATGTAGTCGATTATTTGAATTCCAAGTTCATTCTGTGTGAGATAGTGTGCATCGTCCAGAACAAAGACTCCACCTCCAACGTTGTGGAGCTTTTCAATCCAATTCTTCGCCGTGGACAGGCCGTCGGAGGTCAGCAGCTCAGAGCCCCGCAAAAAAACGCGTCCATCCGCCGGTAATATCCCATAAGAGCACATGAAAAGGGAGTACACTTGAGCCACGTCCGTTTTTCCTAGAGAATATCATTAAATAGCTTAAGGGGATTATTTGGTGCGTGAAATCATACCGGTTCCGGGATTGCCCAATAAGACAATATCGAATCGTTCCTGCTTGAGATCGACTCCCTGACGGACTGCAGTATCAATCTTTGACTTGACCCGCAAGAAGTGCGCCTTGACGGTCTCCAGGCCTGTCAGTTGCGTCATGAGCAAATCAATGGCATCATTGCTCTCGCCTTCCTCATCCTTCTGTCGCTGCCACTCTTTTTCGGAATCCGTGCGCTCTTGGGGCAGGTCGGCTTCTTGTACTCCTGGAACGGTGGGTTGACTACCGGGTGTTACCCAGGTGGCCGGAACACCAGCGATAGGGTCTGAGGAGGGCGGCACTGGAGGTTGGTACAGGTATGAAGGATCTGGTGGTGCGGGTTGCCAGAACGGCTGTTGCGGTGGTGGTGGTGGCGGTTGTGGTTGTGGTGACTGACGTAGATCCTACCATCAGTATCTAATACATAGTATTCGCCGCAGTGAACTCACAGTATTTGCCCCGCCCAATCCCGAAGGAGGGATCTCCGCATTGAGTGGAAAAACTGGGGGCGTAGTGACAGGACTTATGGGGAGAGCCGCGATAGCTTGATTAAGTCTCGCAATTTCGGCATCCTTCTTCTCCATTGTCGCCTTAAGCACGTGCAGATCCTCATACATTCTCCGGTACGCCTCTTGGAATGGAGTGTTTTGGTCTACCTGCTGGCGAAGTGCTAGGGCCTCTTGCCTTGCGCGTTCAAGCTCTTGTCCCTGCACAACTTGTAGGTCAAGCATTTCTTTCCGGAGCTTACTCAGTTCCTGGTCTTTGTCTATCGCGAGCTTGTGGTTAGTTTCAGCATTGACTCGAAGTTGCTGTGCCTCCTGCTGCGCTACGGTAAGTTGTCCCAACTGCTGGCGGAGCGCGAGTGCCTCCTGCTTTGCGCGCTCAAGCTCTTGTCCCTGCGCTGTCTGTAGATCCAATATTTCTTTCCGGATCTTGCCCAACTCTTGGTCCTTGTCTACCGCAAGCTTGTGATTAGTTTCGGCATTGACTCGAAGTTGCTGTGCCTCTTGCTGCGTTACGGTAAGTTGACCTAACTGCTGGCGGAGCGCGAGTGCCTCTTGCTTTGTGCGCTCAAGCTCTTGTCCCTGCGCTGTCTGTAGGTCGAGGGTTTCTTTGCGGATCTTGCCCAGCTCTTGGTCCTTTTCTACCGCGATTTTATGATTAGTTTCGGCGTTAGCCCGTAACTGTTGCGCTTCTTGTTGCGCTAAGGCAATCTGTCTCTGGATCCCATCGACCTGGGTCTGCAGCTGTGTTGCGTCATGTCTTGCCCGTAGCAGTTCCTCTTCCTTCTCTGCTAATCGTTTGCGCGTATCGTCCAGTTCTGTCTGTAGCTTCTGAACAAGCTCATCTCTTCCGTGTGAGGAGCCGGAAGCAGAAGGTGAGATTGGCGATTGTGGCGGTGGTGGCTGCAGTGGTGTTTGGATGGAGGTGTAAGAGGGCGTAGGGGTGGGCTGCGATGGGGGAGGAGGTGGCGCTGGAGATTGGTAAGTTGGCAGTGACTGGTTATATGATGCAATAGGAGGTTGCGGGTAGGCTTGTGGTGCTGGTGGTGGATAAGGAGCTGGAGTTGGATCTGCAGTCGTCCAAGGTGCTGGCGGTTGAGTGTAGGATTGAGGACTTGCTACATACTGGGTTGACGAGGGCAGAACGGGTGGAAGTGGCGTGGAACTACTCGAGCCCACATACGACGGCTTAGACGAGAAAAAGTTGAGTGTCTTAATGATGCTCCCTCCGCCTGGCTTAGTTGTGGGGGGTACAGGATTGTATGGCTGCTGGTTTTGATATGGAGGTTGCTGTTGCGGTTGTTGATAGGGATCGTAGGGTGGCTGCTGTGGCCACTGTGACATTTTCAATGCGTTGTTTGTTGACAGTCAAATGGAATATTTTTCAGTTGCGTCCAAAAATCCCCTATCTTTAGGGGAGTAGGTGGCTTTTGTTCACTAGGGGATCGAGATTTATTCTTCCGAATAATGCTGCGCGTGTTGGTGGGGCTGAAGGAAGTCGCACAGCATGCGTAGTGTTACAGATGATGCTTCATGATTGGCTGCACAACCGAATGTTACTGTAACCGGATAAATGTGAGACAACCTCACGATAGACATCCGAGTGATGGGAAATGGTAGACGATTCTATTTTCACCTCTAAGTGCTTAAGTCGGTATATATAGTGACGACTGAGCATATTGCCACCATTAGCGTAACAAAATTTGAGTGTGTGGAAATACTTGAGTGGGGTTGAATGACGATAAGAGTGGAGAGCACCGAAGTAGCTAGAGCACTCAGGTACAATTTCTCGACAACCCCAAGCCCCCCAAACGCCAAGACCAATGGCAATGCTGTTGGAAGTCAGCCCTTTGCGGATCAATTCATCACCCTTTTCTCGTTCTCTTATGAGTCTTAATTTTCCAGTTATGGGGTACGGGGTACGAAGTATTTCATGGTTTTGGATCGCTGGCGCTAGGCTAGCGCCAGCGATAAAAAGCTGGATGACAGGTTTTGGATGTTGGATTTCCCACGAATCGCTCATTCGTAGATACGCAAGTTCTCAATAAATTTACCCCACTCTCGGTACTCGTGTCTAGTAAACTAGTCAACCTTCATACTAAGTACCTGACAACTCTCACATCTCCTTATTCACTTCAGTTACCACAAGCCAAATCCATCGCCCGAGCCAACCCCACTAAGTACTCTACTATCCCGAAACATAACCCTAAACACGACATTCAGCTTACCCCTCGAATTCCGTCAGACTTTCAAGCCCCACATCGGAGAATTGTCGAAGCTCTATTGCAGTAGAAGTAGGGTCGAAGAAGCTTCCACTGACCGCCACTGATCCTCTATGCAATCCATCCATCGCATGTCTTGGATGTAGCTGTTCCTCTCTGCCGCTATCCGCAGGGAGGAAATGGATTGGAGCTAGCTTTTTGCCTTTGATTGGGATACCTCTAGCAGTCTTAGCCTTCAGAGTCAACGACAACTTGAATCGTCGGCCGGCTTTGTAAGAGACGATGAGGGCAACCTTGGGTTGCGCGGGGATGCCGTTCCTGTCGATTTCGTTCTCGGTCAATGTCCAGACTATCGACGTTGTCGGATCTCCGCGTCGGCTACCCTGCATCTTCCAACTTCTCGTTTTCGTTGTTTCAGTTGAACGTGTAGTGTTGGCGGTGAGGGGGGATTGGAAACCAGGAATTGAGATACCGAGGCTCGCCGCGATACTGTGCTCTAGCTGCATCTTGCTCTCCGCTGGTTTTCCGGTGCGCATTTCCGGTGCATAGTGCACAATCTTCAAAGAGTTGTCGCTAGGCTCATCCTCTTCGATATCGACTCTGATGTTGGCCCACGGAAACTTTCCTCCGTCGATTCCGTGGAACGATAGCTGGAGCAATATTCGACAGGCGGGATCGGATTTCAATTTGCCAAAAACGGCTTCGATTAGACGAGCTTCGCAGTAGTAACTCTTTCGGGACTGCCCTTTGGAGAGGAGCATGTCAAGGCCTTCATGGGTACCGTTGTTTTTGTCGCTAGAGATTTCGTGCGGTTGCGCGGACGCATTACTGGGTCGCGGTCATTTCGACCAGAAGCTCAGCTCTTCCGTTCGGTCTTGATCCACTTCAAATTCGGAAAGGAGGGTAGGGATTGCTGTATTAGGGCAGTCAATAGGCTCCATTTTGAATGTTTTTTTAAGTTGTGTTTGTCAGCTAGAGCCACGATAGAGTTGAACTCAGACTTGTAATGAGCTGAAAAGGCTTCTGCAGAGTGGGCGGTTCCAAGATTGTGGCTGCACAAACTACCCCGCAATATGGTTGAACTGATTGGAGAGACCTGCTGCAGTAGCACCAAGCTGAAACCCATACAAAAGAATTGTGAAACTTTCTTCTCGAGCTCCTGTTCGCCTTGTTTCTCACACAAGGTTCGTCTAACAATATAATCCTTATCACACGCTTTTCTTCGCTCCATCACTTATTGTTTTAGCGGCTAAACCAGATTGACACCGCATAATCTAGAAACATGTCTAACCAGTCAGAGCTCCCACCCCTAAAGTTGGATTTGCAGTGGCTTTATCTGGGTTAATATGGTACTGATGCACTGCAGTTCTACAACACATCTTACAGAATCTCTTCGACATGCGAATCTTAGTGTCATTTATGGAACTCAACCATCGTTATACGCGTCTCTCAGCCCAGATGTGGTTGTGAAGTTGGAGAGGGCTGTAGAGAAAGCCGAATCCGAAGATGAACCAGTCCGTCACGTCCTCAGCCTCATGCTAGGAAGGGCCGAAGTATACACGAAAGGGTCATTTGTCCGCGCAAGGGATTCCATGGACGAAACTATGGTGTGGCTGAAACAGTTCCCGGTGCAGAATTGCACGGATGTACATGTTTGTGCTTCATCCATCCCGGTGTCTGATAGGCCGCTCACGTATAGTGCTAGGTTCGTTGCATTAAGGAGTATTCCTTTCTCTGAAGATTGGCCGGTATAGTCTCTTCGGTATACGACCCTACCTCTATGGAGATATACTTGACTGTGGTGTTCAAAACCTCAAACCATGGGAGGCTGTCGGCTATTTGAGGAAGTATTTGCAAAGGCAAGGACGGCTCAGTGAAGCCTGGTCCATAATCTCATCAGAGCGTGCATAGCTGTTCTACAACGAAGGGAAGATAGCTGTTGGGTTTTCGTTTCTCGAAGCTTGCCAAAGTGACTGCCCGGGACATCCAATCTTGTTACGTGAAGGTATGATCAACCTCGAGCTTGCCCAGTGGCTCTTTGCCAACAAAACCCCTGATGTAGCACAAAAACAAATAGCCGCAGCGAGGCGCAGCTTTTTTCTTGGGACTAAAGACGAACCGAAATAAGTCCTCGAAAACCTCCAACTGCTTGTGGATAAGGTTGCCATTGGTGTCCTGACCGGTGACGGGCTGCCGAGTTACGATGCGTGGGTTCAACTAGCAGATCGCGCGTCCATTGCAGGCTACTTTTGGTTGGAAGGCAATGCGCTCGGAAAAGCGGTCGATATCTCCAAACGTCTGACTCCATCGGCAGATAAAGCTGCAAACGATAGTCGATTTACCACTGTCTTCACCCGTCTAGAGGCGCTTAACCAGAAGTTAATAAAATGACGATGACAACGGGAGGCGAGGCATACCCGGATGTCAACAATCCGACGGGGGAAACTGGGGCCGTGAGGATGATAAACTGGCGGATTCAACTTGCCGAACGCGAGAAATTGTTCTGGCTCAATAGCCGGAAAGGAGATGAGGGGAAATCATATTCTTTCGGATGTCGCATCAAATGGTTTACTGATTTAGGAGCTTGCACGCAGTCTATCGATGGCCGGGATCCTAGCATTAGGGTATGGGCGCATAATGATTTTCTACCATCTGCTAAGATCTATCTAGTGGAAGGTTTTGATCGATATCTTGACGAAGGCACGTTCAAGCTATTGATGGTCTGGATGGTTGGCGATTATATAAATGGTGTTCTTACGGTCGATTCTTTGGCCTACGTTTTACAGCGCGACAGTCCATTACCACCTGGATCCGATGTTATCGATCTGCTGGAGTCACTTGGCATGGAATCACTACTTCTAAACATACTGCCAGTACAGAATGCGGATGCATTGGATACATGGCTATTCTGCACACAGACCTACCCCGAAGCGAACCGCCGCTTTATTGTAGGAAAACTCCAGATCGAACGGATTCGTTGGTTGAGGCGGCTGGGAGACGATTGTTCAAAAGATTACGTCGATGCACTGAGACGGTTCTTGGATTTGTTTCCTCGTTTCTGCTACGAGGTCCAAGAATTGTTTCGTCCTTCATTGCACGAATTCTGGCGCGGACTTGGGCTTGTATTGATTCGTCTGTACATCAACTCACACGAGTCTTCCTCGCTTAGAGGACCAGAGTCTACTTTATCAGATGTCATGCATGCCTTCGAACAGGCACTCTCTTATCATCAGTCGATTGGGAATGTTTATATGCAAGATGTTAATAACGTCACTATAGCTCAAGTTTGTTTTAAACAATTGTCTTTCAGGCTTCTCGATGAAGTGTGACGAAGGACTTAGTTACCTACGGGAAGCGGAGAAATGTTGCGACGAAATTCGGCAGGACTACACTCTACTTGGAGATCTGAAAGGACTCGAAATGCATTTCGGACTGTCCAAAGGCTTCGACGATGCCAATATATATAGGGAAGCTATGATTTTACTGGGATTGTCCGGAGGAGCCGATCCGGCATGGCGAGATAAGGAAATGTGGCGATGGATCCAGAAGGCTAAGGCCCGTTCTTTGAGCGAATTTATGGGTATTGGTTATAGAACTACTGCTAGAATGGCCCAGCAATTGAGCTCATTTCAGAAATACCAAGCATTATTACAGAAAGAGCGGGAGTTTGTACATAAAGCTCGCGACGTATATATCACGGACGCCCCTGCAGTTCGTTAAAACCTTAGATCGGTCCGAGCACAGATGTGCCAAATTCCAGAATTGGAACAGATAATGGACTTACGCGAAGGGAAGCCGGTAACACTTGAGTATCTAAAAGATATATCTGCCTCAGTTGGTGGAAATATTTTTTCATTGACTGGTTTGAGTAGTACTCCGGCGCTTACATCATCACCGTGGCTGATGCTTTGTTTGTTTGTTTGTAATCATATTGCATTCGGCCGCATAGCGGCCATGGCATAAACTACACTTTTTATAAATACCACAACTTCCCCTCCGCAGCCGCTTCCGCGCAAATGAAAACTCAAAGACCCCAGAAATCTGACAAAATCCAAAGCCCCGAAATTAACTCCCACACGGCAAAGTTGCAACCGCCACGCTCCCCGGGAAACTGTCCTCTCCCCCATATCCTTCAAATTAAGTGGCCCGTGGCTGATGCTACGATGGCTCCAATGGCTGGTTACATCAAAATTCCGAATATGGAGGTAATGCTACAGGAATTCGTTAATCTTTTCTGCAGCGACGAAGACTCATCCAGCCATCTCAAGGAGGGTGACGCCGTCTACAGGCTGCAAGAATTTGCTGATCTTGTCTCTCCGCTTTCAACGATCACTAAGCCTAGAGACACGCTGGTCCTTTCCCCATCAGGCCTATTACATCGAATCCCTCTCCATGCCATCGAAATCGAAGGCAAACCGTTGATTTTCCACAATCCTATTGTTTATTGCCATAGCCTTTCTCTCCTACATCAGTCGCTCCTACAAAGGCAGTTAACAACCTCTAAATCCCACTCTCCACCTTTAGAACTTGTACTTTTCGCGGCAATTGACTCTCCGCCCGAGGACAAATTTTTTTGTGAGAAACAGGAACCAGTGTGCCATTGCCTAGCTATGGGAATATGATGCAGGGGATGAGTGGTGATGCGGGTGCCAGGCTATATTCGGGACTTTCTTTTGGAGATTTGGGGGTCTTCTCTAAGTCATTGTTTCTTTTGTACGTTTTTATTCAAAGAACTATAGCGCTATTTTAACCTGGGATTGTTCTGTTCTGTTAATTTGTTCCACGCTACTAGTGGTACGGCTTGAACTTGAGGAACATATTAATGTGTATCGATGACGAGAGAAAGTCAAAAAAATTGCAAGACTATCTATACTGTGTTTGTGTGGAGAAATGACGGATATGCATTGGATACAGCCTGTTACATGCGGGTTTGTAGAATACGTCTCAAATCCACCCCTGACCGCATTATAGCATCGCAAAGACAACAGTTCCCAAATCTAACCCGCAACCCAGCGCCCATCCTTCCACTCCCAGGTACCGGCACCCTTTTTATAAACGACATACACAGCGCCATCCTGATCGCGGTTTTCCTCCCAAATACGCTTCATAGTATACGTACCCGGCAGTAATTTGTCCTGTACAGAAAAGAACAACGGCACCTTCGGAAGGGCCCGAAAGTCTTTGATAACAGCAAACATCAAATCGTCGAAAGTTTTATCATGTGGAACGTAATAGAGCGAGTTCTTAAGGTCTTCGAGGCTTGAAGGAGAAGAAGCGGATCTTTCGACGACCACGGGGATGCTCGTGATCGACGGTTTCGTGAGCTGGTGTTTGCGGTAGCGCTCGGATGCCGAGAAGGTGGATTTGTGAGTCCCGGCGATCGCCATCTGTTGCTTTTTTGCAAGTTGACGGGAGATGGGTTGGGATGGGGTTTAACGTGCTGGTTGGGGAACTATTTGGGTTTGAGAAGATTGTGTTTTGGGCGGTGATTTCTCAGGGTTATACTATTCATGCAGGGCAACTTGAAGTTTGTGGTAGAACCTGGCACGTTCAACTTGCAACTGCCCTCTTTCTAGAAGCTTCTATACGCAAAGTAAATTTCTCGGTGAAAGCAACTCGCAAATGCAAGTGCACGACAAGAATCCAACAAGTAACCGGCCTGTTGAAATACTGATTGCTAGAAGCTTGATTCTACTATCAAAGAGGGCCACAAGGCCATATATATACGGTACGAACACGTACGTACTCATCTAAATGTAAAGACGGCTGAGCTCCGTCAGCCCGTATGAGTGCCAGCCCCGTCAGCCCGTATGAGTGCCAGCCCAGTCAGCCCGTATGAGATCTATTTATGCAACACGGCCACAGTTGAGAAAGCCGAGTGACTATATATGATCAATTTGCTTATGCGCGAAGCATCGCTGAGATTCCGGTAAATACCCAGAGATTTTCCTTGGTCATGCTGCTTTCCTAACATAGATCCTGTACAGCACGGCAGACCACCGCATATATCAAGAACTGATTGCTTAACTTATCTGGTGCTACAAACACCTGGTGCTGTAACCATCGGGGTTCGAAACCCAGGCGATGTAAATGCCCGGCGAGTGCTATAAACCTCACGACGCTCTAAACGTTTGAAATTTCAGGGCGCTATAAACTCCACTCGCGAGTTTAAAGCCTGTAGTGAAGGTCAAGGCTCAAAACCTGTCATGTTCAATCATTTTTTTGTTTTATCCTATTAAATTTTGCTCTTAGTTCTTCTAAGATGGGCAGGGCACACTACAAAACCGAAAACAACGCAAACTAGCTTCTTCATACCTACGCCATAGGGCATCATTGTACATATAAGAACTGATGGCTTAACTTAGCTGGAGCCAAAAACACCAGGTGTTATATACACTGGGTTCGAAACCTCATGGTGCTATAAACTCCGGGCCACGGTTTTAAATCCCGCAGTGCTCTTTAACCTTTCGAGATCCTAGTTTAGACCCGATAAAAATTAGCCCTAGCTTAGGTCCTGTACATCATGGTAGAAAATATCACATATAGAAGAAACGACGACTTAGCTTATCTGATCGGGTACTATAAACATCACGCTTAAAATCTGAAGGCGCTATAAATGTCGGGATTATTATTTTTGTCTTAAGATGTAGCTTTGTCCTGTATATATTATGGCAAAATATTATTTACATTCACAAGAGCCGATGGCCTAACAGATGCTACAACACCAGGTTCAAAGCTTCACAATGCTCAAAACGTTAGTCACAGGATCGAAACCTGGTACTAAATCACTACCCGCGCGTTCAAGCCTACAGTGCTTACATGATCGAAACCCGTACTCTAGTTCAGTCATTCTTTGTTCTTTTGTCCTATCTAAGAGAAGATATTGTTGATCGACGTTTTTATAAGTTCTTCGGTACCTACTTAGGGTTTCTAAGCGGTCAGATCTGCAGGCTGCTAAACAGCTTTGCCGCTTATGAATGCTGCGGGCACCTGACCGCAACCAAGCTTCTCCATTCTCTCACGAGTTCGGCCGAAATAAATATGGTGGTGGAAACCATTGCACAAAGAACAGATCGCTTGGCTTAGCTAGTGCAATAAACACCGGGTGTTGTAAATACTGGGGTTCGAAACCCCACGGCACTATCAACGTCAAACCGCGGTTCAATATGCTGTAAACACCGGGTTGAAATCTATGACTCTATAAACGCCCGACCAGGTGCCTACGAACGCCATACCACGGGTTTAAAACTTGCGGTGCTTACTCTTTTCTCCTGGTTTCTTGGTTTAAGTCCTGTATAGCATGGCGCATACCACTGCAGATACAAGAACTAATGGCCTAGCTTACATGGCTAAGGATTCATCTGGTGTTGTAAACACCAGGCGGGGCGTGAAACCTCATAGCGTTCTAAACGCTAGACATGGGTTTGAAACCCATGGTACTATTCGTCAAAAAGTTAAGTATGGGGACACCTAAACCCCTAACCGCCCATGCAAACCTGGAATATGATAGGATTAGGGTTCTACCTGTCCCCATACTTGGTTTTTCGACCAGTATAAACGCCCGGCTTAGTGCTATAAACACCTGGGACGTGCGTTAAATGCTACGATTCAAATCTCTCATTATTGTCTTGAGATATTAGCTTGGATCCTATAAAAAAGGTGAAAACCACACTTGTATTAACTGAGGGCTTAGCTTAGCTGGTGCTACAAACACCAGTGATGTAAACACTGAGGTTCGAAACCCATGGCACTATAAGCGCCCGGCCATGTGCTATAAACACGACGGTTCAAAACCTCACGGCGCTCTAAACGTCAGGCGCAGGTTTAAAATCTGCAGCGGTCATCCTTTTTATCTTGAGATATTATCTTACTAGAGTAGGTTCTCTATATGATGGTAGAAACCATCGCATATATAAGAGCTGATAGCTTAGCTCAACTGGATGGGTGCTGTAAACACCTGAGTTCGAAACCCATGGCGCTATAAACGCCAGCCCACAGTAGTGCGGTAAACACTAAGATCGCAGACTCGAACTCTGTTCTTTTGTTCTAAGATATCCGTTGCAAAGTTTCCATAAATTCTTCCTGGCACCCTGGCACCCTCACTCTTACGGGAGTCTACCGCCTCTACCTAGAATGGTAGAAACCATCATATACATCAAGGACCAATCGTATAGCTTAGCTAGTGTTATAAACACCAACCGGTACCGGGTGCTGTAAACATTAGAGTTCGAACTAGGGCGCGATAAACGCTAGGAATGATAGTATAAACATTAGATGCGGTAAACTCAGGTGCTGTAAACACCAGGATTCGAAACGCATTTGTTTTGTCCTATTCGCGAGAATATATCGTGAGAAGTCGTTACTCGAATCCCTTGTATCTCCCAAAGTAGAGGATCCCGAGTTTTAAAGGTCGCTCAACTCCCAAAGTACAATTACAATTCAGTTCTCACCTTCTTGTCTGGGGATACAATCACAAACCACGATTTGTCTAGGCCAATTTCAACTCCAAAGTAGATTTCCATAATATAAACTGTATATACGCATGATAGACTACAAAGATATCAAGCCATCCCCACAACAGTGCACAATCCTCAATAAAAGCAGCAAAACTCCGCCGAGGTGTATCAGTGAAAAATCGCCTCCCAATGTAAAACTCCTCCCAATGTAAAACTCCGCCGAGGTGTATCAGTGAAACCCACACCCACCAAAAACTCCGCAGGGGTGTATAAAGTCAGTGGTAACTCAAAAGCAAATACAGTGAATCGAATCCTCCTCCCCAGCCTATTCACCCGCCCGCCCTTGCCTCTAAACCCCAATACACCTCCTCCTCAACTCGTCCATAACCGCCCTATAATTCTCCTCACTCCTTCCGACAGCATCTTTATTCTCCTCCGCCCTTCTAAGGAGATACTTAACACACTCTCCCGTCCCACCCCAGACGGCATACTTCAGCACCCTTGTGCCCTCCTGGACCAATCCCAAACTAAGCTCATCCGCCATCCCCATAAGCTGGGCAAACACCAACTCCCCCTCCCCCTCCCCACGCCGTTTCAAGGCGAGCGCCTTCATAACACTCTCCCGATTATGGCTAGCCACAACCGTATCCACCCCCCGGGTAATCAACATCCTCGCTGCATCATCATACGCCACATCCGTATCACTCTTCGTATCACAGATCAGCTCCCGGGGGTCGGAATGCAAATACGCCCCCCGAACAAGCTTCACCCCCAACTTCCACCCCTGTTCTTCCGCCAGCTCCACGTGCCGCCGAAGGTTCGCGGCGCTGCGTTTCAGGTACATCTGGTAGGTATTGAACACGACCGCCCTCTTGCCGCGGTTAAACTTCCGCATATAGTGCAGCGTCCACTTATCGACGCCGGGCTGGAGATTTGCCTGTTCCGCGTCGACGAGGAGACCGATACCCCGCGAGCGTGCAGCCGCACAGATAGTATCCAGCGAGCGGGCAAGCTCGGGGACGTCGGTGCAGGGACGCTGCGTAGAGAGGAGGGGGAGACAGCTTGTTCCCGCGCCCGTGAGCTTGATGGCTACATAGTCGCCGGGCGAGGTGAGGGAGATAGTTTTCAGGGTCCCCGAGAGCCATTGATTGATTTCGGCCGAGACGATGGAGGGTGTGGAAGAGGAGGAGGGGGAGGAGACGACTTCGCGGGCGTAGGCGAGGATTATGCCCGAGTAGCCTAGGTCGCGGAGGGAGGTGACGGTGCGTTGGATTTGTTGTGGGGTGGAGCCGGCGCAGAAGTGGGCCTGTGGCGGTTAGCGGGAGGAGGCAAAAGGGAGAGAGAGGGGAGGCACATAGAAGGTTTTGTCGACAGCCCATTTTAGCGGCGGGATGTGGTCGATATTGTCGGCGGTTTTGAGCATGAGCTTTGTTCCCAAGCCCAGGAGCGCCGGGGAGGAGGTTACGGTGTGCAGGAATAGCGCGCGGAGGAGCGATGCTGTGGGGAGGCGGGAGAGCGGGGCATTGGATGTGTCTTGTGCGGGCGGCGGGGGAGGAGTATCATGGAGGTGGTGGGTGAGCGTTGATTGGAAGCGTGCTGCTGAGAGGTACAAACATGGCGTTGCGGATGGTGAAGCTATGAAGCGCTTTGCAGATGTGCGGAGTGCAGCCATTGGGTGTGTTTGGTGGTCAATGGGTAATGGGTGACAGGAAGAAGAAGGAGACTCAGACGAGAGGAGGCGGGGCAGATATAATGGAGCTCGCACTGACGTATTGACATCGTGACCACAGGGTTGGGTCACACGCTTATCAGCGGCGATAAGAAGCGTCTCGCCCTCCGGAGCACTTCGGCCGTAGCACTGACAAAGACGGCGAGCAATGCGACCAATGGCATCGTTGCGAGGGGCTACCCCGTCCCGTTGGTGTTTGTATCGCAATAGAGAAAGCGCTTCTTCATTGCTGTGGCCAGTTGACGTATTGTACTCTGCCTCTAAATAAATGCCTCCATGACGGGCGGAAGTGGCCGACCAAGGGCTGTCGTCAGGTCTGGCCAATCACGGATGTTACCGCATCGCGCCCATGCTCAACAACCCATGGATTCCTGCATGCTATTCCGTTATCTCAACAGATCGAGATTCTCAGACTGCTATCTAAAAACGGACAGGGACAAACATCCACCAAACGCAAAACAACATCGCTCGCGAAGAAAGACTGAATAGTAAAATGCAAAAAACATCAGTAATGACTAACAAACTATGCCCTCCCCCCATCCCAACTAAGCATAATAAACTCTCCCCGTCTCGTAGCCCCCTCCCCAAGTCTCCGACCGGTGCGGCTGGACATACGCATGGTCTTGCAGCTCCCTCTCCCTTCTCCTCCTTCGATCATGCTCCTTCTCTACACTCCGCGCTTCCTTCTTCCGCCTCCTCTCCGCCTCTGCCAATTCTGCCTCTTGTGATGCAATCACGTCGTCTCTATAGTATGAGTCCATCGTGGGTGGAGGAATTTCATATTCGTCTTCAACGTACGGTGCTCTGTGCACCCGGCTGCTAGTGCCACTACCCCCGCCCAATGGTGCTCGAGTAACCGGCGAGCTGCTGCGATGACGGAGAAACCGGCTCCGAGGATCGTCATCGGACAGCGTTGGGTTTTGGTATTGTAAATTCGGGTTGCTGTGATATGCATGAAGATAAGTCTCCGGTGGACGGATGTAGGTCGCTGAAGGTTCGACCGGTAGCGTATACGGATCGTTTTGAACCGTATCTCCGTTTGAATACACATATTCCCTGAGATACTCCCTTGAAGCATGTCTGGAGCGGCTGCGGCTACTCGGGTGACGAGTGCGAGATTGCGAGTGGCCTCGGGAATGATTCCGAGAGGAGTATGCCTGCCCCCCTGCATACAGTTCATCCTCGTCGTAATCGCTCGTGACCGGGGTTTCGACGGCAATCACAGCCGGATAGGCTTCCGGTACCGGGTGCGAGTAAGAGTGATGATGCTTGTGTCCGCGTTTGCTGCTGTGTCGAAGAGACGACCTTCCTTCGTGCCCACTTCCTGGAGCGCTACGGGAGAAAGGTTCCGGTTCTTCGTAGGGCGTATGGTGGTGCCGATGTTTTCTCCTCGGACGATAGCCCCAGTCATCCTCGCTTTCTAACACTTGGACACCAGCTGTTGTAGTGGTACTAAGCTTCTCCGCCTCTTCCCTCTTTTCCGCATTCTTCCTTGCAAACGCCTCATTGTGCCATCTCTCCGTCTCCACGTCTGGGGACCGAGGGAACGCTTCCGCCGGTATCTCCCTCGGAAATGGCTCCCCTGTCTCCGGATCCCGAAGGGAAAACTTCTTCACTGCGTTCTGAAGGTAGTGCACGTGTTCTTCGGGGTCGAGAAGCAATTGGATCGTCTGCCATATCGCAAAGCCACGTGTGCTCAATGCCGGAATCGAAGGCGGGAGAAAGTCATCTCCAGGAACAGGTTGGAGGGAGTGTGCACATCCTAAGGTACTATAAATATCTGACAACTTCGTAACCGGCGTCCCAAGAAACAACTCTGCAAACAAACATCATTAGCATCTTTCACGATGTTCAACACAAAAAAAAAAAACTGTACCATCAAGGTCCCCACCAACTTCTCTATAAAAAGCCGCTAATTTTGTGGGTGTAAGGTACCGCACTTCCTTTGGCGCCATATTCTCGATCTATTTCCCCCCCACAGTTAGCGCCGCTTTTCCCCGCACTGCGCCCCCACTAAAAGGGGAGAGCAAAACTCACCACATAGTCAGCAATCGCACCTAGCAACCGCCGGAACAGAGGCGTCGGCTGCGTCGGATGATCGCGGGAAATAAGATACCCCCAGAACTCGCGGGGGCTCTTCTCGGTCATCCGTGCACGGGGAGGCTTCCCGTCCACTCGCTCTCGGTAGCGATGTGGCGACGTTGCGCGAGATGTGGATTGCGATGGTCCGCCGATGTCCGGCGACCGGTTGTTATTGTATCCTATCGGAACGAGATCCAGCTTTGCTGTTGCGGGATGAACCGTGGGATAATAGTTGTAGTAATCGTCGTAAAACCTCGGCTCGCGTGCGTTGGAGGAACTGTGAGGGTCTTTGCGAGATGAGATGAATCCCCAGACGTGCTTTGAGTAGTTGAACCCTGTCGCTGGTAGTTGTGTTCGTGGTGGTCGTTCAGTTGCTGCGTGGTGATGGTGGTGTAGTGTATTGTCGAAATTATTTGAGGACGATGAAGTGGAGTTGTAGTTGTTGGATGGGTAGGATGCACGACGAAAACCGGCGGTAAAAACCATGATCAGCGACCCAGTAAGATTCGGGCGATGAGCTGCAGGTGAGTGGCTGCTCCTCCTGTTCCCTAACGAGCTGGCAGTCCGGCACTGACTTCAAAAGCGTTCGACAGCGTCATTCGATTTGTTGCCTTGTAGACTGCGCCTTGGGTGGAAGTGGTTACTCTGATAAATTGGCAAGGAACACCTGACACGTCAACCAGTCTTCCGGCTATGTGCTCTGGAGTATGCGCACGCCAGGGATCAGCAGCGGCGGGATGACGAATGAAAGTCCCGACATCCAGTCCGAGGTAAGAGGAATCGCACGCGATGGAAGGATGATGAGATGGGAAGGTTTGTCGAAGTGTGTTTAAATGGATAGGCTTGCCCCAAAAGAAGGCTCTGGCTTGGCTGATGCAATCAACGGCTTTCAAGCATAGCAGACAGACTCAACGGTGAATAAGTCTCCTCGTTGGCCGAGGTATAAAGGTGAGTATGGCTGGCTGGTTATGACTCTTTGATCGCCAGTTGGGTCGCAAAAAATCTCGCAGCCGAATCCCCGTATACTCCAAAAGCTTGATGCGCTGAGGTTGCACACAACACACTGTGAGGTAAAAACTGGAACACTGAAAACCCGTCCCTACTGGGATTTGTATGGATCAACGCTAAAAGTTTCTAGTTTTTACTGCCATGTGCGAGAATCAATTGTTCGATATATCGTCACACTCTCAACCTGTGAAGTGAAAGGGATCCCCGATATAGCACCCAGCTCTGTCGGACCACGTGCTATTGTGGAGCGCTGCTTTAACGAACATATAATAGGGTACCGTTTAGTTGTTTCCTCAATGGCCCCTCCTGGCCGGGCGGCGTCACGGAGGATGCGGAGTGAATGCCTCACACGAGGATGCGATGGGTCCAGCTCAGCCAGCGTGCTATGGACAGGTACGACAATTGTCAGATGTGCTGTATTATTTAATAGTTAGCAAAAATACTATCAATTGGTGCAAGGAACAGCACTACCGGCAGATCAAAGGGCTCTGCTGCGGGCTCTGCTGCTGGCTCGTCTTGCGCAGGCTCTTCTTGCGGGGGCCCTTCTTCTGTGTACGGTCGCAGGACGATCCGTCGCCAAAAAGCAATTGACTCCATCTGACGAAGGTGAGGGCGAGAAGGTGGGAGACGCGATTGGGTGATGTCACAGTTCTTGGCAGGACTCTCGTTGCGCTAGAGTTTCACCTTAGACATGACATAAGACTCCTCAACCACCCAACACCCGAAGCACCATACAGGATCCTCTCAACAAGTCCAAAATGCGATAGCTACCAGCTTCTACCGGCCGGGTGGTTACTATCCAGTCGAACTAGGGGACACGTTCTACGACCGCTATGTTGTCGAGCATAAACTCGGCTACGGAGGTTTCTCGACGGTTTGGTTGGCTCGAGATCGTCAGCATGAACGACTTGTAGCTCTCAAGATCATGGCATCAGCTGTATCGGGCAATGGTGGCGAGTGCTCGGAAATCTCCTTTCTTCGCCGCTTGGACACACAACCTCAGCCATCAGGGTGGCGATGACCATGCAATGCATTGATATTAGGATCGACATCTTCCAGCGCCCACCCCTCGTTCTCCCCAACCTTGCTAGATGAGTTCACTATCCAGGGTCCAAACGGTAATCACCGGTGCCTGGTGACTGAACTACTGGGACCTAGCCTTCTCAGCCTGGCGAATGAGGATGAAGAACTGTACAGGTTACCGCTAGCCGTTGCCAAAAAGATTGCTGTTCAGTTAGCACGAGCTGTTTCAGAGATCCACGAGTGTGGTATTGTTCATGGCGGTACGTTGTAATCCCCATGTTTGTCCGTCCAACTGCATAGCTGCTCACAGCTCAGATCTCCACCTCAACAACGTTTTGTTCCTCATCCCGGGAATGGAATCCTGGACAACTGACGACGTCCGCAATTATTTCGGTGAATCTCGGAAGAAGTTGCCCACCAATTGTCAGACCTCACCATCTCCGAACCCGAATGTACCTAAATATCTCTAATCTAGTGCCTCATTGCCTCGAATCTGCCACTATCAAAATAATGTAAGCCTATCCCCTTGCCCGTCTCACGGAACACAAGTCATTCGGCTCGGGAGGCTACCCGTAGTCGTAGGACGAAGCAAGCCCGGATCCTAGAAATTCAATCGGTTGACATTGAACGGGGTTTGTCCGTAAATTCTGATGACGGGCAAACGAGACAGCACATCACGAACCACTTTGAACATGCTGACAATTGTAGTGACTTTGGCGTAGCGTTCTACACCGGTCCTGAAGGCGGTATTCGTAAATAGATCGGCGCGCCACCACTCTTCGCCGCACCCGAGATACAATTGGGAGATATTCTTACCCCAGCGTGCGATGTGTGGTCGCTCGGCTGCTTGTTGTATACCTTGTTCAGCAATAGCTACATGTGGTCCCCCAATTTCGGCTGCCATGACACTCTACTCGACATAACCATCTGCTTTGGCAAGCTCCCGGATCCGTGGTGGGGTTTGTGGAAGGGCCGCGAGAGATACTATGACGAAGACGGGCAGGTAAAGCCAGAGCAGGAGCAGGAGCAGATTGGACAAGTCATAGGCACTAGGAACTTTATCTAGTCTCGTCTTAGGCGGGTGCGAAGGTCCAAGGATGCGTTGAAAGGAATGCAGGATGAGGAAGATGCGTGGTTCAGAAGGCTTATGTATGAGATTTTCAAGCTTGACCCAAAGGAAAGGATGGTTGCGAAAGAGGTTGTCTGCTATTTGCCTCCTGGTTGGGTGGCTGGGTCCAATCCTGGGAATCAGGGTTGAGTTATTTCGGGCGGAGTTGGTGGTTTGCTCTTAATAGCATTCATCGTCAGAGGCCAGTCGAGGAAATGATATGTCTTAAATTACCCTGTAGTTCCGGTGATTAAAGCTTACGGTCGATGGACAAAGTTTGAAAAAGAAGCGAAAGAAATCCACATTTTATGCCGCACCCCATTACTGAAAATCCTACTTGTTAAACAGACCCATACACACTTTATCACTCTGTCAACGTTTCCAGCGTCACCCTATTCGTTAGGTGGCCTTTTGTCGATCCCTATGATTTCACCCCAGATTTAAGAATAGCTCCAGAGCTGGTCCTTTAAGCTGTGAGCTAAATACTGGCGAAACACCTATCAAAATGACCACCGTAAAGACCTTATTATTAGCGTAGCAAAACATTATTCATCTCCTGCCTCAGCTACGTAGATGTTTATCTATCAGCTTGTGAGACAAGTACCTTAAATCACCAACAAACACCCTACCTACTTAAGGTAAGTGTCTCTTAGTACCAGTACCTTCAAGATTTAGCCGCCAGATCGTTCAACGACTAACTTAGCGCGCAGGCCTACCCACTTTTAACTTCCATCAATCTCTCACACTTCTCACCGTACTTCTCTTGAATGCTTGGAGGTTTATGCTTTTACTCAAAAGATTGCCCCCGAGTTATGTCAAGCAGGATATATTAAGTTAAGGATTGTAGTCTGAATTTGACAGCATGAACTAGGCGATAACTCGCCTGACACACACAAGCATAAACATGACCATTGACAGGCCATTGCGAATGCATTGCGCGGGCTTGTAAGTGGTTCATATCTATACAAGCCCTGAATTAAACATCCAAGCTCCAAATTACGACCCTCTTTTCCGACTCACGTTTCTTCCGAAACGCAAAATTTGTGATTTACCATTAGCCCGGAACTAGCTATGTTTCGAAACAGCATGTAAATGAGATATTAGGTTGGTGCTTATACGCCCGGAAGGCTACACAGGCGGCGCTCCACTTCTCATTTAAGCGTCCACCGTATACGAAAGCCGCTGGCTGCGTTTGATTCGAATTTGCGAACCCCTATGTGCATGTTTACGTCTCCTGGAGACAGCAACTAACAGCGCCGGTTGTTTAGATGCTGATATTTTATGCTCCTCGGCGAACTTGGTTGTCTAAGTACATCTCTGTAGATAAATTAATTAGTATCTAGAACCATTGGTTTAATGCAAGTGACTTAAAGCATCTGCTTAAGTTTTACTAAGCCGTTAATTGTTTTCACTGCAGCCAAGTGGTTAGATCCACTTTGCTAGAAGATCCAGTGAAAATGTCGCCACCCACTTTAGCAGTACTTGCATTGCCTGAATATACTGAATCACAGGCCCTAGTGCTTGAAACCTACTCTATATTGACTGAGCTCTCTTGGAAAAACAATAGAGCTTCCACAAGCCTCAAGGCTTCCGAGAGGGGAAATAATGGCCATTACATTTGTATGAAGTTCTTCGAAGAGATCCGGTATGTGTGCTTCAACGTTACCGACCACTGAATCAGGGGCTAACGGAGTATTGCTGTCTCTCATGATGCCTTCCCAACAATCTATGTCAATCTATGTGTTGAGTCAGCAGACATTGTGTAAAGAAAACAGAAAGAATCACCCCAAGCTCAGCTAAACATACCTTAGGAACACCCCCATAAGATCTTGGAGCCCTCCAAATCCCATGTGCAAGCCTATGAGCAAGTCCCAGGTCTTAACTCTGAGAGGCGGGTCGCTGTCCCACTTCAGGATTACTATCCCAGAATTTCAGGTCCTGAGGGTCATTTTCTATCGCAATTGACGGTTGCTGTGCAGTCTGGAGGCCTAGATTCCTGCGGGAAGTGCTCCATTTCCTTAACCGATTTGTTTGAATCCGGTGCTGATTCAGCGCTGATTTTGCGGAAAAATGACCTAGGTATGTGTATTTTGGATGGTTTGGTTCCGGCAATGCAGTATATTATCGGCCCTTGATTGTTCACAAAGACGATGCGGCGTGAGAGGCATCGTAGAGTGGGTCGTGAAACAACTACCGGCCAAACCTGATTCTGCCCGAAATTTTGAGGGTAAAGTAGTCTCGTACTGCTGCTGGTAGCGGTCCGAGACTAAAGGTAAAGGATATTTTGATGGTACTTTAGCGGGGGTCCTCTGTTTCGTATAAGGCTCGTATGTGATGAGAGCAAAAGAGAACGAACGAAGAAGCTCAATTGTCTATCGTACAGAGAGAAGAAGATAGACATATATAAAGAAAGAGATCATCTCAAGCACTAAGAACAAATCACTAAGAGCGAAGCATCACGAGAAAGGCACTACTCAGGCCCGAGGCGCACGGGGAGATAGGCACCGCACCAAGCCCGAGGCTGGCGGGGAGATAGTCTCCGTACTAATTCCGCTAAAGTTAGTACCCGCCTTAGTTCTGGTAGTCTTGGGGCTAAATCCCTTAGTCAACAATATGAGGCGCATATGAGGTTGATCTTGCAATCACCTTGATTTGATTTTGCATACTCATGAAAGTACTGGCACAGCTGATACCAGATAGATTTGCAGCGGTTACAGCCAGCTGCAAGCATGGCACTCCTGGCGGTCTGTCTTTCACATCAGAACCTGACAGGATTTTGGTAGCCGCCACGCTTCAAGCGCCAGGTGGGGAATGAGTAGATACACAGCAGCACACACCTTCACCATGACCCGTAGGTCCATGACAACCATCATCACCATCACCATCACCATCACTACGTGCACTATCGCCACCATCATCACCAGCATTCTGCCAGTGCTGTAGTGCACTGCCACTGCCACCACCCCACGCACACCTGCACATCCAAAATCATAAGTGCAGTGGGAAATAATTGTAGAGCTAAAAGTAACTCCCAGAAGTGACAACCCCATCACAGAATACCTGCTAGTAATGTTTTATTTGGCTGTGAAGGTAAAGAGTTTTTAGTTTTCACAGCATTGCACAAGAATCTCCAAAATGCTGATTGTGAGAATACTTAAAATCTCCTACCTGACTAGTTACTGTGGCATGAGTTTCAACTGAGGATAATGTGTCTCAGCTGTCACCATTGCAGTTCACTGCAATGGTGTCAAATCTGCCTGAATGATTTGTGTGAGTGAGTGGCAGGATAGTCATAAGTTTGAGAGGTTACCATGAGCTAACAAATATCCTCACATCAACATGATATTTCAGTCACCTCATGTGGAGGCTAATAGATGTCTACCAGCCTCACATGAGCCTCACCTGAAACGGAGGACCCCCGCTAAAGTAGGTTTGAGCTCTTAGATCTTAGGTCAAGCCCTGGCGATGAAGGTGGTAATAAGCATTATAGAGACCGATAAGACGAGATCGTCGGGGTGAAAAGATTCGAGTGATCATACTTGGTACCATCTCAACCTGCTGTTAGGGATTTCTCACATGACATCATTTATTTCTTCCACTCGAGATTGTGAGTCCACTCCTCTACTACCCACTTAATCTCTCACCAATCTATCTGCAGCAGACAGGTGCGGGACTCGCAATTTCCAGGTTACATACTTTCAAGTACAGACGCATTGTACAGAGCACAAGACTGAGCCTTACTCGTAAACAAAATTCAAAAGCTCGTTGTATGAAAATTTCGTGTTTCAGTCTGAGCGGAGTGAAGCTCATAATCCAATCGGAGGTAGATGGGTTGGGCGAGATAGCCCTATTGAGTTAACAATGTAGGGTATGGGCCATGGCAAGCGAGATTTTGAGATACCATTCTCATCTATCTAAATTAAACTTCCCTCTTAACATATTTTATTCCTCCGAAGCCTATACCAACAAGACAGCCTGCGGCCCTTTCCCTAGCCTGTAAACGGCTTTGATCACTGGTGCTAGCCTAAAAATCCCACCAAGCCATCAAACAGACTACTTTTTCTAACCTTCATCTCAGTAGTGTCGCCTTACCATGCCCACTCTACGGCCACCCCTCGTCCGCCAGATCAGCAGCCTACCTAATCGATGCGGGACGACAATCCTGGAGCTTCCGAACGAATTGGTTCTCCAAATTTCAGGATACCTTGAGAAACTTCACGACCTCAGCTCTCTTCTTCGTTCGTGTCGCCGATTCGCTCTTCTCGTTCTCCCGGTTCTTCAGCAATTACTTATCCGCCGCTCTCCATATTCCTACCATTGCAGACACGGCTGGCGTTCAGTCCTTCATCGGGCAGTATTACAAGGAGGGTGCGCATCAGTTGAAGCCATCATCAAGAATGGCGGAACACGCCGGATCAATATCCGTGATGCGTGCAAGCACTCGCCACTACACTTGGCAGTGCTCAATGGACACGAGGATATGGTGGAGCTACTACTGAAGAACGGAGCTGATACGGAAATTGAAAGTGTGGACCGATGGACACCGCTGCATTGCGCGATCGCGCGGGGTGCCCACAATATAATTGGGATGCTTCTTGATTCTGGGGCGAACTCGCACGCTCGAACTTCAGGAAATCGCCACACGGCGCTCACTCACGCCGCCATCCTTGGTGACACTGTTGCGGTGAGCTTGCTTCTACGGTATGGAGCAGGTTGCGGCGTACCGACTTCATGGAATGCTTCTGCCATGCATTGTGCTGGCACAATTGGCCGTCGGGATCTGACGGAGTTTCTGGAAAACAGCGGTTTCGCTATCACCTCATCCCAAGTTGCTCCTTGTAGCCTGAAAAACGAACAGAAACGTGAGAGGCAGATTCTCTGGACATTTTTGGGCTGCATGAAGTATACGTATCTACACTATTTAACGGACGAGTGGACTGGACAGTACACGGCATCAGCGGAGAATACCGCTGTGAAACTCTCACACAAGCTGCACAGAAGTTAGAACTAGGGTCCTGAGTGGTAAGCGCAAATCCCCTTCTTCATCTCTTATTCTTACCGTTTTACAGTGCCTCACTTGCCCACTCCCGCCACCTGCAAGTATGTATTGAGAGTACCTTGTATGGAATATAATTAGTTCCTAGGTGTATTGGTGTAATGTGCGAAAAGGTGCATTCTTCTCTAGTATGTGGGGGGATTGATATTGTCCATTCCAAAGCCTTGTTTAGGACGTGGTATTGGATGTTCAAACACTTTTTAAAACAATATACTGGTCGACACCAGATATTCCAAAAATTGACCACTCAATATAATTCGCATTTTGCAAAAACGATGTCGACACGTTTCAGAAGCACAAAATCAGTTATCAAAATCAATCGCAAGTATACGCAAATCGGAATTTTTGGCGGTAACCAATTGTAAGTAAAACCTCCTGGATGAATGAAGCAATCTAATGACGATTACCAGATTATAGTGTTGCACTAAACACCGCAATGGCTGTGTTGATTGAGATTATGCAGGGGAAGTAAACCTACGTAGGGCTGAGCAAAAGCCTACACCCATACACCTCCGACAACACACCACACCACCTTTTAGTTTTGCCAAGACCGATTTTATCCAATCAATTTTGACATCGCGAGAAAATTTTTGCTTCGGTTTTCAGTTGAACGACCTTCAACCGCTTAGAAGCTAACGACGATGAGTCTCTTCGGAGCCAAAAGACAGCTCAACCTTAAGGAGTCACTTAAGAAGGCGAAGGAGAATTTAGAGGGAAAAATGTCGAGTGCGCAGTCGACTACCACTACCAGCAGCGGCATCGGGGCCATCCTCGAGCAGCAACTCGATAAAATTACTGGACCAGCCTCGTCTCAGGATGGAACGGTGGTAGAGAGGGACAACCTCGAAAAAATGGAGAGAGAGCTTCACGGAGACTCTGAGTACGAGAGACTCAGGGACGAAGAGAAGAAGGAAGAGTTTGAGGCGGGCTTGCGTTATGCCCATGTTGAAGATGATTTGAGGAGGAGAGAGGATTCTCAGGCGACCTCAAGAGTGGAAACTGGACAGTTACCCAGTGATTTGGATGATATGAGAGTGTATTCCGACCTTACGGGAAAAACTGGAGTTACGGGAATCACACGATACGAGGGAGATGACTCTTCGGAGTTGTCACCACCACCGACTACGAGCTACGGGGGAAGCGAAATTTCCTTCCCGTCGCAAACACCAAGGGAGAGGGTCGCGACCCCTTTGCCATCTACGAATTATGAGGGAAGCCTTATGGGCCTACCTCTAAGCGCTCTAAATGCCCTTTCGGAGGATCCTTTTTCGACGCCTAGGGCGAGTGCTGGAATTATTGCGCGCAGGTATATTCAGTCGGAGGAAAATGCCACACAAGACGCCGAAGAAGAGGGGGGAATGGAAGAGACCCGGAAAGTCCACACACCCATTCCGAGAAAATTCGAGTTGAGAGATAGTAGCGACAATGAGGATGATATGATGACCGAGGTGGAGTGGAGGGATGAGTTGCCCTACATGACACCAACAAAGAAGGGAAAAAAGCGCAATAAGGGGAAGGGAGTTAGAAGGCCGGTAACGCCTGAGCGACCAATCCTGAATATGCCGCAAACGCCAAGCAGGAAAAAGTTGGAGGCTGATTGGGCCAAGCCTGCAGAGTCGTTGACGAATGAAAATGAGCCAGTTAATCTGGAAGCCTTCATTGGTGAGTATCTCCGGAACACTAATGGGCTGAGGGATTATATGGCCACGAATCAGTTGCACGATGAGCGATATGATGAGTGGTGCCTAAAGCAGGCAGAGTTTATGGCGGCAAGACAGAATCATACGGATGCGGGGGTCACCTCAGTTCATAGGACATCGGAGAAGATTTTGACCGAGGTTGAGTTGAGTAGGGAGTATGCAGAGAAGAGGGCGGAAAAACTTGACCAAAGGTTGGAGAAGATTGAAAAGAAGGTTGCTAAGTTAGCCCCGGTTAATATGGCAAAAACGATCGAAAACGCAATGAATGCTTGTTTCGGAAAAATAGTGGACCAATTAACTGATAGGGTGGTTAAGAGGTTTGAGGATGCGGCAGAAGAAAGCCGGAAAAAAGATGAGATTCGAAGGGGGAAACAGGTAGAAGCCACCCCTGAGAATGGTCAAGATATGAGTGACGTGGAGTTTGAGCCGGGGGCGACTTTTTCGGCGGAGGAAAATGAGAAGGTTGCGCAGGTGCTCGAGCAGATGGAGGTGGAGGAACATGAATTGGAGGCATCTAAGCATGCGCCGATTATTCCACCTGGAGGAAAGAGGCAGGAGTTTCCGAGGTTCACCCCGAGTGGACAGGTTACAATTGCGAAGAGGCCGGTCGCACCAGCAGTACCGGAACAAAAGAAGAAGGAGGCGAAAAAACCGGAGGTAAAGGAGATACCAAAGGGACCAAAGGCAGGAGAGAAGAAAAAGCCGGAGGTTAAGAAGCCCGCACAACAACAACCGGCAAAGAAGCTGGAAGAGAAGAAAAAGGAGACGTGGGCGCAGAGGGCGGCAGCACCTCCACCACCAAAGAAGCAACCCAAACAGCGACAACAACAACAACAATCGGGGCAGCAGCAGAAGAAGAAGGGGGATGGCTTTGTCAAGGTAAAGAGACAACAAAAGAAAGAGGAAATGAAGCCGGTCCCCCCAGGACAAAATTTGATGGAGAAGAGGAGGGTTACCTTTAAGAGGGATAACGGCCTCCCCCTTTCTCAAAAGAAGGATTTGGACATTTCGTCGGAAGTGAATAGAGCACTTTTTGAGGCAAAGGTCTCACATTTTGTTCGCATTCAGGGAGTTACGAAGAACACCCGGGGATGCCTGTCAACGATCACGACCCCTGCAGCAACAGCCGAAATGTTGATTCGGTATAGGGAAATCGTGATTAAAGCAGCAAGAAAGGTGGACGCAGGAATTGTGGACATCGAGACGAATGAACCCTGGGAGAGAGTAAAAATGCACGGCGTCAATTTTGATAGGTATTTGGGGAAAAAGACGGGAGGTGGACTTGAGAAATTGAGGCAGGAATTGCAGGCTGAGAACGAGGGGGTGGTGTTGCCCGTCGCCATCAACTGGATTGGAGGACCGAAAGATGTGCAGAAGAAGAAGGCGGAGGGGAAAAAAGCATCTTCGGTTGTGTTTGCGGTCAAGGGAAGTAAAATGGCCGAAAAAGTTTTGAAGGGGGGTTTGAGGGCGGCAGGAATGAAGTATGATGTGGAGAAGTTTGTGAATGCCGGACCAGATTCCTTTTGC
>Ga0307512_10001610_pt1 | contig 31371 bp, 41 predicted proteins | sample 14_EM_MG_FD_200267 | JGI IMG/M metagenome (GOLD analysis project Ga0307512, IMG submission 200267) | Populus trichocarpa ectomycorrhiza microbial communities from riparian zone in the Pacific Northwest, United States - 14_EM | ecosystem: Host-associated > Plants > Roots > Unclassified | place... | reverse complement strand
ATGTCTTGTACGCATGCATGCGCACTCAGCTGGCATCTCCAGCTGAGTCTGGCATCTCCAGCTGAGCCCGGAATGACCATCATCTTAGAGAGATTATGCATCTGCCCAACTGAAGCCATACGTCAGGGAGATAAACCATATATGCAACACTCCCCCCTCTTGCTACGCTCCGTGGAGCAAGAAAAACAAACAAACAAACGAGCAAACAAACAAGCAATCAAACAAAGATGATGCGCAACTTGTGATTCCCATAGTAGCCTCCTTAAAACCCGGCTTGAGAAGTGGGCAGGGAAAGAGTACTACCGTAGCCTGAGGATGGCCATCCATATAAACAAAGAAATCCGTCTTCCCATATGAAAAGTGAAACAACCTTAAATCAAAACTTAAATCGACCACCAATTAACCTCCAATTACCATAAACCCATTGCTTTCGTGAACATCGTATCCGTATCTGTAGTGAGTTCTTCTGTGAGTATATCTGCCACATTTTCGTCCGTGTGTACGTAGGAGTAGTTGACTATGCGGCGTTTGTGCAGATCTTTCTCTAGAGGCCTCCGAGCGGGCGATGAACTCGGCCTCGAGAGTTGACATGGCGATGACGCAGTTGACATGGCGATAAGGCTTTGCTCTCGAGACTGCCACAAGATAGCTCCATTGCTTGCGAGAAACACATGGCCTCCCTGGGATTTGCGGTCCGCGCTGTCATTGGCCCGATAGAAATCTGAGTACCCTGCGAGACTATTGCCGATGTCGATGCCGATGCCGATGCTGATGCCATTGCCGTTGAAATGTAGGCGAAAATCGGCTGTAGATTTGAGGTACTGAAGAACTCTCTTAGCAGCGGCCATATGGCTGGTGAATGGCCGTGAATTGTAACGAGAAAAAGCAGCGACTGCATACGAGATATCTGGCGGAGTTGAATGTGCTTGATTTCTTGTAACACAACTCGCTATCGGTGGAGCTGAAGATGGTGGCGGTACTTGGCTTTATTTCTTGGTTACTGCCGCCGAACGCTGGACTGTCTGATCCTCACTGCGGAGCTGCCAGCTGTGGGCGATGCGTTCGGCTTCTGCTGCCGAACACTGAGCAGTCTGATCCTCTCTGCGGAGGCGCCGGCTGTGGGCGTTTTCTGCTTCTGCTGCCGAACACTGGGCAGTCTGATCCTCTCGGCGGAGGCGCCGGCTGTGGGCGTTTTCTGCTTCCTCGTCAGGAGCTTCATGCATGTGAGATGTGGATCTCTTACCTAACGGCGTAGGTTGACTATCTTGTCCTCGGAGAGGCTCATCTCCGGTATCTATTTCTTCGACATATTCCTCATCTGCTGGTAATCCGAACATGTCGATCTCATTGCTTCCATTCTGACACGACATGTGTGCATTTCTTTCTCCGTCAAAGACAACTTCTGATGGGGCTTTCACCCTCTGGAATTCGGGATAACATATCCTCCACAACATCTTTGAGTCGTGTGAAGCCTACCATCATGCAGGGCTTTGATCTCGGGCCAAATTTGCCTCGGCGTTGAACTTTGGGGATGAGTCTGCTGGCGTTGTGGTGAAACGGCGGAGCTGGAAGGCAGAGAGCCCATCATCAACACTCCGCTGCACCTCTGCCGGCATTCCAATAGGAATTCGTGAGAAAGAGCGGTTCTGGTTCGAGAAGCGTAGGAAGAGGGTGAGAAGATATGATACTACCCGGCCGTGAGAATCCACGCAATTGTGTGGATCCACGAAATCTCTGAAAGAGCGAGTGAGATGGAGTCTATCTACCCCGGGGTCTCCCGAATATATACTCCCCGTCGCTCCGTCCATCTCCGTGACCCTTGTATCTCTGTACACCCACCCTCGCGCAGTCCTGTGCCAAGCTGAGTGGCGGTGGTGGTGACAAACGGATTTTCCCGTCACAGCATAACATCCGAATCGACGTAGGTTATGGAGAGTAGCTTGATACGATATATTGTTGCCGGCAGGATCGTGCCTAGGTTTGCCAAATCCATGCAGGATCTCGTATGGCGCTTCGTAGCGCACTTGACTGACACTCTACTGCACCATTGCTTGTGCGTGGCCTGGATGCAGAAAGTGGACCTAGTTATGGCAGTCAATGTTGCACTAATAACAGAGGAAGCAGGTGGACTTGTCGATGCGATCATTGGTGCCTCTGAAGACTCGATTGTAGACTGAGGGTTTCCGTTCCAAAATATTGTCGTATACCTGCCAAATGCAATTGGCTGATTGATAGGAGGGAAAGTCGAAAAGTAGGAGTATGCAGAGCTTTGACTTGGTAGTCCTGTATGATGTCGATGAGACTGTAATGAGTAGTGGTGACTGAATTGTTGTCTCCGAGTTTGATTACTATATGCAGTGAGAGCTTTTTGAACGTTGAGAAGTTCGGAGCGGCTGCAGCCGCAGCGGTGAGAGCACAAGCGGTGGGTCGGAAGGGATCGCAGTCTTCGGTCGTAGCGAGAGCTGCAGTAGCAGTGGCTTTCTTCACTCTCCACCACTCCTTTATACGCTTATAGGGGACGCAATCGACTTTGACGTGGCCTGGGAGCCCGCTCTGGAAGCAGACACGCTCATTGTTTCCGTTGCTCCCTCCCTCCTTAGCGTGTTAGCGCTTCCTGCATGCATCTGTAGTATGTCTGTGAATTTTGCAATAGGTGGACTTACTTTCGTGGCTGTCTCCGGTTCCACTGCTTCCACCGTGTCCACTGTGTTCACCGGGTCCTCCGCATCCGCCGCATCCACGACGTCCACCACGGCCACGGCCACGGTAGCCGCCACATTGAGAGAGAAGGGCGGCCCCCGTGGATGCATCTCCAAGTTCTTTGGTGAGGCTGGCTGTAGTTTCTTCCTCTAGGAGGTCATGCATGGCTTCTTCGGGTGTAGGTAAGGGCCTTCTATGCTTTAGGACCATTAATATCATCGCATACTGAGATGGCAGTGATGTGAATATTTGTGTGCGGAAATCTCGATCGGTGATAGCATCGTGGGTATGGTCCAGTTGTATGCGGTAGTTACTAAGCTTGGTGAAGTATGCATTAAGTGATTCGTCCTCCTTAGGTCGGCAGGCACGGAACTGGCGAAGAATGTCTTGTCTGCCGATATAGGATCCGGCGGTGTCCAGACTGGTTTCTAGTGTTTTCCACATCTCGTGAGGGTTTCTTATACCTTTAACAATGCGCCGTACTTCAGGGGGACAGGGAAGTCTAATTATAGATGCAGCCTCGGCTTCCTTAGCCTTCCAATCGTGATAGTTGTCATGGTGGTCGAAATCAAGTGGCTGCGGTTCAGGATCCTCTCCGCTGCCGATTGCGTATGCTCTCATGGCTGACATGATGAGTATCATGTCGTCTTTCCATTCGTGGTAGTTGTTGTGAGTGAGCTTAGGGATTTCACCCCACCTTGTCTTGTTGAAGGCGGGGTCGGAGGAAGTCATCGTGAGATCGTGGAGATGGCTCGTGATGGTGTTGAGTTTTAGTGCTATTTATGCGGCTGTTGCTCCGGTGACAAGGTTTAGGGTTCTTGAGGATCTTTTTGGAGATCGTGAAAGAGATCGTGAGAATTTTAGATAGTAGCGATAACCGGGCTCATAACCTGTTGAAATATACTTATTGCTAGAAGCTTATATTCTAAGTACAGGTACATTTGTGTTCTTATATATACGGTATTCGGAGCATGCCTTGTACGCATGCATGCGCACTCAGCTGGCATCTCCAGCTGAGTCTGGCATCTCCAGCTGAGCCCGGAATGACCCTCATCTTAGAGAGATTATGTATCAGCCCAACTGAAGCCATACGTCAGGGAGATAAACCATATATGCAACATCATCGTCGAAGACATCGAAATACTCGTTACTACTAGGCTTGCCTGCTTGGCAGTTGTCCAAGTGTGGGGTACCTCAAATACGTGTCCGAACTGGAGGTTACTCTGGATTGATACACGCATTCTCGCTGTCGGCTTCTTTATCGTTGGAATCAGCGTCGGAAGGGTGAGGAACAGGGTCATGATGCGGTTCATGACCGAATTGATGTAGAATACTGTCGTGCTCAATCGCGAATCCATCTCCTGGCAGTTGATTGGTGACGCGTATACTATACTTTCTTTCTGGTCGTGACGGAGGTGAGTGATGTAAGCGCCAATGTAGGTGTACGTCTTCGAGCGGTAAAGACATAGTTGACAAAGATCCAGATTTCGTTAGCCAAATGAACTGTCGCAACAACGTCAAGAAGCGTCTCGACGGTCTCTTACCTACTCACACCAGAACAAGCTGAATGTCCTCGGAAAACGCCGCACCGCGATTTACTTTTTCCAAAAAGGGGTCCTACCCCTCTCGTAGGATTTCTCCCAATCTTCTTCACACGTTTGCGAAGTGTTCACTCGCTCTCTCAATTTCAACATCCCTTTGATTTCGGAAAGCATACCGCATCTGCATTCAGCTTGTCATGGCGATAGTTTTGCACCCTCACAATACCCTCCTACGCCCATTGCCTGATTAATGGTTGTCACTCTATGTTAAGTTCGTACATTACATGAACCGTGCATTCTCCTTAGATACCGACTCAGCGAAGTCAACGCAGGGTACCAGAACTAGAGCGAGGACAAACGAGTGATCAATGACCGCAGAGCATGCTTTTAGTTGTCTTTGTGATGAACTTAAGCGTTCAGTTGACGAATCAGGGCGCTTAGATGATGCTAAGCAAATTGCCTCCTAGCTGAATTGCAGCCAAGATGATGTCGCCAGATCAAGAAAACCCTCCAAGCCCTTATATATATTCGCTTTGCCTGCCAACCTTCCTTACAATCTCCAGAGCCTTCGACACACCATCCTCAGCTCGGCTACCGCATCACATTACCATTGAGGATATATTCATCACTCCCGATGCTTGTTTAGAGTAACCAGCATTCAATATCCACCACTAAATCATTGACCACCATTGAGAACCTAAAAAGTAATGTGATGTCATCTGATTGGAGAAATCTGTCGTCGCAGATGCGAATAGAATCCAGATGCCGACTCTTCATGTCCGTGCCTGGGCCGAGAACGCCGGTGTTGGAATCAGCCAATGGGCAGCGGAAACCATGGGCATTTGGCAGGATAAGGGTGGCTTGACAACACAATGGATGGATAATAAAGTGAGGGAGCGCGTCTGGGAGATTGCCCAGTCCATGAGCATCATCAACAAGCAAGGAGCCGGCCCCAATCATAGGGATATCCTAATCAATCGTTGGATTACTCGAATCAGCGAACTGGAGTCTAAAAGGCCGCTTTGGAAACGGTACAAGGCAGACATGACTAACCTCGATTGTCAGAAACTCAAGCCAGCAGTGGACGACTTCGCGGAGGTTGGCCTTCGCCGAAAGAAGAATTGGCTGGAAGAAACCCCAACTAAGAAGTGGAAACTCGTGCACGTTGATATGTATTTCATCGCCCCGATGCTTCTTTCGCACTTCCTGACGGTTCGTAGATCCAGAAGACGACGGGGAAGGAACCTCGGGTCAAAGGTCTTCGCTGATAACGGTTCGTTGCGACTCCCTGAACAATTTCCTTGTCGAGACATTTAGCTTTCCCATCGCCTATGTGGATCCCTACATTGCTGGGAAGAGGGCGGCTGAAAACAATACTGAGCTATTCTCATGGCACTGGCCTTGGGATGATGAATCGATACTTCCAATAGTTACATCAAACTTCGATACGACCATTTTGTCAATGGTGAATGCTGCAATCGCCAGGCTGCCAGACCCCAGCCGTCAAATCCGTCAGCTTTGGGGCTACCTGTAGGAGCGTAATGGAGATGGTGGTCTGTACACCTGCAATGTTACCCCAATCTTCGATAACAATACTGCAGCCGGAGGGGTAAAGGCAGTGACAAAATAAAGCTACCGAACGCTGTTTTGCGTCGTTTCTCGTGGCCAACAAGCCGACCGCACAGATGGTGCCCAGACGCCTACGCATGGTGGCTGTAGCTACATTCCTCTGGATGACATCCTGCCGCCTCCAGCCGAGGATATGATCAACGATACTGGGGAGGAATCAGACAATGATGGTGACACAGGGCGCCCAAATCCCAGATGCTTCGTGACGACGAAAACAGGCTTTCAAAAGTTTGCACGCATGAGTAAAAAGAAGATTATCAGACAGCAGCGATACCTTGAATCGTCCGAAACCGTGATCTTCGTCTCTTTGCCGATTATGCGCAAAGCGTTGTGGCTGCGGAGCACGTGGCTTGGCTACGCGAGCACGATCACATTGTGAATCCTCCTGCTGCAGGCTCTTTGGCCAATAGGAAGCGTACAAGCAGCCGCCCAGCTGCAGATTAGTCGTTGTCAGAATGGAATGCACTGGCTGGACTGTTGTTCAACGATTTGCGTTGTGGGTGGGTATATTTCTGGCGCTTTGGAGGGTGGACGGATGGGTGATTATTTGGAGTTTTTTGGTGAGGTTTTGGGTCTCTTTTTGGTGTTTTGTTTATTTTATTATTACATCATTCATAATCAGGCATGAAGGGCTGTGTTAAGAGTTCACGATGTTGGGATTAATCGTTGAGACGTTTATTTTTGGGAATGGCATAGTGGCAGCGATGGGACTCCGTGGATGGCGATCATATAATTAGTTGTTCGGTATCTTGACCCAGCAGCGGTTAACCAGAATAATTAGTGAAACGCAAACGCTTTTTACCTCGTTGCAATAACGATTTTCCCCAAATGAAGCCAATCATCAACCCTGCGGCATGCTTGTCACCTGCCATTCCTAGTTCTGAGTTCCCATCCATCCAAGGAGTTGGAAGTGTGAGTGGCAGAACATGCCAAGATCCTTGAATCGTCAACAGGATAAAAAGACGCATCATGACGATGCTTTTAATCATATCAACGCTTTCTTTCCTTTTCACCACGCTTTAATTCATTTACTCTACATTCATACACATTTTCTGTAGTCACTCGTTGAATTTCTCGTACTTCTCACTTGCCGCCTTTTTGAATCATGACAAGCAGGCGCCGCACTTCTCCTCCTCCTCTTCTTTCAAGCACCAGGAGAAGCAGACGATCCATCCACGACGAGGATCTCGATTACGATCTCAGAACGAGAGTCGACAATTACAACGATCATCGAGATGGCATTTCAGAATCAGACAACGAGCCTGTTCGGAGACCATCCAGGAAAGCAATCGCCAACCGCCCATCGAAAGATTCCTTCACGGCAATACTTGGAAAACGACTCTCAGCAACTCAATTAACCCCTATGGCGGCGCGACCCCTACATCCTGAGCGTCAGGAGGTCTATATTGTCTCGGAGGAGGAGGATGAACGCCAGCCTGCTCCGCTGGCATCCAAGCAGGTATGTAATCAAGCGTTTGAATGATTGAATCCGCCAGGTAATGTATATATTTACTAGAGGAAGGATTCAAACGAAGCCGGTGAGCAATTGGTTGCATGGAAACATGGAAATCTGGGGCGATATGAGCCCTGTGTTGACGACGTGACAGGCCTCATCGTGGGCGCAGAATACAACGCGCAGACAACCCTTTCAGGCGTTCGAGCGATGGTCATGGCACGTGTGAAGCATATAGCTATCAATTATGCGATGTTTGTGAATCCGTTTGCCACGAATGCTGTGAAGACGGCCCAGATTCAGAGTTGGTGGTATGAGGAAATCGCCAAGAATGATCCAGCCCAGACAAACTCCGACCCTCCATGTGCCTACATTTCAGTGGTAAATGAATTATCTCAACGATTGTTTTTATCGCTGACATTGTGCATCAGGCTCTCGCAAAGATTACTGGCTCCTGTGCAGCAATGGTTTAGGGTTGCCAGACCTCAATCGGCTCTATTTACGGATTTCGAACACACTCACCTACAGAGATCCAGAAAATGGTAGCTTGGCTATTGACCAAGGACAGGTTTACATGCGCCACAAACCTTTGTGAGGTAAGTTCAAAGTTCCCTCTTGTTTAATCATTGTGTGAACGATCAATTTAGGAGTGCAAGCTTCGATTTGCAGCGACTGCAATTGTGGATCGTATTCACTGGACATACTTCTATGGCATACGACAGATGGGAATGAAATATAGATCATTGATTGATACAATCAACCCGGCATTCATTGCCCTCACCGCAACGGCCATCCACCATTGTCTGTCAGCCTGGAAAACAGGCGAGTTTCAGGTCCCGCCAGAGTTTGGTCCAGGAGGTGGCGCACAATGTAAGTGCGATACAACAACCATTAATCACGGGGGTAATAATGCATGCACAGATGTATTTCATCGTCTCGACGCGGATTCTCGTTCTGCCTCGCCAGAGGTCCAAGCCATAAAGATATACAATATCCCCGGCATGATCCGCCGAAGTATCAACTCAACTGGTACACACCGAGCGATGGCAAATCATCACAACTATCAGGGCAGCTTTGATGAGGACTTCGTTGATTACGTCCCGGAGGAGAGGAATGAGCAGCCCGACAATTCTATTCATCGTCTCAGCAGCTTTGTTGCTGCTACTGAAGCTAGTATGCGATTCTCAGCTGTTCTGCCTGCCATCGCCAGCAGCAGCCAGTCCGTCCCCTGCAGCGACAGCAACAGCAACAGCAACGACATCACCAACATGACCAGCGTGGAGAATACGGAATTAGTCGGTGGAAGCACGATTGTAGAGGGTCCGATGTCGCTTGGAGGTTAGTAATGGTGTCAGTGATCGGGTGTAGGACTTTCTTTGTGTCCTATGTTATTCTAGCTTTCGTCGATATATCATAATAGTAGTAAATGTAATAGAACCGATGGTGTACTGAAGTCTGATCTCAAACGGGTGATATCATAATAGCCACGATGCATAACCCTCCCGCGACGAACTGCGAGCTACTGATGATCTCGTATCAACAAATTCAATATCGTGAACCACTTCTGCATGGCAACTATCATTGGTTAACTTAAGCCATGAGGGTCTTTAAAAACAAGAACTACACTCTTCATGAAACGTATGGAGCGAGTACTATCATCATCACGAGGACTAATCGAATTGGACCTTGTATGAGTATGCCGAGAGATGATTTGTGATATTGCCAAAGGAAGTGTGAACCGTTCGTCAAGTGCTCGTTGTCAGATTCACAAGTGTGGGTACAGTGGCCGTGACCCTTGAAAACAGCATCGCGACGACTCAAAGAACACTCTGGAACAGTCAAGCAATGCCATATTTCATGGAAACCTTGATTTCATTTTTTTGAGTTTGTGGGTACAATAAACTAAATAAATTCAATGAAGGAGATGTAATTTTTGCTGATGCACTTGGAGACTGGGATCGAGTGAACTTAGAGATACACTTGGAGGCCGGGATCGAGCAAGTTTAGAGATGCACTTGGAGTCCGGGATCAATCTACCTTGGTGATGCCCGAGGAAGTCAATATCGAGTGGACCCAGAGATGCTCTTGGAGGCCGTGATGGAACAAGGTTTGAGATGCACCTGGAGGCCATGATCAACCAAGATTGGAGGAGTACTTGGAGGTGGTTCATATGGAGGTGATTGATCTGAAGGCAATCCATACGAAGGCAGTTAATCTGGAGGAAGTAGATCGGGAGGCGTGTGCGATGAATGCTGAGACTCTATTGATTGTTTAACTCGTAATTGTGGGAATGTAGAGAATTGAGTACAACACGGTCTGCTAAGAGCTGGGAGTGGCTGGGGGTGGGAGACAGTCGATCTTCGGATGATGCAGTACAAGATGTATGCAGTATTCAGTATATACAGTACTCGGTGTATGCAGTACTCAGTGTATGCTGTACTTGGTGTATGCTGAACCTGGTGTAAGCAGTACTCAGTGTATGCTGTACTCGGTGTTAACTCTTGATCATGGAATAGAGAGATAGAGAGGGATGACTTAACTTGGTGTTCTTAGGTGATTGTAGAGTTGAGGATGAGAAGGAAAGAGACGAGAGGAGATGGGGCAATGGATCATGAGAAACTGTGACTCAAGAGACTTTGTTGTGAGGCTCAATTTACCATCCCAGATACAGCAGGTACGAGTCGCGATCCGGCATGTAATCACAACAATACAAGGTCCCCCCAACGCAATCGGGCAAGTCATACCTCTGATTGCTTATATTCGCTTGTATCCTCCACATCATTCTCATCTTCCTCCTCCTTCTATCTGTTTCTCATCCACAGATTCTACCATCATCGCAGAACTCAAAGTTAAGTCATCCCTCTCTATCTCTTCATGTCATGATCATGAGTTGACACCGAGTACTAGCATCCCCCGAGTACAGCATACACCAGGTACAGCATACACCGAGTACAGCATACACCGACCACGGCATACACCGACTACAGCATACACCGACTACAGCATACACCGAGTACAGCATACCCAGGAGTGTTTGACTTCCAATCAATCTCATCATTACAAGTTGACCTCTAAATGTTGCTTCAGCTTGCGGCGTGCCACCCGACACAATCGACTGCGATCTGCCAGCACACAATGAGAGCTGAAAGGCAATGTCACCATGTCACATTCCCACGTTCCCGAGTCAGCTAACGGATGAAGAGACTCTTAGCATACAGAGCGCTGTCTGTGGACCAGCTCCAAGTACGTGTCCAATCTGCCTCGATCAGTGTCGGCAAAGTGTATCATCAAACTCGGTCGATTAAGTCCTCCAAGTTCGCATGATCATGACCTCCAAGTGCATATACAAACTTGCTAGATGACAGCCTCCAAGGGTATCTCTAAATACGCTCGGTCACTGCCTCCAAGTGCATCTCTAAACTTCCTTGAACACAATCTCGGAGTGCATCTCTAAGTTGACTTGATCAAGGCCTCGAAGTGTATCACCAAATATGCTCGAATACCGCGTGCAGGTGCATCTCCAGACTCGCTCAATTCCGGACTCCAAGTGGATCTCCAAACTCGCTTGATTATTGCCTCCAAGTGTATCTCTAAATACGCTCGATTACCACATCCAAGTGGATCTCTGAACTTCCTCCATCACGGCCTCAGAGGGTATCCCTGCGTTCACTCGATCATCATTTTTGGGCGCACCTCGAACTGCTCTCACGCTCCGCCTGCAGCCAGCCCTGACATACTCTGTGCATATTGGTAGCTATATTGATACATAGATGAGGAAACAGACTGAATACACGAGTTTTAAAAATCGTTGAACTATGAGTAGTGGCTATGAGTTCCTGGAGCACCTGCAACATTCCCAGAGATGTGGTTTTTCACTGATTGCTTTACAGTGATTCGAGGTGCTTCTAGGCCTGTCGCTGGCACTCCCAGGTAATCTCAAACTTATCATACTCACTCCCATGGTACTCCTGTACCAGTCATCAGAGATGCCAGTTACTCCGAAGGCCGGCCAGAATGCCCTCTTACGGTCTGACACTATCCTGCAATTGACCCATCTAAGTTCTCACTCCACATCCACTCAGACACTCCTGGAGGCTCCCAGCGACTAAATGACATTTTGCTGATGTAGGTTCTGATCAATAAAAGCCCCAAATGAGTTCTGGAATGATAAAGAAGAAGATGAATAACGCTTCACTCAGGATGTGTATAATGATTTACAAACAAACAGCACGAGTTGAATGTTCTGTTCTCTGATCCCGATAGAGAGTTGCAACGAAACAGTATCATTTGAGAATATCAATTGCTGAGGTGCACGACATCACGAGAGTCTGAAAGATGTATCCTTCCACCCACCGCACGAAAGTGCTGACTCTAGGATAGTGTTAGCAACATTTCCAGGTAACCAGCCAGTGGTCCGGGTATGGACTGGATAAACTGTTCGGTTCGGTTCTATAACCGTCCAAAAACCTCACCCAGTCTGTCCCGGCATGGTTGTCACCTGGACCATGAATAAACCCGCTGATGTTTGCCCGGGTTGCACCCAGTCTACAGTTCCATTCACCATTTCTTGCGACTTTGCCCCCTATTACGTATCGGAGTTCTGATCTTATCTTGACATGATCAATACGTTGATTGTACACTACTCGCCGCTACTTCAACTGCTGCATTCAGATTTGCGATCAGACTGATATTCGGTGGATGGCTGTGAACCAACAGCACATTCCAAGCGAAATTCGTGGGTTTTCAATAGCTAATGCATGAATATTTGTTGCATGGCACATCTGGAAGCGGTAGGTGAAAGAGCTGCCAAAACTGCACAATCGATGTATTGATCATATAATGATACGATCAGAATTGAAATTCCTCAATGGAGACAGAGTTGTAGGATTGAAATGCTTCGATTTTGGAAGTAAAGCGGGACCAATCGCAATGGTCCCGGTTCTCGTGTGGTACGAGCCATTGCAACGTTCCCATTCCTGTTCATACCATAACCCCGGATTGTTCTGGCGGGTTGCAACCGTTGCTAACATCACTCCCGGAATTCTATTGGATGCCAAAGTATCGTCACAGCTACCGGCACTTCCATTAGAGCACTGGCTGTCCAAGAATACAATAACCCCAAAGATCAACTTGCAAATAAGTAATGGCAAAGTACTTTCACCTCAGTAGAAGCTGTTGTGCTAACTCAACAGTATACTAACAGAAGTATCCTTGGCCTTTCTTCGGACTCAAAATTATCGTCTTACTCACTTCCCCGCCAACAACTTGCTTTGACGAAGGTTCTCAGAATAACCAAGTACACAGATTGATAGATGTATCCGTGATATAGAACTGAAGAATGAAGGTACAATGCTGGACTCCAATGGAGGAGAATTCTCATTGACTTTGACAGAGAACAAACAGATAGTACAGGTGAATAAAGTCATGGCTTAACCTCCAGGTCGATAAGGTCAATAGGGATCCCTAGATCAATTTTGTTCTAGTTGGTATTAATAAGATGTCCTTCCTCAATGTCTGTATCACAGATTATAAATCAGACGATCCATACCCTTAACAATCCTAAGACTCGTAAAGCCTGCGTCAGGGTTCACATACCTAACTACCTCATCGTCCGTTGCCTCTGCCATTGATAATCAAGTCCTGAATCGCAAAAGTATTCACTATGTCATCCAAGTAATGTGCTTATTTTGTTACACAATTGCTATTAGCGATACCTCGTATGGATACAGGCTTATCTGAACCCAATTATCAACAAATAGGTTTTTGTCAGAAAGAGCCAGTAGGATTGCCCTCTCATATACCCACCACGTACGTAACGGTTTAACAATTGCGGCCAACAACAGAACTCTTAATTTGACTACACTTCATTGGAGCCAAATATACATTGGGCTGCAACTGAGTTGTTTTTGCCATATATCCATGGGACAATATCCTGTGCCACTCATGGAGATGTGAATCCCAAGTTCATGCTGCACGGACACAAGGAGTGTGGTCGAACTAGGGGTTCATTGGTATAAGTCGATTGGGTTTGACAGGACCGCTATATATTCAGTGTTGGTTAATGACTTATCTCTCATATGACTCTGCATATCTCGAGATGCCATGGTAATGTTATATTGAGCACACCTCATCTCCGTAGGAATGAACCATTGGAGCATGAGTCAATACTCATTTGGTCGGCGACCAGGAATAAGCTTTCGTACCTGTTGGGAGTAATGATTGAAAATTGAGCCATTGTGACCAATGATTCCACCAGTCCAGTGTTGGACCAGTCCAGACTGGGTCTGTCCAAGTCCAGTCCAATCCAGTCGAGGAAATTTTTGGACCAGGATCGGCCCAATCCTCGCTTGTTCTTGACCTGGCCCGAACTGGTCTGGACAGATTTGGACAACTCCGGCTCAGTGTCCAGGTTTCGGGTATTGTTTCACACTATTGGTCATTCACTGGGGGGAATATATCTCAACGGCACCAAATATACAGTCACAACTGTCATTATTTCACCCAGAGAGGGTATCCAGAGGTGTGCAGTGATAAATGTGAGGATGAGTGAAGTTTTGGGTGGTACTCGATTAACAAACAATGTCGAAATGGCGAGTCTGCATGGACTGGTCCAGACCAAGCCCGTCCAGTCCCTGAATGTCAGTTTTGGTCTCGGTCAAGTCGAACCCAGTGGTTGGAACGGACCCTACTAAGCTCTACCCCAGCCTGCGTCCGTCCGACGTTGTGGAATCATGGGTTGCAACCAGTACTGATCCAAGGACGATACGCATGTTATTCTCACTTGGCTTGACCGTGGTTGTGGATCGGTAGGCAATGATTCCACCTGTCCAGACGCTCCTGGTGCGCAGCAGGGCTCAGTCCTGTCCAGTCTCATGGGATGGTCGGACGGGACCAACCCACAGACTACCTGTCCAGGGCTAGACGGGCTTGGTCTAGACCGATCCATATATGGATATAATTCTGACATCGCTCTCTAGCCAAGTACTACCGAAAACATGACCCATCCTCAATGTTCATTACCACTCACCTCCGAATGCCGACTCTGATCGAACATTTACCACCTCTGTCTGTATATTCGGCTCCACCGGGATATATTTTCCACATTCACAGACTAATAACTGGGAACATATACCCTAAGCCTGGACACTGTGAGGGATCAGTCCAGAACAAGCCCAGTCCAGGCTATCTGCATCTGGGATGGGTCCAATCCCAGTCCAAAAATTGCTCGAACTGGACCTGGACTGGACAGGACAGCTCCGGTCTGGACTGATCCATTGCTGGACTGGTTGAATCATTGTCAGTGGATACAGAGGTCGGGTAATAGATATATGACTAATTGGTGAACAAATCCGGAATGTTGATCAAATATAGAAATCAGAGTGACAGTTTGCGATTTTGGATGCAGCATCTATATATGGATCATCGGGTGATTTTGTATGATCCCGCAAATCAGTGTAACGCCAAAGGTGTAACATACACGATCACCAATTCCTAAAACCTCTACCTGTTCATAACTATATTCACCAGCCAAGTGATCTTTAGCAGTTTGGTACTTAATCCACATCTGAATTGCCAAGTAATCAGCCAATATGATCCCTTGCAGATTCATTTTTTAATATGTAATTATATCACCATTGCCAGGATGTTCAAATTCAGAAACATAATAGATGTACATAATTATTAATCACACTTACTGTTTCTTATCTAGTAGGACATTAATCAGTAAAGTTGCAATTATGCAGCATTATATATCTGGCAGATGTTAAGCAATATGGTACTATGTGGAATCTTCATGTACCTATTTCCTTGAGTGGGTACTCACAATGGTACATTCCAGTCATCATATAGTTGAGACCTAGTGGTGCACTATCTGAGGAATAGATGACATTAGCTGAAAATACATGGTCTGAAGCAAATCTAGCCATTGACTTAATCTAGCAGGTATTACAATATGATGTGCATGTCATGATATATATTGGCCAAGAATTGTTTCGTTGCTGATGAAATCCTTGAGACCATTGCAAACAAATAATGTTACAAGAAAGGAAATCAATATAATGGCAAGAAGCGCTGTTCAACAAATTGTTGGCGGATTTTCCGAATGCAGAATAATTGAAAATACAATGTTCAAGTTGAAGTTAGAAGCTGTACAGATTGTGCATTTGATATCTAGCACAGAATGTCACTACTTGAATGGGTAATGCTTTAAAACCACTTTTGGATGAACACAACAACCCTGCGGGATTCCATGGCTATATGAATAATGCATTTTGAGAAATGCATACTAAATTCAACAGTAGACTGTCAGGCAATCATTGTGTCATATAAAGAATTTTTTCCACCATTTCATCCTGAGGATGTGACTACCAAGAGCTCATATTGTTCTTACAATGAGATGAAGCAGGCTGTAGGAGAATTGCATGGTTAGACATTAGTCATGAACAACACCTTACAATATTATCAAGAATTCAATTTGGAATTACTATATATTCTCCAACCACTGTTAGACAATTTCTCACCTACCAACCTCTGGAAGAACGCTTTACTGCTTCCATCACCAACTGCCAGATCTTGTCCCTGCTTCTCAACGAGGAGTTTTGGAGACAGCATTGTCACGTATCGGGTTACGAGTGATAGGATAGAGGGTACTTAGGAGTAGTATCGGGTGTGCGGAAGGAATTGTTGTGATGGAAAGGCGGAGATGTTGATGGATGCAGAGATGGCATGAGAACGTTAAAAGATGGTGGCGGTATAATTTGTTATGATAAGGAAGTGGGCTGAGGTGTTGTGACGTCAGATGTTGTGGCGTAGTTGAAGTGATTAGAGTTGTGTTGGTGGTGTGTAAGATCATAGTGGGATATTCGGATGGTATATCGTAGCATGAGGAATGATTCGAGAGTGGCAGAGGAAGTCTATATACACAGAGGTTGTTTGGTGTTGGGGGATTTCCTTTTCTTCTCTCTTTACTCATTGTCATGTATAGCAAAGCAAGCACAACTTTGAACAAACTTCAACTTGTGTGTTGTCCTGATTTCGTGAATATGAACTTCGAGCGCTTTGTCCCAATTAAGATATCATAATATTGTTACCAATATCACCTACGCGCGGCCCTGCCCGTTACACTGGAACGAGTCCTACATTATGTCCCGGCTATTGACTGTACTGGCATCATTGTTTGACCCTGTGTTTTGATCTTGCTTGGGACTACTGCGAAGTTACCAATAGTCAGATTGTGATTCGCTACTTGTGTAGCTACGATGTTTCAGTTTTGGATGTTCTTGCATCCTTCGAATGGTTGTAGTGATTGTCTCGAACCTTGCTCTGTTATCATTTGGATATATGTAGAAGCCAACCACCGGTGGATTAAAATCTGCGACGATTGCGTTGACCAGTTACCACGGCTTACGGGTTTCGATATCCGTGGATACCCATATTCGTGTTAGCAACGGGCCCGGGTAACCCGCCAGCAGTCCTGGTTTTGACCAGGGATTTGGTTCGGTTTGGTTCCATACTAGGCGGAAAACCCGAACCGCTCATGTCTTGGCAGATTGTTACCCGGACCAGTTATAGAATGGTGGGTGTTTGGCCGGGTTCAAACCGGTCCGCAGTTCCAACTTTCCTGTTGCTGCAGCTTTGGCTCCTATTCAGTATTTGAGTTCTGATCGGATCCGGACATGATCAATACGTAGATTGTTCTGTTCTAGGCGCTCTTTCACTTCCCGCATTCACATTTGCGATCCGACAGATTTTTGTTAACTGGTTGTGAAATAAGGGCCAATATCAAGCGAAATTCGCTTGTTGTCGATAGCGACCCAGTGAGTATTGGTCGTATCGCATAGCTGAAAGTGGGAGGTGAAAGAGCGCCTAAAACTGCACAATCTACTTATTGATCATTTCACAATACAATCAGAACTCAAATTCTGAATTACAGGGAAATATCTGGGCTTGCAATGTCCAGGTTTTGAGGTGGAACCCGGCCCAAATGGAACGGTCCAGGGTTATCATGTTGTGAAACCTTTTCAACAGTTCGGTATCGATTCCAACCTTAATCTGGAACAGTTCTAGCGGGTTCGAACCATTGCGAACACTAACCCATATCGATCCCCATATTTGGATGCAGCAGTATGACAGTAACTGTACTTCCCGAACCAATTGGTTTGATCTTGCTGGAACCCATTGTTCCCTTTCAGAACATGAACCCTATAACGCTTTCCAGAGTATGGGAGAATTACTAAATACTGAGGTAGATGATGTCACCTTGCCTGCTTACTTTGGGGAACAGTCAGACGTATCCTCCCCTTGGAATACAGATTGGACAGCAGCCGCCGCATACGGAGGTGGCTTGAAATTCAACAACCCTGTGTTCGGGAATGGTTGGACTAAGTACTACAGAGCCCACGCTTGGTTTAACTGTCATCCAGAGGAACCCTCAGAATGTGAGGGACATAATTGTCATGGTACTCACTCAACAGAAGGACACGCACCAGCAGCAGCAGCAACAGCACAGTCTGTGCCGGTGCCGTTGAATGTTATCGAACCCCCGACCCCGACTCCTTCCGAAATTTATGGATGCAATTGGCACTGGTAGCTCAGGGTGATTCATTGCGATGTAAGGATCAGAACCACATGACCGGGTGGCTCCGGTGTCGGAGGACAACCAGGACATCATAGGAGGAATCGTCAACAAGATCCTGCTGGAGATAGACTTCTGGGAGAGACAGACGTTGCTAGAGGAAGCACAAGAGGTGCTCGAGAGGAAAGCGGAGTACACCAAACCCACGGATATGGTACATAGGGTGTGCGCTCACCTAGCACAGATTATCGCATTACAGAAACAGATCATGGACCTGCACGCACAGCAATTTCTAACTTCAGAGAGCGATCGCTCGATGTTTGAACGACAGGCAGAGACATTGAGGAAGGACCTGGAGGAAGTGAGGAGGGTTGCGAGGGTGGCCAGAAGGAACGAAGAACTACGTCAATAACTGGACGACATGACTCGGGATGCCAGATAGTCTCGGGAAGAACTCCAATCTTTGAGTATGCAGTTAGTGAATGCCCTGTCATTAGCAGCCCGGGTAGCCCTGCCTTCCCCGCAGTAATCAGAAGACTGAGAACAGAAGTTTGCCGACTCCCGGGACTTTTCAGGGGCAGATCGAGCTCAGTTGAGAGCCTTGATTACCCAACTCCAGATGGTCATACGACACACACACTCCAGGTTTCCCGACAAACAGTCGAAGATGCAGTACGCATTCAACCGCCTGAGGGGAATCGCCTCAGGCCAGATGTTACCACATGTCAGGGAGGATGGGGCAATTGGCGTGGCAGACCGACCAGCTTTTATACGACTCCTGGAAGCAGCTTTTGGAGGCCCCGACCGAGTGGCTACCGCCGAACAGACAATGTGGGAAATTACATAATCGAATCGCGAATTCACTCACTACTATGCAGAGTTCCATGTGATGGCAGCGCATCTGGATTGGAATCCTTCGGCCCTGAGAAACACTTCACAGATGGAACTGTCCAATGGGATGAAGGACTCCATTACGTATAGCGATATGCCGGAAGAACTTCCTGCTTTTGGGACGGTCTGCCAGCAGGGAGATATTCAGATTCAAAAACTACGTGCGGAGATGGCCGCACAGAATATGGGTGGAGGGACAGGTTTCGTCTATTCCCCCAGACCTCCGGCCTCTCCAAATGATTCCGCAGGAGCCCCCAGTGGAACAGTGGCTGAGTACACAGGACCGGCACCAATGGTTCAGAGAGTAGGCAGAAGGAAGATCTCTGTGGAAGAAAGCGCAAAGCGGTTTACAGATGAGAGGTGTTTATACCGTGGTGGGATTAACCACAGAGTAGCAGATTGTGCCGCAAGGAAAAAGGCTCAGACGTTCAAGGCGGCTGGAGCGGAAGTCAAGGAAGTAGGAACCAGGACAAGTTCCAAGGAACCGGGAAAAGAGCAAGTCAATTAAAGAAGGATTGCTCTTCAGGTCACAGTAAAAGTGTTGTTTCGAATGCTTTGAAATGATTCGGGATTTCGCACTTATCGGTTTGTAAGGTGGAGGTATTGGAAGGAGCAATGGATGGGAAACATTTAGTTATAACCTGTACATTGACCATGAATGACCAAGAGATACTGACGCATGCCCTGATTGATTGCGGAGGTACAGGCATGGCATTTATGGATCAAGATTTGGCTCGCGATCATCAAATACCACTTCAGGGGCTAAAAGAAAAACGACATGTTGAGGTTATCGATGGAAGACCCATCGAATCACGGGATATTACATATGTTGCTAAAGTAGCAATCGTCATCCATGATCATAAGGAACAGTAAACCATGTTCGTTACGATGTTAGGCCATTATCCAATTGTCCTCGCGATCCCCTGGCAATGATTACATGATGTGGGAGTATGGTTTGCATCCATTACGGTTACGTTTGGATCACAACACTGTACAACACATTGTCTTGATGGACCCGTGACAGGACAAGGGGTTACGGAAGAACCCCCGGAACCGGTGTACTCCCAGCCCGAAGGACGATTTGAGCTACAGATATGTCCACAACCCCCATTTCGAGGGAATATTGTTATGCTCAATCAATTTTCGTTCTTCCAGACAGTCAGGAAAAGCAAGCTTAAGCTGATTAGAGCATCCCTTTATGATATAAATAAAGCAATTGAGGCGAAGGATCATAAGGAGCGACCCTTGGAGGAGATTGTTCTGAAACAGTATAATGAGTTGTTAACTTTGTTTAAACAGCTTTTGCCTGATCAACTTCCCCCGCATCAAGCAGGGATTGATCATGGATTACACATAAAAGACGGGGAGACACCAATGTGAGGCTCCCTTTTTCCAATGTCAAGGACCGAGTTGGTCGTTTTATAGAATGGCTGGGAGAAAATATGACCAAGGGATTTATTCGTCAGTCTTCATCACCTTCTGCAACACCAATCCTTTGTGCAAAGAAACTAGATGGAGAATTACAATGCTGTATTGATTATCAAGATATTAATAGTAAAACGATAAAGAATCGGTATCCACTTCCTCTAGTAAAAGAAACTCTCAATCTTTTAGTGGAGTACCAGGTATATACAAAGTTTCATGTACAAGGAGCCTCTAACCTACTTTGGGTTCAAGAAGGGGATGAGCATACATTGGCCTTCCAGACAAGATATGGGTTGTATGAACCTATGGTAATGCAATTCGGAACAACAAATTCACCAGTGGTCTTCAAGGGCTATACTAATTATGCCATTCGAGAAGCGTTGGATGAGTTTGCATCAGCCTACCTGGATGATGTTCTCATATATGGTAATTTGGAGGAGGAGCGTGAGGTCCACGTCAAATGGATCATGCAACGACTGTTGGAGGCACGATTCTATCTGAAACCAGAGAAGTGCGAGTCTCATAAGCATATAATGAAATATTCAGGATTGATTATTTCGACAAAAGGAATCACAATCGATGAGGATGAAGTCGAAACGGTATGAGCTAGGAGTCGGGAGAAGAAAACCGCTAATGGGAGGTTAAAAAACCATCTTGAAGTCCAACAATTCCTCGGATTCTGCAATAATTATCCACGGTTTATTTCTACGTATTCCGAGAATGCGGAGTCACAGACAAGGCTAACTAAGAAGGATGAACCCTTGTTAACGGAAGCGGAACAACAATTAGCTTTCGAGACAATTGTCGATGCCTTTACAACTGCCCCAGTACTTTGACATTTCGACCATGACAGGGAAGTAGTACTTGAAACAGATGCCTCTGATTCTGTATCTGCTGAAGTTCTATCCAGGGATGATGATGAGGGGGTGATACATCGGGTAGCGTATTTCTCAAAGAAAGAATCACCAGCTGAGTGCAATTATGATATATACGATGAGGAGCTTATGGGAATCATAAAGGCGTGCGAAGAGTGGAGACCAGAATTTGAAGGGGCTGCATATCCCCTTATGTTGATCACTGACCATAAGAACCTCGAGTATTATAGGACAAAGAAGATTTTAAATCGGAGACAGGAACAATGGTCTGAATCTATGACTATATTTGACTATGAAATGGTTGATAGACGGGGCAAATCGCATGGGAAGGCAGATGCTGTGAGCAGGAAGGCAGGAGACCTCCCTGACAGGGGGATGAATGGTTAAAAAATATGGAAGAGGTGGTTCTGAAGCCGCAGAACCTACCGGAACAATTGCGGTTGTCGGCGGACAGCCCACCTGCCCTGGGCCATCCCTCTATCTCCGATCTTGTGGCAAGAGCATATGAGACTGACCCGCTGCCAGGGCAAATACTGGAAGCAATTCAGACGCAGAGTCAGTTACAGGATATTACCATTGCGGAATTTATAAAGTAAGGGTGACAAATGAGAGATAGAGGGAATCTATATGTACCAGATGATGATGACTTATGCCTACGCATTATACAGGAACATCACGATACGGCATTAGCAGGACAGCCGGGATGAGCAAAGATTTTCAACCTGCTGGATAGATAATATTACTGGAAGGAAATGTGTAAGGATGTTAATCGGTATGTCCGGAACTGCAATGATTGCCAGTGATCCCGAAGCTCAAGGCATGCAACCTTCGGAGTCCTTTGGCCTTTGCCGGTACCAGAGAAACCATGGGAAGATATTTCAATGAATTACTTGTTGGGGCTACCAAAGTGTGAAGGTTTTGATGCAATAGGAGTAGTAGTAGACCGGCTTTCGAAAATGCGACATTTTATTCGTTGTCATACCACCATGGATGCCCTCTGGTTAGCAGAGCCGTTTTCGCCCGAAGTGGTTCGCCTTCACGGACTTCCATTGACTATCATTTCAGATCGAGGCCCACAGTTTGAGTCGCCCACACTTTGAGTCAACCTTTTGGCAACAGATATGTAATAGGCTGGGGATTGACAGAAGAATTACAACAGCTGTCCACCCACAGACAGATGGACAGATGCAATGAATGAACTTCAGTATGGAACAGTATCCTCGGGTGTTTGTTGATCTCCAGCAAGATGATTGGGTTAAGTGGCTTTCGTTGGCAGAGTTTGCTGCGAATAATGCAATGTCCGAGACTACCCAATGTACTCTGTTCTATCTAGTACAGGGTGTGGATCCCCGGATGACATTCGCAGGAGAACCAACGCAGGAACGAGACCCACCACAAATTAATGCTGATCTGGTCCAGTCCACTATGTAACATATCCATGAGCATCTGAGAGTTGAGATGAGGAGAAGCAAAGCAGTGCAGGAGGAGGGAGCAAATTATGCACAAATTCCAGCTCCGACTATCCAAGACGACTCTTGAGTTTGGTTGGATGCGCGAAATATTCAAACTATAAGACCTACACTTAAACTCGATTGGGATCAGTTGGGGCCCTTTACTGTTGTCTGCTGAATATCAACATATGCTTATGAGCTTGAGTTGCCTGCATCAATACGCAATCATCGAGTCCAACCTATATCACTTTGGATCCAATGGCGGATGATCCCCTTGACGGACAACAAAGTAAACCACCACCTCCTGAGGAAGTGGACGGTGAAGACGAATATCACGCTTCAAGTGTTGAGGATAGTCGGATGTATCGAAACCAGTTACAGTATCTTTTACGCTGGGCTGGGTATGATTCTTTGACATGGGACCCTGCTAGGTTCGTGGACGGGTTACAAGCGGTGGGGGAATCTCATCAATGTTGCCCCATGGAGGCCTGGCCCGGTGGGAAGTGTTCCCAGAGGACCTCGAGCCTAGGAGGGGGATACTGTCATGGCTGGGGTTACGAGTGATATCATACAGTGTACTTAGGACTGGTATCAGGTGTCCGGAAGGAATTGGTGTGATGGAAAAGTGGAAATGTTGATAGACACCGAGATGGCATGAGGAAGTTAAAAGATGGTGGCAGTATAAATTGTTATGATAAGGATGTGGGGTGAGGTGTTGCGACGTCGGATGTTGTGGCATGGCTGTCGTGATAAGAGTTTTGTTGATGGTATGTAAGATCATGGTAGGATATTCGGATGGTACATCGAAGTATGAGGAATCATTGGAGCGTGGCAGACGAAGTGTATATAAAGAGAGGTCGTTAGGTGTTAGAGGATTTCCTTTTCTTCTCTCCTTACTCGTTCTCTTGTATAGCAAAGCAATCCAGACTTAGACACAGCTTCAACTCCTGTCTTGTCCTGATTTCCTCAATACGAACTTTGAGTGCTTTGTCCAGATTACGATATCATATTATTGTTACCAATATCCCCTACTCCCCACCCTGCCCGTTACAAGCATTCATTTATACAATTCATTTAGTTCAAAACCTATACATCCATAATTCAGAACTGAACCTGTTTAGCATTGTGTTCCAACTCTTGTGGTTGGCAGATATTGCAGGATTCAACTATGACATTATGCAATATGTGCAGACGGATCTTGAATCCAGTGAACCGTATCATAATTATCAGATGGAGTGTGACCGTGTTCCAAACATTTACAGGGATTATTATCTTATTGTCTGAGTTGATGAGAAGTTGTGCGTTGGAAAAGACAAGGGAAAACAACAGTGCATTTGTGAATAGCTGGCTGAACTTACTTTCAAAAAATATTGTATTGATTATTAGGATTAAGCGCCCATGTAAAAATGTCACTTGGGCAAAAATTACCTGAGGTCTAGTACTATAGAGGGTTTCCCTCTTCTGCAACTTAGAAATAGTATCTATCTCAACAATCACCCTCCCAAATATAACAAGACTGATATTTAGTGACAGCTAGCATTGTGTATGTGCTCTGATAGTAATACCACTGAATTCCATATACAATTGGTGATATAACAGGGGGGGTTTGGAAGTGGGCAAAAATCGGACAGCTTCATGGACTCTCACTCACATTTTCATCTTACTCAAAATTGGACCATTTGACTTGATTTTTCGATTGGCATGTAGGCCTTGGAGTGTCTATTATACTACCCTCTCTGATATTCTCTCCATTGTGTGGTTGTTGAGCAATTTGCACTTTTGAATAAAATTCCGGGATTTACAAGATGCCCCGCTAGCAGCTTGTTAGGTGTGGGCGCTGGGCGTGCCCACGCCCCTAGTAAAGCGCCAGGGCTGTATGCATGAGGTGACCTGTTGAGACGATTGATCGAGTCTAAGTCTATGTTGACACGTAGCCTATATAGTAGCTCGCCAACCGAAACCAAAGCCACGTGATGACGTAATCTACACCAACTCGGTCTAACAATGGATCTAGCGTCCTACGACGCTATAAAAAACTGGATACACCGTATAAACCGCGTAGCAATGGAATAGACGTCGTCGAGTTTAATTAAGATTCACTGGTTGAGAGGGCTCGAAAGTGAAGTGGGTTTAACTTTGTGCAACCTCAACCGTTGAATTCACTTCTTTCATACTCAGGCTACCTGTATGCAAATGAGATTCCGCAGTTGATCAGCCAAGGTCTTCATTTTGACTCGCTGGGGGCGCTCTAGTAGTCACAGTGCTAGATTTTGTCCTACCCCAGACTCATGAATCTCCGCCAGTAGAGGAAGAGCTAAAAAGCTTCACTACAGCTGCCAGTGTATCAAAGAAGCGAAGCCCTCCTACTTGCTCTTGCTGTCAAGATGTAGGCCATCAAAGCAGCACTAAGAAATGTCCAGGTTTGTAGATGTAGACTGCTTGAGCTGATTTGATATCACTCGAATTGATTTGTAAGAAAGTATAAATTAAACTCGGCGCCATCTATTCCGATGCTACACGGTTTATACGGTAGATATACACCTAGATAATACAGTAGTATTAATTCATGCAGTGTCAATAGGCACAGGCTTAGGACTGTGTTAAGCTCGCATGCCAGCCCCTTCCTGAGACGGGAATGAATACCCGCCAACAGGATCTGACCGGAGGGGGATTCACGAGCTTCGGTGTGTTTGTGAGAGGTCTAGATAGTCGTTTGGTTCAGCACTAATGCTGAAAAACCAAGGTAGTTTTATTTACAAATCAAGTCTGTACATTTGTCCGCATGAATTATTCTTAGTGAGCCATAGCTGGCTCCAATATAAGTCGCACTCAACAATTAGTAGAGCAACTTAAATCGGTGATCTCGATACCCTTAGAAACCCAATCTTTGTGAAGTGTGCTTCCTCATGTAACCATCGAATCATACATGTTTCAAATGCCTGCAAAAATCACTTGTGGCGTGCCGAAAGTCTTACTTGCTAATTAATATAATTAACAATGTTGTTACGAATGTAAAGCAGACGAAGTCTATTCTACTATCTAAGGAGAAGCTCTGTCCTTATATACATGAGAGCCTGGAACACCATGGAAGTCCATGGAAGCTCATGATTGCAAATACCAGTGGCGGTGGCGGTGGCGAGTGAAAACTCGTGGATGAGTCTACGACTGTGAGTCCGTAGCCTGTGAGTCAATTCGGCGATCTCAGTATCGGCGACTTCCCTTCAGATCATATAGTAACAAATGTTTTATATGTGCTTGTAGGTGATAACCCATACACGCTCTGCATATCTTAGGAGAGACTCAGAGCGTCGACTGGGTCGCGGAGATGTAGAAGCTGCTAGCTTGAACTGCGAGAGATCGGAGAATTTTGACGATACAGGCGATTATGTACTCGCGTCTGGGGGTAAAGGATCGGACGCTCCTGTTCTGGCAAACAACCACACAGAAACGGTAAAACTGAGGGTGTCCACACATAGTTTTAGGTAAAGTGCGATTTGAATAATGGTAAAGCTGGTGAGTGCACTAACTTCCACGTTAGATTTCCCCCTGTTGACACCCTTGACTCAGTAAAATTTAGTACCAGGAGCGCCCGATCGTTTACCCCCAGACGCGAGCATTAGGATTTCTCGTGACACTATGAGTTGTGCATAACTGCTGGAATGATCGGCTAGGTTAATAATTAGTCAGAAAGTCACAACTACAATTAAAATCCCAAAAAATTCCTTGCAGAACTTGCTCTCAAGATCTGCGCTCCGTATATTTTGATATACTGACATCACGGTTGGAATGACTTGGGTAATCCTAAGAAACGCACGGGTAAGGAGAGAATTTGTGCGGGTACAAACTATTGGATGCCTTGTTAGTCCATGCCTCCCGCAGTCTTTTTACCCACCAAGAGGAACAGATGGATCTCTCTAAAGGTAATTCTGGAATCTTTATTCCGCCGCTTCCGATTTAGGGTTTCGTGTTGTGGGTCTTTAGGGTGTTTCTCGCACAATTGGACCCCAAAATGTGGTATGCCGACAAACACATGAGACGGAGTTGACTAACTTTGTCGCTGTATCATGTCAGTACCAAGTTTAAGCCCAGATGTTCAGGTTAAAGAGACGGAAATCGGCCCGTATTTGAAGACTTACGCTCTGTGCAAAGAAGGAGGCCGAGATATGGGCTTGTGGGTTAGTATTTAAAGTCAGGTTGAAATATAGCGTACCTAACTTAACCGCGACATAATGTGCAACAATCCTCTCCTTCAACATTATGCCACAAATGCAAATACTACATTTATGACCGTAAACCGAGCTTGTATCGGTGGACTACATACAGCCAACATAAGATACTAACCTAAGAAAACGAGAGAGAGAGGATGGGAGAGAACTTGTGCAATGCACCAGAATTCCAATGAAGAATAAAACCCCAGCGTATTAGAAATAAGCTAGAATGAAGTGTTGTTCCCTGCCCTGGACAATTGATAACGCATCTGAAGACCCCCAGCATCTAGACAGTCATGAGAGAGCGCTAAACCTCAGGAAAGAAGCAGGTGGGTGAACATTACACAGTGTTGACTTGTCAATTATAAAAGAGGAAGAAAAAGGTGTGAAATGTAGCCTTAATTGCCGCGCCAAGCCACCAGGGCTACTGTTCATAATGCTTATTTATCTCTTCATTGAGCAGATCGACGTTCATTTCCTGAGAGCTCAATCGACCCGATTCCCGTTGGTGGGGTAAAGGGAGTTTTGATTGTTATATAATTATTGCTTTAGGTCGATTGATTATACACAGTGAACCTGGATTCTGTGATTCCATAGCCGCATTGTGCTGTCGACTGTTCCTCTGTGGTAAGTGGCCTTACGTTAGAGATTTGCTCCGGCCGTGTAGGGTAATTCGTCGTCTACTTCTGCCAAGAATCTAGCAAAAATCCTCCAATAATATTTATGTCACCAGATTCCACCGCTTCGCCAGCTCAGCACTTGCACTGACCTTGCGGGGTATAATTACATTTCGCAGTTTACTCCGCAGACTCAAATTACACCGGAAACTCCCCAACTCGCCACTCTCTGCTATCATGTCGCATCAAATACCAGCTCCGACCCTCTCTATCAAAAGAAGACGATTCCCGGAAAAGGAATCGGCATGGTTGCCGCTTTATCCATATCTCCCGGTTCTGTGATCATTACCGAGCAACCCTTATTCACTATTCCTCGCCTTACATTTGACACATTATCTACGCCCTCTGCGAAAGAGACCGTCCTTCTCGAATTCGCCAAACTCCCTAATGACCAACAAAAAGCCTTTCTGAACCTCCACAACGTTCAAGTGAAGCCCGTCTCCGAGTTGTCAGAGATCGAAAGCATCATCCGCACTAACGGATTTGGGCTTGGACCCGATGGAATCCGCAGCAGGGTATTTGACGAATGTTCACGATTCAACCACAGTTGCTCCCCCAATGCTCATTTCGCATGGCACGAGCCTACACACACGATGTATGTCCACTCAACTCAAGACATTGCCGAGGGCGACGAAATTACCATCTCCTATGTACGTAGCGATTCACCGCACCAGATGCGACAAAGCGAACTTCTCTCTCGATACGGATTTTTGTGTAAAAGCACCGCCTGTGCGGCGACAAGACAGGACCTCGCCCGTAGCGATTCGCTGAGATCCGAGATTCAGAGACTGGATGAAGCGATTAGTCGTGGGATGATCATGACGAATCCCGGCCGTGCGCTAAGGTACTGTCGGGAACTTCTGCATCTGAGAGATGTGGAAGGTATAGAGCCACAGATGCCCAGGTCTTACCATGATGCTTTTCAGATATCTGTCGCGCACGGAGATTTGGCAAGAGCTTCAGCATTCATGAAACTGCAAGTGAAATGGTATGAGGTCTATCAAGCAGAGGCATCCGTAGTTGCCGAGATGAGGGGATTTGTGGAAAGACCGGAGGAGCACAGTCTTTATCAGATAGTGTCTAAGAGATGGCAATCGCAGACAAAACATGCACGTAACGAGAGCAGCAAGGGATTCGAGAAATGGCTATGGATGAGAGCGGAAAAATAAGCGAAGAGTTTCAGGACTACATGTAGTTTCTTGCGAGAGAATGGCAATGTTAACTACCTACTGTACCAAAAATGCCCCGTTTATTGATGCCGAGTTAATGCTGTATTAATGTTGAATTCTTTATAAATGTATACATTGGCTGAACTTGTGGGGTATTTCGGAATTTGCAACAATATCAATTGTTTTGAATGTGGGATCAATTTCACACTAATGTAGCACAGAAGACCATATTAGGTGGTATATTGATGCCACATTGATGCTGGATTGCTGTCATATTCAAAATGATGTGCATTCATCGGCAAAAGTGCAAATCGACTATAGGCTGCGCTACGCGGACACGCGCACATGCACAGCTCATAGCAAGCTTCCTGTGGACCCCTGCGCGACGCGCAGTCTATAGTCATCTATAGTCGATTCATAGAGATGTGCGCGGGGGCCTATGGAACTATATACAGCTGGCGGCCGGAGATGGACCTATACCTGTCTTTATAGCCTGGCTGCTATACCGGTACTGAGTCCGCTGGAGAGCCTGCTGGCGCTTGAGAGCCTGCTTGATAGCCTACTTCGAAGCCTGCTTGATAGCCTGCTTGGAAGCCTGCTTCATAGCCTGCTTGAGAGCCTGCTTGAGAGCCTGCTTGAGAGCCTGCTTGAGAGCCTGCTTGAGAGAGCCACATTTTGGGAGGAGTAGAGTTTTCCACGGGAAGCTTTTGGCCGATGGAAAACTCTGAGTTTGTGGAAGCTTTGATGCTAACGTTGACGTAGCCAACCTACTTGTCTAAGTGCTTCTGATACTATGATCACCATCACCGACACCATCACCATCGCCAACATCACCATTGCCTTCATCACCATTGCCATCAGCCCCGGACCGAATGCGCTCACATACGCCCACAATCGGTGTGAAGCGGGCAGCAGATTCCGCTGGAAAATCTGAGTCGGAGATCTGCTCTCCCCGAGATCCAATTGTCTACCTTTCCTGCAGACTCTGAGGCTGCAATTGTCAACACCATGACCGTGAGGCATCGTGAGATCTCGTCGTGGTGGGCACGCTAAAGATAAGGTTCAGACTATGATAACGACAGACGTCATGATTTCGGCCACCATACGCCACCCGCCACCTGCCACCCGCCACCTGCCACCCGCCACCCGCCACCCGCCGCCCACCTCCTGGTGCCTGGCGCCTGCAACTCAGCAAGTCTCTGGATCGAACACGCAGGAGCATACATGGGAGCATATAGTCAAGTGAGAATGGGAGTGTCTTGCCTCTTGAGAGTGTACTTGGGAGCGTAGAGTCAAGCAGGCTAGGAGTGTGCCATCGAGTGCAATTAGGAGCGTCCTTGAGAGCATGCTCGGGAGTGTACTTGAGAACGTACTCGGAGGTGTACTTGGGAGCGTACTCGGAGTGTACTTGGGAGTGTCTTGAGAGCTTACTTGGGAGCGTATAGTCAAGCAGGCTGGGAATGTGTCATTGAGTGCAATTGGGAGTATACTTGAGAGCGTGCTCGGGAGTGTACTTGAGAGCGTCTTGAGAGCTGGGTTGGGAGCGTACAGTCAAGCAGGCTGCAAGCAGGGTGGGAGTGTGCCATCGAGTGGAATTGGGAGCATCCTTGAGAGCATGCCCGGGAGTGTACTTGAGAACGTACTCGGAGTGTACTTGGGAGCGTCTTGAGAGCATACTTGGGAGCGTATAGTCAAGCAGGCTGGGAGTGTGTCATCGAGTGCAATTGGGAGTGTACTTGTGAGCATGCTGGGGAGTGTGCTTGAGAGCTTCTTGAGAACTGGTTTGGGAGTGTACAGTCAAGCAGGCTGGCTGTGTGCCATCGAGTGCAAGTGGGAGCGTCCTTGGGAGCATACCCGGGAGTGTGCTTGAGAACGTACTCGGAGGTGTACTTGGGAGCGTCTTGAGAGCTTACTTGGGAGCGTAAGTCAAGCAGGCTGGGAGTGTTCAATCGAATGCAATCAGGAGTGTACTTCAGAACGTACTTGGGAGCGTGCAATGAAGTGTATTTGGTAGTTTTATTGAATATAGTATGATGTATAGTATCAAGCGCCCATAATCGCATGCGTATCATAGTAATCTAGTCAACTCGCAGGTCCATAGGACCTCATAGTGCCACGCGTCAAATATGCTATGGATTACCGACCCAAAAACACCTTCTCTAAGAGTTACGCGTCGCGTAAGGTCATTTTTCCCGGTGTTGAGTTAAATAGTAGAGTTATATTATATTACTTCCACATGTGTATATTTCGCAAATGCCCGCACATGCCTGCACATGCTTGCACATGCCCGCACAAGCTTGCACATGCCCGCACAAGCTCGCGCATGCCCGCGTATGCTCACGCATGCCCACGCATGCCTCCAGGCCCGACACTGCCAGCTGACTGAAGTATGGTAAAAAAAAAATCTCTGGCAAGATTCGAACCTGTTTCAGTGGGAATTGTACACACCCACTAACCACTACACGATATATGTAGTTTGCTGAACATTACATCATGTTAGGGCTATTTGTAGGTATATTGATTTATTACTGTCACATATATGCAAATGCTCAATGCTGCTCAATTGACCAATATTACCCCATTCAACTAAATACTCAATCATTTACAATGTCATATTTGCTGGTATCTTGCATTACTGTGGTATTTTGAGCTATTTCCCAGTAACTGGAATCTTAAATTTAGTAATATGCTACAATCACTGGACTCTGGGAGTCATGCTGCACTCGGGTAAATGTGGCACTGCAGTCACATCAATAAACGGGGGTTTTTTGGCATAGTA
>Ga0307512_10001609_pt1 | contig 31385 bp, 25 predicted proteins | sample 14_EM_MG_FD_200267 | JGI IMG/M metagenome (GOLD analysis project Ga0307512, IMG submission 200267) | Populus trichocarpa ectomycorrhiza microbial communities from riparian zone in the Pacific Northwest, United States - 14_EM | ecosystem: Host-associated > Plants > Roots > Unclassified | place... | reverse complement strand
CTCTAAAACTGGCTCGATCACGGCCTCCAAGTATATTGTTAAGAAGCGACGGTGGGTGTACGGAGATACCGGGGTAACGGAGGTGGAATGAGCGACGCGGAGTATATATTCGCGAGACCCCGGGGTAGATAGACAGCATCTCATTTTCATCTCATCTTGTCATACAACGAAAATACACACTCTATCTTTCCCAACTTTTAGTCTCACTCGCTCCGTCCGAGATTTGGATCCACGCAATTGCGTGGATCCTCACGGCCGGGTAGTATCATATCTTCTCACCTTCTTCCTACGCTCCTCGAGATTATTGTAGAAGGAACGCGAGGAGAGATTTTCGCAGCGTCACCCATTGCATTGCAATCCCGATGCAAGCATGTACCCAATGAACCCATTCCGACGTATGGTCACAGTTGCCCACAACACCAGAGTGTTTGTTCAAAATAGGAGACCGACAGAGCGAGAAGAAACTGCGAAACTGCGATCGGAGGGCGATATGCAACGCGACGCGCGGTATTGACGCCGGGTGCGGAGTAATCCGCCACCGGGGTGTCTCTCACGGCTCTGACGGAGCGCGTCCACTCTGACGGAGCCATTCCGCCCGGACGGAAATGTTTTTTTGCTGATGTGCCATGTCACTCTTGTACCAGTTATCAGTTATCCCAGTTACTCCCAAGGCTGGCCGGAATGCCCTCCTAGGGTCTGATACTCCCCTGAAATTGACGCTGTTAAGTTTACACTCCACATTCTCTCAGACACTCCTGGAGGCTCCCAGTGACTAAAATACATTTTGCTGATGTCTTCTAATTCTGTATCTGCAAGTACACTCTGAGCTGACCTTCCCAGCTGTACTATATGAGCCTTCTGCTTGAGAGAGGAAGGTGATTGGCAAGTGACAAGGTGAAGTGCACTGCAAGCAAATCAGCTTACAGCTCTGGGCTGTCTGGGGGTTGCACTGAGCAGTGGAGTGGGAGTGGCTGGCTGGGATTCAAATTGAGTAATATTTCGTGACTGGCCAATAAATACCTTGTGCAGGATAAGAGGCCAGATCCCAGTTGCCTTAAAGGCACTCAAGATGTTATTCGTGGTATATGCTACAGCTCTAACTCGTGTGACAAGTCTGTAGGAAAGCATTAGACTGGAGTATAGAGTGATATAGCAGGTGGACTTACTTATAAAACTGTCCTTTCTTAATTGTATTGCCTTCTTTTCTAACCTATATATCCAGCTCGTTGCTATAGCTACGGAAAAGATGACCAAACAGCCCAACTTCTAGAGGTTGTAGAATGTTTGGAAAGTGTACAGGAAGGCAAATAGGGTAAATATTACTTTTCAAACAAAAATCGAAAACTTGCCATGTTAGATCAGTGCCATGTCCATCAAGGATTAGAATATGTTGCTTGCCCATTGCACTGTATTATTTAGCATGAGCAGGAGGTCAATCTAATGGTACAAACATCTTAATAGTATATGTCTCAAAGTTCTGCTCCACCCATTCCAGTCCCAATTTATTGTCAGTCCAGCCTTTAGTGGACTATGCAAATATTGGTTGCTCTTTATGTTGTACACCAGCATGCCATCCCAGTAGATGCTTTCCCCCCTTGTAGATATACATGGGTGGTATAACTCGACCATCTGCAGCAATACATTCTATAACTGTAACCATTTCGTGATTTCAATTATAAGTATAGCAGGGATTCTTTCTACCTCTACATCATATAACCTTCACTTTGAGAGCCTGCCCAAGTAGACAGCCCTTTTCATCCATATTGTAAATGTTTTCTGGTTGTGCATTGAACTTTCTGACAAGTTTTCCAAGCTACAGTGACCAGTATTAGCTCAAAATAAATGTATACACTAAAATGATATCTGTTGCGAAAAAAGTCTTTTAAAATTGCAGGATCATTTGCATTAGCCCTGTGTTGATCTAGATGTTGGCTGAACTTTGCAGTGATTACAGGATGGCGGTTGAGAAAGTGACATCCAGTGCTTACCAAGTTGTCATTGCTGATGTGGGGGTACAAGGGACATCGCAAATACCTTAACCATCTTTGCTTGCAATGGATGTCCCAAGTCATCTAGACTCTCACAAAACCTGACAATTGATTTCTCTTCTTCCAGAGTCAGCAGCTGCTCCTTCTCATGTGCTGCACTCCTTGGCTGTGCTCCTCTAAGCCAGTGTCACAAGGTTTCATATGATATACCATATGTTGAAGCAGCAGCACAAATAGATGGTTCAAGACCTGAATGGTATGCATGTTTGGCTTCACAAATCTGATTCTCTCTGTCAGTCTCTGCATCTCTGCACTTCACTCTACCCATGGTTGCATTGTTGCGGGGAGAGAGTGAAAATTGAGTTTGTGTGCGGGGTAATTAAGCATCCCTGCTTCTAGCTTTTTTGCGTGATCGGTTGCTAGGTCGTGAGCGGTTACACCATAAATTACGTTACACGTTTGGAATTTTGGATTTTCGTGGAAAACAAGTCGAGCGCATATGAAGTAGATTTCGAGTTTTTAACAACAACCCCCGCTTGCATGCACAGAGTACAGCCTTTGGCTTCAAGAGCATCCCAACCCATACATTTGCGCTTTTTGGTGAGCTGCAGCGGCCAATTGAGACAGCCCAGCGCGTACCAAAAGCGCACTACGTGACTGTGGATCGTGGAACTAAGCAAAGGCTCTATTTTGGTGAGAACCTCTCTACAATCGCAGCTCACCAGGAGACATACTGGTGCGCTTTAGATATGCGCTGGGCTACCTCAATTGGGCGCTGCAGCTCACTAAAAGTGCAGCTGGGTAGGTTAGGATGCTCTTGCTGTAGCATTCTATTCGAGTGCTAGGTGGCTTTTTCTATCTGACTGCGCAAGCAAGATGCAATAAAATGGGTCCCACAGTGAGAAGCGTGCACTGGCAGTTGAAAAGCCAAAGACTGTACCCTCTGTATGCAAGCGGGGGTTGTTGTTAAAAACTCGAAAATCCTCTTAGCAGCGCAGTTGACTTCTTTTCCAGGCTCTATACGAAATCATGCAGTAATCATGCATCACACCACGTGCTGTACTACATAGTTACCCATCCATAATATACTTCATCACTTGAGCCTGAACCGAGGCCAAACTTCAGGCCTGTGAGCGAAGCTCATGTGTTTTTCGCTCGGACAGCCGGCGACACGTGACCAAATCCAACATAATGCAGGGATATAGGACACGGGAAAGCTCTAAATATTCGCATTACCATGAAGTTGACTTCTAGGATACTTTACCGAGCACGATGCTTCGGACAAGGTCCCAAATATAACGCTTTTTACTGACGGTGCGCCTGTGACATCTTCCAATTGAACTCCCGAAGGCCTGTGACACCGAATTTGGAGGTATTTCCTACCATTAACCTGATGCCTCAACAGCCTCAGGTCAATTTCGGAGGCGTTTCCTACCATTGACCAGACACCTATCAGCAACTCCAAGGAATGTTTGGAGGCGAGGTGCACTTTCATACGAGAACCTAATGATTCAAATGACGAAGCCGAGGTGGAAAAATATTCTGAATATAATATCAGAATAAAGCATTTTCACTCTGTAGTCTGTAACGTGACAAAGGTATCTTGAACACCTTGTGATTGATGTTTTTACTTACCATACGGGTGCTTTGAGGCGCCCTACGTCTAAAGCATTGCGCTCCGTATAGTACTTATAATTAGGGTGGACGAATATGGATGCCTTCTGCAAATCCATTAGCTGAGAGTGTTCCACATGTCCTGTGATGTGATTGGTTATTGTTCACTTAGTCTTTGCACTTGCCACAGTCACCTAGCCACACATAACTACTAAGTACAGTTACTTATCCATCTATCAAAGTTCGGGATCATGGGTTTAGCATTGCAGATTTTGAACAAGTAGCAGTGAATTATATTAGGTATGTAGAATATGCCAGCATCCAAATCTGACGTTGCATGTAGCTTGTTCCAACTACTTCATGACCCCACAAGCATAATCTACGACCGGCCACAATTCAGGTAGCTCGAAAGGTCTTACTGCAGTTTGAGAGTGGCCGGTTTCTTTATTGTATTGGTTTGATAACAGCAATTTCGGGAATTGGACGAATTCCCACCCTCCTTCTCACCCCTTTATCTGAAGATACTTAAACACCATATTCTCCTCTCTTTCCTTCTACGTGTATCTTCTCACCATTCAACGACCTCTTCGCCTCTTCGCCTCTTCATCACCTAGTCACCCAAACTACCAATCCTTATTTCCAATATCCGCAAATCTCCACGATGAAGCTCACTCTCCTTGCTACTACCGCCCTCCTTTCCGTTCCCGGAGCTCTCGCGGGCCCGCTTGCCTATGCTGCCTGTCAAGGAGGATGCGCAACACTCGTAATGGCGTGTTACGCTGCTGGTGGATGCACCTGGGGCGCTACCTTGGGTGCGACTGCTCCCGCCACCATTATTGCTTGCAACACCGGATATGCTGGCTGCCAGGCTACTTGTGCCACCGTCGCGTTGTTTGCTCCCACTCTCTAGTCGATGAGGTGAGTATACATCAGCTTTGAGTATTGAAAATTGGCAATTGATTGATGTTGTCCTAGTGAAACTTGAGTTGCTCGCTTGGTTTTAATGTGGTTTCGGAGTGCTCTCTAGGTTTCCGAGACTAATTTCGAAGTTTACAATTCGTTTGATGCGGTTGACATTGGAAAGGAATGGGAATTGAGGTTCTTTGATGTTTGTCTTTGGGAATTTGTGGCATTTTGGGTATTAACAAGTGGTGGAAATTTTGTCTAGCTTTCAAAATGAAATGTTACACCGCCGCCACTCGGGTGATATTTCACTGGAATAAGCTATTTATCAGCATCATCATCCATCATCTGAGTGTTGAAAGTGTACGATGCTAAAGTCTCTTATTAAGTCGACCTCCATCCAATTCCATCATAATTGCCATAATCCCATCGCCTTCATGAATTTGGTGTTTTATCTTTGGTAAGGGACTTGGTGAGTATATCGGCCACATTGTCGTCCATATATACGTAGGAGTAGTTGACTATCTTGCGGGTATGGAGATCTCGACTATTGTGGTAGCATACGTCGATATGCTTCGCCCGAGGCTTTATGATACCGGTGGTGATATGAGAGCACCCTGATTATCGTAATAGATCGGTAGCGGTGTAGTGTCATCGCAGTCGTTGCTGTGGATATCCTTCTGGAGTTGGAGTAACCATTTGGCCTCTCGGAAGGCTTCTGAACCGGCGATGTATTCGGCTTCGAGAGTCGATATGGCGATGAGATCTTGCTTCCGAGATTGCCAAAAAATGGCACCGTTGCTGGTGAGAAACACGTGGCCATTTTGAGATTCGCGGTCGGTACTATCGCTGGCGCAATCGGAGTCCTTGTATCCAACAATATGATTGTCGTTTTTTGTTTGTAATCATATTGTATTCGGCCGCTTGCGGCCATGACATACTTTTCCCTTCAATCCTTGCCACTTCTTAAAACCAACAAAAGAAATAAGCAAAGTCGTGACCACCGCTACCCAAAACAAACTTATCATCCCCTTAAGATGATTGTTCTTGCCGTTGCCATTGCTGTTACCGTAGTGTAGACGGTAGTTGGATGTAGACTTGAGATACCGGAAAACTCTCTTTGCAGCGGTCATATGACTGGTGAATGGGCGGGAGTTCTACCGGCAAAGATCGATGACTGCAAATGATATATCGGGCCGAGTTGCTGCGTACATCAATGATCCGACGATCGCTTGGTAGTCTTTGATGCCTTTCAATTCCTTCTCCCCCCAATCCTCGGCCAAGTCCAGCTTTACATTCGGTTCTATGGGAGTCGATACATCGTGGGCATGTTGTATGTCCAATCGCTTGAGAATGGTAGTGATGAAGGCCTTCTGGTCAAGGCTGATTCCATGGTCATCGCGGTGAATTTCGATGCCGAGAAATTGACGTGCTGGGCCGGTGTTCGTGATCTTGTACTTTTCCAAAGCTTCGCCTTGACCTCGATCGCGGTTTTGGTGGCAGGTATACCATGATGTCGTCCACGTACAGAAGAATGAGAATACTATCGCCGCGGATGTAAAGGTTAGAGTCGGCCAGTGATTGTATAAACCCTAGGAAGAGCAGGAAAGCGTTGATATCTTTGTGCCAGAGTCATGGTGCTTGCTTGAGACCGTAGAGAGCTTTCTTGAGTCTCACGATGATCGCAGGTGCGTAGGGACCTTCTGGTAGTGTCATGTAAATGTCGTCATCGACCTTGGGGTTGAGAAACGTGGTGACTACATCTAAATGGTCGATATTCCATCCACATCTCCCTCCACATCTCCCGACTAGAGAGATGAGATATCGAAAGGTAGTTAGCTTGCCGACAGGAGCGTAAGTCTCACCGAGATCAGTCTGCTCGTAGCTTTTGATGACTAGTCGTGCTTTGTACCGTATAGACCCGTTTTTTTGTTTTTATTTTAATCATACTGTATTCACTCTGTCTGGAGTATGACAGTAGCTGTTTCCCCTCCCCTTCGGGTGGCCGGTCAGGCGGGTGAGATCCCTTCCATCTACCCATTTGGAGCCAATCGGTTTCACTTGTAATTGCCGTGCTTCTTTGATGCTCAGCGGAACCCACAAAGCAATCAAACTCAGCTACAGGTACCACGGCAATATAACGCTTAGCTCTCCCTTATGTAGAAAGTTGAATAACCTCGGACAGACAGCAATAAGACCATGAAGGCAAGCGGAAGCAAATTGCATAGATGAAGTCATTTGAAAACGGGTGAAGATATGGATGTTAAAGAAAGGTACAGCGAGGAGTTGTATGAGCCGAAGACAAGGTGTCGATTGGGCGCCTTTTATAATCTTGTCATTTGCAGAAGGCGGATGCAATTGACGAGAGTCCGCCACGGAGAAGGGTTGTTGAGAAAGGAATGCGTGAAGCATCTTGTATGGAGTTTCGCATGGTACTTGGTAGCCATTTCGGTCATCTCTCTTTCTTAGGCCTTCGTTTGGAGATCTTTGATGGAGGGAGACTGTGCTGTTGACTGCTTCTCCCCAGAACTCGATGGGTGCTTGAGAGTCGATCACCATTGCCCGGGCCTTCTCAGTAATCGCTCGACGACGCCTTTCTTATGGTGAGCATATGGAGGGCAAGGTTCGTATGTTGTACCGCGGGCAGTAAGCACCGACCGAAAGGTCTTGTTGTCGTATTCTCCTCGGCCGTTATCGCACCGGAATCGTTTGATCTCGTAGCCCATGGAGTCAACTCGGACCTGAAATGATTGGTACGCGGAGATGCAGGTTTTCCGACTTCTTATCTGCAAGCAGCCAGATAGATGTGTAACGGGTATAGTCATCGAATGAGTAATATATAGTACCTGTTGCCGCCAAAGGTAGGTGCAGAGAAGGGTCTGCATACATCTGAGTGCACGAGTTCAATGGCTTTGTAGTGCGCTTGACTGGTACTCTAACGAAACTTTTGTTTATGCTTAGCCTGGATGCGTATGGTGCACCTGGAGTCATCGTGTGTGTATCTGTCAATTATATGGCTGTAGGATGTATGTAGGCTAGGAGTCGGTGCCATAATCTTGACTCTGATATGGCGAGGGACTTCTGCGTGGACTTAGTTGTGGTAGCCGCAGGTGCACTTGGAGTAGGTGGACTTGGAGTGGTAGCCGCAGGCGTGCTTGTAGATAAGGTGGTAGGTGCACTTGTATGTGGGATAATAGATGCACTTGAAGGTGCGATGGTAGATGAAGTCGTTGTGGGTGCACATGCAGGTGAGGTGGTGAGTGGGTTTGCAAGTGCGCTTTCTCTCTTTCTCTCTTCCTCTGTTTCTCTTTCCCCTTCTCCTGAGAGTCATTGACTTGAGTGCGGTCGCAGGAAATATGATATAGGTGCCATTGATGAGGTTTTCGGTGAGAGTGATGGGTGATGATGGCGATGTTATGGAGCATTTACCGCTCCGCCCAAGTCTAATTGGTTAATAGAGAGGAGAGAAAGTCGGAAGCTAGGTATGTGTTGAAGTGTACGATACTAAAGTCTCTTATCTAAAGGTAGAAGAACCTGTGCCTTATATACAATGAGAGTTCGGAAATCCCGTCAGTCCCCGGAGACCACCAAGAGTGGCGATGATGGTGGAACGGAGACTAGCGGAAATGAGAATTTGTGTAGGTGTATACCGATGACTCCGAAAGCCAAGTCAGAACTCCGAGTGCTTCATTGTGAACTGATGACGTTGCGGCAGAGCCGCAACCAACAAGCTCTAAAAAGTTCCACGTCGCCAGTTATCCTCACCTCTAACTCATTCAACAATGCCTTCACTAATACCGCCACAACTCTCCGTCGTGAAAGCAACCCTCCTTGCAGCTTCCCTCGCTTCCGCGTCCGATATCCCTCGATTACGCCTCCTCATTTCTCACCATCCTACAGTCTTCACCCCCGAAACCGTTCTTCGCGTCCTCTTCTTCCTCCCCGAGACAGCCCCACCACAGTCCTACTTAGTGCTCATCAATGCCATCCTCACCCAGCAACCTCTGGGCTCTAAAGATGACATTTTGAAGCTTGATACAACCGCTGTGACAAGTCTCTCCGAAAAGTCTGCGAAAGCGAAGTTACAACGGCTCCTCCCACAGCTTCCCCCCAGTGACACGCCCGAGGAACTGGTAACAGCCTTCCTCACCACCCGCGCGGATCTTATCGATGCTGAAACGGGCGCACTATCGATTGTGTGCGAATTGCTACTGTTGTTCTCGGCGCTACAGCCTGTGCAGCAGTTCTACGTCGGGACCGTGCAGGTGCTGTATAAACTGGTGTATGAGTTCCTGCGGGAGCCGACGCCAGACCTAGCTACTTTCCGGAGGCTACAGGTTGAAGAAGCGTTGGAGGTGTTGATTGTGGACCCCGACACGGTGGTGCGTGATCTCAAGGAGCTGGTGGAGCCATATTTGAGTGTCAGGGATACACGGGAATGGAGACACGTGTGGACACGGTTATCAGCACTGCCTTTTACGAGAGTGATGGCGGTTGTCAACGAGTGGACGCCGGCTGAGGAGGTGCGAGGAGAATGGGCGCGGTGGGCGATGAAGATTTGTTACCACTGCAACGTGAGTGAGAGCGAAGCACGAGTTTGGGAAGGGATGCATTCGGTTCACCGGCGGATTACTACGTTGCTGAAGTTGCCAGAGGGAGAACTACCAGAGAAGGTTGCAGATCTGGGTGACCGGGAGAACCCACTTTTTGCGCCTTCCAGGGCAACGCTAGGGTTGCTGGATGTTGTCATCACTTCATCTACATTGTTAGGTCGTCCAGTAGCCGAGACAGTGCGGATACGGCTTGAGGGGAGTGTCGATATCCAGAACGCCGTGCTGAGACAATTTGTGCGCGCTGGAACGGACTGGAACGTACGTGATGACGCGAGCTGGACGAAGATCCGCGACAGCGCATGCTGGTTGCGGAAGTCTGGCGTACTTATCAAGCTCGCCGCCGAGGACGCCGAGCGTCTGGTTCTGTCGGGGATGCTGGCCGGAACTAGGTTTGCCTTGGTCCGAGATATCTACGTTACGAATAACTCTACATCCAACCTTCCGCTACAGGACGTAGAGAAGTGTGTTCTGTCCGTTTTCAATGACTTTGTGGATAACGCCACCAACGGAAACAAAACTCGCGGGAGAATGAAATATGCTTTACAAACGTGCGTTCCCCCTCCCCCCGCCCAACCCTACAAACTAACCCGAATAACCAGAATCCGAACCCTCTACCCACATACTCTCCGCACCACTGCCCTCGAACGCGCCAACTCCCTCATCTCCGCAGTCCATGCACTAAGCACCTACCACCTCCCCTCATCCCATAACACGCCCCTCCTCCCTGTCCAAATCCGCATCCACCCAGACCCACTCTCCCTAATCTCTAAACTCCTCGACTCCAACTCCCGCTCCTTCCTAAAACCCGACGCCCTAATCACAATCGGCAAAGACCTCATCTTCGGCACTGGCGGCGACATTTCTTATTCCGGCGTGGAAGAAAAAGTCCTAGGAATGTGTACCGAAGCCGCCCTGGGGGAGGAAGACTTCGAAACCGCGTACGCATACATCACATCACGGCTTCTCCCCCACGCCGTCGCCAGCGACGAAGCCCGCAGCACCCTCTGGCGCACCTCACTCCTTGCTGGCCGCTTCGGAAGCTCCTACAGCGCTCTCGCAGGGACAATCCCGCTGGGCCCCGCAGCTCTGAAGCTACTAGAGCAGAAACGCGAGCTGCTAGCATGGGCATTGGCATACTGTCCCCCCGATGCAGCGGCGGACGTGTTAGCGCAGTGGCGACGGAACGAGGAAGAGATCGAAGTTCTGCTGGAGCGTGAAGAGCGCGGAGAGGAGGAGCATGCAAAACTTGGACTTGCGACTGCGAGGCGGGCGTCGGTGAGTCGAGAGGGTGAGGTACCGCAGAGTTTACTTGAAGTTGCACGGGGGGCGGCAAGGGTGTGGGGTGGTAGTGGGAGAGGGGGTGCAGGAGAGGGGTGGGGAATCGGTGGGGGTAGTGGGGGAGGAGGACATGAAAGTCATGCTGCAAGGGAGAGGAAGAGGGATATTGTTGGTGAAATGGTTACGAGGGGTCTTGCTGGGGGATTGGGATGGGTTTTGGGTGCGCAGCCGAATATCGATGTGACCCACGAAGGAGGTAGGTAGTAGACATGTATATGCGTGATTGTCTTTTTGGGATTTTGTTTGGAGAGGCGTTTTGGAGGAGTATTTGTTTGGGACTTTAAGAACTTTGATGGGTAATGTATGCCATGAAGTACGCTCGAAAACCACTCAACCGACTTGCGAGCGACGAAAACAGCAGCTGATGGTCGCGCTTTGCTGTTTGAAGTTTAGTTTTGAGTTCTAGATTTAGGTTTGAGCTCTTAGATCTTAGGTCAAACCTTGGTGATGAAGATGGTGATAAGAATTATGGATACTGATAAGATGAGATCGTCGGGGCGAAAAGATTCGAGTGATTCCTAGACTTCTTCAGTACATACTTGGTAACATCTCAACTTGGTTTTGGGGTTTCTCACATGACATCACTCGCTTCTTCTACTCGAGATTGGAGTCCACTCCTCTACCTGCTTAATCTCTCACCAATTTATGTGTATCACACACATTGTGCACACGCGTGTACATGGTAGTAAGAAATATGCCAGGGCCTCTATCCTACAGGACTGCTGAATAGATTTACAAAGAGTAAGGTCCTATTTCGTTTTGACTAAGAACGGGTACCTTCGCAGCTGTTGGTTTGTAAATTGTTGGAAGGTCCATTGGGGGTGGTCGCCATTTGCAATTGGGCATGTGCGGGTGCTAGACTGGTTATTCCAGCACAGGAGACTGTCAGAAAGAGCTAGGAACTCGGCAGTCTGTAGGCTTGAAATGCTGGTAGGAGACGTGGCTTCCAATTAAATGTAACTTCAGTGGCGCCTTAATGAACACAACGATAATCGTACTAACTTGGCCACGGCCTGATACACCGCCGATAGTACACAACTCATCAAGTGTTCCAGTCTAGAATACAACATCTATATTACATTTTCCCAAATGCATTAGCGAAACACAACATGGCCCTTCCAAACCTTCTCCCACATATCAATTCCCTCATATACATGATCTTGTACTTCGTCCCGTGGTATAGCTCGGCCAATGACACGCTCCTTATCCATCGGTCGTATCCGTGACGAAAATACCTTAACGTTTGGCAACATGGCCAGCTCGTCCATCTGTGCGAGCTCTTCCCACAGCTTCATTGGCTTGGGTGGTGTGATAAGTGGCGTCAATATGTCCGCCACAGTCTTAACCTGACTTGTCACTGCGTCGGGGACTTTTTGCCCGGTGAGCTGGAGGACGCGTTTTACGATCTAGACTAGGGGTTAGAGACGGGGAAGACGGGAAAAGGGAAAGCATACAGCAAATTTAAGTTCGGGGTTGGTGAGTGGGAGCTGCACCCAGCCGGAGTTGGCGAGGCTTTCGCTGAGCCAGGTCAGTCGTGAAAGCTCCTCGGCGTCTTTTGATACGCCCTCTTCTTCGGTCACATCCACCACCTCCTCTTCAATAGCTTCCGTCTGCACATTTGACTTCTCTCTACTAGCAACCTGACCCGCCCCCCCGTCGCCTTCTAGCGACTTCAAAATCTCAGCCTCCACCGCAGCAGCGGGGTACTCAAATCTCGCCTCCCCGTTCTCAGCAACTGAAATATTGACACTCTCCGTCAAGTCTGCAGAAACAGGCGTGTCGAACCCAAGCTCCTCCGCCGCGTTCCGTCCATTCAGGTGAAGTGTAAATGTCTCCACCACAGCGTGGTGGAGCGCACGATGTATCGCTTCCGTCTCGCGTACTACCACCTCGAGCACAAAGCTATCACTTATCAGCATGACCCAATGGGATAGAAGGGAGGGGAGAGGGGAGAGGTACCTGTCGACCTCCCAAATTCCCGACGCCTCCTCTAGACCAACAATGGGCAGGCCACGGGCATCGAGAGCTTCAGCATAGTTACTGCGGTCCACCTCATCCTCTGCCACTTCTTCTACTGGTGCTGCACGGCGCGAGTACGGATCTGTCGGGCCCAGCGGTGTGTCACTACCCCACAGTCGCCGGCGGAGTCGTTCCTGGATTGGGAGGCGTTCGGTGGCGAAGGCACGAGTAGACGTGAAGACCGAAGGATTCCGGGGGACGTGGATAATTGGAGCGGAAGAGCAGAGGCTCCGTAGGCGAGGGAGAGCGCGGCGCATTTTCGTTGCAGTGGTGGAGGAGAGAAAATTGGCGGTTGCGGTGAACGGAAGGGCGAGTTACCCGGCGGCGCGAGCCGCAGCTAGCATTTTAGAGTGATGAAAAGTGAAGTAGGAGAAAATGGAAAAGGCCAGAGACTCTTGACTAGCCAGAAGCTGGCTAACACTGTCTATTCAAGCTACTTCAACCTCTACTAAGGTTGGGGAAGCCACTACCAAGGTTTGAGAGATTGATAGATACTGAACCAAAAAACCCCCGTTTATTAATGCCGAATTCGTACTGCATGAATGCTAGATTCTCTGTAAATGTACACATTGGTTCAACTTGTGGGGTATTTCAGAATTTGTAAGAATCTAAATTGTATTGAATGCTGGATCAATGTTACAGCAATGTAACACTAGGGACACATTGAAATGTTCCACTAATACTACATTGAATCTACATTGATCTCACATTTAGAACAATGCACATTGATGGAAATATGGCAGTCATACTACACTAGTCCTGGATGTATATATTTCTTGATGTCTGCACATCTCCACACATCTCCACATATACTACCCTCACTGTACTCTAAAAGCCATGCTGCACTTGGGTAAATGTGGCACTGTGGTCACATCAATAAACAGGGGTTTTTTGGCATAGTAGATACAGAATACAAGCTGAATACATGGCTTTTGCAACCATAGTAACTGAATATCTCGCTCAAGCTTAGTGGTAGTCGCTCGCTCATACTACGGTCGTGCGCTCACAGAGATGAGCGCAGAGCACTAAAATATTTATATCACACTCGTCCATTGCGTTGGACGAGATGCCCATTTTTCCCGATGAACTTTGCTTGTATCTAGAAGCGTAACATCAAAAAAGCAACTCTATCATTACATCCAGGTTCAAAAAGTAAGACACACAGATAACCCACAAAGACAATAGCTCCCGAACAAACAGAAATGAAATAAGCAGCCAGCCAGCCAACCAATCTCATCTACGTTTTCCAGAGGGGATCAATCACTTCATGTACACATCCTCGAGAAATATAGGACAGGCTAAGTCTATGTATAAGTAGAAATTCAATTCCCCGAGCAAACTTCAACATACTGAGCACCTTAATATATCGCAATTAGCTCATGCAGTAGCACATAATAGGATGTACCTACACGAGCCTTCACCCTCTACGTTGGCTCCAGCTGCAAACAAAGTCATGAACCTGCTTGCAAGCCATATTCTTTGCGGCATGCTTGTTAGGTTCCGGAGGACCCACAAACTTCTGGTTATCGAGTAAGATGACACATTTCCAGCTCGTGCAATTCCTCGGTCCTTCTCGGAGAAACGAGTAATCTGGCATCGTCAAGTAGTTCATTGTTGTGTATTCGTGCAACCACTGTGCGTAAGTAAAGGTCTCTGATACCGGCTCTGGTTCTTTGCGGGAAAGATATGGATTTGTGGCCCCTGAAGTTGGCGGCGACATTTCTATGAGGTGTTAGTGCCGCTCTCCAGTGAAGATAACAGTAATAGTCTCACCCCTGACTTGTTTGGCAGCAATTGCATCAAACTCCTTCTGAAATGCAAGGGCGTATGGCTTCATCAAGGCGTTGAACCAAAGGTATAGTTCTTGGTACCTCTCCATGCCCATATCTTTGTGCATCCCTCCGACAAATGCCTCAAACAGCCCACCCAGTACACGGTCGCTCTCGAATGGTTTAGTACCGGCAGTGATACCCGTAACTAAGCGATCTGCCAGACCCAATTGTCGAGCCATATGGGCATAGAACCGGTTGTTTATCAGGGCTGCCATTAATGTCTGCTTCCGATTAGCAATCACAAACCCAGTGAATCTCCAATAACATACCGACATTCCTCCTTCGTTCATCTCAGGGAATAATGTGTCAATAAGATGCGCGGTAAGGCCTTTGAGATGGTTCGTAAGCCGACACTCCACCAACAATGCTAGAGAGAATACCTTTGAGAAGTCCATCTCCCACAAATTCTAGGTGTTCATTGTCTGTTTTGGCCACAACTTCATCAGAAGACCAACTATTCTGCTGGGTCCCGGCCGAACTGTGTGTATACACTCGTCGCTCCAAAGTTTCATCTTTAAATTTGTACAAGTTTTGTTTGTTGTATGGTATCGAGGGAATTCGAAGGGCTACTTCTTTGAGACTGGAGTTCGATAATACTTTTGTGGCGAGCACTTTTGAACTGACGGAACTACTCTTTCGTTTTGCATTGCACGAAAGCGCAAGCTGGAAGGCAGAACCGCGTGCTCTACGGGTGAACATAGTAATCCGACGCGTCTATATGAAGCCGAGAACACTGAAGGGCTGGTACATATGCTTCAAGGGTGGGATCACTTGTGCGGCGGGGAGAGTACTCAGTCTGGTCGCGAATGCCGCTTGCACTCGAAGAAGAGATATGACGGAGCTAGGGTTAGGGTTCTTTAAGTTTGATCGTGACGTTCTTTTTGAATCAGAACCGTGAAAATGAACAACAGTGCCTCTAACGCCAGCTAGGAACTGTTTCTCAGTCATGATTTTGAATATTAGGGTTCATTCATCTCAACTTAACAGTTGCGAAAAGTGTACAACTGATGACGGCAGAGCGCAGGGATATGGGATGGGAAAGCTCTAAATAGTCGCATTTTCAGATCATGAATTTGCCATGCCGTTCATAAGCGGTTAGCCAATTTCGAAATTTTGGAGCGGGTTAGAGTCAAGTATATCCAGGAGCATGGAGATGAGCTAGTTGGGAGCTGGTAGAGATATCGTAAATCGGAGACTGAGAGGTGAAAGAGGGTTAATGTATGCACATTTTGTGTATAGAATGCTTTGTGATCGAAGCAAAACTCGTGGACTTAATTGAGCGGGCGGTTTATTTGCTACAATTAGCTACACTAGAGTAAGTAGGTACGTACCACCTGTCAACTAATGAGAATGCTTCAAGCTGATAATCATGTGTATAACTGTTATATTTAATCCTAACTTCCATGTGTACAACTCATCATAGTCCATCACCCGCTTCTACCTGTTATTTCTCGTATTCGTTCCGAAACAAAAGTCTCAAAGGGGTGTCATTACCGCTTTACAAAAAGAAATATAAACAAAACAAAAAAGAAGAAACCGAATCGTTGTCGACAGTTCCTCCGCTCTACTTACCACATCGACTCTCCCTGCCTTCTAATTCATCATATTCACACCCATTCAAATATCCTATAACTTCACCCCACCTCTCCCCAATTTATTCCAATCCTCCGGCCCAAACCTTACATACCCCTTTCCAGGTGTTGGGCACCACCAGACGTTCTCAACCGTGCCGCCCTGCACGCCCTCATTCTGCAGCGCTCTCTTGCTGATTTTATTATTCCCCGTTTTCTCGAGATCCTTGACGATACGAATAAACACGGGTCTTGCGTACTTCGGAAGTCCCTTTACGGCATCCTCCATAGTTTTGAGAACCTGCTCTGCATCATTTCCGTCACGCAGCACAATAGCTGCGCAACCAGCCCTTCCTTCATGGTGCGGGAGCTTAACGCCATAGACTGCACACTCCTCAATGGCCGGGTGGTTCCCCAGCTCGGCTGCAACCTCTGTGGTGGAAACGTTCTCTGACTTCCAGCGGAAGGTGTCGCCAATACGGTCAAGGAAGTACCAGAGGCCGTCTGGATCGCGGCGCTGGAGGTCGCCGGTGCGGAACCATGCGTCGCCTTTGACAAAACAGTCTCGGAGGATTTTCTCATTCGTTGCTTTCTCGTTACCGAAGTAACCCTGGAACTTAGCCTTAATGTCGTTGGGGTCTAGCTTCCAAATGACCTCGCCGGGCTCGCCAGACTTGCATTGAATGCAAAAGCCAGTTTTGGGATCGCGATATGGGAGCTCTGTGTCGATGTCGAGTTTCACAATTCGTGTGTTGATGTTAAGGAACAAATCTGTGATGGGGCCATTCTTGCCGACGGCACCGAAGCCGAATTCACCGGTTTGATAGTGCCAGGACCCAGAAGTGCCCTCGGTGGAGGCGTAGAATTCTGCGATCGTATCGATGCCAAAGCGGTCCTTGAACTCTTTCCAGACATCGGGGCGCAGGCCGTTTCCAAAGGCCATGCGGATAGAGTGGGCCTTATCGTCGGGGGACGGAGGCGCGCTGAGGAGATACCGACAGGTCTCGCCTACGTATTGAAATATCGTCGCCTTGCTTGATTTTAGTTCGGGGATTGTTCTCGTACTACTGAATTTGTGTCCGAGGACGAGAGTGCAACCCGCTTGCAGGACATTGCCAACACCCAGAATTGTGGCTGAAGAGTGGTATAGCGGCATCGAGGTGTAGAAGCGGTCGGTCTTTTTGAGACCCATCCAGCGCGTGCAGAAGCCGGTGCCATAGTTAATCTTTTGCCAGGAGACAACGGCAGCCTTTGGCATACCAGTGGTTCCGGAGGTGTAAATCAGCATTGCGAGATCGGGGAGCAGGACGCCGTTGCGCTCCGAATCCGGGGGCCGCGTCGCGCGCCAGGTCGCTACCACCGCCGCCGTGTTAGAATCGAAAACCACAATTTTCCTTTCGCCGCCATTCTCCAGCGCCGTCTTGGTCGTGGAGTTGTCGAGAACATGAGCCACCTCATCGTCCACCAGCAACAGCGAGGCCAACGAGGCCTTGACACAGTGCACCAACCGATCCCCCTCCAAATTATAGTTCAGAAACGCCGGGGTGGCACCCAGCGCCCAAAGTCCAAACCACAGCCACAGAAAGCTCGGCTTGTTTGTGAAATCCATCGCGATAATATCCCCCTTCTTCACCCCGTATCGTTCCTTAAGCCAGGTTGCATGTTTAAGCGTGATATCGTAAGTCTCCTTGTAAGTCCACTCGGTGCCTTGGTAATGGAGGAAGCAGCGGCCATGGACGGCGGGTGACTTGTCGAGAGCTATCGACTCAAGGCGGTAGAAAGAGTTTAGTGTGGCATTTCGCTGCCGCATGCGCATACCCAGCACCGAGGCGATGAGCGGGTAGACGAGGAAGTAGTCATGGGTGAGCTGGTATTTTGCATCGAGATACGAGAAGGCGGCGGCTGCGGGGAGGATAGCAGTTGGGAGGGCGGTCTTGACGAAAGATGCAGCTGCATTCGAATTGACTCATTAGTGGTGGAAGGTGAGACATGGTGAGTAAATGGGAAATGGAACTTACCGTCCATGGTCGTGGGTTGGTAGTGGATTGGAGATGTGACGTTCGCAAGAGCTTCCTTAAGGAGAGATGGGAGGATGGGAGAGTGAGATGTGTCTCTAAAGGGATCTCTGGTTACGCCTGCACACGCAAAACTCAGGGCAGCGCAATTAGTAGAAGAACTCCGCAGGCGAGGCACAATTGGAATAAAAAGGGCACGAAGGGACTTGAGTAATATGCGAGAATCTCGAGCATGCGGCATATAATACTACCTCGGTCCCATACGCGCAGTACCGAGCCGTTCACATGCATTTCGACCAACTCAACTCGCCAATCTGGGGATGCCCGTACTTTAGTGTCCGGCACTTCTGAATGGCATTTAGCATTTAGTGCATAATAGAGATTTATAGAAAACATCTTATTCCAAAAATGTGAAGAATATGATAGACAGAAGAAATCCATAGTATGCTGATTATGGTGCCTTATCTTTGTTAAAATATGTTGTTACATTGACTTTATATGCTCTCGTACGAGTATACTTAACTGGGCTCACATTAATATTTTGCCTCACTCGCAAGCTCGCTCGGCGAAAAAGTCTGGGCATGAGAGCAGACTTTATTCCCATTCTATGTATCAAAAAACTAAACGCCTTTTTTTCCAAAACACTTTTCCCATGGCAGATTCCACCTCTAAAGAATAACTAGCAAACCAAGGTATCTATCAATAACAAAGCAATATAATATAACCCGCAAAAATATACACACGAATCACCACCGGGGCTCAATCGCGAAACTCACTCGTCATCCCCCCTTCTTCCACCATCATCCCCATCGCCTCTTTCCCGACCACACACACTCTCTCCACCCTAAAAAATATCCACACCCATCGTCTACACACCTCCAGCAGTTCCAGCACAAATATACCTCCCTCTATCTCATTCAAAAAGTCCAAATGCAGCGACAGTTTGACGCTCCATGAACATCGTAGCGCAAAATCCACAACGATCGCAACGTAATAGAATTCCGGGGCCACAAAATGCCGGTTCTTCCTGAGTCCCCACGGATACTCCCCCCCTCCATTCCGTCTCGATGTAAGCAATGTAAGATCCCAATCCTTCGTCACATCCCAGTAAAACGCAAACAACGTATTCACCATCACAGCAACATACCAACTCTTTACCAGTCCGTCTTTCGAGAAGAATTTCACCTGCGTCACCAGGTAATTCCGTTCCATCGCGCCGAGGATGATCACCGGGAACACAGACGCATATTTTGCAGCGTTGACGAGGTGGTACCGACACTCTCGCGAAGGGTGACACATTGGCGCAATCGGCAGAGGTAGGGTATAGCGATCACACAGGGGACCAGGAAGGTTCCGCCGCAGGAGCGGTCAGGAATCGGGTGGGTGGCTGAGTAGCTGCGGAAATACATGCACACGACTACCGCGATGTCACCAAGGACTTTAGCGTAGCTGGTTAGGGCGTCGGCGAGGAGGACGTCAGCAAAGCAAAGTCCGAGTCTAGGCCGCCGACGAGGATGCGGCGGAACATTCTAAAGGCTGTGTCAGTTGACCTACCCCGCCCCGTGATGATGGTGAGTGAAGCATTACCGGAGAAACCGCCAGCGCCCTCGTTTGTGCCAGCTACCCACCGGCCATAATAATACGGCAGCGATCATGAGAAAGAGCATCATCGGGAGTACCTCCCATTGCCGCACGTCATCGGGCCGCCCACCGGTGAAGAACCAGAAGAGGAGGATGTTGGCGGAGATGATGGTACTGAGGAGGAGGGCGACCTGGTAGATGGAGCGGTGGAGGAGGGGTTCGGAGGAGCTGCGGGTGTAGCGGAGGAAGGGGAAGATATCGATGCGGACGATGTGGAAGTAGTGGAGGTTGAAAGCGAAAAGCCATACTCCTGTAGCTAGCTGTGTGAGAAGACTTGCGTGTACGTAATTTCAAAAGAAGAGTAGGCACCAATAATGAGGAGGAGCAGGACTCGGTAAGGGAGTGGGAGCCAGATGCTAATCGGCTCGAATGGAACATTTTCGTCCTCCATGGCGACTCATCGGAATTGTTGTTGGCGTTGGGTAAGTAGTTCGAAGAGAAACGCAAATACGTCGTGTGTTTTCAGGACGGCTGGAGACACAGATCGACTTGGCAACTGAAATTTCTAAATTAAGATCAATTAAAGCTCAACAGTACTTGTCATCCATACAGGTTACGCGTCAGATATATCTGCTGATACCCTTCAGTGTTCTTGCCTGCTAGAGTAACTCACCAGCAAGTCTTATACCTCGGTACTGGGTGTGGTGCCTGAGATGCATGAACCAGCAACCGCCGATCTATAGTCCTCGACATAAGCGCGATGCTACCAGACCTAATTGGTGCAAATTGCAACCCAAGTTCGTGGGAACGTTGAATTACTTAAGGGACTGCAGTCTTGAGCCTTTCCTCATGGACTATGGCTATTCCTACTTGCCGAGATCTCTTCGCTAAGTTACTCAGCAGGCAAAACACAATTTGGAACAACAAGGGCACGAAGGGCATGAAGCACTTGAGTAATATTCGAGAATCTTGAGCATGCGGCATATTACTAGTATCTCGCTCTATACGCGCCGTACCAAGTCACTCTCACATGCATTTCGGACACGACTTAGCTCGTCAATCTGGGGAGATATTCGTACTTTTAGTAGTTAAGGCTTCTGAATGTGTATAATATTGGGGTTTATAGAAAACTTCTTACACTCTAACAATGTGAACATGATAGACAAAAGAAATCTATAGCATGCTGATTATGTGCCCCGTCTTTGTCAAAATCATTGATGCATCAAGATACGGGCGGAACCCATGGAGCACTCAATAGTTCCTGCTTTATTACACCGGTATCCGCCAATGCTGCCCAGAAAGAAAAACAAAGATATCACTACAACAAGTTATACACACAAAACAAGTCCATAACAACTGCCCAAATCTACAGCAGCGCTCGCTCAAAGCCATCGTCGCATACCCCCGCCATTATGTAGCATGCACCAAATCACCTATAAGGTGGTCTCCCGTCCCTCGGGCCATTTTGCATCCCAACGCCGCCGCGTCTCATATTGCCCACTCCCAAGGGGGCTGGTGTGACGTACCCACCCCCTGCACCGTCATCCCACGGCATTCCTGCACCCATATACGGAGACCCGCCTCCGCTCGCACCCCTCTTAAGTCCCATTGGCATCTCAATTCTCCCAGGAGGACCTGTCGGCATAGCCGCGGGAGGAGCATAATGCTGTTGCTGCTGCTGAGCCTGTGGGGGCGGGCTGGCCGTTCCCCTGCCGCCCCAAAGCCTCTCCTTAATCCTCTGTTGTGCCGTCATGTTACTACCTCCTCCACCTCCACTTGTAGCACCCTCATCGGGGAAAAGCTGCGGGCGGGGACTAGGATTGCTCGCGTTCCTTCCGAAGCCGAGTCTGTTGTGTGAGTGCTGGTCAGGGGCATCCCAGATGTCGCTTAGGCTTGCTCCGCTTGCTTGCTGCTGCTGCTGCTGCTGCTGGCGTTGGCCATACTTGTTGCGGAGCGAGGTAACAGGGGCAAGAGCGGGAGACTGCGAGCGGTTTTGTGGCGGGGGAAGCCATTCTGGGTAGGGACGGTGCGGCGACTCGAGATAGTAGTTACGGAGAGCACGGGTGATGTGACTGTCGTCTTCGGTATCACCGTCAGCGTCATCGCCTTGACGGAGGTTTGCGTAGCGTGTTTTTGTGGCGGTGAGGATATTAGAGAAGTAGGACATTGCGGTAAAGGATGAGAGTCGTGTGATCGTTGTTGGGGGGTGAGAGGGAGTTGAAAGCTTTATACGCAACAAGGGTGCCTGAAAGCACGGACCATGACCATGCACTAGCGCCGATCATAAAACGTCACCCGGTTACGAATATAGACCAGGTCATGCGAAGAGAGCTTTGGCGATCTCAATTGAGTGCATATATCGTGCACGGTATATTTGAACTGAACCGGCACTTACCGACTGTTGGGGCAGTCATGTTACATCCTGCTTTGCAGTTATGTTGGCATATGATATGTCACAATTGCGTAGAAATCACTGAATAAATACTGCGTGGGTAAGTGAAAGTTGTGCTGAATTAGAGCATTGATAGAAATAACGTTCCATGTGAAGCACTGAATCTCTCTCGTCTGGGCGACAATCTATGAAGTTGCGCAGTGTACTCTACTGCACCACCCACACATGAACATAGCCTCTCAAAACGACCGACGATGTTTATGAACTGAGTGAAATGCTGTGCTGGGGATTGACCAAACCAATGACACAAATGATATCTAACGTGAACATTTTTCGCCGTTCTCCCCAGTACCTTCTAGATCTTCATAGTACTTACCTTAGTTCCCGCAAGCCTTCCTTCACCACAGCAATACCATCCTTCCTTTTCCTTTTCCTCTTGTCGTTGTTTATGGGATGGCCGCAACGCGAGCTTTGGTAGTAATGAAGACCTTCAAGACCATCTACATGATCACACTCAGGGCCAGTCTGGTTGCTTATGACCATACTGCAAAACCATTCTTAGAAGGGGAAGAATTGGGGTATGCACCTGGGAATCCATGCCAAATCCGCACGTGGAGGCCCAGGAGTATGAAGATTTCTGCCAACCGGTGAAGCGAAAACGGAACAGGACAAATACGTATGCGGATCAGAGGACGGCAATCCGGAGACACGAAGATAACACCACACAGTGAGGGGCTAGGAAGAAGGGACCAAGGAAGTCAATGAGCTCAGTCCAGACCGAGTGGACTACGTCAGCCTGGGCTGTGTAGGTACAGTCTAGTCTAAGGTAATAGACTGGACTAGACTGACTTCGTCCGGACCAGATAATTCCACATTTGATTTCGATGGGAATTCGTGGCACTCAATGAGAATAAGTTACTTTATTACATTAGGCCGAATAATAGGCCGAATAAGATTGATTCTAGTCAACAAGTGCCCATACGCAACGGAAGGGCCACGAAGGCGGGAAGATAATAGGCCCAGTACTCAGCAATCACTTGCCAATCACCCGGATCGGGCTATTGCAGAAATAGATCTCAGCCTTCGTACGGCTTACTGGGCTGGTATTCATACGGGCTGACTGTGCTCAGCTGTCTCTATACATAGATGAGTACGCACGCATTCGTACATAGACTACCGTATATATAAAACTTTTGTAGCCTCTTTGGATAATACAATTAAGCTTCTCTATCATCACTTTTAACACGGGCAGTTGCTTCTCAGAATCTCACTCGGTTTTTGGACCAAGCCCGGTGTTGAATATTTGGTCCACCTCCCTGGCGTATGGCTTCAGTTGGGCTGATGCATAATCTCCCTAAGATGATGGTCATTTCCTAAGATGATGGTCATTCCAGACTCAGCTGGAAATGCCAGCTGAATGCACACACATGTGTACAAGACATACAGGACGTACTCCAAATACCGTAGATATAAGATCACGAATGTAGCTGGACTTGAGAATACAAGTTTCTAGTAATCCATACATTTTCAACACCTGGTGTTATGATATGGAAGTTGGGGAGAACCATGTGCATGCATTCTAGGGTACAGAGAAAAGAGAGAATGAGAAAGACTCAAGACATACAAGAGGCATCAGCTCCTGCAGTAGTGACTGTGTATCAGACCTGTAACATTATGTCCAGTTGTAACACTTCCCCCTCTTGCTGTGCTCTATAAAATCACACAAAAGCAGCAAGAACTTCAAAATTAAGCAAGCCAAACAACAAAGCCACAGATGAAGGACCAATCTGGCCAGCTGATAGCTGTCATACAGGAAAGTTACCAGAAATCTGCACCATCACTGGAAACACGAAGTTTGCAAATGGACTACAAAGTGCGCCACGCATAATGGAGATTTAATTGCTACTGCTTGTGGGAACTCAACAAATGACCCAACAAACGAAATGACAGATGAGATAACAAACCACACTGAACCAGACAACACTTCCCCCAGACTTGGTGAACCCACAGTCATAGGGCCAGCAATGCCAATCCAAAACACATATAAATATCTATTCACAAAATAGCCAATGGACAATAGACAACAGGTAACAGGCAATAGATAACAGCATATACTTAGATTGTAAAAGTGATCACATTCTCTAGGTGTGATATCAGCTGATGCCAAAGTGATAGTGGCTTCTGCAAGTCTCACATGCATAGTGTATCTGAATTCTGTCTTCTTTGCTGGGTGAAGGTCCCAGGAGTTATCTCGCTTATGGCCTTCTCTTTTGCAGTAGTTGCAGATAGGATATGGTTTGTCGGATCCAGATTGCTAAGACTGAGACTACTGGGACTGAGACCACCTGTAATTGGAATACATTAGCAAAATGTGAATCTGTCCAGAAGACACACACAAACCTCCTAGACATTCTGGTCAACCTCACCATTGCTTCTAAGATCTTCCAGATGCTCCAAGGCCCTCTGGAGCTATACAAAGTGCTCTCAGACTCTGCAAGCGCATTGTCAGGTGCTCCTGAAAAGACCTGCAGTTAGGGAGGTGCATTCAGCATGCTATAAGATTTGACAAATACAGTAGTCAAATTTTGGAGCAGCTGAGATCTCTACGCAGGTCTCCAGAAGCTTGTGAGAGCCGCTGAGACGTCTGCGCAGGGCTGCAGGAGACTTGGTGACATATTCTCACCGCAGTGGTTCTTAGGGTTCTATAACCACAAGGTATTTCGTCTATCATATTCGTCTTTGTCATAGTCACAAGACTTTCTATATCATAATATGGCATGTATTTATCTAAGTCTCTCTATAGATATACATATGGCCAATCTGGCTACAGATGGGACTTGAGTGTAATCAGAGGAGCACCTGGAGACACCAATTGAGAGAACTTAGAGATGCACTTGAAGGCCATTGTGGAGGGAATATCTGTTTCTCACCACCACCACCACCATTCAGGTTGGCAGAAGAAGCTGGCAGGGGATGTACAGAGATACATGGATAACGGTGATGGATTGAGTGATGAGGAGTATATATGTGGAAGACCCCGGGGTAGATCAACATCATTTCATTATATGAAATACAAACTCTTTCTTTCCCAGCTCTTTGTTCTTTGCACTCATGATGAGCTTTCATAGATCCACTCAATTTGTGTGGTTCTGTATTCACTCTTACTGAGCATTCATAGATCCATGCAATTTGTGTGGTTTATCACAGCTGAGTACCCCTTCATATCCTCTCACTCTCATCCTAAGCTCCTCAAACCAGAACAACTCTTTGCCATGAATTCTCCCTGATGCCGTGAGAGGTGCAGTGGAGTGTTGATGATGAGCTCTCTGCCTTCAAGATCAGCTGTTGCATCACGCTGTGATCGAGTGAGTTTGGAGATGCACTTGGAGGGCAAGATTGAGTGAACTATCAGATACACTTGGAGGGTGTAATCAAGCAAGTTGGAGATGCACTTGGAGTCTATGATTGTTTGAACTCGGAGGTTGTGATGGAGCGAGTTTGGACATGTACTTGGAGGGCATGATCGATTGAAACTGGAGGAGTACTTGGAGGAAGTTGATCTGGAGGTGGTAGATTGAGAGGGATGTACAATGGGAGCTGAGACTCTATTCATTGGTTAGCTTGTAATAGTGGGAATGTACATAGTTGAGTATAACAAGTTCCACGGAGAGATGAGAGACTGGCTGGGAGTGGGAGACAGTTGATCTTGGGATGATGCAGTACCTGTTGTATGGAGTACTTGGTGTATGCAGTACTTGGTGTATGCTGTACTTGGTGTTAAGTCATAATCTAGGTATGGAGAGATGGAGTGGGATGACATAACTTTGGGTGATTATGTGATGGTAGGGTTGAGGATGAGAAAGAGAAGGATAAGAGGAGATGGCGGAAATCATCATGCGAAAGTGCGACTTCAGAGAATTTTGTGTGCGAGTCAATCTACCTTCCCCGATATGGCAGGTATGAGTCCTGACCAGGCAGGTTATAAACCTGATACCACGTCTTATAATCCCAATCAGGCAAGTTGTACCACTGATTTCTCAGAATGGCTCATATCTGCTGGTATCCTCCATATCGTTCCGATCTTCATCCCCCATCTCTCTTTCTCTTCCATAACTCTACCATCATCGCGGAACACCAAGTTAACCACTAGCCAGAGGATATACCAATGTAGCCCAATACGAATTGGCTACATTTCACTTAGCAAATTGGTTGATGAAGGCAATCATGTTCATGATGACTCCTTGGAGTATTACCGACTGATGAGAAGTACTCCATGGTTGAAAACCTTTGGAAACTATACATTGATGGTCATGATCATCAGTAGACAGTATCTGATTCTCCTATTAGTATACCTTCTATATATCAATTGCCTGGTGGTCTGCCTATTATTGTAGATCTGCAAACATGAGACGCTGTATATATTATGTGCTGTTTATTACTTCTCTATTAGACTTATGACATTGACTACATCCCAAGATATACATACTTGAAGCTGACGATTAATACCATTTGAGGTCAACTGAAAGATGGAGCTAATTGAAGAGTTTTCTATGGTTACTAGTTGGATTTAGGCCCTGAGACCAAGCTTCAGCTCTAGGAAAAGAAGCTCCTGGATGATGATGCTTATCTCTCAATGGTCATGGATGATAAGAAATCATGGTTCACCCAAATGGAAGTAATCAATTTAATTTGCCATCAATTTGTCATCACTGCCCATGACTTGTGGTGCCTGCCTACCACATTTCAGTTCATTCAACCTCTTGCCCAGTCCACATTACTACCACTAGCCTTAGCTATATACTGGGTGTGATCTGAATGTGCTACTGGAAGAATGGTTGAGTATATATTTTTTCATGATGATTATCAAGATCAATGTTACCCATCCCTCATAATTGATTTTACTGGAGATTGCCACTGATTCCTTCAAATATATATTTGTGCATCCCTTTATGCCCCTATTTTGGTGCTCCCCAGCTGGAATAGGCACTCCTGAATCTCTGTTGCGGCTTCTGAGCATAGAGAGGTAGACATATATTCCCTTTTGCCCTCTGGGCCCCCTTTCTTCTGGTACTGCTACCCTACCCTTGGCACTGGTCTGCAATGGTAGCCCCTGTTGAATCTCCACTGGCACTCCTCAACTGCGATTAGGAGTACCTCCAATACATTCTGTGCTCCTCACCCCCCATTCAATACTGCTTTACTAGAATGGGTACTGCTTTACTAGAATGGGTACTGCTTTACTAGAATGGGTACTGCTTTACTAGAATGGGTACTGCTCTGCTACTCTACAGGATTAGATCCTTTTAAATACACATTGACAATCCTTGGACTGGATTTGTGCTCCTCTATTTCATTCAGCACTTCATTATTACCTTCTATACTCCTCTCTTCCACCCAGCACTCCTCATTTCCTGGTGGCACTCTACTTTTGCCACAGAATACATGATATTTCCACACAAACTCCATGTATATTTGCAGTTAGCATACATTCTGTTACACCTCTGTTAGATATTACATATTGTGTCAATCAAGATTGGAATTCAATTTCACCCACTCGCCTGGTATGAATTTGTCTTAACTACATAGAACACCTCCATTTTGTTTGCACTGTTGACAAATTGTGTGATTCTACTCTCATCAGCCCTGATGAGAAGTGAGATTTAGTCAATCACATTTAAACCAGTTTCAATTCATATGATTCAGTCACTTTGTCAAATTATTATGTTGCTGTACCTACTTTGCATTTGAGAATCAGTCACCATTTCCATTGGTTCCTTAAAGTAGCAATGCAAAAAATATACTGTTGAAGAACAAGTAAGCCAGTATAGTGCAATTTAGAAGTTGATAATAAACAATCATCTCAACATCATATTTGCCATAGAGGGTAATCCATGCTCATATACATCCAAACAGTCTCAGATAACCCCTGAATCTTCTGCATGCAAAAGGGTCCGAAAGGCACATGCGAACCTCTCAGACACACTAGGCACCCTCAGTTGTACTCCCAAGTGATTCCAGATGCTTCGAGGCCCTGCTGGAGCTAAACAAAGTGCTTGCAAATACTGCAAGTGCATTCTCAGGTGCACCTGAAATGACCTGCAGTTCTGAAGCTGCATTCAAGATACTACAATATTTGACTTATAGGATAGTCAAATATTGACGCCGTTGTGACAACTGCATGTGTATTTGGGAGACTTTGAGAGCAGTGTGAGACCATCTGGTCAGGTCTGTACGAGACTTCAAGAGCAGCTGATGGGACCTCTGCGCAGCTCTGCAGGAAACTACATACTCAGTACCGTATTCATGCAGCAGTGGTTCTTAGAGTCTTATCACTACAATCCATTTCATCAATTATATTCATCTTTGTCACATTTACAGGAAGAATAGCTACATCATAATATCGTATGTATTATCTATCTAAGTCTATCTGTAAATATACATCATCAGCAAAATGTATTTTAGTCTCTGGAAGACTCTAGGAGTGTCTGAGAGGATGTGGAGTGCAAACTTAGAAGTGTCAATTTTAGGAGAGTATCAGACCCTAGGAGGGCATTCTGGCTGGCCTTCAGAGTAACTGGGATCTCTGATGACTGGTACAGGAGTAACTGGGAGTGATTGTGATAAGTTTGGGAACACGTCAGAGCGCAGGAGAAAACTTTGGGTGCATCTGGAAGTGTCGCCGAACCAATGCAGAAATCACAAAGAAACTCTGAGAGATGTCTGGGTTTGTATAGGTATACATTGGGAGGACTGCAGGCGTTATCTGAGACTCTCCGGATGTCCACAAGCAATCAATTACCCTCAACGGCAACTATGATGCATGGATTATTGTTCATTATCAATTCTGAATCATACTAGCTACCATCTTCTGCAACACTGTATTTATTGCCTCGCTACATTATGGTACCAAAGAAAAAGTCAAGTGATTCAAACATAAACGCAAGTACACTGAAACAATGACCTGACTAAATAGTCAAATGATATCAATCAAACATGGTGTTGATGTCATCCACTACTTCTCCCATCTTATCAGGGCCAACGAAAGCAGGAACACATAATTCATCAATGGCGCAAAGAAGCTAGAGGCGCTCCTTGTATTTGCTGATTATTTGTACCTGGCGAGTGGCTGAAATTGAATTCCAATGTTGTTTGGCTCGATTTGTGATATCTAACACAGGTGTAATGAGATGTTAGCTAGCTCCGAATCTGAATTGGGGTTTGAAAGGCAATATGATATAGTCGGATGAAAAAGGGGACCAGCTACCAGGGACAACAGGAGCGCCAGATGGGAAGTGATGTGTCGTAGGAGCACGGAATGAAAAAGAAGAGTGCCAAATCTATGGTGCAGAGCGCCGATGGGGATTGAGGAGCATCCAAACAAGCGGAGGAGCACCGAAAAAGGGGGGGGGGGGGGTCAGGAGTGAGTAATGAAATAACGGAGTGCCAATCCAGGCAGAGGAGCACTGAAGGGGATTGAGGAGTGCTCTCCCAGCAGAGGAGCACCGAAAAGGGGGAGGGTGGGTATGGAGTGTGGACTCCAATACAGGAGTGACAATCCAGACCAAGGAGCACCGGTGGGAATTGGGGAGCTCCCATCCCAGGCTGAGAAGTGCGGAAATGGGGGTATAGAGCACGGAATGAAATAGAGGAGCGCTAAATCAAGACTGACGGGATTATGGAGTGTCTATCCCAGCGGAGGAGTGCTGAAAGAGGAGGAATTGACTTCGGAAGGATAGAGAAGAGAGTGAATCTAGGCTGAGAAGTTCCGACGGGGATTGAGGAGCGCCTATCCTAGCCGAATTGCACCGCATGGTGGTGGGAGGGGGGGGGGGGGGTTTGAAGCGGCCTACTAATGTGTGATTGATGAGTGTAGTGGCTTCTGCAGTAAAATGTATCATACGGGATGGACAAAATGTACCTCGATATTCATCTTGAGAAAACATGACTGTGGCCATCTTTCCACCTGCATTTTCAGACAGCGCACAATGAATAGGCTACCAGCACTAAAGTCTGCGGAGCGAGAGGTTGGAAATACTGAGATGTCGTTGGCTGGCGCCCCAAGCTATTGGCCGTGAAGAAGAATTGATGGTAAATGAGATCAAGCACTTCCATTTGTGTGAACAATGACTTCTTATCATCAACAACCTCAGAGAGATATGCATCGTCGAACAGGAGCTCTTTAACCTGAATCCGAAGCTTAGTCTCCGAGCGCAAATCCAACAGGTAACTATGGACAACAGTTCCCCATGCCCCATCTACCAACCATCCTCGAATGGTACTTATCTTCAGTTTCAACTATGTATAATGTGGGGTGTAGTCGATATTGAAATCTGCTAGAGGAGCATTGAACAGAATCCAATCCTTACAGCTTCTCGTGTTTGCGGATCGATTTTGAGAGATGGACCGCTGGGCAATTGACGCGCAGATGGTGTACCTGCAGGAGCACCTGCTAATGCCCGCTGACGATCCTGAGCTTCAATGGCAAGTTTCATAGCTTCTTCAACCATCGAGTGCTTGTTATCGGATAATATTGGCCAAGGAGTCTTCACAAATACAATTCCTTCCATGAACCTTTTCGCTACCTCACAAGTAGGCTTTTGGTGTTGGGGAACATTCTGATCTGCACTGGCCTTGGGTTGTGGAGCATTCTGGTCTCCACTGGACTTGGGCTGCAGCAGCGCCTGGGCGGATGGTGCACGGTCAGACTTGGATGACTTGTTGAGGAGGGCTGACTTTTGGCATTTGAGCAGTGATGGTGCCATTGACCCAGGTGGTTTGCGGGAATTTGGAAGCGGAGGGCGTGCGATAACAGTATCGGCACGGCTACGTTTCTTTAGCAATGGAACCCTTTCAGTTCGTAAAGACTTGTCCCGGAGCGCCTGGCCGAGAAGTAGAACCTCCTGCTGGTGATCCAAATCGTCTTCTTCAATGTCGGATGATAACGTGGACTCTTCGGTGTCGTCATTTTCGCAATCACTTTCGCCATCACTGATGTCCTGATCGGTATCATCATCCTGTGTCATTAATGAAATGGGTGATATTAGTCATCCGCAATATGATGCATGAAGGGAGATAATTGGAAGGCAAACATTTGATGGGAAATGAAGATTGGCTGCTTTCCTGAATGCGAGTGCTCTCTCTAGGTGTGCTTCTTGATTCTGCTGTGAATGGTGATTCCTCACCTGGCTGGGCGTAGGTTCCATTTGCTGCAATGAAGATAGACAGTTGGGGAATGTGGGAGAGAGTGTATAAGCAGTAAATACAGGATTAAGTGTAATAGAATGACAGGATAAATGGAGCAAAAAGTTGCACATAGTCGAGGAGGATGCAATTCGAGGCGCGCCTTGAAGGTGTTACGGCGTAGGCAGGTACGGTGATACCTGGGAATAATATAAGAAAGATACGGGTGGTGCGGAAGGAATTGTGTTACGGAAAGACGGAGACGTTGGAAGACGCGGAGGAAGCGGCGAGATGGTGGCGGGATAATTTAGTAAGATAAAAGAAGTGGTTAGAGGTGTT
>Ga0307512_10001608_pt1 | contig 31387 bp, 37 predicted proteins | sample 14_EM_MG_FD_200267 | JGI IMG/M metagenome (GOLD analysis project Ga0307512, IMG submission 200267) | Populus trichocarpa ectomycorrhiza microbial communities from riparian zone in the Pacific Northwest, United States - 14_EM | ecosystem: Host-associated > Plants > Roots > Unclassified | place... | reverse complement strand
TCTTGTATGAGAATGAAGACTTGTATGAAGATGGTGGCTGTATGAGGATATGCATCAGGACCAGGGTGATGCGTCTCATGTCAGATAGAGCATACGCGTACGCATATGGGAGATTGTACATATACGGACCTTTGGCCCTCAAGATAGAGAGGATCAATCAAGTTAATCAACAGGTCTAAGAAGCATCCAAAGTAACAACAGACTCTCGCTCGTTATGTGTTGTAGCCATTGTCGGCCTTCTCTTCATCAACAACCGAGCTCTATCAATCATTTCATTCATTCGTGATATTCCTATGCATATATACTATGGTACCATGTAGCCCAAGCATAAACAAAGATATGAGAGATACCCAAAAATGAACCCCAAAATTCAAACACGCTGTAAATATGAGTAGAGAGCCATTACCATGCCGTAAATTCCAACCCTCTCTGCAGAGGCTTGGAGGGACGGGTCATTCCATTCATTACTATACGTTCTCTGACGGTGCCTTTGCTGCTTTCTGCCCTTTCTTCGGCCGCATAATGGCCGGCTGCGACGAGTTAAGTTGTTTACTGAGATGATGTTTTCCTATTTCCATCATCAGCGTTTCCTCCCCACCGCCGGCCAGAGAGAAACATACCGATGAAGACACTACACGCCACAGCGACCAAACTTATCGCCATAAAAAACCACCACATCCCCCGCATACCCTCCGCATACGCATCCTGCGCGCCCGTCTTCCTCGCCCCCGTGAGCGTCTTGATATACTCGATACTCGCACTCGCCGAGTCGCCCGAAATCCTTCCCGCCGCCTCCGCACCCAGCTTCCGCGTCAGTCCTGGCCCCGCCTGCTTCGCCATCCCGTTCTGGAATACTATCAACCCCAGCGACACGGCGAGCGCGGTTCCAAGAGAGCGAAGGAATGCAAATGTCGATGTCGCAGTGGCCACATCTTCCGGAGCGATTGTGGCGTGAACGGCGATCAGAGGAGCCTGGAAAAGTGGGCCGGCACCCGTGCCCGCGATGAGTTGGAAGATAATTAACTCGGCCCAGCTGGAGGTGCGGGTCAGTTTTACGAACAGCCCCGAGCCCAGGGCCATCACGGATACGCCCGCCCAGATTATCTCCTGGTAGCGTCCGGTACGGGAAATGACGAGGCCAGCGCTGCCAGAGGTGACGGATAGGGAGATGACGTAGGGGAGGACGTAGATGCCTGACATTAGTGGGGTGTCGCCGCGGACGGCTTGGAAGTAGAGGGGAATGAAGTAACAGCCTGAGAGGAAGACGATGCCGTGGCAGAAACTGACGAGGTAGCAGGAGGCATTTGTGCGGTTGGTGAAAAGTCTATTCGGTGTGTTAATATGTGCAATGGGGATGGGAGGGGAGGTAGACCTTAAGGGCATGATCGGAAGCTTTGCAAACTTCCATTCGACGATGATGAAGCAGACTAGGAATGCGAACCCAAAGACGAGGAAGCACAGCACGATGGCGGACTTCCATGGGTGCATGACTCCCCCGAATTCGAGCCCGAGAAGAGCTAAGACAACGCCGGCAACGATGAAGATCGTGCCTTTTCAATGTTAAATATCAGTATTTTGTAACCCTGAGCGTAGGTAGATACGTGCCTAGCCAATCCACCCGTTTCAGTCCCTCCATAAGGCTGATGGTTGGCGATTGTAAATACAGAAACAGGTACAACCCCAATATCCCAACGAATCCAACTGGAATGTTGATAATGAAACAGAAGCGCCATCCCCACCCCGCCATCCCAGTGAACACGCCGCCGAGTACCGGGCCAATTGCTGAAGCGACGGCCCATGTCATACCTAATCGAAGCAATTAGAGATCTGCAATTCCCAATCGAAGGTAATTCTTACCAACGTATGAAAGATACAACCCGCGTTGCCTGCTCAGTGGGTAATCAGCGTTGAAATACACACTTAATCCTGTCCCGATGGACCACACCTACCGCACTGTAACGATATCCGAGATCGTGACATTGACTAAACCCAGTTGACCTCCCGCTCCTAAGCCCTGGAGGACTCGACCGATGAGCATTAACGTTATACTACGGGCAGCGGCACATAATACGCTGTGGGCTTATGAGTATCTTCGTCTGGTGGTGGAAGCTGCCGTATTCTCACCTTCCTATCATAAACAACACTGCCGCTGCGAGGAGCACCGGTTTGCGACCCCAAATATCACTGCCACCGGTTCAATATCTGGCAGATATGTTACAGGGGGGAAGGAACATACCTGAATTTACCCCATGACGGCAAGAAGCTAAGAATACTATGGTCAGAACAACACTCGCAAACACACCGAGGAAAACCAACGCTGAAGAGGCCAGGAGATAGCTAGTTCCAATCCACGTGTATGCAGACGAAGACTGGAATTCGCTAGAAATCACGGGAATGGCGGTTGTGATAATTGTCTGGTCGAGGGCAGACAAGAAAAGGCAAACCTGGGACCCAAAACACTGTCAGTATCACAGCCTTCACCCGAAGGATGGAGGACTAACACATAAAGACAACACAATCAGCAGTGTGTTTTTGTTGAGCTTGTCATGTTCTTCCGGTACCTGACTATCCTCCGGAGGTAAGGAAGGAGAAGGAGTTGCACCATCTTCCAGTTGTGCTGTAGAAACGCTGTTACTGCTGTTGTCGATATATCTCTCTTTCTCATGCTCAATCAATGCCACCGATGTGGGGGAAGGTGGTGACTGTTGCTGCTGCTGTTCCGCCGCAGCCGCGGGTCCTGTAGACTTTTCCATCCAGCAATCACTCTGGGATGGACAACAAAATTCAATTCCAACAGTCGGTTGCTGGAGCTCTTCTTATTTTTCCTATAAAAACACCCTGGCTTCCGTTCGCCTACTATATGAGTTCCAGGGCCACACTTCCCGAGGCAACAACACCACAATTAAGGTATCAACAGCCAAATCCTGGAACAAAACCGTTGAAAGGCAAGGAGATTCCGATGATGGGGGCGAAATTGTGTAGGTATCAATCACATATAAAGCACATGTATCAAAGGGCAAGAACCAAGGGTATTTATTCCACGAAGCAACAAAAAGCTTGGTGCCCAAAACGTCATAATGGAGGCGAACTACTAGCCATAGCGTTTTGGGACTCAATCTGCCGCTTCGTATCGATTGCAGATTTTAGGGCCATCAGGCAAAACAACCCAACCCACCTCCACACGACGATGACCTATGTTGTTTGGCGTGCAAGGCCCTCGGCTTTGGCCGTGAGGCCATTCGAATCCAGAATTTGGAACGTTGATGCGAATATTCCACGGCCTCAAATCATCGGCCATCTCCGCCTGGAGAAACGTAAGGCTAGAGTTTGTCATATAAAGTACGTGATGAAGGCCGGAAAGGGCAGTATTTTTCCTGCAGCTACACAAAAACCATGAGAGAAGAGCTGATGTTCAGTGCATTCATGTAACATCACTCACATCCAGATGTGAACGGCCCTGCATATGTACTGCAAAAAAAAACAGCGACCGGGGTTCACTGCGCACAATCAATGTCTGGGTCACATGCCTTGTCTTGTCTGCCTGAACCAGTATCGGGAGGAGCCGCCTAACTACCGGCCCACTCAGCACGCCCGCTCCCGGTTCCCCGTTCGAATTAGCTGCTCGACGCGGCGGTCTGATTAAAGGTGCAAATGGGGCTTCAACGTGAAACTTAACAAATCACAATCTCATATCGCCTAAGTTGCTATTACATTAGCGAGAGATTCGCAAGCTCTAGTAGTCCAGCGCAAACCTCACCTTCAAACCATGTCTTCAGATGCTGAGTTAACTCAGGTACACTCCACTCCGCCTCTCCCGCTGCTGCGGCGTCTAACACCTAGCCAGGAACTCGCGTCGCTTCGTCTCCTCCGTGCAACCCTGGAGAGCGTAAAACAACTTGTCGATGGCGTCCACACCGACACCAGCGTAACTACGCCTGCAAACTACTTGGCAGTGGCTGATCTCGCGGTGCGATGGGAGAGGGTATTTAAGGAGACCTCTGGGGGGAAGGATGAGAAGGGGAAGGGTATCAGGAGGAACTGATGGTTTGTGATATGTGGTCGACGGGTGCATGACGAATCCGTAGGATAATTGGATGGAGGAAAAGGCTCCGGAATACGCGTAATACCGTCAACCACGGCAACATTCAACCCATCACGCAATATCATTTTCAATAGTAGAATTTCATACGAATCGCAAGGGTCAATGTGTAATTTGCATTCCCAATATCCCATCCATCCATCCGATCCTGTTCCATCCCATATAGCCAGTAGCTGCCCGACAGCCTATAACGAGAGCATTTCCAATCCAACAAACCCTCACCAAGAAAGTACACACAACAAATTCCGTCTAATGAAGAATCCCTCCCAAGTCACTAAGCCCAGCCCAGCCCAAGAATAACCGCCCCCGTCCTGTAGCAGAAGCAGAATTACTTTTATACAAGAAAGTCGTAGAGAGTAATAAAAAGCGCAACGTACTTGAGAAATGCGATGAAAAAAAATAGGGAAACAAAAAAACAATACCGCCAATGCAGAATCCGTAACCATGATATGCAGATTAAGCGAATGGGAAAGAAGTTCAAACCGTAAGTGCGTAGTAGATGCAACATCAGACTAAACCAAACCCAGGCTAACCCTAAAAGAAAAGGAAGTAGGAAATGTCCATGTCAAGAGATACGGACAGATAAAGAAATGGAAGAAAAAAAGACACACAACGCCGAACCCCAACATAACACCGTCACGTCATAAAGACCAAGTCATGCAATGTTGCAGCAAAGGAAGGGATGAATACAGTATCACAACCCATGACTCGATAGGGTAACAATGAAGAATCAACTGTTCTTCTGCCTTTTCGCCGTGGAACCCTCAGAATGATCAGACTCTGGTGATCGTCTTTTACCATTTGCCTCCTGTTCGCCTTTGAAGAAAGGCGCAGGGTTGGTGACCCCAACTGGTGTTTGGAAGTTGAGAGGGCTAGGCAACATATTATCACTGCCACCTCCACGGGGATAAGGCAATCCTAGCCAGTCGGCACCATAGAAAGTTGACGATGGGGATGCGAGCATGGACTCGGTAAATCGACTTGGTAATGCGGACATTGGTGTTTGCTCGGGTTGGCTATTGGCTGGTGGGGGTCGAGAGAAAGGGTTTACAGGGCCTGTAGCGCCGGCACTCAAAAGTGCTCCTACGCTATGGCTGGGCGATGGGGGTGGAAGTACTACAGGGCCATTCTCGTTGTTGGGTCGTGCGGAAATATTTCCTGCATTTCCAGATGACTCTCTCGGTGACGACGACGACGGGCTACCCGCGTCTGAGTTCTCGCTGGGGATTCTAACTTTCAATTTTGGACGCATGCCGGCTGACTTTGGATCAGCCATACTGTTGTTCCGCGTAAGTGGCGGCGGCGATGTAGACACGGGTGGTAACGGTGCAATCGGCGCAGGCTTTTCTTCCTGCTTCGGTGGTAATTCGGAATTCTTCCTATGAACTGTGCTAACATCTAGCGACTGAGACCGGGTGGGTTCTTGTGTCCCTCCAAAGCCGAAGTGCTGAGCAAGCATAGACTCACTGGGACCGATGGGGGTAAACATGCTGCGAGACTTTGCTGGCGCTCTTTTATGTTCTATTGGTTGTGGAGCAGGTGGTTCGGGACGGGAAGGTTGTTCATTTTCGGGAGCCGGTGGCTCCGGGTTATACGCAGGTGGCATTGATTGCCGTCGGGTGGTTTCGTTAATATATGCCTCCGCTTGTGCCTGTGCTGCTGTTTGCGGTTGATGATGTTGTTGGGCTGCATATGGCGGATACTGAACTTGCGCTAAGCTTGAGGGCGGCATTATCTGAGAGCCATATACAGGAGGCTGTGGCTGATGTTGTTGGTGTTGCTGAAGGGGGTGTTGTGGTTGGTGTTGTGGTTGATGTTGAGGGTGATGCTGTGGTTGGTGCTGCTGGTGCTGGATGTACGCATAGCCATTCGTTTGATGGGATGGCGGTTGAGTGGCCGGATATCCGTTTGGCGGTACAAGATTTGAGCTGTTGCGCCTTTGTGCCTGATTCCTTGATGACGGACGTGTCATTGGTTGCGGAGTGCCTACACGGGGCCCCATGGGGTAGCCCGATGGCCCAACTAGACTTTTGGGCATGTTTGGTGGGGATGCTGATGCGGTATGTTGCCGATTGTTCAGATGGAGCGGCGGATGCTGCATGTGATGGGGAAGTGGGTGATCATTCGACGAGTGAGAGCCAGCGCGCTCAGGCCCTACCATCACGTCGTCGTCGTCGTCATCGTCGCCTAGATCCTTCTTACCTGCGAAGTCTGCTGGGCCTTTCGACTCGTGCGGCGCATCATACTTTAATAGGGAACAGTATTAGCGAAAGAATGTTACATATTAAGCAGCAATACATACATAGGAATGCCGACCGATGATCTCGTTGATGTCACCCGAGCAGTACTGATATAGTTTTTTATTGTTGCTGAAGATAACAACTGCGACATCTACGGAGCACAGGACGGAGAGCTCATGCGCCTTCTTGAACAACCCGCCTTTTCGTTTGAGGAATGTACTTTGGATAAAAGTCAGTATCTCCAGAACGAAAGGAGAAGGGAGAGAGTGTGAACATACACGGAGCGATTGCGGTCATCCTTGATAGGCTTTATCTCAATCTGCAGTCGCGAGAACTATTAGTATGATGCATGGCGCTGGCGTGGGTGCGACGATGGCTCCACTCCGCACGCGACAAAAGGGAAATATGCCACAACACACCTTTCTTCGACCCATCTTGAAGCCGATGGGAGAAACGTGGAAAAATACACGCGTTTAAGCGTTGAAAACTAGAGAGAAGTAGAGCTCGGCAAGAGTCTTGCGGGGCCTGTCCGGTGACTAGCACAACAGCGCGAGAGTGGATATCGACTCTTGGACAAGGGTAATTGATGAGCCTGCTTGGAACAATCGCAAGACAGAGAGAGAGAAATCAGCGACAACACAAAACAGCGATAGAGAAAAAGTCGAAGTAAAGCAATAATAGGTAGCAGCGGAAGTAAAAGAAGTAGGCGCCGACAGAGAACTGGTACTTGGATATGGGGTAAGAATTCTAACTTGAGAAGAAGGGAATGGTCTTGGGGATGGCGGGTCAGGATGATTGACGATGATATATGTATAGAACTGTCACAGCCGGATTGCTGGAGTATGAGCACGGCGGGAGTTCAGATTCAACGGGTTGACAGATGGGTCGAGAGAAAGAGAGAGTAACGGCGAAAGGAGGGTTAAAAATAGGAGTTCGTTCAAAAATAGAAACACATTACCCGGGAGTAATATTCCACAAACTATGAGTTTCAGAATGGCCCCGATCGATGTGCTTCAATTACTCGGACGCAGTTTGGGACCCAATCATATCCGGCATTTGCTCGCAGGCATATGCCGCAAACTAAACACTAACTCACCGGCAGTCACTCGGGATAGTGTTTGCAACTCAAACCTTTACAGAGCAAAAGCACGCAGTTGAGCTTGAAGTAACTTTGGCACCCGCCATGCGTGCGACTGGACTTTGAACTCTATTCGGAGCATCCAAGCGGCGACAACTCCATCTACGATGCTGTTGCTTAGTATATGCAGGAGAGAGCAAAAGGTGGGGTCGCTGGGGTGGTTAAACGCTTGCTTGGGACTGCATAAGAAGTACTCATGTACCTAGGGTATGCAACGCACAAACCAGCCGCATCGAAGGCGGCCGTTTTCTAGAAGTTGCTATTGTTACCTCTCCATCCTACAGCGTCCGATTCCTGGAATTCTCACCCCGCATGTTTCAAGATTGCATGCTGCAGTGTCTATCTGGGTGGATGCAATACTAATGCCTTGGGAGATGGCTGATTATTATAACCTTGACAGCACGGCTTCGGTGCCTGTCCTGACTGATACGATATGATATCCCAGGCTGCGAATTTACGAGCCTTAGCATCTCCAGTTTTGCGTTATCAAGCTCTTATCATGCCCGGGACTGCAGCCTTGACCTAAACAAGTACCAAAGCGCCGTCATATCCAAACGCTCGTTCTCATCATATCGTCGATCCCCCGTCAGTAGATGCACGTGCAGAGAATGTAGCAGAAAAATCACATCATACTCCAGGTCGTCGGTCAGCCGGCCTCGTCTTCTTCAGACACGTTCGTGCTCTATGGAGGTATTTAGTGGATGGATGGATGCCCCCAACAACCCCAAACAAGACGTCCCCACCGGGTTCTAGTATTGATGCAGCTAAGATCTTGCGGCTCGAACGATGAGGTGGTGGCGGAGGTGTAATAGTTATTATTAGAAACCGAGCCTCGCTTGAGTAACCATAGATAATTCCTGGCGAACCAAAGCAATCCAATCGAGTTATTCATTCTCCTAGGCGCAAACTAGAGCCCAATTGGTCTAACAATGGGCGGATTTGAAACAGAGAGAGGAAGAGAGGAAGAGAGAGAGAGAGGCTGGATCAGGGTGTCTTGAAGGTTGAGGAAGATGGAGGTACGGGGGCTAGCAATTTCCGGTGGTGTTGGAGTGGATCTCGTGAGTACGGCTCCTCTCTCTTCGGACTGGAATTTATTGCAGTAGTTAAGTATCAGGGTTTAGAAAGTAATCATACTGCGGAGCACGGGTGTTAAAGCATTTGGCATAAACGATTTCGGCCGGGTATTTTGACATTGGAAGACGTCGTGGCCGCGCGCGTTTCTGGGTTGACGAGAACTTCGTGTCGTTTCTCTAGCGATTCTAACAGTTAGCGGCGAATTTGCGGGTGGTGATAATGGTGGTTAGGAGCAACCAACCAAGACGGCCTCCTATCTGCTACAGCTCCCTCTCCTCTTGCCTTCCCTCTCTTCATTTTATGGTTTTGGTTGTTTCTATCTTCTGGACCTTTGTCCATTTGTCTTTTACATATCGTTCATCTTAAATACGCTCCCTAAATAACCCCACCATCAATTTTGGCCCCTGAATACTTACTTATTACTTACTTTACCCCTACACTTCCAGTGGTGTGGTCCCTGCCCACTGCCACTGCCAGTATTTCTTTGGCGAAGTACAATCCTACAAACTAAGTTTTGGGGGCTCTCTATCTCGCATCGACTTTGCTGGCAACCACACATGATCATACTGCACCACACTCCTTTGATCTCTCATAGCCATCTCATCAATCAATCATTTCGCTGGAGCCGCCCGTCAGCCTTCAACGCCACTACCACTTACCACTTTACCTGTTAGTCAAGATATTTACGCGTTCGTTCCTTCACAGAAACTAGCACGACTCTCGCAATTCAGTTGCATTACGAGTCAGGCGCCGACACCAGACGGGCTCCATCGCGGCGATTCTCCTCCCTGTCCCAGGAACATTGCCCTTTTCCTCTTTCTCTACTTTTTTTCTATCTTTTTAGCAACGTCCTGCTTTCAATTGCTGTGCTTCTGAGCGCTCTATAACTCGGCTATCATTATTTCATACCCTCTTCTGCATTTACTTGGTCAATTTAGACCCCCGTCTCGCTTGTGTACCGCGAACACATATCCTCGACTTATCTGCACGCCGACGCCCGCGCTGTCCAACTCTAAATTCAGCTAGCCGTGCAGCAGTTGTCCGATCTGCTCGCCCTCAATGCCAGCCTTTCTGAACCGAGTGTTCAAGAGGGAAAACGCGAATGCAAAGAAGTCTCTGGGCCAGACTTCTGCCGCCGAGCAGCCAACAGGACCCAAGCACACCGACGGATGGCTGCGGACAGAAGTTGCCCCTGAGGAGGTGCAGGAATTATTGAGAGGATGTACCAATGAGATGAAATCGAGAGGTACATAGAATAGTCAAGCACCGCTGGAAAGTTAATGCTGAAGAATTTGAACTCTAGGCCTGCTCACTCCATTTATACTCTTGCCGTATCGCCCAAATTCTGACTCATGCGCCGCACGAACTTTTATCCGCACCTTCTTTAATCCGACAACCGGGCCGCTCACAGGTGCCTACCTTCAACAGGAACTACGTCTCACCGAACCCGACGTACTGTGTAGCGCCTTGAAGTGGTGCTGGAGTCGATTGCCAGGTGGAGTTGTTACATGGGATGTATACGAGCTGTTCCGACGTTGGTTTCCTGATTCCCGATCAATTTCTATACAGATCTACATGTGCTAACGTTAATAATTTCTCCAGAGGGCGAGGTTGGTACGTCAGATTATCGGGCCGACATTTAAGGTTAAAGTTAGAGTTAAAGCTAAACTTTTTATAGATTCAAGCATGGCTCGTGATTCCTTTGCAACGTTCATCCCGATTAGCTCAGAGTCGGAAGCTCGGTCCAAAATCATATTCGACTACTTTGACCTTCTTTCGGCAATTGCAGCGGTTCGTAAATAGTCTTCCGGATATCTTGACGACCAAAATTGATGGCTAATATTACATCGCAAATAGCATGGCAAGCACAATGGTTTAGGAGGACTTAAACTCTCCCGACTCGCTGGCTGGTGGGCCTTCGAGCATGTTGACACAGGTTATGGTTTCGAGGGCGGATATGCCACGTGGACCAGCGCCGCGGATGCATGCTGTCATCTTTTCTTTGCATATTTACGATCTCTTTCGCCTGCGGATCCAAGCAGAAGTGTTTCCTTACTGCCCACTTCGCTCCGAGCGCTGCTTGCCTCAGTGGATTATCCACCCGTGACCCCCCCGCAGTTTCAAACCCGCACGGTCAGGGTGGTCATGACAGTTGACAGAGTTTCACCGTCTCCCTTCGCCTTGCTGAGAAGAGCGAAAAACATCCAGTATGATCATGGCGACAGGGCATTGAAGGTGTTCACGGATTTCGACGATCCAGTTCGAGCCCTCACAGACGAATGCAGACGTGTGCTCAGGTGTATATCCTCTACTGGCCAATCTTCCAATGGTGGGTTCAAACTGTCGACTGGGGTCCAAGAACAGTCTTGGTCTAGGTTTCAGGATATAGGATTCTCGGGACTGGCGGAGTCTGATGACGAGGACGAGGACGTGCTTCAATCTGAAGCCTTTACAAGGCGCCGGATTTCGTCCCAATCACATTCAAATCCAACCCCGTCCACTACTCCATTGTCACGAGAGAGAGATGAGCTTGTTGAGATTGCCCGTCCAACTACTCCATCCTGGGCAGACTTCATGGACGCTGGGTTTGGTGATCGTGAGCTTCAGCATTCAGGTGGTGCTGCTTCCCATCTGCTACCACCGGATAAGGTTCTCCCGCCTATTGGCACTGCGGGTCGCCTTAAGAGCTCTCAATCGAATAGGAAGATGCAAATTCTTGAACCTGGCGAGCTGGAAAGCGTTAAACCAATGGATGTTGATGACGTGTTTTGGTGGGTTTGGATGTCTAGCTTGGCTGGTGAAGAAACAACGCCTCGTAAAGCTGTTTTTGGACGCTGTGCGCTGGTTGAAACTACTATACAAGGTGCTAAGTGGCTTGTGGTTGAGGTATGTGCTTGTATTCGAAATCTGCAATTAGTTTATAACTAACCCCAAACAGGAGAAAATTAGGGGAGCCGCAGTCATGACTGAAAGCCCTGTGATTACGAAGAAAGACAAAAGGTGGATGACCAAGAGAAGTAAACTGAGGAGGAAGTCTGTTAGCGTGACTGAAGCACCCGTTCAGCAATCTCTGAAACCTTTCAACGCCTCATTACACACTGCGAGCAGAACAAACATTGGCCCAGATCAAACTGCAAAGATACAAGCGGCAGCTGCGGCATTACGGCAACAGAAAACAGATGCTGAATACGCACAGCCAAGGCGAGGGAAGCCTCGTGAACATGCATCGGAATCAAAGACTAATAGCGTTTTTACTCTACAGCCAGTCATCATGTCTGAAGCGTCACCAGCCATGAAATGGGCGAATCGGTATGACCGGGATAATTTGAAAGATGCGTACCTCAAGGGTCTCTCACCATCAGAGAAAAAGGCTACCCCTGATACAGAACGCTCGCTTCCCCCAATCCCGACAGAAGAAACAGTGCAGCCCCGAGTGGAAGCTGTGGCAGCTACTCTGTCGCATGCACCAGCTAAGAATAATGCGATATCATTGCCAATTGAGGCCGTTCGGCAACAATCCGCCCCTGTTCCATCGTCAAACAGTGGACGGTCGTCTCCAGGGTATGGCAAGCGAATGTCTATGAGCCCTAACCCAGTGCACCCTACTAGTTCTAACCCCGAAAAGGGGGGTAAGAAAGTTTCTCGACTTCGCGCCATCTTTGGAATGAAAGCCGAGGGTTCTCAGCCACCAGTTGTAGGAGGTGGCCAGCTCATAGTTCCTCTCAACGATGTTGAACGCAAGCACTCTTTGCGGAGAAAACAACCACCCACCGAACTAAAGGCTCCTACACAGCAAATGACGTCACCCACTGCAGAGAATCCCATTTCACCCGCTCTGGAGAAGGAGACCGCACCCGCATATTCGGTTCCGCCTGCGCCTGAGCAACATCCGGCTCTTGCGAAGCAGTCATTCTCGGGGTTTGACCAGGGTCCTTTGGATGATCAACCTGCATTTGTTCCCGAAGATTCGTCTGAAGTATTAGACTTAGATACTCCCGCGCATTCTCCTGCCCCTTTCAAGGACGACCCGTCAGTTTTGTTGCCGTCAGCCTCCGGTGCATCTGAACCGGCTGTTCAAGATCGGTGGGCTCAGATCAGAAAGAATGCTGCGGAAAGGGCAAAGGCCAATAAAACTACAGACGATGTTTCAGCAACAACTACAACAACTGATGCTCGAGGAAGTCTGGATGATGGTGAGACCAGTGGAGAAGAGAGTAAGTTGTATTACTGAATCTTGGTGTTCGCTATCACTAACTCCTGTAGCCATCGAGTCGCGAGTTGCGCGTATTAAGGCCCGGGTCGCCCAGTTGACAGCAGAAGGTGGTGCCAGAGTTTAAAGAATATAACAATCACTGGCGTTTTGGAATACCCGTAGGAGTGTGTGTCCTATTCTTCTCCACATCTACTTTTACATCTTCTAAAATTTTTTAACATTTTTCTTCTACATTCGGGATTGTGGTTTTAATTATATTGCCCTTACTTTTCTTTTATATCCATTTCTCCCTTTATGTTAACGAAGCGCAAATTGGTAGCGATCCTTTGTTTTCTTGGTAGTCGAGTTTGTCGAATCTCATTGAGCGATTGCTTCTGGTTGATTGAGTTGAGTGATTGGGTGAGTGAGTGAGCGAATGCATGGGTTGGCTGATTGACTGATTCCCTTGACTCTGGTGGCTTTGTTTGTATCATACTTAGTAGAAATTATATTAGTTTTGAGCCCCATTGACTGGCTAAATACCGGTATATGCGTGGACATTGCTTGTGGTCTTAAGTATATAGTACTGTAGTAAATACGATGGCTCGGACGCAGCGTGGCATGGACGGAGCCCGTGACGTCACTGCTCTCGAATATATGGACATCAATTTTAGGTGAAATGTGGTACCTGCTCAAGTGGGTATAAAGGGAACAATGAGATCAAGTGAGCTATTCTCCATATTCCGCGTTACCACTTGGTGAATTCGATATCCTCTTTCGAAGAATGCACTCCCCGGACAGGAACAAGCCTAAAACCTCTTGAATTGTTGATTGTCGAGTGACTCTAGTGGTATATGGCTTGGCAAAACGCGTTCAACAGGTGTTTTTGTCGCGTTTCCTCTGCCCTTTCTTCTGTTGTCTTTTCCATCAACGCCAATACCAACACCAGGACCAGCACCAACATTACTCACTTAGGTACTCATCATTCCATCACATCTACCAAACTTCCTGTAAACGTATTATATTCCCGTGTATACATCCACGCAACCAGTCAAATGCTTTTGCACGTCTTGAACGGATTGCGTCGGTTTGATATTAAGGCTAACTCGCTAATGATGTAGTTATTTGTACTGAACTACACTATCCTCAAAATCGGTTTAAATTTATCTTAAGAGTCAGTCCATCGTCTATGTCTTCATTTGCACCTTATTCTGACATCCCGTAGTGCTTGAAGCTCGCCTCGAACAAGCTGCCGTGCTGAAAAAGGTTCGCATCCCAGCCTCCAATGAGCACTACGAATACCATCTAACTGTATTCTCAGGTCGTCGATGCCATTAAGGATCTCGTCCAAGACTGCAACTTTGACTGCAATGACTCTGGTATTGCACTGCAGGCTATGGATAACTCACATGTTGCCCTGGTCGCCATGCACTTAAAGACGGAGGGATTCAGCCTCTACCGATGCGACCGCAACATCGCGCTCGGAATCAACCTTGTATCTCTGCAAAAGGTCTTGCGTGCAGCACAAAACGAAGATCTGTTGACCCTGAAGGCGGAGGACTCACCCGATGTTCTCAGTCTCGTCTTTGAAAACTCAGAGAACGACCGTATTAGCGAGTATGATATTAAGTTGATGGATATTGATCAGGAGCACCTTGGTATCCCAGATACGGAGTATGGTGCTACTGTTACGTTGCCCAGCTCCGAGTTCCAGAGGATTTGCAGAGACTTGTCGCTTCTCTCCGAGTCTGGTATGTCGTGTCAAATCTGCCGGGTTTGGGCTCGTGTGCTAACGGGTTTGTAGTTGCCATTGAGGCTACCAAGGAGGGCATCAAGTTCTCTTGCGCTGGAGACATTGGGAGCGGAGCAGTCACCCTGAGACAAAATACCAATGTCGATAAGCCTGAGCTTGGAACTACTATCGAGCTACAGGAGCCTGTCGCTCTTACCTTTTCCCTGAAATACCTTGTCAACTTTTGCAAGGCCTCCGGCTTGTCCTCCACCGTGACGCTGTCTTTGTCGAATGAAATTCCTTTGCTGATTGAGTACACTCGCCCTCACATTTCTCACTCCGGGGGGCTCTTACTGACGCTGGCACAGGTACAAGATGGAGGCCGGTTTCGTCAGATTCTACCTTGCTCCAAAGATTGGAGACGAAGAGTGAATGTACAGTTATATTTGGGATGGGAAGCGCATGGCCTGAGTTATTTCTGCAACTAGAAGATGCGCAGTTCCAGTGGTTAGTTTATGAATGGGCTATCTGTATTGGCGTCACTCTGTGCTTTGTGATTGTTTGGATTCCTGTCAGCATCTCTTCGAGAATATGATTCCTTTAGAATTTGTGCGGGTTTTTGTCCACATGACTCGCCTTGCTTCTGAAGACCCAACAAAGTCGATTAGACGAGCTCTGCAGCTTGTATTAGCGGCTGAACGAGAACACCACCGAGTCTCCATTATAGTTCCCACACCTCACCACTTACCATCACCAACCACCGCACGCAATGATAGCCTGTATCTTCATCGCCGTTACAGGCGGCGCCGCGGCCGGAAAGAAAACTGTCCAGAGGGCGCTGAAATCTTCGCTTCTCAGCCTTCACAGAGGTGAACCTGACACTTTCCACGTTGAAGAGCTTCACCTCCATGGTTTTCTCAAATTCCTCAACCCATCTTCATCCCCATCCAAAGTACCGGTTGATCCCGAAATATTGGGTGAGCCCGTCTCCCTCCCCCGCTCACCCTCAAACGCTAACTGACATAGTATAAGACAGATGCGTACGACTTCGATGGTCTCTCCAACGCGATCGCACGGCTCCGCGCCGGCGAAGACAACATCTCCATCCCGCAGGTAGACATTAACACCGGCGCACGTCTGGAAGACCGTATACTCCCTCCCCGGCCGGATGTAATATCGCCGAGGGCCAGTTTATCTTTTCCCATTCGGAGATCGTCGCCATGGCAGATGTCAAAGTTCCCTCCCCCCTCCCCCCCTTCTCCTACACCGCTGATATGGGAAGGTATTCGTCGACTCGGACGCCGACGTACGGCTAGCACGACGGGTGTTGCGGGATCACGAGGAGCGCGGGATACCGCTGGAACAGATCTTTGAGCACCATGTGCGCACGAGTAAGGTTGTCGGATATACTTGGGGAGTCGGATTTGTCGATTGGGCTTCCCGAGTATTATGAAACTGTGTGAAAGGGATGGAGGGATGCCACCTCAACTCCTCTCTATCATCGTGGGTAGGATTGGTGCTGTGATTTGCTTGATGTTTTGTGGGGAAATATAGAGATATTGAAACCTTGCGTTTGTAGCACGGTTGGAAGATGAAGTGACTAGACTCGGAGTGGACCAGGAGTGGATTGTAGACGTCGTAATAGACCGTTTGGAATTAGGGCTTTGCTTCTAGAAAGATCCCTAATGGCAACCAATGCGGTTGATAAAGCTGTGGAAGGTAACTGAAGTTCTGATAGTTCCAGATAGTACGAATCATCATATCTAGAGGTCTATTGATCTGGATAAACCTCAAGCCGGCGTATTGATACGGTCGTCTCGAACGCCGTCTTAGCCATCTTCACAGAACACCGAGTGCTGATGTTTGGTCCACAACGAATGCTAGGTAGCATTCCACACTGCTTTGATATAACTCGACTAAATGCTAGTAACATTGAAACGCTATTAGGAGACATAGCTTGCTAGTTTGTACATCCAACACGCAGTTCTAAATATTCAACATCACCAAAGAAGCTTTCAATAATCCATCCATCCCGGCGCAAGAAAAAGTAATCCTTTATCATACATACTAAGTAGTTCATTACCGTCATCAAGTCTCCATTGTCTCGGTAGCGTCAATGCTCGTCCTTGTCATTTTAATTTTTTCCCTCAACAGCTTCTCCCTGAGAAGATTCTCCCTCTGTGCTAATCCTAACTGCTACACCAAAATCTGTCAGAACTTAAGTTTCAAAGGGTTGCTCAACCCGCCCGCCAGGAGAAACAAACCACAAACCTCTTCGTTTCCCAAACCATAGTCCCGATCCTCTTTCTGTCCCTTACCGAGTTTCTCTCTCAGTAGCTTCTCCCTCAGAAGATTCTCTTGTCGTTTCAGATCCATCTGCAGACACATATGTTAGAGAGCAATATTCCAGCAAACGATGCAGGAGGAGGCAAACCGCAAACCTCTTTTACTTCTTTCCCGTCTTTGTACGAATCCTTCGGCCGCTTGTTGCTCTCGTCCGCAGAAACAGATCTCTGGCGTTTGGTGCTGGGTGTGATTTCTCTATCTCGACCACGTCTGGTGTACTTTTCCCTGTCATCGTTTATAGAGCGTCGGCGGCGATCGCGTGTTTCATCGCGGTAATGGCTTCTATCGCGTTTCTCCCTCGTATCAGCATGTGACCTATGCAGTAAACGATCGTGGCGTCTCCTTGCTCCGCGACTTCCTCTGTCTGAAGAGACCGAGCGTGAGCGGTCCCTCTTGCTTCTCACCGCCGACCTCGAGCGTGACCTCGAAGACTCATAAGAGCTTCTCGACACGGATCTAGAAGTTGCGGAGCTTGGTTCGGAGTATGAAGAGGGAGTATAAGACCGGCGCCTTGAACGGCCTCCCCGATCCCTCGAGCTGCGCCTGCGAGAGCGAGATCTAGTTCTAGACCTCGTTGCCTCCCTCCTACTATCGCGTCTCCGTTCACGCGGCGACCTAGAATACCTCGGACGACGATCGTCCCTCGAATAAGAATCCCTTCCGCTACGCCTCGGTGGCGAGCGTGGGTGGTGATGTCCATAAGATCTGTGACTCCTGCCTTCACGGTCGTCAAAATCACGGCGATAAGTTTCCCTGCGTGATGACGGAATGTACGTGTCTGTTTCTCTACGTCCCCCACGCGTGCCGTATCTATCTCCTCCTCCGCCACCGCGACCTCCCCGGGGTGGAGGTGAATAATCATCGCGACGGGATGGCCGGGAGCTCCGGGCGGAGGAAGGTGGAGTTTCAGAGCGCCGACGGGGTGGCGGAAGTCCGTTATTACGCCGACCACCACCACCACCACCACCACCACCGCGTTCTTCGCGTTCGCGCTGGCGGACAGTGTCGATTTCTCGACCTTTGCTGTCTTCCTTTTCGCGACGGAGACGCTGTTGCTCAGCGGCTTTCTCGGTTTCCAACTACGCAAGTCAGTGTGAAATCCAAGTTTATTACGTGAGAAGAGTCCACGCACCTTCTGCAGTCTCAACTCTTCCTTCTTCTTCTCTAGTAGCTCCGTCGGCACGCCCTGTGGGTTCGCCTGCGCACTCAACAAGAGATTCCACAGCTGCTTACAGAAGCTCGGGGTGTCCTTCTCTAGAAATCCCGTGATATTTAACTGAATCTTTTTTGGATCCGGCTATTAGAAAGCTCCAGTTAGCAACCAGTCCATATAGCTGCGACACAGGAGGAGGGTGGGCAACAAATTTGTCCTCTTCTAGCATTCCAAAAATGAAATCAATGACGACATCATCCTCGGTAGCCAGAATATCAACCACCTTCTGCGCAATCCATCTATGCACTCCCGTTAATTATTGTCGGTAACATCCGGAACAAGCAGAGAAAAACGTACTGCTTCATCACTTCAAGGTTGACCTTTTGCATGTCCACCTTTTTCGAGTATTCTGGGGGGAACTTTGTGCTCTTGAGGAGCTTAGCATCGACACCGCTCGCCATAATTGTACTGTCTATAGAGTGGGAGTGGGTGTAGTGATGGTAGTTAGGTGGTGGTAGTGTTAGCAGTTCAAGTTCAGGGAGTTTCAGGGAGTTGCAGCAACCCGAGAACGCACCTCCGAAGCTTGGCAGTAACGTGACCACCCTAAAAACTTTCTGCATTACACCGCTGCTAGAGTTTGAGCTCCGCACTTTCCAGGTTCAAGGAGGATCGTTAATTGAAGATGTAATATCATATTGCTTCTATATTCACTCAGAAACATCAGCTGTCCTAAAATGACGTAGCCGAATCTAAATACAAGCCGTTCCTTTAAAGAAGCAAGTGCATCCAGTTCCACGTCTACCACGCTCTCTAGTTTTATTGCAATTAAGGAAAACAGTAGGGAAACAAGGAGAAAACGTAACCCAGCCGTAATGGAAAGAAAGATGCAAAGGGAACCGGACGAAGGGGGACCAATAGATTACATATGTTGGTTCCTTCATCGCCAACACCACCGCCAAAATGTAACTCCCAACTGAAGAAAGAAAGGTAAACCGTGAGCCCTTAGATCATCGGATTGGACTTGTATTCTGGGGCAACGCCGTTAGTTTGACTCTTTTCCGCCTCGACGCTGCAGACACGGCAAAGGGGCTGTTAGCGTCAGGCAGAATTACTTGCAAAAAATATAGTTATGGTATAACCTACACCGGCACTGGCTCCTCTTCCTCTTCTTCTGCTAATAACCGTTCACACTCAAGTGCTGCAATGCAGCCAGATCCTAGTATGGATGTCAGCACCATTCAGACAAAACAAACTAAGCAATGTGACATGTGAATAACGTACCAGCACTAGTAATTGCTTGTCTATATCTCTTGTCTTGTACATCGCCGCAAGCAAAGAGACCTTTGACATTCGTGTATGACGTTCCAGGCTGGGTAAGAATGTAACCATCCTCATCGGTCTTGACCTGGCCCTTCACGAGAGCCGTGGCAGGCTCGTGTCCAACTGCGTAGAATAGACCATTCGAAGGAAAGTCGCTAATTTCGCCAGTGACGGTGTCCTTGATGGTTAGAGTGTCCAGCAGCTTTCCGTCACCCTTGCATTCCAAAGCCACGGTGTTATATTTGATTTCAACCTTGGGGTGTGAGGACAGGCGCTTGGCCATGGTTTTGGATGCCCGAAGTTTGTCCTTTCGTACCAACACAGTAACTTTGCTTCCGTACTTGGTCAAAAAGATGGCTTCTTCAGCAGCAGAGTCACCACCTCCAATAACCGTCAAAGGCTTGTTCCTGAAGATAGGCACAGCACCGTCACACACAGCACAGGCACTGATTCCAGCCTGCCAGTACGTCTCCTCCCCCGGAAGGCCCAGTCGTCTTGCCGAGGCACCAGTAGCAATGATGATGGTGTCGGCGGTGTTAGGCTCGCTCTCTTCCTCGCCCTCAAGCCAGTATTTAAATGGTCGCTTGGAGAGGTCGACTTTGGTGACAGTCTCGGTGATGATTTCGGTTCCGAATCGTTCGCTCTGGGTCCTCATGGCATCCTAATCCACGTTAGGCAGGTCATTCTCAATAATATAAACCAGGTTACCGCCGCGCATACCATAAGCTTCTGTCCACCAATCCCATCGGGAAAGCCAGGAAAATTCTCAACATCGGTGGTTGTCGTCAATTGACCGCCAGGGGCAATCCCGTTTGCAATCATACCCTCATAGAGCATGGCTGTGAAACTGTAAGAGAAAGTCCACCACAATTTGAGTCCAGAACTCACGTTTCAATTCAGCGCGTGCAAGATATATGGCAGCGGTATGGGCAGCGGGGCCGGACCTGTCAAACGAAATATTAGTGAGGAAAACGGTGTTGCAGGTCGCGCTTCATACCCAATAACTATTCCCAATAAATATTGATTAGTATTGAGTAAAACCCACGGAGAACGGAGAACGAAGAGCAACTCACTGGCTACTTTGCTATGCATGTTGCGTTTCTTGGAGTCAAAGGTGCTGCTTTGGAGTAGTTGTTGTGGTAGTTGATGGGGAATGGTAGTAGCGGAGGAGGAGGCAGTCAGTGCAATACCCAGGAGACTCCTGAGGGGCAGAGATCTGGTAAAACGGTGGGAAAACGTGGTTGCTGAGTTTCGGATAAAAGGAGAGAATAACAAGAGGAGTGAATGATTTATAGAATCAGAGCTTGAAAAGGTAGAAGAGGGATAGCCGGGGAAAGAGACGGAAGCGTTGCGAAGAAAGTTGCTGATGTGATAGTCCGGAGGGCTGGAACTTGGACACGGATAGATAAAGACCAACGACGAACGACACCCAGTTCTGACAAAGGCGCAAGAAGCACGCACGTTGAAAAAGAGAGCAAGTGGGGAACACTAGTCGCTCTAGAAAATGGCCACAGGAGCGGCGGACAAGTTTAGCGGCGGGAAATGATGAATCAACAGCAATACAGCAATGTTTGAGAAGGCGACACAAGAGCAAAAGCAAGAACAACGACACAACGAGCTCGCGAGACTGGACCCGAAGAGCGCGCGAGAGAGGATAGGAGAAACGGATATCTAAACAAAAATAACAAACCCGGGAGACCCAAACGCAAGTTCTAGGGGCAAATAAGAAGTAACAGGTAAGGCAACACAACTCTCATACTTGATATATGACGATAATTTGCGTTTTGGTTGATATCAACGTCCGTTTATCTAGAAAAATACTCAGTGGTGCTTCTAGAATATCGGCTCTCGTGCTTCCTGACTGCCCGTCCTTCCAGATGAAGTGTATATTACTTACGTATATCAGCTCTGAAATTCTTGCGACCGAGAGCGACTTGGTACGACGCAAGGTATTCCTGGGTTGCGCGTTGGGTTGCTTCTGATGGTCCATCGCTTGGTTGATTATGGATCAAATATGGGCCAGACCTTGGCCTTCTCCACGCAACACCAGGAATGTTGCCTGACGGCTCCGGCTTCTCGATCCATCAATGCAGGCGGAGGGATAACGTATCAGCGAGACTAAGACTGAAACAGAGCTGACGGACACCAATGCGGCACCTTTTGGCCGCATCAATTATCTGCGGCCACATCATGAATCACTCGGAGGTTGCATTAAATCAAAAGTCACCAATACTTGCATCAAGACTTTCTCCCAAAAAATACACCGGTAGATTATGTCTACTTCATACAATGCAGAAAAGGAAAAGAAATGCAACCGAACCCCCACCAAAAAGTGCCCATATTACAGAGTCAAAGGAATGCAATTGATGTTTGTACTCAACATCCATTGTCTATCGATTTCCACGCCCAAGTAACTTCTCTCGATCGCCATCCCCCTTCAAACCCTCGTCTAATCCACGGGCTTCCTCATCATCATAGTCCAACTTTTTGTCGTCATCGTCGTCATCATCATCACTGAATATCCCCTCATCATCAGATGCACCGAATGCATCATACAAGTCCCGTGCTTTCCGCTGTCCCCCAGTAGCACCAGCTTGTCCTTGACTGCTTGGTATTCCCTCCTCGAGGTCGTCATGATTTAGTGCTTCAAATTCATAATTCATACCGTCCTGTCGAGCCTTCTGCTTGCGACGTTGCCTGAAAAAGTATACAGCAACTGCGGCGATGAACGCAGCTATAACAAAGAATGAACCATATATCCATGCTTGCGTCTTTGCTGAGACTCCAAAGGTGGGAAGAAACGAAGGAAGAAAGGCGGATTTTGTACCCGATTCCTCTGCTTCGGACTCAGAGTCAGGCCCTGGGATAAATTAGCAAGTATTATACCACAGCAGTTGAGATATGGGACAAACCATCAGTATCAGTGGATTCCGGTTCAAAGGGATCCGAGCCCTCTGCAGTTGGTTTAGAGTTAACAGGACGATCCAAATGACCGCTAGGATTCCCGGTGGCCTGAACATGATGCGTACTCGGCAGGTCAGTGGTCGCGACGAGTGCGGCGGTACTGGTTGGGTGGTGCGAGGGAGTTTTGTGTTCTTCGCCTGGTAGCGGATGCAGTACGGCTTTATCAGCATCGATCGCTACTCCCCACAATGTAATACTCCAATCAACAAGTGTGCCATTATATTGGTTCTCTTGCGTATCTCTGATGATGACGGTCCAGGCGCCAATACCGTCCTCGCCCCTAGAAAAATTAGCAGACGCTCGAGGCGACAGAAAACAATACATACCAATGCTTCACAGTCATGAAGTTCCAGTCTTTGTATCCAGCTACACTATAATCCAGGTCCCTTCTGGTTGCGATATGGCTCACAATTCCCTTGGGAGAGATCAGGTCGACGCTCATATCACCACGTCTACCGTGTCTAGCGTTCATGTGCACTTGTACATGCTCAATCCGGGCAAGATTGGCCTCATTAAGCTGCTTTTTGGTGACTATAATCTGACTCTTCAAGCCTTTTTGGCCCTGTGGAATGGCATGATTTACGAGAATAACTGGCGACTTGTACCAACTTTGTGGCTTGACCGATTTGAACGTTTTGGCGGCTTGTACAATGGCATATGCATCGAGTTTACCGTAACCATACCGATGACTGAACAGTTGGCCCGAGGCAGTCTTATCCCAAAGCCCATCATCCTGGTTGACGACCACCGCAGTCTCCTTCGCAAGGTATTGGAGGTCCCTCCAGGATAGATCCGGACGGATGGACAGTACGAGGGCAAAAATACCAGCCGCAAGCGGTGCTGCAGCAGATGTGCCACCATGGCCAGAGTAACATTGATTGGGGCCGACATCAGTGGTATGCTGCTTTTTATTAGCAAGTGACCGACCATTACACAATGAATCCACTTACAATTGCATCACCGCTCCCGCTGCTGTACGTAACTACTAATTGCGCGGAACAATGTTCAGAATAATAAGGGTGATTTCCTTTGCGATCTATGGCACCGACTGTGATGCTATATATGCTGTTGGTGTACCCATCGAAGTTGCAATTGTCGCCGCTCGCTGCACCATTTCCGGATGCAAATACAAAAATGGAACCTTTACCCCCGCGACCCTTTTGCACGCCCTTAAGGATTGCCTTCTTGATTAATATTCCTGGTGCTTCCATGGATTTTCCATCATCGGGGGGGCCCCAACTGCAGGAATAGATATGATTCTCTTGGTAAGCGTAGTTGAGGGCGATAGCTTCATCCGCATCAGATATTTGTTTCGAAAGAATTCGAATTCCCGCGACTTTGGCGTCATATGCTACACCCACACCACAGACATTGTTTCTTACCGCGGCAATCTCTCCGGCGCATCGGGTTCCATGTCTGTCATCTGACAGACGAGGTTTAGGCTCCGAATTTTGATCGTTAAAGTCATAAGAACCCTCTGCAAACTATAAAAGTTAACTTTGTACAAGCCGTGCCAAAGAGACGACTCACGTAGTTCGCCTTCAAATCTTCACTATACATATCCAATCCATCGTCGACAATAGCAACTGTTGAGTTGAACCCTGTGATACCTTCTAACCAAACCCCGGTAACGTTCACATCATGGCCTTTCTCAATAGTGTTGAACAGATGCCATTGCTCATGGAAGATTGGATCCTGAATATTCAAAGCTTCCGCAACCTCCAATAGCTCCTGAACCAAGTTTTGGTCGTGTTTGGACCCAAACTTTGATGCGCTTTGACGTCGGGAGACAGTCCTTTTCTCAAGCCGTTTAACTCTCTGCTTCTCTGTGAAGAGAATCATATCGTTCGCATCCATTCCTTCTGCATCTCGCTTGGTTTTCCGTCGTCGCTGGTAATCTGAAACAATGTCTCCACCTCCTAACGGTCCGGAGAACAGGTAATGGTCGTCCAATTGTCCCAGTGGGCCCTCGAATTCCAATCCAAGGCGACCGGCCACATCCTGTGGAACTGCATCGGGAGATAGCTTCAGGGCATAATAATCTCTAGTATCGTATTGCCGAGGTCGTAGAACGGGAGGAGTGATGGCACTAGCGAGCTCAAGGGATGCCAGCTGGAGCAGAGCAATCCATGACGCTGTAAATCGCATCGCGATAGTGAGCGATCCTGATAAGAAACGAAGTGAGAGGTAGTTGACGACCGTGGGGAGTCGTTTGGCTTGCGCTAGTTGCCTTTTGGAGGTCCCATGGACCAGTAAGAAATGCCTAGACAAAAGGTATCGACGGATTATAGAGATTGCCGAGGGGTGTATCTAAGTGGGAAAGAAGGAAGATATACGTTGTTGAGGGGCGTAGGTAGAAGCAGCTATCCGGTCTAACTTCAACCTCAAAATTGATGTGGATGCAGATGTCTCAAAATACCGTGGCAACAGTTTGTAGATTGCGCGTCAAGTGTGGCGACTGCGTGACCGAGCCTCTTCGAAGCTTAATATAAATCTAGCTTATGTGGTATCTATGGTTCATGTGGTACAATAAGCATCAGACGAATACCAGGCGGGGTGTACCGAGAGCAATACTCTAAATGATACGCGAGAGCATCTTGAATCACGATATTGTTCTGTCTCTGGATCAGCGAACTCCGATTGTGGTAGTCATTCTAGAATTTTGAGTGGCTAAAGTAGAACTAATGGGGTCATATAGAATGGCCTCGTTTTGGTCACATGGCTCGATACCCGGACCATTGTTTGAATCGCGTCCTGTAGAGGGAATTGCGGGTGCGGGAGCAGGTACAGACTTCGGGAGGGGTTTTTAAGGGTCTTGTCGATCTTATATCTATTCCACCCTCAGTCACCGCATTAACCTTCTCCCAACGCCAATTGCCACCCCCGTGTATACAGTACGACATACGCAGAAATATAGTAGGGTTCCAAGCAGCTGGAATCAGAAGTGATATTGTGACTTGGATGTGTCTACAAAGTCCTGGCCTGGTCTGAACAGGGCTCAAAAATTGAAGACTCAAGCGGAACGCCTTATACGATATTAGATAATTATACATTTGTCTCCAGCATCCATCGAGCACCTCCCCAATCATAAGTACTCCCTCTCCTACCCAGAGACGGACCAAACCCAGATTCCAACACCCAAATGGAGCCAATAATCGCACAACCGGGGATTGCGCCGAGTCCGTTCGGGGGGTTAGTATCAAAATCGTATGAAGCGAGGTTTGAGATCTTAGACGAGAGGAGGAGACTGGAAATGTTTGAGCAGAGGGAGGGAGCGTTTACGATGTTAATGCTCTAGATGAGTGTATGATGTAACTAGAGTAGTGCTTTTCTCGCACCAGACCATTAGATGCGGCGATATCACTCGTGGGTGCCGTTGGCGGAATCTGCGAGACGTGAGACCAGCGAAGCGATCCAGGTCCAGGGTTTACATATTCCATGCCTGCAAGATAAGAGTAGCGCATCATCATTCTGGAAACTTTCAGGCCCTTGCTGGACCGTGGCGAGCGGGAGTGCATTTCAAAGGCGGTACCATGGGGTGGCTGGAAGCCTAGGTCGAGATCCCGTTTCGGCCATAAGTACCAGTACTTCAGGGCTCTGTTTACTCTGGTCCGCATGTGCTAACTTTAGCTGGGGAAGCCCCGACTAGCCCGATGTGAAGGCGAGCTGCAAGATATCATGTACTACTACTAGTTGACTTGGTCTGTCGTACAAGAGAAACACGACGATCTCCAACTCCCAGCGCGCCAAAAATCAAGACGGAGCGCGACTCTAAGTCAACGGTGCCAAACGCCAGCCTCCTCCTCCAAGACTCGAATTGATTCTTCGCCGTCATTGGCTCTAGGCTAGTAGAGAAGAGTGAAATCCCAATGCCACTGCTGTGTCTTGGAGCTAGGCGCTGATTGTGTTTGAATTTGCAGCAGCTCCCCGCTCAGGTGCCTCTGCCTACTTACCTTCCTCCTGCCTGCTTACCTGTCTGGGTACCTACGGCCTACCTACATTCCATCTGCCAATTGATCGACCTACCTCCTACCGGTACTTACTAAGTTACCGGGAGCTCAGCCGAAAACCTGGATTCCGAACAAACTCCAGATGGCAGCGGTGCTGCGGTGCGTCGAGGCGTCGTTAGGTCCGGTATTCGACCAACGACACCCACCACTCCCACTGCCTCTACCTCTGCTCGCAAGCCTTCCTCTGCCTCTGCCCGCAAGCCTTCCTCTGCCTCTGCCACTCCTTCCACCCGTTCCATTGATTTTGCAAGCGATAAATCTCCCCTGCAAAAGCTTGAGCTTGAATTGAAACACATCAGCCAGGGAGAAGCCAATGCTGAAGGCATAGCTCGCTCACTCAGTAGACGGAAGGACGGACATCTCCAACGGACTGCTACCAGCCCTTCATCCTCTCCACGAAGACATCGAGTGGATCGAGAGGACTCAGTACACAGCAGCAGCCGTTACGAGGGAAGGTCATCATCTCATCATCACCACCATCTTGAGATGCCTTCCATCTTCAGTCATCACAAACACCATGAAGTGGAGGAGGAGGAGCAGGACCAGGTGAAGAGGAAAGACTACTACAAGACTTTATCTGGTGCGGAGAATCTATCGGGACCACAGCCAACATACGACATACCTCCGTCAAATCCCATCGCCGTTGAGTCTAACAATAAGGTCGGCTTCATGAGCCAGCATCGACGATTCTTTAAGCACAGTGGGAATCATGGTGAAGGCAGTGGGCACGTCATTATCCCAACAGAGCGTGTAGGGGGAGGCTTTATTCACAAAGTTGCCCGTTTGGTTTTGGAGGATCGAGAGCTCGAAGGCTCCGCAGCTAGAGGGATTGAAAGCACAGACGAATACGGTAGGAAGGATTTCTCTCAAGCCCAAGGAGCAGGGGAAAATCTTCCATTTTCTTCAGATACCACTCATGGGTCGGAACCATCCAACTTTCTTCGCAATACGTTGGAACTTCCTGGTTCCCTCGATGGTCCTGCAGATACGGAGAACTCTCCCAATATACCCGAACCTTTTCGTTCTTATCATGAAGGGGAGAAGTCTCCTGCTCACCATCATCATCACCGTCATGAGCATGACCCTGAACATCCTTCTCACCATCACCACCCGGATCATCTCCAAGCTCCACATACTAAAGAGGAAAGAGAAGACGCGCTGATATTGTCCTATATCCGGGCTATTCCACCTCGTGCAGTCCCAGATCCAACATCATTTTCACCCCCACTCTCTGTAAAGTGTGGCCCATTGTTGCGTTATACCGGTTTGCGTCGGGATGACGCCCCAGCAAATGCACCGCAAGGCGGCCGGGAAACTTGGAGAGGTTCTGTCATGGTCGTAACCACGGACAGCTCATCCGAGTATTCACAACTCCCGTCTATCCGTCTGTATTATGTCAATCGGAGTCATGGCGAGCGTGGATCCGGTAAGGCAAAAGAGGGTAAGTTCAGAGAGGTTGAGGGGCAAGTGCTGCATGCAGAGCGCGGGGTTACTTTCTGGAGATTCAATCTTGAAGTCGAGTTGGCGGATACTGAATCCAAGATTGCTTATCGAATAAATCATGGTCCCCCAATTCATTTCTGGGTACCTGCAGTAGGCCAAACAATGAACATCATGTTTCACAGTTGCAATGGTTTTAGTCTCAGTGTTAACCCCGATGATTTCAATGGACCGGATCCCCTGTGGAAAGACGTGTTGGACAAGCATAAGGAGAAACCATTTCATGTTATGATTGGGGGTGGCGATCAGAGTAAACTCTTCCCGAAACTGTCTCAAAGCTCCTTCGCTTATAGCTTTGCTAGTCTACAACGACGCCGTTTCGAAACGGACGACCCACTTCCGTAACTGGCTTGCCATTAAGACCCCTTTCCAAAAGTCCGGTCATGATTTTACCGGCGAAATGTCCACCGAGCTAGAAGATTTTTATCTCGAACGATACAGTTGGTCAACTATTTATTGTTCCCTTCATCTATGCTGACACTTCAATATAGGCTTCTGGTTTTCGCAGGGTTTATTCGGGGTAGCCAACGCTCAGATCCCCATGGTTAACATCTGGGATGGTAAAGATTCTCAGCCTTTGGAATGGACCGCCGGACTAAAGAAATATAGATCACGACATTATCGATGGGTTTGGGTCGTATCCGAATCATTTCAATCGCTGCCCGGTGTTTACAGGCCTCGGTGCTATAGCTATGAAATATTATATGCTCTTCCAACACCAGAGTACTGTCCAAGAGCAGGAGGAAAATGAACCTAGTTGGCTTCTCGGGAGTGCGCCAGGTCCATATATCACTGAGCTAAGCCGCAGCACTTTCATGTTTCTCGGTCGCTCAATTGCATTTCTAGGGCTCGATTGTAGGACTGAAAGGATGGTAAGTTTTTCATGTTCTCTGTGAATAATCATTAACATCCATGTGTCAGAGAGATCTTGTAGTTTCTGGACAAACTTATGAGAAAGTTTTCAGTCGACTCCAGAAGGAAATGGTGCCCGGAGAAACAAAGCACCTAATCGTTCTTCTAGGAGTACCCATTGCGTACCCACGCCTCGTATGGCTTGAAAATTTGTATTTATTATACTCTGGTACTTCGTCTGAATTGTACTCACGAATAATGGGCAGATTGACGTCGCGAATTATGGACCCGATCAAGGCGTTGGGACGTATTGGAATTCTCGGGGGCTTTATAAACAATTTTGATGGTGAGTTATCCCATCATATTCGGGTTCTTTCATCCACTTAGGCAGTCCACATAGGCGGAGTCGAACTATTGGACGATTTGGACGACCATTGGACAGCAAAGAGCCACAAATCCGAGAGGAACTGGGTTTGTCGTCCATCTTTAAAGCGGGTTCTCCCAATCTGACTAGTAATAGTTCATCAAAAAGCTACAAGAATTTGCCTCCGAACATTCAGTTCGTATTACTATGCTTGGGTTTGTCTATCACGCATCTTGTGATTGTGATATCTGACTGATTTCTCGCAGGGGCGATGTCCATTTGGCTGGAATCGGCCAATTCATGTCAAATCCGAAGCTGAAGATTCCAAAAGTGATCGATCACCGGTACATGCCAAATATTATTTCCTCGGCAATCGTTAATACGCCTCCTCCAAATAGTACTATTCCAGCCCGCTTTACCATATCCACACTGACAGTACATAATAGCAATGGCCGACATTCTCAACAAACGCAACAAGGTCCACCACCTTGATGCTAACACTGATGAGGACATGTATCCTATATTTGAATCGGATGTCGATGGGACCTCTCGCAACAACAAACGTCTAATGCCTAGTGAGTTATCTGTCGACAATCGAATTGTTCTGTTTTCTGAATAATCTAGGACGAAATTACTGTATTATCAGCCCACATGATCCGGAGGGTACCAACGCCGAGCTGGAACAGAAGCCTATTAAGGAATCAACATTTTCGAAAATCAGAAAGTCCACGTTCAAAAGGTCTCGAAAAGATCCTCCAGCCAACACATTCCCCAGCGAGGGAGGTATGGATGGAGCTGGCGCAAGCACCATGAACTTGGATTCAAACAAGTTGATGCGGGATGGACTGCAGGTGACACTGAGGGTAGAAATCGACCAGCACGATCCATCCGGTGCGACCAAGGCCTATAGATTTGCTATTCCAGCACTGCAAGGTGAACAGGCAACCAATTAGGTCGCCTAGCTGCTTATAACTACTATGCTTGTTTTTACTTAGTCTAGCATGAGGCGAACAAACTCTTTGATGGCTTGTCGACGATTCATATCTGCTTTACTCGTGTTACTCTTGTATAATTGCTGTGGATGCATGCATGGTGATAATGGAGCAGACCGGTTGAATGTTCGCGTTGGCTTGATCTGTCCTGTGTCATGGATTTTGCTTTTAGTTTTCTTTTATATTTCTTTACTATACCCGCTCTCTATGGGCACGTTTAGACTACCGCACTATTGCGGGATATATGCATGGCGGTGGCAGACGAGTGAAGAAAGTGAGCGAACCCGCGCTAGTTTCACATCACGCAACCCCCGGCGCATTCCCAGGCTCCCACCCCACACATAGTCATGCCTATCGGTCCTGATGGCGGGAGAAGGGAGTCAACACACAAAGAATCCATTTGGGTTATTCAGCTAAAGTCTGAAGGTCATTCCTTTTGTGAAATCCAACAGAAAACTGGAGTGGGCAAAACTACTATTCATTGCATTGTCAATGATGGAACACAATCATCAATGTATGATCTATGCAGAAAGTACACTTCAGAAAAGTAATGTGGGACCCTAAACAATGACCTCATGACTGTGAGGAAGTTATTGTTGTCACAATGGTTGTGGGAGGAGTAGTTGTGGGAGTGTATTTACTGGTGGATAGATAGCATGCCTAAGAGGGTCTATACCCTGTTTCACAACAATGGTGGTCCTACATGATGGTAGAGTTTCTTATATATGTATACTACTTGTTATTTCATTCTTAATCAAATTGACCTGTGTTGTGTTGAGGAATCGGCTTTCAAACGTTGCTCGTGAGTCGCGTAAATGCCAAGTGTTCACTCACTTCCTTCACTCGTCTAGGTGGTAATGGACGGGTTGTAAATAGTTGAAGGGAAGCAATAAGTTTAATGAATTCAGTTGACGACCCTGGACGATATATACAATACGGCAAGCGAGAGAGAGCGAGAGAGCAAATGGGCTATGGTGGGTCCCACCGTGTTTTAACCTACATATCACTGTGGATAGTCGCCATAAACTCAGTAATAGAAGTAGATATAGCGGCGCCTTGTTCAGGTGGTAGCAACAGCAACAAAAGTGAGGGTATATTTAAACGCCAACTCCCATTACATCCCCTTCCCATATATCCTACCTTTGGTTCCTCCTTCTCCTCTTCCTCGCCCAGCCTACTTCTGTTCCTCCACAAGTATTCCCTTCGGATCCACAGCACCGAAATACTCTTCTGCCGCGGAACGCTCCTGACAACAAAAACAGCATTATCAGTACCACCAAACACATTTTTCCAACCGCGGGTATACATACATGAGCAGCCGGTGACTCCGGGAGCTGTTGCCATCATCATTAGCCGGACACCTACAAGAGGTGGGGTGGGGTGGGTGGGGTGCATACGTTGACAAGCACAG
>Ga0307512_10001606_pt1 | contig 31443 bp, 21 predicted proteins | sample 14_EM_MG_FD_200267 | JGI IMG/M metagenome (GOLD analysis project Ga0307512, IMG submission 200267) | Populus trichocarpa ectomycorrhiza microbial communities from riparian zone in the Pacific Northwest, United States - 14_EM | ecosystem: Host-associated > Plants > Roots > Unclassified | place... | reverse complement strand
GAGCTGGGCCGGGCGGGCGTCGGCGAACCCCTCCAGGCCGACCAGCCGGATCAGGTCCGCGACCGCCGCGTCGTCGACCTTCACCCCGCTCACCTCCAGCGGCAGCCGGATGTTCGCGGTCACCGACCGCCACGGCAGCAGGGCCGAGTCCTGGAACGCGATGCCGAGGTGGTGGTTGCGCCGGGTCGCCGCGGGCGGCTCGCCGTGCACGTAGGCCTCGCCGGAGGTCGGCTGGTCCAGGTCGGCGAGGATGCGCAGGATCGTCGACTTGCCGCAGCCGGACGGGCCGAGCAGGGCGACGAACGCGCCGGCCTGGGTGTCCAGGTCGACCCGGTCGAGGGCGGTCACCGTGGACCGGCGGATCGTGAACTGCTTGGTCAGTTCGCGGAGCACGATCCCCCGGTCGGCGGCGACGGTGGACGCGTTCAGGACGCGGCCGCTTTCAGGCTCGGGTCGGCCTCGTAGACCTCCTTGAGGACCGACAGGTCGAACAGCTGCTCCTTGGTGATCGTGATGCCGCCGAGGGCCAGCGTGGCCATGGTCTTGTCGATCAGGTCGTCGGTGATCGTGAAGAGGCCGTTGGCCTTGGTGTCGTCGGTCAGGATGATGGTGTTCTGCGCCGCGGACTCCAGCGTCTGCTCCGCCTCGTCGAGGCCGAGGTCCTTGCCGTACACGGTGGCGGCGAGCTTGGCGCCGACCGAGGCGTCCTTGACAGACTCGGCCCAGCCCTTGATGTCGGCGGTCAGCATGGCCTTGAGCTCGTCCCGCTTCTTGGTCAGCGAGTCCTTGCGGGCCACGTAGACCTCGGACACCATCGGGTAGCCGTGGTCGTTGAGCAGCATCACCGCGGTCTCGACGCCCTTGACCTTGAGCAGGTTCGGCTCGTTGGTGAAGAACGAGAACCAGCCGTCGACCTCCTTGGCCACCAGCGGCTGCGGGTCGAACTGCGCCGGCACCTTGGTGATCGTGCTGGGGTCGATGTTGTTCGCCTTGAGGAACGCGTTCCAGATCGGCTCGTTCACCGCCTGTACGCCGATCTTCTTGCCCTTCATGTCCGCCGGCAGGTTGATCGGGTTGCTGGCCAGGCTGGTGATCGCGAACGGGTTCTTCTGGAATTGCGCGCCCAGCACGACCAGCGGCGCACCCTTGAGGATCGCGGCGCTGGTGATGTCCGGCGCGGAGATGCAGACCAGCGCCTTGCCCGCGGCGACCACCGAGTCCTGGCTGACGTTCGGACCGCCGGCGATGAGGTTGACCGAGCTGAAGCCGGCGGCCTTGTAGTAGCCCTTGGTGTCGGCGATGTACTGGCCCGCGAACTCGACGTTCTTGATCCAGGAGAGCTGGTAGTCGAGCGTTCCGAGGTCCTTGGCTCCGCCCGACGCGGACGTGGTCGGGGTGTCGTCGTCGCCACACGCGGCGAGCGCGCCCGCGGCCGTGCCGAACACGGCCAGGCCGGCCGCGGTCTTGGCGGTGCGCAGGAGGAACGTACGCCGATCTATGTTCTGCTTCACCAGGATCTCCTTATTCAACAAATGGCATCGCTTCGCCGCCGGACCGGTTGCTGGGCCGTCCGGGGCCAATGGTTATTTCTGCCTGGTTACCGCCGTGTTGCTTCGGCGGTGGTCTGTCCCGGGCGCCGGGCGCGCTGGCCGGTCGGGTCAGCACTGACGCCACCGACAACGCTCTGATCAAGTCAGGACACGCCTACCAGCCGTGGGCGACGCGGCCGCGCGTCCACGCGCTTTGATGCGTACGGCGACGCAGGTCGGCCTGCGATCGCAGCAGCGTTCCTGCTGTCACCGTCGACCTCCCGACTCATGCCGCGCTGCGGGCCTGACTGCCTCGGAGCCCGAAGCCGACGCAAGTATCGGGGCCCTCGGTTTCCGAGGCGTTTCACGCCGGTTGCCGAGTCTTCGCCTTCGGGCCGGGCGGGAGGGGTGCGGCGGACGCAAAGACGCCGCTGCGAATTCCACGGGGAAGAACTCGCAACGGCGTTAGAGCGAAGGTAGTCGATGCGGTGCCCGACGTCCAGCCGTGGCGGGCCTCGGTTTGCCGAGTCTGCCCTTTCGTCTCTGCCGGAGCCTCGACGACCCGCGCGCGTCAGGCGGTGGTGGGCGGCCAGGGCCAGGTCTCGTCCGGGTTCTGGTCGCCCGCGCAGGCGAACGCCGCCGCTATCCGTCCCCGGTCCGCCCCGGCGGCCAGCGCCAGGCTGAGCAGCAGCCGGGCCTTGTACGGGTGCAGGAACCCGGCGGGGATGAGACCGCGCTCGGTCAGGTCGCGTTCCGAGCCGGGGAAGCCGTACGTGCCCGTCAGCACCGAGCCGCTGCCCGTACGGGAGGCGAGCACCACCGGGATCCGGGCCACCGCCTCGGCGAGTTCCGGCACCCAGCACTCGGGGACGTGGCCGACGCCGAAACCGGCGATCACGAGGCCGGCGAACTGCGCGGTGAGGGCGCTCAGGGCTGCGCCGTCGTCGTCGAGCGTGGCGGTGTAGAGGCCGACCTTGGGCAGGGTGCCGCCGACCTGCGGGGCGGGCAGCACCTGGCGTCCGTACGCCCGGGTGAGGATCCTCGTCTTTCCCTCCACGACGTGGCCGAGCGGGCCGGTGTCCGGTGACGCGAACGTCGCGATGCTGGTCGAGTGCGTTTTGCGGACCCGGCGGGCGGCGTGGATCTCGTCGGCGAAGGTGACCAGGCAGCCCAGGCCCGCCGCAGCCGGGCTCGCCGCCACGGTGATCGCGGCCAGCAGGTTGGCCGGGCCGTCGGCGCCCGCGAGGGTGGGGTTGCGCATGGCGCCGGTCACGACGATCGGTTGCGGGCCGGGGTGCAGCAGGTCGAGGACGTACGCGGTCTCCTCGATCGTGTCTGTGCCCTGGGTTATCACCGCACCGGCGGCGCCCGCCTCGAAGTGTCCGCTGAGGACGGTCCTGAGTCGGGTGAGGTCGTCCAGGGTCACCGACGCCCCGGGGCGGTTGCGGAAGCTCAGCACCTCAAGCTCGACGCCGGTGCCGGCCAGGCCGGGCACCGCGTCGACGAGCTGCTCGGCGGACAGGCTGGGCGTCACCCCGCCGGTGCCGGTCATCGCGATGGTGCCGCCCAGCCCCACCACGAGGACCCGCGGGCCGGCAGCGCTCACGGCAGCGCCCGGCGGACCGGCAGCGGAAGCAGGGCCCGCACGCGGCGCATGTGCTCGGCATAGCCCGGCCGCCGCTCGAGCGAGCGCTGGTCCATCATCGGCACGCTCACAAAGGTGAACAGCACCAGCATGGCGACCGGGCCCACCACCGTCCACCACCAGCTCGGCGCGGCGGCCAGGGCGAACAGCCACAGGCCCCACCAGAGGCCGATCTCGCCGAGATAGTTCGGGTGCCGCGAGCGCCGCCACAGGCCCCGGTCCATCGGCCGGCCGCGGTGCGCCGGGTCCGCGGCGAAGCGGCGCAACTGCCAGTCCGCCAGCGTCTCGACAATGATCGCGGCGGCGGTCACGGCAAAGGCCACCGCATCCAGTACGCCGAGCGGCCGGCCGCGGACCGTCACGGCCGGCCACACCGCCAGCAGGCCCGCGAAGACGACCAGGGTCGGCATCAACTGGATGCCGGTGAGGCTGACCAGCCACCACGGCAGCCGGCCGCGGGTTTCGGCGCGGGTCTGCCCGTAGCGCCAGTCCTCGTGGCCCAGGCCGCGCCAGGAGAGCGCCCAGTTAGCGGTGAGCCGGATCGCCCAGACCAGGATCAGGCCGGCGACCAGCAGCGGACGGATCGTGCCGGCCCGCTCCGCGCCGGTGGCCAGCCAGGCCAGCACGATGACGGCGGGGGCGACACTCCAGTACGGGTCGTAGAGGCTGGAGTTTCCGACCGCCATGCTGACCGCGAACACGACCAGGGTCGCCGCCAGGTCGGCCCAGAAGGTGACGGTCAGCGGATGGTGGTCGCCGGCCACTATGGACAGCCACCACGCGACCAGCCCGGCGGCCACGTATGTCGCTGTCACCAGCGCGAACCCGGTTGCACGCGACGCTCCGGCCAGCCCGCGACCGACGTGGTACTTCTGCGCTGACATGGGCCCAGCCTAGGGGTGTACCTACTGATCGGCGAGAGCCCGGGCGCGGCGCAAGTCGGCCCGGCAGCCGATGCGCTGGAAGCCGGCCGCCGCCCGGTCCAGGTGCCCGGCCCGGTCCAGGCCGAGCGGGGACCGCTGCCCCGGTACGAGATGCCGGGCCAGCTCGAAGTGGGCGCGGGCCAGCTCGTACGGCATCTGCCGGCGTTCGGCCTCGGGCACCGCACGGGCCCACGCCCGCCACGCCGGACCGGGCCGGCCCGCCAGCCACGCGGACCAGCCGGCGCAGATCAGCGCCCGCGGCCGGGCCATCGGGAACGTACGGGCATAGCGGCGCAGCCGGCGCAGCGCGGCGGCAGCGGTCTCGCGCAGGGCGGCCGGGTCGGGCGGGCCGTCCAGTTCGATCAGCGCCAGGCAGACCTCGGCGACACCGGCGTGCGCCTCGAGGGCGTACTGCTCGAACGACGGGCGCGGACCCGTCAGCCGGTCCGCGACCCGGATCGCCTGCCAGGCCGGCGCCGGGCGGCCGGCGGCGAGATGCAGCCGGGCCGTGGCCACGTGGATCCGGGCGGCGTCGATCCGGGCCACCTTCGGCAGCAGGCGCTCGGCCTCGTCGACCCAGCCGGCGAGGGCCGGGTCGTCCGGGTCGGTGCGCAGGGTCGTCTCGATCAGGACGGCCAGGCCCCAGAGCCGCACGATCGGGTCACGGCGGTCGCGACCGGCCGCCAGCCCCTCGGTGGCCGCCGCGGCCGCCTCCGGGTAGCGGGCGCTCAGGTACTTCGCGACCGCGGCGATCAGGACCACCTCGTCGGCCCAGCGGTGCATCGGCGTCCGGCGCCGCAGCTCCCGGGTCCGCTCGGCCCCTGCGTCGACCGCCGCCCAGTCGCCGGCCCCGATCCAGTGCAGCCCGCCCACGATGCCGATCCAGCAGGCGGTGAGCGGGTCGTCGATCGGGTCGAGGGCGCTGCTTGCGGCGTGCAGCTCGCGGCGGGCGAGCCGGTGCCAGCCGAGCGTTCCCATGATCATCCCGACGCCGGCCCGGGCCCGGACGACGAGGTCGGCATCGCCGGCGCGTTCGGCGTCGTTCAGCGACCGGATCGCGGCCGGGAGCATCGGGTGTTGCTCCTGCAGCACCCAGTAGACCTCGATGATCGCGAAGTTGGCGGCGGCGCGCTCGCGGGCCTCCTCGCGCCGGGCTTCGCGGCGTTCGACGAGGCCGCCGGGCCGCAGGCCGTCGAAGGCCCGGCGCGCCACCTGGACGCCGAGCATCGCCAGCCAGCCGGCCGTCGAGTTGGGCACCCGGGCGCCCAGCGTCGCCAACGTCCGCTCCAGGTGGTGCCGCGCCGCGTTCGCCTCGCCGAGCTCCTGATGCGCCTCGCCGAGCAGGCGGTGCCAGCGGGCCCGCTGCAGCCGGCTGATGTCCTGGCGATCCAGCGCCGCGCCGAGGAAGGCCTGGGCCGCGCGGAACCAGCCCATCCGCCGGTACAGCGCCCAGACCCGCTGCAGGTGAGCGTCCAATGCGGCCGGATCGGCGGCGCGGACCAGCCAGTCGGTGGCCGCGCGCAGGTTCTCGGCGTCCAAAATCTGCGGGGCGGGCAGCAGCGCGGCGTAATGCTCGGCGTGCCGCCGCCGCGCCAGCGCCTCCTCGTCCGGGTCCGCGGCCAGCCGCTCGGCGGCGTACTGCCGCAGTAACTCGTGCATCTCGTAGCGGCCGTCCTCGCCGACCACCACCAGCGACTGGTCGACCAGGCCGGCCAGCAGCGGCAGGCCGGCGTCGGCCACCGCGGCGGCGGCCGCCAGGTCGAACCCGCGGCGCAGCACCGAGAGCCGGCGCAGGGCGCGCAGCTCGTCGTCGGTGAGCAGCTGGCAGGACCAGTCGATCACCGAGCGGAGGCTGCGGTGCCGGCGCTCGACGTCCGGTGCGGTGGTCTCGAGCAGTTCGAGGCCGCCGGCCAGCCGGTCGGCGATGGCGGCGGGGCTGGCCGAGCGTACCCAGCGGGCGGCCAGCTCGATGGCCAGCGGCATGCCGGCCACCAGCCGGCAGATCCGGCCCGCCCCCTCGGCGCCGGCGGTGGCCTGGAAGCCGGGCCGCAGCAGCCGGGCCCGCTCCTCGAAGAGCTGCACCGCCTCGTAGCCGGCGGCGCCCGCGTCGCAACCCTCCGGCGGATAGGGCAGGCCGGGCACCTCGACCAGCCACTCCACGCCGAGCCCGAGCTGCCGCCGCGAGGTCACCAGCAGCTGGGTGCCCGGCGAGCGGCGCAGCAACTCGGCGATGACGCCCGCGGCGCCCGGCAGGTGCTCCAGGTTGTCGAGCACCAGCAGCTGGTCGCGGCCGGCCAGGTGGTCGGCGAGCAGATCCAGCGGGTCGCGCGGCACCGCCATCGAGACCCCGAGCGTCCGGGCGAGATCCGCGACGAGCAGGTCGGCGGACTCCTCCGGGCGGGCCGGCCGGGCGCCCACGAACGACACGAACGCCGCCCCGTCGCGGTGCCGGTCCTGCCGGGCCGCGGCGACCTCCACCGCCAGCCGGGTCTTGCCGATGCCGCCGGGGCCGACCAGGGTCACCAGCCGGCACGCCGGGTCGTCGAGCAGCTCGTGCAGCCGGGCCAGCTCCCGCTTGCGGCCGACCAGCGAGGTGAGCGGGCGGGGCACGTCGGGAACCGGCGCCGGGGCGCGGTCGCCCCGCCCGGCGGCCGTGGGCGCGGTGGCGGCGAACTCGGTGAACCCGCCGGCGTCCGCGATCTCGTCGCGCAGCGCCGTGGTGGCCGCCGACGGCTCGATCCCGAGCTCCTCCCGCAGCAGGTAGCGGCACGTTTCGTACTGGGCGAGCGCGGCGCTGCGCTGACCGAGCGTGGCGAGGAACCACATCAGCGCCCGGTGCGCCTCCTCGTGCAGCCGCTCCAGCTCCAGCATCCGGCGGGCCACCTCGACCCCGGTGACCGGCTCCGGCCGGCCGCGGGCCCACTGCACGGCCCGGTCCATCAGGGTGAGCATGTCGGCCCGGACCGCGGCGCGCCGGCCGGTCAGCCACTCGTCGAAGACCGGGGCGCCGGGCACGCCGAAGCCGTCGAGCAGGTCGCCGCGGCAGAGCCGGACGGCGGCCAGCAGCTGCTCGCCGTCCAGCTCGGCGGCGACCAGGCGGCCCACCTGCACGGCGTCGACCCAGACCGGATGGCGGCCGGCGAGCCGCACCGTCTGGCGGGTCACCTCGAGGTGCTCCGGCAGGACCCGGCGCAGCTTGGTCAGCACCAGTCGCAGGTTGGCCCGGGCGGTCGGCTCGGGCAGATCGCTCCACAAAAGCCCGGCCAGCGCTGTCCGGGAATGCCCGGTGCCGGTCACCGCCAGGTAGAACAGCAGCGCCGTCGCCTTGGCGGAGGCGAGCTGGATCAACGGCCGCCCGCCCACGGCCAACTCGGCCGCGCCGAGCACACGGACCCGCAGCTCCTGATCGATCATCGCCACCGCCGTCGTCGGGAGAAACCCTATCGCGGCCACGCTCCGCAAACGACGGATAAACGGTCGGCACACGGTGGCTCAATACGGTCCGGTCAGGAACGTGGCAACGGCAGAGGAGTCACCATGGCAACCGTACGCAGCTACCTCCCCGACGTGCCGGTCGGCGGCAGCACCGTGCCCGAGCTGGTCCTGCGGCACGCCGCCCGGCTCGGCGACAAACCGGCCCTGGTCGACGCCGCGACCGGCCGGTCGATCGGCTACCGCCGGCTCGCCGCCGAGATCGAACGGTTCGCCGCCGGCCTGGCCGCCCGGGGCTTCGCGCCCGGTGACGTGCTCGCTCTCTACAGCCCCAACCTGCCCGAGTACGCCGTGGCGGCATACGGGGCGATGCTCGCCGGCGGCGTCGTGACCGGCGCGAATCCGCTGCTCACCGTGGACGAGCTGGCCGGTCAGCTGGCCGACGCCAAGGCCCGGCTGCTGGTGACCGTGCCGCCGTTGCTGGACCGCGCGCTGGCCGCCGCCGAGAAGGCCGGTGTCGCGGAGGTGGTGGTCTTCGGCGAGGCGGCGGGCGCGACCCCGTTCCGCGACCTGATCGACCACGACCACCCGCCGGTGCGGATCGCGGTCGACCCGGCGGCACCGGCCGCCCTGCCGTACTCGAGCGGCACCACCGGCCTGCCCAAGGGCGTCGAGCTGACCCACTCCAACCTGGTCACCAACGTCCGGCAGGGCCAGGCGGTCCTCGAGCTGGGCGAGGACGACGTGGTCGTCGCCGTGGCGCCGTTCTTCCACGCCCTCGGCTTCAACCTCGTCCTGCCGGGCGGCCTGGCGGCCGGCGCCACGATCATCACCCTGGCCCGCTTCGACCTGGAAGCCTTCCTCGGGGCGATCCAGCAGTACCGGGTCACGGTTACCATCGTCGTCCCGCCCGTCGCGCTGGCGCTCGCCGCTCATCCGATCGTGGACAGCTACGACTTGTCGTCGCTGCGGATCCTCGGCGTGGGCGCGGCTCCGCTCGGTGCCGGCACGGAGCAGCGGTGCGCCGACCGGCTCGGCTGCGTGACCAGTCAGGGCCTCGGGATGACCGAGACGACCGCGCTGATCGCCGTGGGCCCGCTGGACGCGCCCCGGCGCGGCTCGGTCGGCCGGTTGGTGCCCAACACCGAGGCCCGGATCGTCGACCCGGACAGCGGCGCCGACCTGGCTGCCGGCCGCCGCGGCGAGCTGTGGGTGCGCGGCCCGCAGATGATGAGCGGCTACCGGGGCGGGCCGCTGGAGACCGCCCGGACCATCGACGCCGACGGCTGGCTGCACACCGGCGACCTCTGCTACTTCGACGACGACGGCTATCTGTACGTGGTCGACCGGCTCAAGGAACTGATCAAGTACAAGGGCTATCAGGTGGCGCCGGCCGAGCTGGAGCACCTGCTGCTCACCCATCCGGCGGTCGCCGACGCGGCCGTGGTGCCCCGTCCCGACCCGGAGGCCGGCGAGCTCCCGGTCGCCCACGTGGTCCTGCGGGGCGAGGCAACGGCCGAGGAGCTGTTGGCGTACGTCGCCGAGCGGGTGGCCCCGTACAAGCGGTTGCGTGCCGTCCGGATCGCCTCGTCGGTCCCCCGGTCCCCCTCCGGCAAGCTGCTGCGCCGGGTGCTGGTCGAGGCCGAACGCGCCGCCCCGTGCTGACAACGGCACCATCCGCCCGGCTCCGGAACTGGGCCGTCAGCCTCGCCGCCACCGCCGTCTCCACCTACGCGCTGGACGCCTGCGCGACCGCGACCGGCGTCTCGCTCGTCGGGTCCGGCCTGCTCGGCGGGCTCGGCCACCAGGTCGTGCTGGCCTGCCTGGTGGCGAGCTACCTGGTCTGGGGGCTGGGCCTGCGCGCCGGCCTGCGGGCCAACTGGACGTTGCTGGCGGCGACCGGGACCAGCACCAACGTGCTGTCCAAGGCCGCGTACGAGCTGGCCCGGCGCGCGACGCCCAGCCCGCGGGCGGCGCGCCTGGCGGCCGCCGCCGGATACACCGGCACCGAGATCGCCAAGGAGGTGCCCTACTACGCGGGTGCGTTCGGCGCCGCCGTGCTCACCGACTCGGTCACCGCGAACGAGGCGCTGATCTTCCTGGCCGGCGCGAACCTCGGTGCCGCCCTGTACGAGTACGGCCTCGCCCGCCTCACCACGGCATTGCTCGGCCGGCGCCGGCGGCCGACCCCGGCCTCGGCCCGCGGCGCCGTCCGGGGCTTCGTTCCATGAGGCCCGGGCCGGTTCCCCGGCAGGTGCGGAAGTCCCGGTTCGGGCGGCCGATGGGTGCTTTGATGAGGTTGTGACCCATCGGCGCCGGCCCGGCAGCCCGGACCGCCGGCGGGTCGTCCGGGCGTGGACACCGGGGGCAGGTGATGGCGACGACCGAGATGTCACCCGGCGATCATCGTGATCGCTGGGCCGGCGGCGACCTGGTGGAGGTGCTGCACGACGGCGAACGTACCGTCGTGACCCGGGTGCGGCCGGCCACCGGCGGGACCCTCATCCGCAAAGAGCTCCGCGGGACCGGCGCCGACCAGCGGCTGCGCCACGAGCGGGCGATCCTGCACCGGCTGGCCGGGCTGGACTACGTGCCCCGGCTGGTCGACGGCGACACCGGCGACGGCGCGATGCTGCTGGCGGACGAGGGCGGCGTACCGCTGGTCTCGGTCCTGTCGGCCGGGCCGCTGAGCCTGGCCGAGCTGCTCACCCTCGCGGTCGATCTGGCCGAGGTGGTCGCCGCCGTGCACTCCCGCGGCGTCGTGCACAAGGACATCAACCCCGGCAACATCCTGCTTGCGGGCGTACCCAGGCGGCCGTCACTGATCGACTTCGACCTGGCCATGACCGTCGCCGAGGAGCGGCCCGGGTTCGGGCACGAGAACGAGATCGCCGGCACGCTGGTGTACCTGGCCCCGGAGCAGACCGGGCGCACCGGCCGGCCGGTCGATCACCGGGCCGACCTCTACGCGTTCGGTGCGACCCTGTACGAACTGGCCACCGGCGCGCCGCCGTTCGGGGCCGGGGACCCGCTGCGGCTGATCCACGATCACCTGGCCCGGACCCCGCAGCGCCCGGACGAGGTCAACCCCGCCGTGCCGGCCGGCCTGGCCGACGTCATCCTGCGGCTGCTGGAGAAGGAGCCGGACCGCCGGTACCAGAGCGCCGCCGGCCTGGCCCACGACCTGGTCCGGCTGCGCGACGAACTCGGCCGCGGCGAGCAGTCGCGGTTCCCGCTGGGCGAGCGCGACTTCCCGGTGCGCCTCGCGGCCCCGTCCCGGCTCGTCGGGCGGGACGCCGAGATCGACATGCTGCGTGCGGCGTTCCTGGACGCGACCGCCGGGCGCTGCCACGGCGTACTGGTCAGCGGGGTGCCCGGGGTGGGCAAGAGCAGCCTCATCGACGAGTTGCGAGCGATCGTGGCCGCCTCGGGCGGCTGGTTCGTGTCCGGCAAGTTCGACCAGTACCGCGAGGATCTGGAGTCCGACGCCGTGCGGCAGGCGTTTCGCCGGATGTGCCAACTGCTGCTGGCCGAACCCGAGCAGGAGTTGGCCGGGTTGCGGACCCGGCTGCGGGACGCGCTCGGGTCCAACGCCGGGCTGCTGGCCGTGATCATTCCCGAGTTCGCGCTGCTGGTGGATCTGGACGGCGCGGCGCCGCCGGCCGACACCCTGGGCAACGAGAACCAACTCGTCCAGATGGCGATGGACTTCCTGCACGCGGTCGCCACCCCGGACCGGCCGGTGGTGCTGGTCCTCGACGACCTGCAATGGGCCGCGCCCACCCCGATCGCGTTCGTCGACGCGGTGCTCAACGATCCGGAGGGCAGCGGCCTGCTGCTGGTGGGTGCCTACCGCGACGCCGAAGTCGACGCCGCCCATCCGTTGACGCCGATGCTCTCGCGCTGGCAGCGGCTGGGCGGCGCGGTGCGGCAGGTCCGGCTGGACAACCTGCCCGTGACCGACCTGGGCGCGCTGCTCGCCGAGATGCTGCGGCTGCCGCCGGAACGCGCCGCCGGGCTGGCCACGGCAATCGCCGCGCGCACGGGCGGGAACCCGTACGACAGCCTGGAACTGCTCAACGCGCTGCGCCGCGAGGGCGCGCTGACGCCGGGGCCGGACGGCTGGGCCTGGGACGTCGCGGCCGTACGCCGGCATCTCGGCCGTGCCGACGTGGTGGAGATGTTGATCGCGCGGATCGACGCGCTGCCGCCGGAGACCGGCGCCGTCCTGGAGATCACGGCCTGCCTGGGCGGCGACCTGACGCCCGACCTGCTCGCCACGGCCGCGGGCCGGACCGGCGAGGTCCTAGCCGAGCAGTTGCTCCCCGCGCTCGAGGACGGCCTGCTCGTGCTGGAGCAGGCCGGCGGCACCGTGCGCTTCCGGCACGACCGGGTCCAGCAGGCCGCCTTCACCCGGCTGCCGCCGCCGGAGCGGGCCGTGCTCCAGCTGACGCTGGCCCGCCGGCTGACCGCGGCCGGCTATCGGGCGGTCGCGGCCGAGCAGTACTTTCCCGCCGTCCACCTGATCGGCGAGCAGGCCGAACGCCACCGGGTGGCGGTCCTGTTCCACGAGACGGCGGCCAGCCTGCGTACCCTCCAACCGGCGATGGCCGAGCGGTTGCTGACCGCCGCGGTGACCCTGCTGAACGCGGACCCGGCGCGGCCGGACATCCGGCTGCTCGCGGCCGTGCAGACCGAACGGCAGGCGGCGCTGGTCAACCTCGGGCGCCTCGAGGAGGCCGACGAGGTCTACCGCTCGATCGAACGGCACTGCCCCGATCCCCTGGACCGCGCCGCCGCGACCGGCGTGCAGCTCGGCAGCCTCGCCAACCGCAGCCGGCACGCCGAGGCGGTGCGGCTCGGCCTGGACCTGCTGGCCCGCCTCGGGGTGCCGGCCCCGGAGCCGGACGAGCTCGGCCCCGCGATCGGCCGTGGCCTGGCCACGCTGAGCGAGTGGGCGGACAACGACGACAAGGACGCGGACCTGTACCGCCCGGAGATCACCGACCCCCGGGTGCTGGCCGCCGGCGTGCTGGTCAGCCGGATCATGCCGGCGGCCTTCCACGAGAATCCGGTGATCCTGGCCTGGCTCGTGGTCGAGGCGCACCGGCTCTGGGTCGCGCACGGTCCCGGCGAGACGCTGGTGACGATCCTCGGCAACACGGGCTTCCTCACCGCCGCTATGCAGCATGACTACCGCACCGGGTACGCCGTCGAGCGCCATCTCCTGGCGGTCAGCGAGACCCGCGGCTACGAGCTGGGCATCGCCCAGGGCCGGTTCATGTTCACAGCGAACGCGCAACACTGGTTCGAACCGCTCGAGGACGTGGTCCGCGACTCGCACCGGGCCCGCGAGGACCTGCTGCGGGTGGGCGACCTGATGACGGCGGCCTTCACCCACAACGTCGCCTCGGTCGACATGATCGACTGCGCGCCGGCGCTCCCGGCCCTGCTCGCCGAGGTGCAGTCGGGGCTGACCTTCTGCCGGCGTACGGGAAACCAGCAGGTGAGCGACTTCTTGTTGCCGCTGCGGCAGTTGGTGCGGGCGTTGCGCGGCGAGACGGAGGCGCCGGACAGCCTCGCCGACGCGTCGTTCGCCGAGGCGGAGCACCTGGCCGGGCTGGCGGCCAACGGGCCCGCGCAGGCGACTTTTCACATCAGTCGCGCGGTCGCCGCCGCCGTCATCGGCAATCCGGCATCGCTGATCGAGCACGCTGCCGCAGCGACCGGCCTCATGCAGGCGTTCCCGGGCACGTACGCGACCGCGGTCATCTATCTGCTGCGGTCCCTGGCGGCGGCGCAGCGGGCCGCCGTTCCGGCTGCTGAGCGGGCAGCCGAGCGCGCGGCGGCGCTGGACGGGCCGGCCGGTCGCGTGGCAGGGCTGGACAAACCAGCCGAGCGCGCGGTGGCGCTGGACCGGCGCGCTGCGGAGCTGGCCGAGTTGGACGCCTGCCGGGCCTGGTTCGCGGCGCGGGCGGTCGACGCGCCGGCCAACTTTGTGCACCTGGTGTGGCTCGTCGACGCGGAACGGGCCTGGGCCGCGGGCGACACCTGGGCGGCCGCCACGGCGTTCGACGCGGCACTGCGTGAGCCCGGGGCCGGGCGGCGGCCTTGGCACCGGGCCCTGACCGCCGAGCGGGCCGCCCTGTTCCATCGCGCGCACGGCCTGGAGCATTCCGGGCGTGCCCTGCTCGCCGAGGCCTATCGCGGCTATGCCGCCTGGGGCGCGGTCGCCAAGACCCGGCAACTCGAAGAGCAGCATCCGTGGCTGCCGGACCTGGTCGCGGAACGGCCGGAGAAGCACCGGTCGAACACCGTCGACGTCCGGCGCAGCAACAGCCTCTCCACCGAGGCCATCGACCTGCTCGGCGTGCTCAACGCGTCGCAGGCGCTCAGCTCGGAGACCAACCTCGGCCGGCTCCAGGCCCGGGTCAGCGAGGTGCTCAGTGCGATGACCGGCGCCACCGGCGTGCACGTCCTGCTGCGCGACGACGAGGCGCACCGCTGGTGCCTCGCCGAGCCGGGCGCGACCATCGCGGTGGACGAGGCCGCGCGGCGCGGTCTGGTGCCGCTTTCCGCGATCCGGTACGCCGAGCGCACCCGCGAACCACTGCTGGTCGAGGACGCGGCGCACGACGACCGGTTCGCGCGCGACCCGTACCTGAGCGGCCTGTCCTGTTGTTCGCTGCTGGTGCTGCCGATCCTGGCGCACGGCGTACCGCGGGCCATGCTCTTGCTGGAAAACCGGCTCAGCCGGGGCGCGTTCACCGTCGACCGGCTCGAGGCGATCCACCTGATCGCCGGGCAGCTGGCCGTCTCCGTCGACAACGCCCTGCTCTACGCCTCCCTGGAGCGCAAGGTCGTGGAGCGCACCGAGGCGCTGGCACGTGCCAACGAACGGCTGGAACGGCTCGCCATCACCGACGCGCTCACGGGCCTGCCGAACCGGCGCCGGCTCGGCGAGATCCTCGACCTCGAGTGGCGGCGGGCGCTGCGGCCCAAGACGTCGCTCGCCGTCGCGATGATCGACATCGACCAGTTCAAGCTGTACAACGACCACTACGGTCACCCGGCCGGCGACCGCTGCCTGCACCAGGTCGCCACCGCCCTGGCCACCCACGTCCGGGACACCGATCACGTCGCGCGCTACGGCGGCGAGGAATTCGCCCTGGTCCTGCCGGACACCGACATCGCCGGCGCGGTCAGCGCGGCGGAACGGGTCCGGGTCGCGGTGGAGGAGCTCGCCGAACCGCACGCGACCTCGGCCCGGGGCATCGTCACGATCAGCGTCGGCGTCGCCGCCGTCCCGCCCACGCCGGAGGACATGGTCGAGGATCTCCTGCGGCACGCCGACGAGTGCCTCTACGAGGCCAAGCGGTCCGGGCGCAACCGGGTGGCCGCCGAGTCCGCGGGCTGAACCCGCTAACTATCGACAACGGTTGATATAGCGACGGCTGGGGCATATGCTTCGGCAGCATCTGGGAGCGCTCCCAGGACCTGCGGCGCGACCGTCTGGAGGGGAACATCATGAACGGGCGCCACCGGAAATCGAGCTTGCTCAAGGTTCGCGGCGGGATCGCCATGGCAATCGCCCTCTGCGCGGGAATCGCGCTCGTGATGTCGCAACTGCCCTCGGGCGCGCAGGCAGTCGCCGACCCGACCGCCCCGGTGACCGGCAACGCCACCTACTTCGACGGCCTCGGTTCCCCGTACGGTGGATGTGGCCTGCCACAGGCGCAGTTGGAGTCGCAGAATTTCGTCGCGCTCAACGTGTATGACACCCCGGGCGACTACTCCTTCTATCCGCGCCCGCTGACCGGGGCGGACCTCGCCAAGATGGGCATGTGGAACAACGGTCTCAACTGCGGCCGCTGGGTGCAGGTCAACGTCGGCGACTACTGCACGGGCGTCAACGACGGCGCGCCCAACCAGGCGTTCTGCCGCAACGGCTCGTGGGTCGGCGACCAGTACAACGGCGCCGTGCTGACCATGCTCGTGGCCGACAGCTGCGGCGACGCCAACGGCTGGTGCCGCGACGATCCGTACCATCTGGATCTGGCGAAGGACTCGCTCAACCGGTTCGCCAAGGACGGCACGGCGGTCGGCGACATGTACCCGAACCATTGGAACAACCGGCACGTCAGCTGGTCGTTCATCCCCACGCCGAACTACTCCGGCGACATCCAGATCGGCTTCCTGCAAGGCGCGCAGGTGTACTGGCCGGCCATCGCGGTCTCGCACCTGGCCAACGGCATCCACGGGGTGGAGTACTTCTCCAATGGCACGTGGCAGGCCGCGAAGATGAACAGCGACATGGGGCAGTCGTACATCCTCAACGGCGTCACGCCGGGCACCGGCCAGTTCCAGATCCGGGTCCGCGACGTCAACGACCAGCTCATCAACAACGGCCGGGTGTACAGCTTCGCGCTACCGGCGGCGTGCGGCTCGAACTGCGGGCAGGCGTACACGGCGGTCACCTACACCACCGGCAGCGCCCCGACCACGGCACCGACCACGCCGCCGACCACGGCACCGCCAGCGGGGGCGTGCAGCGCCACCTCGACCGTGTCCGGCTCGTGGTCCGGCGGGTTCCAGGCGACGGTCACCGTCACGGCCGGGAACGCGCCGATCAACGGGTGGACGGCCGGGTGGACGTTTACTAACGGCGAACTAATCAGTCAACTGTGGAACGGCACCTACACAACCAGCGGATCGACTGTGACCGCGCACAACGTCGCATGGAACGGCTCGCTGGCCGCGAACGCGTCCACCACGTTCGGCTACACCGGTTCCGGTACGCCGAAGCCCGTGACGCTGACCTGCACCAGCCCTTGACCGGCCGGCGGGTTCACGAAACCACGGTGACGGTCTCGGGCGGGAAGTCGGGCCAGGTGCGCAGAACTTCGTGGCGCCGGTTGAGCCGGCTGTCCAGGAAACGCTGGGTGCGAACGAGCCCGTCAACGGCTTCGGCCGGGCTCAGTTCGCCGCGCGCGGCGGCGGTGGCGTACTCGTCAAGGTCGAGAACGCGGTAGGGATGATCGGGGGGTCCGACGATGACGTCGATCCAGAGGTCCTCCACGATCACCTCGTCGCCGTTGTCGGTCACCCGGACCAGATCGCAGTACCACCAGCCCCGTTGCACTTCCGGGAAGATCACCGGCTGGCTGACCTGGAATCCGTCGTCGAGCAGCAGATAGCTGCGCTGCTCGTAGTGCCTGCCGTCCCAGTTCGAAGCCCCAGTCGTAGACGATCACATCGTCGAGGCGTCGCCCGGCCGCACGAACCTTGTGGTCACGGATCACGGTCACCGGGCTCAGCGCCGGCATGTCGTGGTTGGTCAGGCCCGGCAGCGTGCCAGAACGTCCGGATGCACGGGGACCATTTTTTCACCCGAAAAGACCGCGGCGCGCGCCTTGCTCGCGCCGCGGTTCGATGTCGGGCCTGTTCAGAGTTCGGTGTCGCTGCGCAACTGCAGTGTTACAAACGTGTTAGTGGTGCCCGTGTTCACGGCGCAGACGCTGTAGGAGCCCGCGCCCGGGAAGTTGCCGAAGGCGGTGCGCAGTTCCTGGCTCCAGCCGGTGGTGTTCGGCGTCGGGGAGGCGGCCACCTGCGCACCGTTGCGGTAGAGGCGGAACTTCGCGCCCTTCGCGGTGGCCGTGGTGTCGACCCGGACCTGATAGCCGGCGTACTGCGAGACGCAGGCCGACGCGCCCGGGCCGAGGAACTGGCCGGTGTACGCGTTCGCGTGCGCGGCGGTCGGCGCGACCACGAGGACTCCCCCGGCGGCGAGCCCACCGAGGACCAACCGACGGATTCGCCGCGTACGAGAAGAGGTTGCCATTTTATGCTCCTTAGGTGGTTTGGCCCATAATTGGGATGCTCTGAAGGTAGGTCGGGTTCACGTCCACAAACCAGACCGCCTCACGTCCGAAATAACGCCATTTACCGCCTATCTCGTTCAACTGCCGGGAGGATGGAACGTGAGCCCAGCCCTGGCCGACCACCTCGGTGCCGCCCGCCGCCGGTCGTTCGTCGGCCGCCGGCGCGAGCTGGCCGTGATCGACGACCTGCTGGCCCGCAGCGGCACCGGCGCGGTGATCTACCTGCACGGGCCCGGCGGCGTGGGCAAGTCGACGCTGTTGCGGCAGGTCGGCTGGCTCGGCGAGCGGGCCGGCCGCCCGGTCTGGCGGTGCGACGGCTACGACATCGCCCCGGACGGCCCGCACCCGCCCGCCCAGACGCCCGGCCTGCTGATGCTCGTGGACTCGGCCGAGGCGCTCGGCGCCCCCGACCGGTGGCTCACCGAGGAGTTGCTCGCCGCGCTGCCGGCCGACGCCGTCGCGGTGCTCGCCGGGCGCGAGCCGCCCCCGCTGAGCTGGCGGATCGACCCGGGATGGCGGGACCTGGTCCGGGTGCTCGCGCTGGGCAACTTCGACGCCGCCGAGGGCGCCGAGATGCTGGCCGTGCTCGGCGTTCCGGAGCAGGCACGCGAGCCGGTGCTCGCGTACACCCGGGGCCATCCGCTGGCGATGGCCATCGCCGCCGACGTCTGGGCGCAGAACGGCCGGGCCACGTTCGCCGCCACGCCCCAGGTGACCACCGCCCTGCTCGGCAGCCTGCTCGACGCCGTGCCCGGCCCCGCACACCGGGCCGCCCTGGAGGCCTGCGCCCAGGTCCGGGTGACCACGGAGCCGCTGCTGGCCGCGCTCACCGCCGTAGCGGACGCCCGCGAGCTGTTCGACTGGCTCGGCACGCTGTCGGTGGTCGAGTTCGGCGCGCGCGGACTGTTCCCACACGAGTTGGCCCGCGACGCGCTCACCGCCGAGCTGCGCTGGCGCCACCCGGACCGATATGCCGAGATCCACCGGCGGGCCGGGGCCTACTACCGGTCCCGGTTCGCCACCGCGGACGCACACACCCAGCAGGAGATCCTCGCCGACTTCGGCTACCTGCACCGCGACAGCGCCACACTCGGGCCGTTCCTGCGGTCGCTTTCGCCCGCCGAGACGGACGAGACCGCGCTTTCCGTACGGGCCGGGGCCGAGCCGGACCACGCCGCGGTGGTCGACCTGATCCGCCGGCACGAGGGTCCGGCCGCCGCGGCGATCGCCGGGCACTGGCTACGCCGGCAGCCCGAGGCCCTGACCGTGGTGCACTCGGCGGGCGGCGGCCTCGCGGGCTGTCTCGTGCAGTTGACCCTGGCCGAGGAGATCGCGGCCGATCGCGGCGTGGACCCGGCCGTCGACCACGCCCTCGACCACCTCGCCCGCAACGCCCCGCTGCGTGGCGGCGAGACCGCGTCCCTGGTCCGGTTCTGGCTCTCCGCGGACGGCTATCAGGACCTCACGGCCGCCTCGACGGCCATCACCTTGCACGCGGTGCGGCACTATCTGACTGCTCCGGGCCTGGCGGTGAGCCTGATCGCGTACGCGGACCCGGACTTCTGGGCGGCCGCCACGACGTACCTGGACTTCGCCCGGGTGCCGGCGGCCGACTTCACCATCGACGGGCGCACCTTCGGCGTCTTCGCCCACGACTGGCGCACGGTGCCGACGCTGAGCTGGCTCGAGCTACTCGCCACCCGCGAAACGGCCACCGATCCGATGGCCGTGACTCCCCCGGCCACCCCGGCCCGGCTGCGGGTGCTCGACATCGGCGAGTTCGCCGAGGCGGTCCGCGCGGCGCTACGCGATCTCGGCCGGCCGGACCGCCTCGCCGAGTGTGCGCTGGCCCGCTCCCGCCTGCTGGCCGAGCACGACGGCGCCGGGACGACCCGGGGCGCCGCCGTCCAGCAGCTGATCACCGACGCGGCCGAGGTGCTGGCCGAGTCGGCCCGCGATCGGCGCGGATACCGGGCCCTGCACCACACTTACCTCCAGCCCGCCGGCAGCCAACAACGCGCGGCGGAGCTGCTCGACCTGCCGATGACCACGTTCCGCCGGCACCTCGCGGCGGGCGTGCGACGACTCACCGAGCTGCTCTGGCAACGCGAACTGGGCGGCTGACCTTCGCCAGCAGCATGATCTTGCCAGGCGATCCGGCCGGTCTCGCCGATCATGGGGCGACCGCACCCTGGATATCGGACAGCGTGGGAGGGCCGGGCCTGGCACGCTGCCCGGATGAATCATGCGGAGGTGCTGCCCATCGGGGGCAGCGCCGGCGACGGCAAGACCACCGTGGGTGGGGAGGTCGCCGAGCAGCTGCGAGCCGCGGCCGTCGCGCACGCGGTCGTCGAGGGTGACCCGGAGTTGTCAAAGATCGTCGAGAGCAATCTGACGGCCGTCTGGGCAAACTATCGCCGGCTCGGATACCGCCGTTTCATCTACCCGAGCACCGTCAGCGTGCTGCCCTCGACGACCGGCATGTTCCAACTCACCGCGGGCGACACCACCGTTGGTGAACGGCTGGCGAGCCGGGAACTCGGCTCGGAGTTGGAGCAGACGTTGAAAAGCAGCGCCGGCAAAGCGCGGCTCCTGGACGAGCAGGTGCCCGCGGACGCCGCGCGGATCGCGACCGATCACCGACGGGTCAACGACATCGCTCGCGAAGTGGTGGCCGCCACCGGCTGGTGCCAGTAGCGAGAATCCCCGCATCACCGGGCGCCGGCTACAAACGAGGCTTGGTCGCCGAGGAGGTGTCGACGCCCGCCGTCGAGCCTGCCGCATGCGCTGTCCGCCGCGGCTTCGACCTGGTTCTCGTTCGCGATATCGGTCTTGCTGAAGTGCGCCGAGGCGAATAGCACGTCTCCGGTGATGAACTTCGCCACGCCGGATGCGACGAACACCGCTACTGGGCCGATGTCGTCCGGCGGGCCGACGCGGCCGAGCGGGATCTGGGCCACGGCCGCTTTTGCGCATCGGGTCCGATGAATCCGAGCGCTCGGGTGCCTTCGGCGTCGACCAGACTGGCGGCGATCGCGTTGACCCGGAGGCCCCGCGGAGCGGGTTCGGCCGACAGGATGCGGGTCATGCCGGCGGTCTCGCAACGAGCTGGTTCCTCACCGCACCTGATAGCAAGGCGGCAGTGCGACTCGTGGGCCGCGCTAGCCTCCTGCCTGGCTGAGCCGCCAGACAAACCAGCTTTCGTACGGAGTCAACCTTCACCGGCGAGCTGTCGTCCTTGGTTGCGACGGAAGGAGAGCTCGTGCGTTGGAAGAGACGCTTCGAGGGGCTGGACACGCTCGTCGCCGAACGGGGTAGTGCGCTGCTCGCGACGGCGGTCCTGCTCACCGGCAGCCGGGCCGCCGGGGAGGACCTGCTGCAAGCCGCGCTGGAACGGCTGATGCGCCGGTGGGGCGGGGTGCACGGCGACCTGGAGGGATACCTGCGCCGCACGCTGTACCACCTCGCGATCGACCAGTGGCGCAGCCGGCGACGGCGGCCGGAGGTGCTGGCCGAGGTGGAGCCGCCCGGCCAGAGCGACGGCACCGACGAACTGCACCTGCGCCAGGCCTTGATGCAGGCACTGGTCCTGCTGCCGCCGCGGCAACGGGCGGTGCTCGTCCTGCGCTACTGGGAGCAGTGCAACGAGGCGGAGGCGGCCGAGGTGCTCGGCTGCTCGGTCGGCACGGTCAAGTCCAGCGCCTCACGCGGGTTGGCCCGGCTGCGCGAGCTCACCGCCGACTGGGAAGTGGACAACACTCGGAACTGGAATGGGGCAACGCTATGAACACGGACATCGAAGACCAGTTGATCGCCGGCATGCACGAGCGGGTCGGCGGCATCACCCTCACGACCGACGTCCTGGCCGGGGCCGGCCGGCGCCACCAGCGCCGGATCGCGATCCGGCGCACCGCGTACGCGGCAGGTGTGCTCGGCCTGGCCGGGGCGCTGGGCATCACGGCGACGACCGGAGGCGGCGCGCCCCGGAGCCAGACCCCACCCGCGGTGGCCGGCGCCGAGTCGGCGAACCTGCGGCTGGCGGCCGCGATCGCCGCGAGCGAGAACATCAGCTACCGGGTGTCGGTCAGCACGCACGTGGCGAGCGTTCCGGGCAGCCCCGACTGGACCGCGGAGGGTGCCTTCGATCCGACCAAGGCGACCGGCTACTTGCGCGCGCCGTACACGGAAGGGCCGGGTTTCCGCGAGGAACGCCTGATCAACGGGGTCCGGTACGCCGGTGACGCGGGCGGCGACAAGAAGGTCGTCTGGCAGCGGTATCCGGGCAAGCAGAACAAGCTCAACTACGACGGCGCACTGAGCGGGACACTGGGCGCGTCGGCGGATCCGGCCTCGATGCTGGCCGCGCTGCGCCAGGCCGGTGCCACCATCACCGACAACGGGGCCGGCGGTTTCCACTTCAGCGTCAAGGTGAAGACGCCGGGCGCCCAGTCGGACGCGCTCACCGGGGACGTGACGCTCGACGGCGACAAGCGGATCGCGAAGGTGTCCTACCAGCGAACGATCGTGTGGGTGAAAAACGGCAAGGCGCAAAGCCCGGTCGACCTGCGGGTGACCCTGCGGCTGTCCGACTACGGCAAGCCGGTCGAGGTCACGAAGCCGACCGTCTAGGCAAGGGAAGGGCTGCCCCGGCGTGACGCGTGACGGGCCACGGGCAGCCCCACCGCAATCACCACGTGGTCACGACACCCAGCCATCCAGGCAAGAGAAACACCGCCCAGCCGTAACGACCACGCGCACCCCCACCGCAACCCCCACGTGGTCACGACACCCAACCGCCCAGACACGGGGAAGGCTGCCCGCGGCGCACGAGGCCGCAGGCAGCACCGTGCCCGCCGGCGACGCGGATCAGCCGCGCCGGGGCGTGCTTTCGCGGAGGATCACTGTGGTGGACACCGAGACCGTGCCGGTGGCGTCGCCGGGCGTGAGTGCCAGCCGGACGGCGTCGGCGCCGACCTGTTGCAGCGGGATCGCCACCGTGGTCAGGGCCGGGTCGACGTCCAGCGCCGGGGCGATGTCGTCGAAGCCCGCCACGGCGATGTCGCGGCCCGGGACCACGCCGGCATCCCGGAAAGCGGACATCGCCCCGATCGCCATCACGTCGTTGACCGCGAAGACGATCTCGATGTTGTCGAGGCCGTTCGTCACCAGCCGCTCGGCGGCCGCGTAGCCGCCGGCCCGGGTGAACTCGGCCTCGACCAGCAGGTCGTCGCGGATCGCGAGGCGGGAGCGGCGCAGGCCGGTGCTGAAGCCGGTGCGCCGGTCCCGGGAGGTCTGGATCCGGTCGCCGGCGTGGATCATGGCGAACCGGCGGTATCCGGCGCCGGCCAGTTCCGCGGCCAGTTGGCGGGCGCCGCCGAAATTGTCGACGGCGACCGTGCTGAACGGCAGGTCCGGCTGGCTGATCAGCACGACGCGCCCGCCCGCGGCCTGGTATGCGTCCAGTTCCTCGATGAGCTCCTCGCGGATCCCGGTGCCGTCCACCCGACTGCCGGCCACGATGATCGCCCGGGGGCGGTGCCCGCGGAGGGCCTTGACGATCTCCAGCTCGCGCCGCGGGGAACGGCCGGTGACGGCCATCGTGGCGAGAATGCCCGCCTGCTCGGCCGCGGTGATCGCCCCGGCCGCGATCGCCGAGAAGTACGGATCGTCGACATCCGCCACCACCAGGGCGGCCGTCCGGGTCGAGCCCCGGGCGATCGCCTGGGCCGGCAGATGCGGCTCGTAGCGCAGCTTGGCCGCGGCGGCGAGGACCCGGGTGACGTTCTCCGCCCGCACCGTGCGGCTGCTTCCGTTGAGCGCGCGGGACGCGGTGGCGACGGACACGCCCGCCTCGCGCGCGACGTCGTGCAGGGTGGCCGGCGGCCGGGCTTTCACGCGAGCCATTGTGTCACGCGGCCGGGCTTTGGGAATACGTTTTCTAGCGACCCGTCAGCCCGGCCACTACGCTGAGCGCATGCCGCATCCGGCCAGGCCGACCGTCACGTTGCACGACGTGGCGGCCGCTGCCGGAGTCTCGATCGCGACCGCATCGCGGGTGCTCGGCCGCGGCACACACACCGTCGCGCCGGAGTACGAGGCCCGCGTGCTCGCCGCGGCGGAGGCGTTGCGCTACACCGCCGACGTCTCGGCCCGGGCGATGCGCGGCAGCACCGACTCCATTGTGCTCATCGCCGACGATCTGACCACACCGGCGATAGCGCTGATCGTGGCGGCGATGGAGCGCCAGTCGCACGCGGTGAACGCCTTCGTCACGGTCGCCTCCGCGCACGGCACCCCCGAACGGCAACTCGAGACCGTCCGGCTGCTGCGGGCGTTGCGGCCCCGCGCCATGGTCCTGACCTCCAGCCGCTTCGACGCCGCGGCCCTGGACGGCCGGCTGCTGCAGGAACTGCGCGCCTACACGGACGACGGCGGGCGGGTGGCCATCGTCGGCAGCACCGACATGCCGTTCGATGCGATCCGCTTCGACGACCACGGCGCCGGCGAGATCCTCGGCTCCTATGCCGCCCACAGTGGGCACCGCCGGGTCGCGATCCTCGCCGGGCCGGCGGACCGGGTCAACATGGCCGCCCGGGTGGCGGGATTCGTCGCCGGCCTGCGCGCCGGCGGCGTCGACGAGGCGCGGATCCTCCGCCGGCACTGCGAGGTCAGCCGGCAGGGCGGCTACGACGCCACCCGGGCCCTGCTAGCGGACGGTACGCAAGCCGTGCACGCGGTGCTGGCCGTCAACGACGTCGTGGCGATCGGCGCGATGACCGCGCTGCGGCACGCCGGCGTACGCGTGCCCGAGGACGTCTCGGTGGCCGGCGTCGACGACATCCCGCTGGCCGTCGACGTCACGCCCCGGCTGACCACGGTGGCCCTCCCCCTGCAGCAGGTCGGGGCCGACGCCATCCGCCTGGTCCTCGGCGAACGGCTGGCGGCCACGCACGCGACCGTGTCCGGCCAGCTCATCGTGCGGGACAGCAGCCGAGTCCGGCCCGGGGCGCCGATCCCGGCCTGACAGAGACCTCCGTGAATCCCTTGACGCGACGCGGGTCCCGATGCAAGTCTCGGAATACGTTTTCTAGAGTGCCTGCTGCCGGCCGGTCCGCATCCGCCGGCGGACAAGGAGCGTCATGGCACCGCTGCTGATGCATACCCTCGCGTTGCTGCTCATCCCGCTGACTCCGGTTCCGGCCGCGCCGGTGGACGCCGCCACCACGAGCTACTTCGTCGACGCGGCCGGCGGCGACGACACCGCCTCCGGCCTCGACGAATCCCACGCGTGGCGCAGCCTGGACCGGGTCAACGCCACGACGTTCCAGCCCGGCGACCGGATCCTGCTGCGGGCCGGCGACCACTGGACCGGGCAACTGTGGCCCAAGGGATCCGGAGCGGACGGCGCACCGATCACGATCGACAGCTACGGCTCCGGTGCCAAGCCCCGCCTGGACGGCGCGGGCACGGTCGCCGACGTGGTCCGGCTCTTCAACCAGGAGCACTGGGCCGTCCGGAACCTCGAGGTCACCAACACCGTCCCGCCGGTCGGCACGCCCGGCGCAAACTTGCTGGATCTGCGCGGCATCCACATCAGCGGCGACAACGGCCAGACCCTCGACGGCTTCGTCGTCGAGGACGTCAACGTGCACGACGTCAGCGGCGAGGTCAACTGGATCGGCGGCAGCGTCGCCGACAACGCGCCGGGCGTGCACTTCCAGACCGGCTGGGACGGCTCGAAGAAGACCGGCGGGATCGTCCTCGACACGACCGTCGCCGACATCACGGCGCCGGGCGCCACCGCGACCGTCCTCAACGACGTGACGGTGCAGCACTCCGTCGTGGCGAACACGTCCTTCGCCGGAATCGTGGTCAAGCAGTACACCGGCGACGGCACCGGCGCCACGGGCACCGGCTGGGGCAGCCGCACCGGCGCGACGGATCCGAAGTTCACGCCGCACACCAACATCGTGATCCGCGACAACTACATCACCCAGGAGGCCACCGACTACGGCTGCAACGGGATGTACATCACCGACGTTCGCGGCGCGGTCATCGAGCACAACGTCGTCGCCCGGACCGGGACCTCGGGCATCGAGATGTACTTCGCCGACGCGGTGACGGTCCAGTTCAACGAGGTCTTCGAGACCGCGCAGAAGGCGGGCGGCGCCGACTCCAACGGCATCGACCCGGACAAGGGCACGACCGGCATCCTGGTCCAGTACAACTTCGTGCACGCCAACGGCGACGGCATCCTGATCTGCCAGTTCGCCTTCGGCAACGTCGTGATCCGCGACAACGTAATCGCCAGTAACACGCGTTACCAGGTTTACCTGCACTCCGACCGCGCCGCCGGCGCCAAGGTCTACAACAACACGATCTACAACGACAAGAGCGGCTATCTCGTGTACGGGTACGGCAGCTCGCTGGCGGCCAGCTACACGTTTACTAACAACGTTTTCTACTCGACCCGGGCGGGCGCCGCGCTCACGGTCAGCCCGACGATCTCGTACGACAACAACCTCTACGGCGGCGCCGAACTCGCCGTGCCGGACAGCGACGCGAGCCCGGTGGTCGCCGACCCGTGGTTCACCGCAGCGCCGCTCGGCGGGCCCTCCGGCACACCGGCCTCGGGTCCCCGGCTGGACACCGCGTACGGGCTGCGGGTCCGCTCCGGTTCGGCCACGATCGACACCGGGAAGCCGATCGCCGACAACGGCGGCCGCGACTACGCGGGTGCGCCGCTGTACAACGGCGCCGCGGACATAGGTGCCTTCGAGTACGCGACGAGCGCCGACGCGACCACCGAGGCGGTGACGGGTGTCGTGCGCGACCCGGCCGGCGCCCCGCTGTCCGGGGTGGTCGTCGCGGTGGCCGGGGCGAGCACGGCGGCCACGACGGGCGCCGACGGCCGGTTCGCCGTCACCGGGGTGCCGTTCGGGACCGGCCGGGCACTGACCGCGACCCGGGCCGGATACCAGCCGCTCACCCGGAGCGTCGACGTACGCAGCGGGAACGTCACCACCGTCCAGCTGACGCTGACCTCGACGAGCGGGGTGGGAGCCGTCGCCGGCCGCGTGCTCGACCAGACCGCCCGCCCGGTCTCCGGCGCCCGCATCACCGTGCTCGACGACGGCCAGACCCTGGGCACGGCGACCAGCGATGCGAACGGCGACTTCCGCGCCGCCGACCTGCCGGTGGGCACCGGCTACGTCGTACGGTTCGACGCCGACGGGCTGGTCACCGCGACCCGCACGGGCATCGCAGTCACACCGTCGGCGACCACCGCCGTGGGCACCGTCCTGCTGGTCGCGCCGGTGCCGGATTATCTCGCGGTGCACGACTTCGACGCGCTGCCCACCGGCACCCTGGCCAGCGGCACCGATGGCCTGACCGTCAGCGCCGCCGGCGGCCGGGTCGACGTCGCCGAGCAGCCGAGCGCCACCGACAAGAGCGCCCGGCTGACCCGCACCACCAACAGCGGCAGCACCAGCGTCTCCCAGGCGTTCACGCCGGCGCTGGCCGGCATCGTCACGGTCGAGGCGACGATCATGCGCGACGATCCCGACGCCGCCGGGAACAACTACTTCGGCGTGCCGTACATCCGGGGCTCCACCGGCCAGAACGCGATCAGCCTTGGCTTCACCAAGAGCACGATCGTGGCGTACGCGGGCAGCACGCTGACCACCATCGGCGGCTACCAACTGGGCCGCTGGTACCACCTCAGCACCGTGCTCGACACCGTCAACCAGAGCTTCGACCTCTACCTCGACGGCCGGCTCGTCCTCGCGGGCGCCCGGTTCCGGAACCCGATGGACGGCGTCGCCCAGGTCGACTTCTACGCCAACAGCTCCAACTACGGCAGCGTCCACGTCGACGACCTGCGGGTGTCGCACGGGATCGGCCTTTCCACAAGCGAGACCGGTCTCGCCACGCTCACGACCGACCGGGGCACACCCGCCGCGACGGCCGGCGGCGGCTACCTGCTCGACGTGCCTACCGACGTGGCACGGGTGGCCGTGACCACGGCCGCCACCAGCCCGTTCGCCCGGTCGGTGGCGATCGCCGGCGGGCCGGCCACCGGCCCCCGGGCCGGCGCGACCATCGTGCTCGGCGGCGACAGCACGCAGGTCCCGATCGCGGTCACCGCCGAGGACGGCACGGTGGCGGTGCACCCGCTGGAGATCCGCCGGTCGGCCCTGCCTGCGGACGGCGCCACCCGGTCCCCCGCGACGGCGGTGCTCGCGACCACCGACGGCTGGCTGACCGGGCTGCACGACGGCAGCTACCACGTCACGATGAACCTGTGGTGGGGCGTCAACGCGAGCGTCTACATCCTCTACGAGAACGGCGTCGAGATCTCCCGGCAGAGCCTCACCCCCGCCGGCCTGGCGGCGCAGTCGGCCGTAGTGGCGGTCACCAGCCGCCCGAACGGCACGTATGTCTACACCGGCGAGTTGCGCAACCAGGCGGGCCGCACCACCACCAGCCCGGTGACGGTTGTGGTCACCGACGCCGACCCCGGCAAACCGACGCTCAGCGCCGACAACTGGGACGGCGACGGGGCGTACACGGTGAGCATGGACCTGTGGTGGGGCACCAACGCGACGCAGTACCGGCTGTATGAGGACGGCGAGCTGGTCGACACCCGGCAACTGACGGCCGCCAGCCCCAACGCCCAGCACGCCGCCACCACGGTGACCGGCCGGGCGTCCGGCACCCACCGGTATGTGGCCGAGTTGTCCAACGCCGCGGGCACGACCCGCAGCGACCCGCTGGTGGTAACGGTGACACTTCCGTAGGCCGGTCCCCGATTTCACGAAACCGCGCGAGCGCCATCGACGAGCTGCGACACCTACGCGCTGCCGATCGGTTGACCCGGCCGGGCTCCGAGCCGCCCCTGGTCGAAGGGACCAGGGACACAGCGGCCGGCTTCGGCCACGCCTGGCGGGCCAGGCCCCCAGTTCACTGCTTCGCCCGCGTCCACCCCGAGGCACCGGCCAAGGCGCCGTGCTGACGGCATACCTGGAGCAGCCGCGCGAAGCTCGGCGACTACAAGAAAAATGGAGCCATCGCACTCATTCGAAAGCGTGGCGCGTAATTCCGCGTGGCGATCCGGCAAGAGCCAGACCTGCGGCTCGAAAGCCGCAATAGAGACCCCCAACCGCGCCGCCACGCCCGATATATCCTTTTCGTGGACATCGAATGCGCGGTGTGGAGCTTGACGAGCCGGCCGTTGAGGTGCATTGTCTCGAGCCCGCTTGGCGCTGCCCGGCGCCGGCGCCCTGTCGGCGGGTTCGTGCCTACTCTGCTGGGTTCCGGCGTTCCTCGAGCCGCAACCACCCTGCACGGACATGGCGGCACAGCAGGCCGAGTGAGCAGATCATATTGCCGGTCTGTTCCGCTGCCGGCGTGCAGTCACCCCGGGAGTTGGAAATGCCAGATGATCAGGGCGGTCATGCCGGCCCGGGCGGCGTTCGCGGCCTCGGCCACCCAGGTGTGCAGCGCCCAGACGTCCGGCGCCCGGCCCAGATCCAGCGCTTGCGGCCGCTCGCCCGGCTCGACCGTCAGATCCGGTCGGGCGGGCTCCTCGCAGGCGCGGACCACGAAGCCGTACCGAAGCGCCGCCCGCAGATATTCGCCGGTCGAATGCCGCCAGTTGCGCAGGTAGCCGGCATTACCCTCGGCATCCTGTTCGATGATCGGATACAGCGGCGACCCGATGAAGTGCCCACGGGTGCCGGAGATGACCAGATGTCCGCCCGGCTTCAGCACCCGGGCCGCCTCGCCGAAGAACAGCCCCAGATCCTCGAGGTGCGACAGCGCCAGCGTGCACACCACATGGTCGGCGCTCGCGTCGCCGACCGGAAGCGAGGTGAACGAGGCCTCGGCGAACTCCGCCTCCGGAACGTTCACCCGCGCCCGGGCCAGCATCCCCGGCGAGATGTCGAAGCCGAGCACGCGATGGCCGCGCCGGACGAGTTCGCGGCTGATCCGGCCGGTCCCGCAGGCGGCGTCGACGGTCAGTCCCGGCGCGAGCGCGTCCAGCATCGGCAGCAGGGCGACCCCTTCGAGACCCAGCAGGTACGCCAGCGGGCGTTGATGGATGGGGTGCGACGACGACATCCGCAGAACGCTAGGCGACCGGCCGGCGGAGTCAACCGAAATCCGGTCGACAGCCGGGGCCGGTGCGCACTGGGATAGCCGCATGGATACTCGCCCGCCGATCGATCTGCCGCTGGTCCGGCGCCTGGTCGACACGCAGTTCCCGCAGTGGGCCGGATTGCCGCTGCGGCTGCTCGACCCGGCCGGCTCGGACCATGCGATCTATCGGCTCGGCGCGGAGTTGTCCGTGCGGCTGCCGCGGCACTCCGGGGCCATCGGGCAGGCCGAGAAGGAGCTCCACTGGCTGCCCCGGCTCGCCCCGCACCTGCCGCTGGCCGTCCCCGTGCCGGTCGCGGTGGGCCGTCCCGGCTTCGGCTATCCCTGGCCGTGGGCGGTCTCCCGCTGGCTGGACGGCGAGGTCGCCACGGCCGAGGCGCTCGGCGAATCGCTCGAGACCGCGGCGGAACTGGCCCGCTTCCTCGGCGCACTGCAGGGGTTCGACACCGCGGGCAGCCCGGGCGAGGGCGGACGGCCGCTGGCAGACCGGGACCAAGCGACCCGGGCCGCCATCGCGAGCCTCGGCGACGTGTTCGACGCCGCGGCCCTGACCGAGGTGTGGGACGCGGCCCTGCGCGCTCCGGCCTGGGGCCGGGCGCCGGTCTGGTTCCACGGCGACTTCCACACCGGCAACCTGCTCACCGTGGACGGCCGGCTCAGCGCGGTCATCGACTTCGGCGGGCTCGGCGCCGGCGACCCGGCCCGCGATCTGACCATCGCCTTCACCCTGATGTCGGCCGGCAGCCGGGCCGCCTTCCGCGCCGCGCTCGGCGTCGACGCCGCCACCTGGGCCCGGGGCCGGGGCTGGGCGCTGACCACCGGCCTGAACGCCTACCGCTCCTACGCGGCGGTCAGCCCCCGAGTCGCCACGCAGACCACCCGGCAGATCACCGCGGCACTCGCCGGCTGAACCAACCCCAAACTCCGGCTGGGCCAACCCCTACCCAAAAGAAGGAACCTGCCGTTTTCTGTAATCCGGCACCCCTGCGACCCGCCTCCTAGTCAACGGCCTTCGTTCGGTGGCCGGCAAATGGGGCGATCCGACAGGAGGCGGTACGACGTGCAGCAGGTCACGCGTTCACTCCTCATCGTGGCGGCGCTGGCAGCGTCCCTACCGCTGCCGGCGTCGCCCGCCTTCGCCGCCGCTGCGCCCGCCGACATCACCGCCGACGTCCGCGCCAACCGGGACGTGACCCTGACCGGCGACGCGGTGGTGAAGTTGCCGTCCGACGGCGTCCTCACCTACACCGGCGTGGTGCGCGGCGAAGGCACCCTGACCGTCACCGGCACCGGGCGGCTGGTGCTCACCAAGGACAGCGACTTCACCCTGCCCAAGTCCCGCCAGCGGCAGCGGGTCAGCACCGGCTGGAGCGGCGACGACTACGCGGTCACCACGGTGACCGATCCAGACCCGCCCGCGGTGATCGTCAGCCGGGGCGCCACCCTGCAGTACGGCCCCGGCGCGGGAACCACCGGCACGTTCGGCCATTATCCGTACGCGACGCCCGGGCCCCGGCACAACGGGCTCAACATCCGCGTCGACGGCACCCTCGACGTCGCCGTGCACACCAAGGTCGACCTGGGCACCATCAGCGGCTCGGGCTTCATCCTGCAGCGCCGCAACACCTGGGACGGCATCTCGCTGCAGGGCGACCAGCCGTTCACCGGCGTGCTCTACAACGGCACCGGGGTGGACCTCGGCTCGCCGTACTCGCTGCTGTCCATGCCCGGGGTCAAGAAGATCGTCAACCAGGGTTCGTCCATCGTGGGCGTGCCGAGCGGCCGGCGACTCGTGGTGACCCAGGACTTCTACTCCCGCGAGTACGGCAACGACATCAACTTCAACTTCCCGCTGTCGAAGCGGGCCGTGG
>Ga0307512_10001605_pt1 | contig 31456 bp, 17 predicted proteins | sample 14_EM_MG_FD_200267 | JGI IMG/M metagenome (GOLD analysis project Ga0307512, IMG submission 200267) | Populus trichocarpa ectomycorrhiza microbial communities from riparian zone in the Pacific Northwest, United States - 14_EM | ecosystem: Host-associated > Plants > Roots > Unclassified | place... | reverse complement strand
GGTCGGTCAGCCAGATCGCCGCCGGGTCCCGGTGGGCGAAGAACGGGCGGCCCACCTGGCCCGGGTCGCGGGCCTGCAGGAAGCGCAGCACGAAGACCGACTCGCCGGCGATCTCGGCGACGCCGTCGATGCAGACCTTGCCCGGCAGCGCCGACATGACCGGCCCGCGCACGGTTCGGGCCAGGCCCGACACCTGGTCGTACGCGTCCCGGAAGATCTCGTAGGCGCGCAGCAGCGGCACCGCGAAGTGCTGCTGCGGGCCCGTGTCGCGCTCCACGAACATGTAGTAGGGCACCATCCCCTGGCGCACCGACTCCTGCCACATGCCCGCCCACGCGGCCGGGTCGTCGTTCACCCCGCGGATCAGCGGCGCCTGGCAGCGCAGCACCGCGCCGGTGGCCCGGATCCGCTGGATGGCGGCGCGCACCGTGCCCGATGCCAGCTCCCGGGGGTGTGACACGTGCGCCATGATCGCCAGGTGCTTGCCGGCCGCGGCCACCTCTTCGAAGAGCCGCAGCAGGTCGTCGGTGTCCGTGTCGCTGACGAACCGGTGTGGCCAGTAGGCCAGCGACTTGGTGCCGATCCGGATCGTGGCCAGGTGCTCGACCGCCAGCAGCGGCTCGATGTAGCGGCGTAGCACCGCGCTGCCCATCACCATCGGGTCGCCGCCGGTGAGCAGCACGTCGGTGACCTCGGGGTGGGCCCGCACGTACGCGACCGTCGCCGGCACGTCGTCGGTGGCGATCTTCATTCCGGGTTCGCCGACGAACTGGGGCCAGCGGAAGCAGTACTGGCAGTACGCGTGGCAGGTCTGGCCCGGGCGGGGGAAGATCAGCACCGTTTCGGCGTACTTGTGCTGCACGCCGGGCACCGGCCGGCCGCCCAGGGTCGGTTCGTTGAGCTCGACCTGGCCGGCCGGGTGCGGGTTGAGCCGGCCGCGGATCTCGTTCGCGGCGGCCCGGACCCGCTCGGCGGGCGCGCCGTCGCGCAACAGCCGTTCCATCCGGGCCTGGTCGGCGGCCGCGAGCATGCCCCGCTGCGGGAAGGTGAGCCGGAAGATCGGGTCGTGCAGCGGGTCGGCCCAGTCGATCAACTCGTCGACCACGTACGAGTTTGTCCGGAACGGGAAGACGGCGGCGATCGCGCGCACCGCCAGCCGGTCGGCGGCGTCCCAGCCGGCCCGGTCCAGCAGGTGGTCCAGGTGGCGCTCAGTTATCGCCCGGAACTGCGTGCCGATGGCTACTCCTCCGCCGAGCTGGTCGTTGCCGCGCGGAGGTGCACGAACGCGTGACTCTGCCGCTCATATTTCTCCACGTACCGCTCCATGACTTGAGCATGCAGCTCGGTGTCACTAGAGAGGACCTCAAGCCCGTACGTTCCGCCTGCGGGTTGATTGTCGATCGTGACCCGCAGGTTGCCGTCGCGCTGCAGGGCCAGATGAGCCAGAATGCGCGGCTCGGCGATGTAGTAGTCGCCGAGGTGGCGTACGAAATTGGTGGTATATGCCTCGATTGTGCCGGTGTCGGCGATCAGGGTGAAGGAGAGCATCACGAAGTCCTCGATGGGCTTCCCATGTTTCCAGAGCTCGTCAAAGCGCTCCCCGACGAACGTGCCCAGCGGCGACGACGTGGTGACCTCGAGCTGGGTGCCCTCGCCGGAGAGCCGCCCGATCGGCAGGAACGACACCATCGCCCGATCGTCCCAACGATAGATCGTGACCGAGGCGGAGGTGCTGTAGAGCCGGGTCTCGAAGCGCCGGCGCAGCGGCTCGTCCAGCTCGCGGGCGAAGCGGTTGAGCACGTGGATGTTGCGCATGATCTCGCGGCGCACCTCGGCGTAGCCGGTCGAGGCGCCCAGCTCGTTGGCCCGCTGCTCGGCGGCGAGCGAGTCCGGGTTGAGCAGCAGGATCCGTACCCGGGCGTGCCTGTTCATCGCCTCCCGGGCCGCGCGCAGGAAGCGGGCCGTCCCGGGCCGGTCGAGCAGCCCGGAGAAGGTGTCCAGCACCTGCACGTCGGAGGAGGCCCGGAAGACCTGGTCGGTGTACCAGTCGTAGTCCAGCCGGCGGTGCTCCCGGACCCGCCCCTGCGCCGCTCGGGTGATCAACGGGCTGACCACGAAGATCACCACGATCGCGCCGATCAGGTCGGCCCCGAGATTCAAAGCCAGATTCTGCGCGTACGCCGGGATGCCGGCCGCCTCCCACAGCAGCGCCACCGACAGCGCCGTGATGAACATCAACGCGATGATGACCTTGAGCCGCAGGCGCTGGGCGAGCCAGCTCCGGAGGGCGCGTAACTGACGGCTGAGGTCCATCGCGGCATCGTCCCCGATAGTCGTTCGCGGGTCCACAATGACCGCTGCTGAAGATCGACGGTACCCAGCCGGGGCACCTCGGCGCTATCCGCCGACCGGGGTGCGCGGCCGCCCGCGACCGGCCGCCGACCGCTCGGCTGTCGGATCGCTGACCTGCGGGGATGGCGGCTGTCCCGGGGCGGTGATAATGCGGGCAGGCGGGTGGTCCGCCGGCATGAGGCGGGTGTCCCGTCCTGGTTGGGCAGACTGCGCGAGGTAGCCGGGACATGGAAACCTTCCGATGGGACACGTTCCGGCTACAGACTGTGCCGGTGCTGGTAAGGGCGGTGGCCTGGAGCGCGGTGCTGAGCGGCATCGCGGCGGTGGCGTTCACCGGGTACATCTGGTACACGCCGGACACCGGTGGGCTGCTGTCCCTGTCCACCGGGCGCGACGGTCTGAGCGTGCTGGGCTGGGCCCTGCTCGGCGTGATCTGGTCGGTGACCGGGGCCGTGCTGATCAGCGCCCGCCCGCTGAACAGGCTGGGCTGGCTGCTGCTCGGCGTCGGGTTGTCGCAGGCCTGGCACGTCGGGCTGGTCGCGTACGCGGTGCACGGGCTCGGCGTCACGCCCGAGCCCTGGTTCGGCGCGCTCTGGGCCGGCTACCTCGGCGAGGCGTTGTTCGTGCTCGGCCTGCTCGCCACGCCGACGCTGCTGCTCGCGCTCTACCCCGAGGGCCGGCTGCCGGCGAAGTGGTGGCGCTGGCCGATCGGCGCGGCCGCGCTGGCCGGGCTGCACATCGCCGCGCAGATGCTGTTCCTGGTGATCGGCTCGCCGCGCTCGGGGCAGGGCGTGGTGATCGTGCCGGACTTCCTGCAGAGCATCCCGTCCCGGCTGCTGCCGCTGAGCACCCGCACCAACCAGCCGGTGTTGACCATCGACGAGCCGCTGCCGCGCTGGGTGGACGCCTTCCGGGACGGCTACCTGCAGACCCTGCGGCCGCTGTGGGGGCCGCTGTTCCTGCTGGCCACGCTGGTGATCTGGGCCGCGACGGTGGTCCGGCTGTTTCGCACCGGGCCGCCGCAGCGGCAGCAGCTGGCCTGGCTGGTCTGCCTGGTGATGCCCATCCTGGCGACGTCCTGGCTGGTGCCCGGCGCCGGCCGGACGCTCGCCATGAGCACGCTCGCGCTGGTGCCCGTCGCCGTCGCGGTCGGCGTGCTGCGCTACCGGCTGCTCGGCATCGAGACCGTGCTGCGCCGTGGCCTGGTCTACGGCGCGCTCACCACGGCCGTCTTCGGCGCCTACCTGGCGACCTCCGCGCTGGCCGGCAACGTGGTGGACCGCGGCACCTCGGCCGGGGTCTTCGCGGCCGCGCTGGTCGCCGTCATCCTGGCGCCGGCCCGGGACCGGTTGCAGCGGGCCGCCGACCGGCTCGTCTACGGCGAGCGGCGCGACCCGCTGCGGGCGATGCACCAGTTGGGCGAGCGGGTCGCGGTGACCGGCGAGGTCGAGTTGCTCGCGGCGGCGCTGAGCAGCGTCGCCGACGCGGTCCGGGCGCCCGGCGCGGCGGTGGTCGCGACCGACGGCCGGGCGCTGGGCCGGATCGGCATCGAAACGGCGAACCGGACTGTGCTCCCGCTCGCCTTCGGTGGTCAGCCGATCGGCGACCTGGTCGTCTACGGCCCGCCCGGCGGCGAGCAGTACTCGTACGCCGGCCTGCGGTTGCTCTCGGCCCTTGCCCCGCAGATCGCGGTCATCGTGCGCGCGCTGGATCTCACCGAGGCGCTCGAGTCGGAACGCGACCGGGTGCTCGCGGCCACGATGACCGAACGCGACCGGCTGCGCCGGGACCTGCACGACGGCCTCGGCCCGTCGCTGTCCGGGGTCGCGCTCGGCCTGCAGGCCCTCGGCGACCGGCTGCAGGACGCCGAGCCGCAGACGGTGACGCTGGTCCAGCTGATCGGCGACGAGGTCGGGACCGCGGTGGTCGAGGTACGCCGGATCATCGACGACCTGCGCCCGGCGGCCCTGGACGCGGTCCCGCTGCCCGAGGCCGTCCGCCGGTACGCCGCCGCGCTGTCCACCGTGGTCACGGTCGAGGTGAACGCCCCGCGCCTCGGCACGGTCCCGCCCGCCGTCGAGAACGCGGTCTACCGGATCACCACCGAGGCCCTCTCCAACGCCGCCCGGCACGCCCAGGCCGGGCACGTCCGCGTCGCCCTCCGGCGGCAGGACGACGAGCTGCAGGTCACCGTCGCCGACGACGGCAAGGGCGTGGGCCAGGCGGTGGCCGGGGTCGGGCTGACCTCGATGCGCCGCCGGGCCGAGGCGCTCGGCGGCCAACTGGACATCGCGTCGGCCGACGCCGGCACCACCGTCACCGCAATCCTGCCGCTTGAGGAGCCAACATGACCGCACCCCGACCGGTCCGGCTCGTCATCGCCGACGACCATCCGATGTTCCGCTACGGCCTGGCCGCCGCGCTCGCCGCGACCAGCGAGGTCGAGGTCGTGGGCGAGGCCGCCAACGGCGCCGAGCTGCTCGCCCTGGTCGAGCAGACGATCCCCGACGTGGTGCTGACCGACCTGGCCATGCCCGTGCTCGACGGCACCGGCGCCACCCACGCGATCCTGGAGCGGTACCCGTCGATCGCCGTGCTGATGCTGACCATGCACGATGACGACGAGGCGTTGTTCGGGGCGCTGCGCGCGGGCGCGCGGGGCTACCTGCTCAAGGGCGCGGACCGGGCGCAGATCATCCGCGCGGTGCTCGCGGTCGCCGACGGCGAGGCCGTCTACGGCGCGGCGGTGGCCCGGCGGATCGCCGACTTCTTCACCGGCGCCCAGCGTACGTACACTTCGCAGCTCTTTCCGGAGCTCACCGACCGGGAGCGGGAGGTGCTCGGCCTGGTCGCCGCGGGATGTGGCAACCACGAGATCGCCCGGCGGCTGGTGCTGAGCGAGAAGACGGTCCGCAACCACGTCTCGGCGATCTTCTTCAAGCTGCACGTGCACGACCGGGCGGCCGCGGTGGCGAAGGCCCGCGACGCCGGGCTCGGCCGGACGCCGGCGGAGGGCGGGGGATGATCCGCGCCCGGGCGATTCTCGCGCTGACCCTGCTGGTAGGGCTCGCGGCATGCACCGGCGACGACCGGCCGGTGGCCCCGCCCGACCCGATGACCGTCGCGCTCAGCGTGGATTCGCGGGCGCCGGCGCCGGCCGTCCCGGGGGCCAAGCCCGGCGGCACGGTGACCGTCCTGCTGAACAACCCGTTCGAGCATCTGGACCCGGCGCGCACCTACATCTCGCGCGCGCAACTGATGAACCTGCTCGTGCAGCGCACGCTGACCGCGTTCCGGCACCGCAACAGCGACGGCAAGCTCGAACTGGTCGGCGACCTGGCCACCGACACCGGGCAGGCCAGCGAGGGCGGCCGGGTGTGGACCTTCAAGCTGCGCTCCGGGTTGCGCTTCGAGGACGGCTCCGCGATCACGTCGAAGGATGTGGCGTACGCGATCGCCCGCTCGTTCAGCCCGTTGCTGCCCGACGGGCCGACCTGGCTGCAGCAGTGGCTCGCCGACACCGCCGACTTCAACAGCAAATACCGCGGCCCGTACGACGGCGGCGCCGCGACCGCGCCGGGGGTCAGCACGCCCGACAACCGGACCATCGTGCTGCGTTTCGCCCGGCCCCGGCCCGACGTGCCGTTCGCGGCGGCGCTGGGCAACACCACGCCCGTGCCGCGGGCCCGGGACACCCGCGAGGCGTACGACGCGCGGCCCGTCGCCACCGGGCCGTACCGGATCGAGAGCTACGACCGGCGCACCCAGCTCGTGCTGGTGCGCAACCCGTACTGGGTGAGCGGCACGGACCCGGTCCGGACCGCGTACCCGGACCGGTTCGTCTACATCTTCGGGCAGTCGCCGACGGTCGCCACCCAGCGCATCCTCGACGCCAAGGGCGCCGACCAGGCCGCGGTCAGCCTGGAACGGGTGCCCTCCGAGCTGCTGCTCGCCGTCGCGGCCGACAACGCGCTGGCCGCGCGCGCCACGGTCGGCACCACGCCGTACGTCGCCTACTTGCGGATCAACACCCTGCGGGTCACCGACATCGCGGTGCGGCGCGCGTTGAACTGCGCGTTCGACCGGGACGGCTTCATCAAGACGCTGGGCGGGCGGGGCATCGCCGAGCCCGCCACCACGATCCTGCCGCCGATCATCGCGGGGTATCACCCGTACAACGCGTACGACTGCGGGCCGACCGGCGACCCGGCCCGCGCCCGGGAGATGCTCGGCAACCGGCGGATCCCGCTGCGCTACGGCTATCGCAACAGCGACCAGGGGCCGGCCCTCGCCGCGTTCCTGAAGGCCAGCCTCGGCCGGGCCGGCTTCGACCTGACCGTGGTCCCGGTCGACCCGGGCGGCTACTACTCGACCGTCCGCACCCGGGCCAACGGCTTGGACATCTACCTGCACAGCTGGGGTGCCGATTGGCCGACCGGGCAGTCGGTTCTGCCGATGTTGCTGGACGGCCGCACCATAGCGGCACGCGGGAACAGCAACACGTCCTATTTCTCCGACGAATTCGTCAACAGCGAGATCGATCGGATCGAGTCGATCGGCGACCTGGCCCAGGCCGCGCACGCGTGGGGGGCCTTGGACGAGGAGATTATGCGCGACGCGGCCCCCCTCGTGCCTGTTTACTATGACCGGACCCTGAGCCTGAACGGCACCCGAGTCGGCGGATTGCGCCTGCACGACATCCTGGGTGGTACGTCGTTCGAGAACGCGTTCGTCCGTTAGAGCTTCCGGCACGTCCCACCCGGTCCCGGCCAACTGCCCGGACGGGTCGGGACTCGGGCATCAGGTGACTACGGTCCCGGGCGCACCACAATTTGCTGCGGCGAACTTCCTGCGGTGAACCGAGGAAAGCGAGGCGCGATGGCGGACCGGTTGGAGCACTGGACGCTGACGGCCCTGGTCGGCGCGGCGGTCGACCACGACGACAATGCCTGGAACGAGTTGGTCCGGCGGTTCGCCGGCCTGGTCGCCTGCACGGTGCGGCGGTACCGCCTGTCCGCGACGGATGCCCAGGACGTGAGCCAGTTCGTCTGGCTGCGGCTGGTCGAGCACCTGGCCGCGCTGCGCGAGCCGGCCGCCCTGCCCGGCTGGATCTCCACCACCACCCGGCACGAATGCGAACGGCACTTGCGGATCAACGGTCGCAGCGTGGCGACCGACCCGACGGCGCTGGAGCCGGCCGACCGCACCGACGATCGGCAGGTCGACGAGTCGCTGCTGGCCGAGGAGCGGCGCCGGGCCCTGCTCGAGGGGCTGGCCGAGCTGAGCACCCACCAACGCGATCTGCTGTTCATGCTCAGCGCGGACCCGCCCTATGCGTACGCGGAGATCAGCACCGCCCTGAACATCCCGATCGGCAGCATCGGGCCGACCCGCAGCCGGATCCTGGCCCGGCTGCGCGAGACCGCCCCGGTGAAGGCCTACCTGGGCGTGCTCGAACACTGACAGGTCGGTTTGCCGACACCGACCGTTGGTATCTGCGGGACTCGCCGCCGGGTCCTCACAAGCGGACGCGACCGAGGGGGGCGCGTCCCGCCGCCCGCTCCGCGCGGGCGGGCGGCGTACTCGCTGCAACGAAAGGTGTGCGCGACGTGAAGCGTCACATGCGCGAGAACTACTACGTGGTGGGCGAGGGGATCCTGACCACGGACGGCGAGCACAACGGCGTCTGCGAACGACCGTCCACCGAGGCGTCGCTGCGCAAGTTCCGGTTCTCCCGGCTCGGGCCCAAAGGCGAGACGGTCGACGTCGACTTGCTGGAGAAGGTCGCCGTCGCGATGACCCAGGCGCCGCCGCCGGGCCAGGTGCAGCCGGTGTCCGCCGACCCACCGGTGCCGGCCGGCTTCACCTACCTCGGGCAGAAGATCGACCACGACCTGACCCGGGACCGGACGGCGAACGCGCTGGGCGACACCGTGACCGTCAACGAGCTGCTGCAGGGCCGCTCGCCCGCGCTGGACCTGGACTCGCTCTACGGCCGGGGCCCGCAAGACCGCGACGACGACCGGTTCTACGCCGACGACCACATCAAGCTCAAGGTCGGCATCACCGCCGCGATCAACGGACCCGGCACCAACGTCAACCTCAACGGCTACGACCTGCCCCGGGTCACCCAGGGTTCGAAGAAGGCCGACCGGCAGGCCGCGCTCATCCCGGACCCGCGCAACGACGAGAACCTGGTCGTGGCGCAGACCCACCTCGCCTTCATCCGGTTCCACAACCGGGTCGTCGACACGCTCGCCGACCAGGGCGTGCCCGGCGCGATCCTGTTCCAGCGGGCCCGGCAGCTGGTCACCCGGCACTACCAGTGGATGATCAAGACCGACTTCCTGCCGCGGATCGTCGACAAGGCGATCATCGACGACGTGTTCACCAACGGCCGGCGGTTCTTCGAGGTCCCGGCCGGCGACAAGAGCCCGTACTTCCACGTCAAGGAGGGCGACCGGCCGACCATGCCGATCGAGTTCTCCATCGCGGCGTACCGGCTGGGGCACAGCATGGTCCGGGCCAACTACAACTGGAACCGGATCTTCTCCGGCGGGCGGGCGTCACTCGGCCTGCTGTTCACCTTCAGCGGCACCAGCGGCAACTTCGACCCGACCACCTCGCCGGACAACCAGGAGTCCGGCCTGTTCGAGCGGCTGCCCACCAACTGGGCGGTCGACTGGCGCCGGCTGTACGACTTCGCCGGTGAGGCCGGCCGCGCCGACCTCGCGGCCCCGGGCGGCCTCAACCTGGCCCAGCGGATCGACACTCTGCTGGTGAATCCGCTGTCCACATTGCCCCTCGGCTCCTTCGGCGGGGCGGGCACCAACCCGGCGTCGCGCGAGCTCAACCTCGCGTTCCGCAACCTGGTCCGGGCCAACATGGTCGATCTGGCCAGCGGCCAGCAGATGGCCGACTTCCTGGGCCTGGACGCGCTGAAGCCGGAAGACATCATCGGCGGCGCGGGGGGCGCCGCGCTGGACGCCCTGACCGACGAGGAGAAGGCGGCCTTCGCGGCGCACACGCCACTGTGGTTCTACATCCTGCGCGAGGCCGAGCTGCACAGTGGCCGGCTCACCGGGGTCGGCGGCCGGATCGTCGCCGAGGTGTTCCACCGCGCGATGGAGGGCAGCGACATCTCGATCGTCCGGGACCCGTGGTGGCGCCCGAGCCTCGGCCCGGACGAGGACACCTTCCGCATGGTCGACCTGCTGTTGTTCGCCTTCGAGGGGCGCGCCGACCTGCTCGCCCCGCTGGGCGACACGGCACCGGCTCCGGGCCCCGCGCCCGCCGCCGGTCCGACGCCCTGATGAGCGGCCCTGGCGCGGGTCCTGCAGCCACCCGCGTCAGGGCCTCGGCAACGCCGCGCGCGGTCCCGCCCGCATCGGCATAATCAAGTTCGTGACGAACTGGGAGTATGCGCGGCTCGACTACAAGGCCGCGGGCACCTTCGGCGTGGACAAGTTCATGGACTGGACCGCGACGTTCCACCACCCCGGGGGTGTCCTGCGCTGGGGCACGGACGAGCGCTTCGACGACTTGCGGCATCTGAACCGGGCCGGGGCCGCCGGCTGGCAGGCCTACGATCGGGCCGCGATCCACGTGATCAACGAGCCGCACCGGCTGCATCAGGTCACCTACTCGCTACGCCGGCCCGTGCCGTAGCCAGTCGCCTTGCCGCCAACCGCCTTGACCAGGCAGATCACCTGGCGTAGCAAGGCGGGATGGGCGAGCTGCGGATCCAGTTGGTGGGGCCGTTCACGGTCGTGCGCGCCGGCCGGGTCCTGAGCGGGGTCGAGGTCGGCAGCCGCAAGGCGCGCACGTTGCTGGCCGTCCTCGCGCTCGCCCGCGGCCGGATCGTTGCGGTCGACACCGTGGTGGCCGCCGCGTGGCCGGACGCGCCGCCCCGGCATCCGGCCCAGAGCGTGGCGACGCTGGTCAGCCGGATCCGGGCGACGTTCGGCCCGGACGCCGTGCGCGGCGGGCGCTCCTGCTACCGGCTCGGCGACGGGCCCGAGGTGGACCTGCACGAGGCCGGGCGGCTGCTGGCCCGGGCCGAGGGCGCGCTGGCCGGCCAGCCGGCCCGGGCGCTGGCCGCGGCCCGGGAGGCGGTGGCGGTGCTGGCGGCCGCTCCCCTGCTCGCCGGCGAGAGCGACGCCGCCTGGGTGCTGGCCGCCCGCGTCGATCAGGCGGAGTCGCTGCGCCGGGCCCGCCGGGTACTGGCGGCGGCCGCGCTGCGGATCGGGGACCCGGCGGCCGCCCGCGACGCGGCCGTGGCCGCGGCCGAGGCCGATCCGTTCGACGAGGACGCCTGCCGGGCGCTGATGCGGGCGTACGACGAGCTCGGCGAGCCGGCCCGCGCGCTGGCCGCGTACGACCGGTTGCGGGCGGCGCTCGCCGACGAGTTGGGGCTCGATCCGGCGGCCGCGACCCAGGGGCTGCACGTGGCCATCCTGCGCGGCGGCCTGCCCGACACCGGGATTCCCGACGGGCTGGTCGGCCGGGACGCTGAAGTCCGCCGGTTGCGGGACGCCTGGCGCGCGGCCGAGGCCGGGCACGGCGGGCTCGTGCTGATCAGCGGCGAGGCCGGCATCGGCAAGACCCGGCTGGCCGGCGAGATCGCGCGGTCCGCCACCGGGCGGGTGCTGACCGTGCGCTGCTACGAGGCGGAACGGTCACTGTTCCTGCAGCCCGTGGTCGAGGCGCTGAGCGCGCTGGTCGGTGCGCTGAGCACCGATCGGGTCAGGGTGGCCGCCGCCGGCCGGGCCGGGCCACTCGCCGCGCTGGTCCCCGAGGTCGGCGCGCTGCTGGACGCCGCGCCGGACGAGCACGGCACCCCGGAGGCGCAACGGCGGCGGGCGTACGACGCGGTCGCCACCTTTCTGCGCCGGCTCGCGGAGACCGAGCCGATCCTGCTGGTGCTCGACGATCTGCAGAACGCCGGCGCCGCCACCGTCGAGCTGCTGCACTATCTGGCCCGGCACGCCGCGGACGCCCGCCTGCTGGTGCTCGCCACCGTACGGGTCGGCGAGGACGGCCGCGCGCTGTCCACTCTGGAGCCGGTCGCCGAGGTCGTGGAGCTGGGCGCGCTGGACCGGGCGGCGATCGCCCGGCTCGCCGCGGCCGCCGGGCAGGCGCAGCACGCCGAGCAGCTGGCCCGGCGGACCCGGGGGCACCCGCTGTTCGTCGTGGAAAGCCTGCGCGCCCTCGCCGCGGGCGAGTCCGGCCTGCCCGAGTCACTGCGGGCCAGCGTGCTGGCCCGGGTCGCGCGCGCGGGCGAGCAGACCGAGGAGCTGTTGCGGGCGGCCGCGGTGCTCGGCCAGTCGTTCGCCCCGGCCACCGTCGCGGGGCTGCTCGGCATCGGCGCCGAGGAGGCCACCCGGCGCTGCGAGCGGGTGCTGCCGACCCGGCTCGCGGTCGTGGCCGGGCGCTCCTACGAGTTCGCCAACGACCTGATCCAGGAGGTCCTCTACGCCGGTACGCCCGCGCCGACCCGGCTCGCGCACCACCTGCGCGCCGCCGACCTGCTGGCCGGCCGCCCCGAGTCCGTCGCCCGGCACGCCACCGCGGGCGGCGACGATCGCCGCGCGGCCCGGGCCTGGCTCGCGGCGGGCACCCTCGCCGCCCAGCGGTACGCGATGGCCGACGCCGAGGCGCTGTTCACTCAGGCGATGGCCGCGGCCGAACGGACGGGCGAGGCCGAGCTGCTGGGGCGTTGCCACCTGTCCCGGGGCCGGGCCCGGGAGGCCGGTTTCCGCTACCGCGAGGCGCTCGCCGACTACTCGGTCGCGGTGCGCACGAGCCGGCAGATCGGCGAGCGCCGGCTCGAGATGGACGCGCTGTACCGGCTCGGCGGCCCGGCCTGGGCCGGCGGGGGCCACCCGGTCGCGGCGGGCATCGCGCACGTGCGATCCGCGCTGCACCTGGCCGAGCAGCTCGCCGACCGCGGCGCCGAGGCCGGGATGCTGGGCTGGCTGACCGTGCTGAGGTGCAACCAGCTGCGCTTCGGCGACGCGTTCGCGCACGGCCGCCGCGCGCTGGCGGCAGCCACGGCCTCCGGCGACGAGGCCGCCCTGCTCGCGGCCCTGGACTGCCGCAAGACCACGCACGCCTATCTGGGCGAAGTGACCGAGCTGACCGCGGTGCTGGCCGAGTTGGAGCCCCGGGTCCGCCGCGCCGGCAACCTCTGGCTGCTGCAGTGGTGCGTGTTCGAGTCGGCGTTCCCGCACCTGGCGGCGGGCCGCTGGGCGGATGCGGAACGGCTGATCGGCGAGGCGGCGGCGATCAACGCGCGCAGCGGCTACGACGGCTACGCGGCCTGGTTCGTGGCGCATCTCGGCTGGGTGGCCCGGCTCGCCGGTCGCCCCGCGGAAGCCCGCGCGCTCGGCCGGCGGGCGGCCGCGATGGACGCCCACGCCTGGTTCGCGGCGGCGGTGCAGTCGATGTACGCGACCACGCTGCTCGCGGCCGGCGACCGGAGGGAGGCGATCGGGCTGCTCGAACAGGGTCTCGAGAGGTGCGCGGCGCACGGCACGTCGGCGTACCAGCTGCGCTGCCTGGCCCCGCTCGCCGAGGCGACCGGCTCGCTCGACCTGCTGGATCGGGCGGACGCCACGATCCGGGCGATCGACCGCCCCTGGCTGTACGGCGCCGACGCGTACATCTCTGTGGCGCGGGCCTGGCACAACCGCGGGGAGCCGGAGCGGGCCCGGGCTATCCTCGGCCCGCTGCTCGAGGCGTCCACCCGCACCGGGTGGGTGGCGCCGCTGGCGGAGGCCCGCACGCTGTATCGCAGCCCTGCACAGCTGGCTGTCGTCCAGCCCGCTCTCGTCCAGCCCGCTCTTGTCCGGCCCGCTCTCGTCCAGCCCGGAGGCATTGGATGACGGACCAGTTGGCCGCGATCGCGCAGGCCGAACAACTGTCGCGGGCGGAGGACTGGTCGCAGGCCGCGCTCGAGTGGCAGGCGGTGGTCGGGCGCAACCCGGTCAACGGGGTCTTCTGGGACCGGCTGGCGGAGGCTCGGTTCGCGACCGGGGAGTACGCCGGCGCGTTGACCGCGTACGAGCGGGCGGAAACGCTCGGTGTCTGGCCGGTCCGTGGATTCGAGCTGACGCCGCTCCCGTCGATCCTGCCGGCCGAGATCTCGTATCGGATCGCTTGCTGCCACGCCCGGCTCGGCGACCACGAGCAGGCGTTGACCGCGTTGGCGAAGGCGGTCCGGCAACGCCTGCGCGATCTCGATCGGCCCGCCACCGACGCCCACCTGGCGGCGCTGCACGACGACCCGCGCTTCCGGGAGCTGATCGGGCTGGCCGGCCCCGAGCAGCTGTCGAGAGTCGACGGGTGGCGCGCCGACCTGCGTACGCTGCGCCGCGAGATCAAACGTCGCACCCCGTTCCCGGACCTGATCGACGCCGACTTCGACGCCGCCGCCGACCACCTGGAGAACGCCATCCCGCAGCTGGATGACGCGCGGATCGTGGTCGGGATGTGGCGGCTGCTGCGGTGGCTGCGGGACGGCCACGCCTACCTCGACACCGACGAGGCGTTCCCGGACTGGGCCCGGTGCCTGCCGATCTGGTTCTTCCTCTTCGCCGAGGGCCTGTTCATCCCCCAGGTCGAAGCGCGCTACCAACACCTGCTCGGTGCCGAGGTCCTCGCCGTCGACGGCCGGCCGGCGGCCGAGGTCATCGCCGCCCTCGATCCGCTGCTGACCCGGGACAATGACTACTGGGCCACCGCGAACGCGCCGGTCTGGCTGCGCCGGCCGGTGTTCCTGCATGCCGTTGACGCCGCGGACGATCCCGGCCAGCTGACCCTGACCGTACGCCTGGCCGACGGCAGCGTCCGCGACGTCCCCGTCGCGGCCGACGCCGCTCCATCGGACGGACCGTGGCCGTTGCACTGCCCAGCCGAGTCACTCCGGCTCGTCCGCGCCGCGGACGGCCCGGCCTACCTGCGCGACGTCGACAATCACTACTGGTTCGAACGGCTGGCGGCCGAGGATCTGGTCTACTTCCAGTTCAACGCCATCCTCGACAAACCCGGCGAGCCGCTGGCGGCGTTCTATCAACGGATGTTCACCGCGATCGACGACCACGGCTGCCGGGCCCTCGTGGTCGACCTGCGGTGAACCGCGGCGGGAACACCTTGCTCGGGCAGCCGCTGATCCACCACATCATCGGACGCGCACAGATCAACCGGGCCGGCGGCCTGTTCGTCATCATCGGCCGGAACACGTTCTCCGCCGCGCAGAACACGGCCACCCTGCTCGACCGGCACACCGAGGCCGTGTTCGTCGGCGAGCCCACCGGCTCGAGCCCGAACTTCATCGGCGAAACCATGCCGTTCCGGCTGCCGCACAGCGGTCTGCGAGCCAACGTCGCCGACCTCTACTGGCAGACCTCCTGGCCGCCCGACCACCGCGCCGCCATCGCGCCCGGCATCTATGCCCCGCCCACCTTCGCCGCCTTCCGGGCCGGCCGCGACCCGGCGATGGACGCCATCCTCGGCCAACTGCGCGCACGTTGAGCTGTCGCTTCTGCAACGCGGCTGCAATTCGGCGCGTCAAGCTGCCCGCAACACCGATCAGGGAGTGGCGATGGCAGTGGATCAGGACAAACTCAACGCGTTCCTCGGGACGTTCGTGATGGACATCGGCGCGACGATGGCCGCCGGCGGGGTGCTGGTCGGCGACCGGCTCGGGCTCTACCGGGCCCTCGCCGGCAAGCCGCAGACGCCGGCCGAGCTGGCCGCGGCGACCGGCACCGACACCCGCTACATCGACGAGTGGCTGCGCGGCCAGGCGGCCGGCGGCTACGTGCAGTACGACGCCGCGGCGGGCACGTACTCGATGAGCGAGGAGCAGGCGTTCGCGCTCACCGACCCGGACGGCCCGGTGTTCCTGCCCGGCGCGTTCCAGCTCGCGGTCGGCGCGCTGCAGGCGCTGCCCCGGATCACCGAGGCGGTGCGCTCCGGCGCCGGCGTCGGCTGGCACGAGCACGACCGCGAGGTGTTCGCCGGGTGCGAGCGGTTCTTCCGCCCCGGCTATCTGGCGAGCCTGACCTCGTCGTGGCTGCCGGCGCTGGACGGCGTCGAGGACAAGCTGCGCGCCGGCGCCCGGGTGGCCGACATCGGCTGTGGGCACGGCTCGTCGACCGTGCTGATGGCGTCCGCGTTCCCCAACTCGACGTTCGTCGGCTCGGACTACCACGCCGGATCGGTCGAGCAGGCCCGCAAGCGGGCCGACGATGCCGGGGTCGGTGACCGGGTGACCTTCGAGGTGGCCAGCGCGCAGACCTTCGGCGGTGGGCCGTACGACCTGGTGACCACCTTCGACGCCGTGCACGACATGGGTGACCCGCTGGGCGCGGCCCGGCACGTGCTGCAGTCCCTCGCCCCGGACGGCACCTGGCTGGTCATCGAGCCGTACGCCGGGGACACGGTGGCCGACAACCTGAACCCGGTCGGCCGGGTCTACTACTCGTTCTCGATGTTCCTCTGCGTGCCCAACGCGATGTCCCAGCCGGGCGGCTACTCGCTCGGCGCGCAGGCGGGCGAGCCGGCCATCCGGCGCCTCGCCACCGACGCGGGCTTCACCCGTTTCCGCCGGGTCGCCGAGACGCCGTTCAATATCGCGTACGAGGTCCGGCCCTGAATCGAGCGGGGCCTTAGCGGCGTGCCGGGTCTCGTAGAGTGACCGGATGCTCGAGCTGCTGCCGCCGGCCGAACAACACGCGTATCGGCTGCTCGTACGCCTGGACGGCGCCGCCGCGGCGGACCTCGCCGGGATCGACGGCCTCTCCGAGGCGTTGCTGGAGTCGTTGCGCGGCAAGGGATTGGTGACCCCGGGGCCGGTGTATCGCGCGCTGCCGCCCGATCTGGCGCTCGGTGACGCGCTGCTGCGGCATCAGGAGTCGCTCGAGGCGGCCCGGCAGGTGGTCGCGGCACTGAGCGAGGAGTATCGCAGCAACACCCGGCGGCGCAGCGCCGAGCACCTCGTCGAGATCGTGGTCGGGGCGGGCGCGCTGCGCCGGCGGCTGCGCGAGATGCAAGACGCGGCGCGCGACGAGATTCTCTGGTTCTGCCGGGCCAACCCGATCGCCATGCAGGGCCCGGAGAACGAGGAGGAGAGCTCGGCGCTCGGCCGCGGCGTGCACTATCGGGCCATCTACGAGCGGGAGCTGCTCGAGAAGCCGGGCGAGTTGGCGAGCATCGTCGAGTCGATCGGGCACGGCGAGGAGGCCCGTACGCTGCCGACCCTGCCGGTCCGGCTGGCGATCGCCGACCGGTCCCTGGCCATCTGCCCGCTGGTGCCGGACGCCGCACGCGGTCTCGGCGAGCCGACGGCCGCGCTGATCCGGTCGAGCGAGCTGCTCGACGCGCTGGTCGCGCTCTTCGAGAGCCAATGGGAGGTGGCGACGCCCCTGCGGGCCGGCGGTGCGGTCACGGCCGAGCTGCGGGAGACCGAGACGCTGCTGCTCTCGCTCGTGGTCTCGGGGATGCCCGACAAGTCGATCGCGACCCACCTCGGCGTGAGCAAGCGAACGGTGCAGCGCCGCCTGGACCGGCTGATGAGCCAGGCGGGCGTCGACACCCGCACCGGCCTCGCATTCCAGGCGGCCCGCCGGGGCTGGCTGGGTTGAGGGTGGCCCCTCCTTGGCGGAGGAGGGGCCACCCGGTCAGGCTCGACCGTAGGCGCGGATCACCGTCTGGGTCACCGAATTTCCGGCCGCGTCCTGGGCGGTCACCCGCAGTGACACCGGTTTGGTGCCGGCCGGCACCAGCCCCGCTGTCTGCTTCCAGGTGACCCCGTCGTCGTCGGACACCTCGATCCTGGTCCGGACCGCGCCGGGCACATCGATCTTGACCAGATGCGGCCGGACGGTGGCGGTGCCGGTCAGCCCGACCGGCGCCGAGTAGTCCACTCGCAAGAGCGGAAGCCGGCCCTCCGCACCCGATTTGAAGGTCCACGTCGTGTCGGTTCTGGTGCCGTAGAGCCAGTCCTCGCCGCCCCGCGTCGTCGTGAGCCGCAGCTGGTAGGACGCCAGGTCGTGGCTGGTGGTCACGTCCTGCCAGGCGTTCGGCAGCGTCGCGAGCAGCGTTCCGTTCCGGGTCAGCGTCGCGCTCGCCTGGTCCGCCCCGCCGATCGTGTAGTGCGCGTTCGAGCTGTCCACGAAGTCCGCCACGCGCAGGTGCAGCACGTCGCCGGTCCGGCTGCTGCCCAGGCTGGCCGGCCGGACGACCGGGCCCGCCCAGGTTTCGCCGCTGTGGCCCGCCGAGTAGCTGCGCGGGTCGTCTTGGAAGCCGCCCTGCAGTGGCGTGCTGTTGTCTCCCCACGGATACGCCTGGTGCACATGGTGCTGCCACAGGGAGTCACCGGCCGAGACCCATTCTTCGCGTACGGACGGCGTCTCGACCGCGCGGTTGGTGTCGTTCCAGGCGTACGCCTGCCAGGGCCGCCAGCCGAACCGCTGCTCGCGCACCCAGTCGAAGCCGCCGTTGTCCGCGTACCGGGAGGTGATCCGCTGCGAGTTGGCCGCCGTCACCCGGTAGACGATCTGGTCCGGCACCCGGTCCTTCGACACCTGCAGGACGTCGTACAGGTACGGGCTCGACGTGGTGAGGGTCAGGCCGATCGTGGCGCCCGGCCCCGCCGCCCGCTGCAGCAGCGCCTGCCCGTCGTCGTTGGCCACGGCCAGGGACACGATCGGCAGCCGCTCCTCCGCGTCGGGTTGCCAGACCGTCCACGCCGACCAGTCGGCCGGCCGCACCAGCATCGCCACCGCGGCACCGGCCTGCGCGGCGGCCGCGACCTGCGCCATCTCATCCTCATCAGTGGCGGGGATCAACACCGCTTTTCCGCGTACGGACCCCGCGCCCCACCTCGTCAGCGGGAACGTCCGCAGCCCGGACCAGGCCGGCGAGGTCCCGAGCAGGTTCACGTCGAGATCGGCCGGCACCCCGGGCACCCGGGTCTGCACCATCGGCTCGACGAGTTGCCAGCGCGAGGAGAACTCGAAGCTGCCCGTGCTGACCTTGCGGGTCGGCGTGACGTTCACCTGCTGGATCGTGCTGAAGTGCATGACCCCCGCCGAGATCACCCGGCCGCTGCCGGTCACCCGGTGCACGTAGTAGCTGAGCACGGACTGCTGCTCGGCGGGCCGGGGCGTGTCGATCCGGATCGGCCGGCCGGTGCGGGCGTCGACCAGCACCTCGAGGTCCTTGTCGACCCGCAGCTCCGGAATCGTGATGAGGGTGGCCTGCTCGTCCAGCGGGGCGCCGTCCTCGACGATCGCGTCGAGCAGGTAGCTGCCCTCGGCCACCTCGTACGTGCGCGGGCCGCCCCCGGGGACGTAGCTGAGCACGTCCGAGCGGCTGTCGTCGCCGAAGATGGTCAGCGCGGGCACCGAGGCCGGCCCGCCCGAGCGGTCCACCGCCCGTAGGGTGATGGTGTGTTTCGGCCCGTCGACGGTCCCGCCGACGGCGGTGGTGACCTTGACATCGCCGGGTGCCGTGGCGGTGATCCAGCCGCTCAGCCGTCCGGGCTTGCCGCTCGGGTCGAAGCTGACCTGGACGTCCTTGCTCCCGCCGGCCGCAACGGTGACCGTGGCGGCGCTGGCGTGCACCGCCGCGGGCACGGCCAGCGTCAGCGTGACCGGCCCGGCGCCGCCGTTGGTGTAGGTCAGCGTTCTCGTCACGACCGGCTCGCCCACGGTGTGCAGGCCGAAGTCGACCACCCCGGTGCCGTCCACTTGCTGGGTCACGGCGCGGGCCAGGTCGACACGGCCGGCGCCCTGGCCATAGACGTCGGTCCCGGCGCTGGTCTTGGCCGTGCTGATCAGCGCGTTCTTGAGCTGCCGTCCGGTCCAGCCGGGATGCTGCTGGGCGAGGACCGCCGCCGCCCCGGCGACGTGCGGCGTGGCCATCGACGTGCCGGAGGCGCCGGTGTAGAGCGCGTCCACCGGGTCGCCCATCGTGGTGCCGGCCGCGCGGGCCGCGACGATGCCGACGCCCGGTGCGGTGATCTCCGGCTTGACGCCCTGGTCGCCGAGGCGCGGGCCGCGGCTGGAGAAGTCGGCGAGCCGGTCGTCCCGGTCGACGGCGCCGACGGTCAGCGCGGCCGGGGCTGAGCCGGGAGCGCCGACCGTCGAGTCGCCACCGGCGTTGCCGGCCGCGACCACGAAGAGGGTGCCGCTCCGCGCGCTGATCTCGTCGACCGCGGCACTCAACGGGTCGGTGCCGTCGGTCGGGTCGGCGCCCAGGCTCAGGTTCACCACCTTCGCGCCGCCGTCGACGGCCCACTGCATGCCCTCGATGATCGAGGACTCGTAGCCGTAACCGTCGTCGTCGAGCACCTTGCCGATCAGCAACTCCGCGCCCGGCGCGACACCCTTGCGGCTACCGCCGGAGGCGGCGCCGGTGCCGGCCACGGTCGCGGCGACGTGCGTGCCGTGCCCGAACCGGTCCACAGTGTCCGGGCTGGCGCTGAAGTTCCGCGTCGCGCCGATCTTCCCGGCCAGGTCCGGGTGGCCGGCGTCGACCCCGGTGTCCAGCACGGCGACCTTGACCCCGCGCCCGTCGAAACCGGCCTGCCAGGCGGCCGGCGCGCCGATCTGCGCGGTGCTGCGGTCAAGCGCGGCCTTGACCCGCCCGTCCAACCAGATGTGCGCCCCATTCGACATCGCGGCCGAGCCCTGGGCCCGCGCTGCGACCTGGGTGCGCCAGAAGCCGGCGAGGTCGTCCTTGTCGGTCCGGGTAGCGACCGCGCCGATGCTGGCGAGCTGGCGGCCGCCGGCGGTGCCGAGCAGGCCGGCGGGTCCGCCCTGGACGATCAGCGGCAGGGTGGCCGAGGCGGCGTCGCCGTAGCCCTGGGCGACCAGCCGCTCGACGTCGAAGAGTTCGGCGTCCACCCGGCCGGAGTCGAGCAGCGGGATGGCGTCGCTGGGCACGACGCGCAGCGCGCCGTCGACCTCGAGGGTGTGGAAAGTGATGCCCTCACGGCCGGGCGCCGGCCGTACGGTGGCGGCGGTCTTGCCCCCGCCCGCGGCCGTGAGCTGCACGACGTCGCCGGTGATCAGCGTGATCCGGGTCGTCGTCGCCGCGCTGGCCGCCGCTGCCGGGAGGGCGGGCGCGGCATTGCCGGGAACGCCGGCGCTGGTGGCTCCGATCAGGACGCCGACGAGCACACCGGCGATGCGTCTTGCACGTGGCATGAGCCTGACTCCTTCGCGTCGGCCCGGGTACGGGCGCTGCAAACGCAGTCTGGAGTCGGCGGATTTACGGCAACAGCATTCGTCGATGCCGCACTGCGGACATGGCGCGATGTGGACAGCCGGCGCGCCTCGTCCCACCCGGCCGGCCGCGCACCGTCAGCCGGTCGGCTCCGCAGGGCCCGCCAGGCCCGCTTGCTCGTCCCGCTCCGCCCAGGCCAGCAACGGTTCCAGCGAGTGGGCGACGTCGTCGATCGTGGCGTGCAGGTCACCGAGCTTGGCGAACCGCTCGGGCACGGTCCGGACCGTGCAGTCGCCGGGCTCGACCGCGTCGATCTCAGCCCAGCCGATCGGCGTGGAGACCGTCGCCTCGGGGTTGCCCCGCACCGAGTAGGCGCTGGCGATGGTGTGGTCCCGGGCGTTCTGGTTGTAGTCGATGAACAGCGCCGCCGGGTCGCGGTCCTTGCGCCACCAGGTCGTCGTCACGTCCTCGGGCGCGCGCCGCTCCACCTCCCGGGCGAACGCCAGCGCCGCCCGCCGCACGTCGCCGAAGCCCCACTGCGGCCGGATCCGGACGTACAGGTGCAGGCCCCGCCCGCCGGACGTCTTGGGGTAGGCAACGATGCCGAGTTCGTCGAGCACCTCGTGGGCCACGTGCGCGACCCGGCGGACGGTGCCGAAGTCGCACTCCGGCATCGGGTCGAGGTCGATGCGCCATTCGTCGGGCTTCTCGGTGTCCGCCCGGCGCGAATTCCACGGGTGGAACTCGACCGTCGACATCTGCACGGCCCAGATCACATCGGCCAGCCGCGTGACGCAGAGCTCGTCGGCGTGCCGCCCGTAGCGGGGGAACTCGACCCGGACGGTCTGCAGCCAGGGCGGCGCGCCGTGCGGCACCCTCTTCTGGTGCACCTTGCCGCCGGGCAGCCCGTCGGGGAAGCGGTGCAGCATGCACGGCCGCTCGCGCAGCGCCCGGACGATCCCGTCGCCGACGCTGAGGTAGTAGTTGGCCAGGTCGAGCTTGGTCAGCCCGAGCGCCGGAAAGTAGACCCGGTCGGGATTCGAGATCCGGACGGTGAACGGCTCGACCTCAAGCTCCACCGCCGGCGACTTGCTCGCCATGGATCTCAACCTAGCGGCTAACCGCTGGCCCCCGAGCGAGAAGCCTCGACCGCCGCCCGCATGCACTGGGCCAGGCCGATCGCCTGGACGATCGACAGCACCGGGGCGGTCAGCTCGAACGCCAGGCTGTCCTGCCGCATCGAGAAGGCGCCGCTGGTGGTGGCCAGCCGGGCCACCGGCGAACCCGAGCCGTCCAGCACCTCGAAGGTGCGGCCCGTCCATTTGCCCTTGGTGGCCAGCGTCTGGCCGCCCGGCAGGGTGACGGTGCTGCGGCCGTTCGGACCCCAGCCGCTGAGCTTGAGGTCGAGCAGCATCCCGCCGCCCGGCCCGGTGACCTGATAGCTGCGGCCCCAGAAGCCTTTGCGGCCGCCCGCGGCAAGCTCCGCGCCGCCGAACGCGTCGAGGATGTCGAACCGGGCGGCCACACTCCACGGGTGCCAGCGGATCTGCGCGATCGGCTGGCTGTCGGCCAGGGTGACCGCCGACGTGCTGCCGAACGGCGCGCGTCCGGGCAGCAACAGGACGCCGGCGAAGGGCTCATAGGGGTGCATGACTCCGATGGTGAGTGCCGCGCGCAATAACGCTCCGCAAACAACCCAAAGCATCACAGTGACAAGCCCTGACCGGGGCCGGACGGGGGAGCGGCCTGCCCCGGTCAGGGTGGTTCGGGAGCGGGATGGTTTGGGAGCGGGGTGGCTCAGGAGACCGCCGGCTCCAGATCCTGCTCCGGCGCCGGGCGCCCGTCCGACACCTCGTCGCGGACGTGCATCAGCTTGCCCGGCCACCACATCCACCGGCCGATGTCCAGGTTGAGCGCCGTCACCAGCACCGACCGGACGACCAGCGTGTCCAGCAGCACGCCGAAGGCGACCGCGAAGCCGATCTCGGCGAACGCCACCAGCGGCAGGCTGCCCAGCGCCGCGAACGTGCCGGCGAGCACGATGCCGGCCGAGGTGATCACGCCGCCGGTCGCGGCCAGGCCGACCAGCGCACCGCGCCGGGTGCCGTGCTGCTGGGCCTCCTCGCGGACCCGGGTCATCAGGAAGATGTTGTAGTCGATGCCGAGCGCGACCAGGAACACGAACACGAACAGCGGGAACGACGTGTCCTCGCCGCCGAAGCCGAACACGTGCCGGAAGACCAGCGCACTGACCCCGAGCGCCGCCGCGAACGACAACACGACCGTGCCGATCAGCACCAGCGGCGCGACGATCGAGCGGAGCAGCAGGCCGAGGATGACCAGCACGACGAACAGCACGAGCGGGATGATCAGCCGGTTGTCGTGATCGTTCGCGTTGTTGATGTCGAGCAGCACCGCGGTCATCCCGCCGACCTTCGCGTCCGCGTTCGGCACCGCCTGCACGGCGGCGCGGACCCGCTCGATCGTCTGCTGCGCGGTGACGCTGTCCGGCGCCGCGGACAGGGTCCCGTCGAGCGCGACCAGGTCACCCTTGATCACGGGGTCGGCGACCGCGGTGATCCCGGCCGTGCCGGCGAGGGCGGTCTTGATCGCGTCGGCCTGCGCGGCCTTGCCGATCACGGTGACCGGCTGGCCCTGCCCGGCCGGGAAGTGCCGGGCCAGCGCCTCCTCGCCGGTGACGGACGGCTGCTTGGTGACGAAGGTGTCGGCCTGCGTCAGGCCCTTGGCATCGAGCTGGAACATGCCGAGCGCCATCGCGCCGAGCACGACCGCCGTGGCGATCCAGACGGTGCGCGGGCGGTTGGCGATCCGGGCGCCGAGGCGCGCGTAGAGGCCGGTGGCCGTCGGCTCGGCGGTGCCCGGCTTGGGCCGGACCGGCCAGAACAGCCAGCGGCCGAAGATGACCAGCAGCGCGGGCAGCAGCGTGATCATGGCGAGCAGGCCGACGATGACGCCGAGCGCCGCGACCGGGCCGAGGCCGCTGGTCGAATTCATCTCCGCGAGGGTCAGGCAGGACATGCCGATCGCGACGGTGGCCGCGCTGGCGATGATCGCGGGGCCGGCCCGGTGCAGGGCGAACGCCATCGCCTCGTGCCGGTCGCTGTGCCGGCGCAACTCCTCCCGATATCGGGCGACTAGCAGCAGCGCGTAGTCGGTGCCCGCGCCGAAGACGAGCACGGTCAGGATGCCGGCGCTCTGCGCGTTCACCACCAGGCCGGCGTGCTTGGCCAGCAGGTAGATCACGCCCTGCGCGGTGCCCAGCGCCACGCCCGCCGAGACGATCGGCAGGAGCCAGAGCACCGGGCTGCGATACGTGATCAGCAGGATGATCGCCACGATCGCGAGGGTGGTGTAGAGCAGCGTGCCGTCGATCCCCTCGAAGGCCCCGGCGGAATCGGCCGCGTTCCCGGCCGGCCCGGTCAGATAGATGCCCAGGCCGTCCGTGCCCGGCCCGGTCTGTGCCTTGATCGCGTCGACGACGTCAACGATCTTGTCCCAGCCGGCGACGTCGACCTTGATCGGCGCGATCACCTGCAACGCCTTGCCGTCCTGCGCCGGCACCGGCCCGGCGACCTGCCCGGTGACGCCCGCGATGGACTGGATCGCCTGGACGTCGGCGGTCGCCTTGGCCTGGTCGGCCGGTGTGATGCCGGCCGGTCGCTCGTAGACGATCACCGCGGGCGCGATGTCGTCGGGCTGGAAGCGTTTGGACAGGTCGGCCACCTGCGTGGACTCCGCGCCGCCCGGCAGCCAGGCCGAGTTGTCGTTCTTTTCGACGCTGCTCAGCTTGCCCGCGAGCGGGCCCGCGATCACGAGCACGCCCAGCCACAGAGCGAGCACTATCCATTTGGACCATCGTCCGCAGACGAGGTGCGCGAAGCTGCCGATGCGTGCCATGACATTCCCCCCGGAAGTCCCGTTGACGTGCGGCAGCGTATCGCTGGGCTCCGACATCTCGAAGCGGTTAACCGACACCTCAGGGTGTTTTCAGGGGTCCCGTAGGTGGGTTGACCTGGCCGGTGTGACGCCTATAACACGCTGTCGTCCAGCTCGGTGAGCAGCATCTCCCGGCTGTCCAGCAGGTCGAAGAGCGGGCCCGTGCGCGGCAGCTCATAGCCGAAGAAGTAGCGCGCGGCCAGCCGTTTGCCGTCGTAGAACGCCCCGTCCTTGCCGTGCGCCGCGATCGCCTGCTCGAGCCAGATCCAGGCGATCACCAGGTGGCCGGCGGCGTCCAGATAGGCGGTCGAGTTCGCCAGGGCCGTGGTCGGGTCGGCGTCCGCCCAGAGCTTGGCCGTGCTGGCGAGCAGCCGGTCGCACGCCGCGTCGAGCTGCTCGGCCAGCTCGGCCAGCCCGGCGGGCGCGCGGCCCACGGTGGCCTTGATCTTGCCGGCGAGCAGGGCCAGGCCGGCGCCGCCGCGCATCGTCACCTTGCGGCCCAGCAGGTCGAGGGCCTGGATGCCGTCGGTGCCCTCATGGATCGAATTGAGCCGGTTGTCCCGATAGAACTGTTCCACCGGATACTCCCGGGTGTAGCCGTACCCGCCGTGGATCTGGATCGCGTGGTCGTTGGCCAGCCGGCACCACTGCGACGGCCACGCCTTCACGATCGGCGTGAGCACATCGAGCAGCAGGTCGGCCTCCTCGCCGCCGTCGTCCAGCAGCCGGGCGGCATAAAGGACCAAAGCCAGACCGCCTTCCACGTACGACTTCGAGGCGAGCAGCATGCGGCGTACGTCCGGGTGCCGCACGATCGGCACCGGCGGCGCGGCCGGGTCCTTGTCGTCGAGCGGCCGGCCCTGCAGCCGCTCCCGCGCGTACGCGAGGGCATGCAGATATCCGGTGTAGCCGAGGGCGACCGCGCCGGCCCCGACGCCGATCCGCGCCCCGTTCATCATGTGGAACATGTACGCCAGCCCGCGCCCCGGCTCGCCGACCAGATAGCCGACGGCATCGGTGAAGGCCAGCACCGCGTTGGTCGTGCCGCGGTAGCCCATCTTGTGGTTCAGCCCGGCCAGCTCCACCCCGTTGCGCTCGCCGACGGTGCCGTCCGGGCCGATCAGGTGCTTCGGCACGATGAACAGCGACAGGCCCTTGACCCCGGGCGGTGCGCCGGCGATCCGGCCCAGCACCAGGTGCACGATGGTCTCGCTCAGCTCGTGGTCCCCGCCGGAGATCCACATCTTGCTGCCGGTCAGCCGGTAACTGCCGTCGGCTGCGGGCACCGCGCGGGTGGTGACATCGCTCAGCGACGAGCCGGCCTGCGGCTCGGACAGGCACATGGTGCCGGTGAACCGGCCCTCGATCATCGGCCGGGCGAACGTCTGCACCTGCTCTTCCGTGCCGTACGTAAGCAGCAGGTTGGCATTTCCCATGGTCAGCAGCGGGTACGCGGCGGTGGCGATGTTCGCCGCCTGGAGCCAGGCGAAACAGGCGCTATGCACGACATGCGGCAGTTGCAGGCCACCGTCGGCCTCGTCCATCGCCCCGGCGAGCAGCCCGGACGCGTTGAACGCGGCGAGCGCGGCCTTGACCTCGGGAATGATCCGCACGTGCGTACCGTCGAAGCTGGGCTCCCGGGCGTCGGCCAGCGCGTTGTGGGTGGCGAAATCTCGCTCGGCCAGCTGCGCGGAAAGGTCGAGGAACGCGTCGAACGTCTCCCGGGAGTGCTCGGCGAACCGCGGCCGGGCGGTCAGCGCCTCCACGTCGAGCCATTCGTACAGCAGGAACTCGAGGTCACGCCGGGACAGGATCTTGGACACCACGGGCACCACCTTCGGCACGGGACAACCGGCTACATCCAGTGTTCCGCACCGTTATTCAGTGGTCCCCCCGGTCGGCCGTATCCCGCAGGATACCCAGCCGACCGGAGGTCCGGGCCGGTGACTCAGCCCCAGTGAATGTCGCGGCGGGCGACCGCCGCCAGACCGCAAGCGGTCTGCGGACACTCGACGTGTGCTCTCTCAGCCATGGGCCAACCGTAGGCCAGGCTTCGCCGCGGCGACCCGGTAACGAGGTTCGCCCCCGGTTGCTACCGGGCGGTATTCGCCGACCTTCAGCGCGCCCGGCTGGCGTTCGGCCGATAGGAGCGCGACCGAACGGTCGCCGCCCGACCCCCCAGACCCGTCCGACGGTTTGCCACCACCCCGGCTCTTCCGGCACCGCGGCGCTCCGATCAGCGAACGCCCAAGGGGCAGGTCAGGTGAACGGGCGGGCCGCCGGCAGCCAGGCGAGGACCGTTGCGAACGGCACGTCGGCGATCTGCCGCGCGCGGAGGATGAACTCGCCGACCCGGCGGTTCGTCGTCGGGTCGGCGCCCAGCGCCTCGCGGTGCCGGCTCAGCCAGTCGCCGAGGGTTGCCGTGGGCTCGGCCGGGGCACCGTCGATCAAGGCGGGTGCCGTCTCCGGCAGGCCGACCAGCAACGCGACCAGCACGATCAGGCCGACCGGAACCGGCTCATCGGCGAGGCGGGCCCGCCGGCTCGGCTCGATCATGATGCGCGCCTTGGTGACCCGGTAGACGTTGAGGAATCGCTTGGCGCGCCGGGGCGTCGAGCCGACCAGCGGGGCGACGATGTCCAACACCGCCAGCTCCGGATCGGACAATTCGAGGATCTCGGTCGCCCGGAGATCGGCACTTTCGCCGACAGCCGGCGCCGCCGTTTCGACGTCGAGGGCTGCGGGTTCGGCGGAACGCACGACAGGCCCCGGCGCGACCGGCCGCGGCGTGGCAGCCGATTCCCGGGCGGCGGTCGAACCGGGGCGGGGGCTCTGCACGGCGGCACCCGATTGAGGATCGGTCGCGGCGGCTTTGCGCAGCAGAACCGCGCATTCGTCCGGGCCCATCGGCGGTAGGCGGTAGGTCAGTTGGAAGATTTTGTCCAGATAGTCCCGAGCGGACACGGTGGACTCGGCGCCCGCCGCGCCGTTCGTCATATTTTGCCCCAACAGCACCGGATGCCGGTCCCGCAGCGAGCGAGCGAGCAGTTCGGCGTCCACGCCTACCACGACGACGAAGAGCGGCAAGGCGAGCAGCAGATGGACGGCCTCCAGCACTCGGACGACGGCCTCGGGCTGGCACCGGTCGAGGTCGTCGATGTAGAGCACGATCCGGTCGACCGGCGTTTCCGGATCCGCCACGGCCGCCTTCAGATACTGGTGCAGGCGCTTCAGGTCCCGGTGCGCGATCGCCGCGATCCCGAGGTACGGCCCATACTCGTCCTTGCGGTCCAGGTCGGCGATGTACTGGCTGAGCAGGCGGGGGCCGGTCAGCTTGTCCAACTCCTGCTGGGCTTCGGCGCGCTTCGTCTCGGCGTCGTCCCGCTTGCGCCCGGCCGCCGACGCGGCCGACGCCGCTTCGGCCAACGTCGCCTCCGCTGCGGCGACCTTCTCGCGCTGCTCGGTGAGTTGTTCGTCCCTCTGCTGGGTCGCCAGTTCGACCGGCCGCAGCAACCAGCGCACCAGCGCGGACTGCCGGCCGATCCAGGCGGCCGCACCGCCGGCGACCGCGGCCAGCTGGGCGATCAGGGCCGTGGCCGGGCCGAGCCAGCTTTGGGACCAGTCCAGCTGGGACGCGAGCGTCACCCCGCCGATCGAGATCACCGCGGCGGCGAGGAGAGCGACGACCAGCGGAGACCGCCACCGCCCGGCGGTCGCCAGCCGCACCGGGTGCTCGACCACCGACCGCACGTCGCGAGCCAGGCGGTCGAGGTCGTCCGCGGTGGCCTGGGCCTTGGCGATGCCGAGGCTGCTGGTCACTTTGTCGAAGTACGTCCGCCTTTCCGCGAGGAACGCGGACCAGATGTCCTTGGCGTCGATCTCCATCGTCTGCTGCGCCGCGCGCTCCTCGCGCCGCCGCAGCTCGAGTTGCTTGGTGGCCCGATCAACTTCCGACTGGGCCTCGACGACGTCCGCCTCCGCCTTGTCCGCGGTTTCCCGCACGTCGCGGATCCGGTCGCGGACCGCGTTGAGCTCGGACTCCGGAGCGCTCGGCCGCGCGTGCAGTTCGGAGATGATCTGGTGCAGCAGGCTGGCCCACAAGTTGCCCTCGGCGTAGTGCCAGGCGTTGAACCAGACGTTCACCACGCTCCGGCTGTAGTCCCTGTTTTTCGAGTCGCTCTGCGCCTTCAGCCACCGCGCCAGCAGCTTCATGAAGAAGGTCTTGCCGCTCCCCCACTCGCCGTGGATGCCGATGGCCAGCGGCGGTTCTAGCTTCCGGAAACCCATGAGAGTGGCGAGCGCCTGCGCGTCCTGGCCGACGCCAAGCAGATCCTCCGCAGCGTCCGTGACCTCGCCGGCGAAGCCCGGCATGACCCACGGTGCCGGATTTTCCGCCGGACTGGCCACGGCCGGCCCGGTGCCGTTCAGGCGTACGTCCGCGCGATCGCCGATCGCCGATCGCAGCGCACCGAAGATGGCGTCGGCGTCGAGCGGAGCCGGCCCGCCGTCGAGGCCGTGGCGAAGGACGTCGAGCAGCGCCGCAGTGAACGGGCTACACCCGTCGGCGGAGTGGGTGAACGCATCCTGCGGGGAAGTGGCGAGCCAGGCCGCGCCGCCGGCATCGGCGAACGCACGTAGTTCTTCGCCGGTCTGTTCGATGTCGTCATCGCCCGGGAGGCAGACGTCGAACATCACCAGCCAGGCGAGATCCGAGCTCGCCCGCACGCGCCGGGCGAGCTCGCTGAACGAAAGTGCCGCGCCCCGGGGCTCGCCCACGTTGCCGGACACCGGGAACCGCATCGACTGGCCCGGCATGACGGCGGAGAAGGCGTGCCCGGTCAGATAGATCAGCAGGAGGCCGCCGGGGCCGACGTTCGCCGCCGCCTTCGTGACGGCGGCCAGCACCTCCGCTTGCGTGGCCGGGTTGAGCAGGACCGCGCAGTTGCCGGCGGGAAGGCCCGTGCCGGCCGTATCGGTCAGCGTCCGGGCGACCTCGTCGACGTTGCGTTCGACCACGGGGAGCTGGGGCAGCAGCGGGGCGTACATCGACCCGATCAGCACCGCCTGGGAGGTCCGAGGGTTGGGTGCCGGCGCCATGCCCGACCGTAACGCCGGCCGTGGCGCGCGGGCCGGCGCGAGTCACCAATCGGTCACTGCGCCGCCGGTCTAGGGTTCCCCGCGGTGCCGGCCCACCCGGACCACCGCCGAGCCGGCGCCCGGGCGGCGGCCGCCACCGGAGCGTTTGACCGCGTACATCGCGTGGTCCGCGGCGCGCAGGGCCTGGTCGGAGTCCGAGGTCGAGGCGGCCAGGTGGACGCCCACGCTGGCGCCGATGGTCAGCGTGGCGCCGCCGACCGCGAACGGCTCGTCGATCGCCGCGCGGAATCGGGCGCTCATCGCCTCGGCGTCGACCTGCTCGGTGACGCCGGGCATCAGCACCACGAACTCGTCGCCGCCGACCCGGGCCAGCACGTCCTGGGCGCGTACGCAGCCGCTCAGCCGGGTGGCGACCTGGCGCAGCAACTCGTCGCCGGTCTCGTGGCCGTACCCGTCGTTTACCGGTTTGAAGCCGTCCAGGTCGACGAAGAGCACCGCCACCGGCTCGGCGCGCAAGCTCGAGTCGAGCGCGTCCTGCATCCGGCGCCGGTTCGGCAGGCCGGTCAGCGGGTCGTGCTCGGCCTCGTGCGCGAGCCGCAGCTCGAACGCCTTGGTCTCGCTCACGTCGCGGGCGTTGATGACGACGCCGGCCAGCGCCGGGTTGTGCATCTGGTTGGACGCGGTGAACTCGAACCAGCGCAACGCCCCGGACGCGTCGAGCACCCGGCACTGCAAGCGCAGCACGCCGTCGCTCTCGGTCAGCAGCGTGTCGAACTGGTCCCGCATCCCGGGCCGGTCGTCGGGGTGGATCAGGTCGAACACGCTGGCCCCCTGCATCGAGCCGACCTGCAGGCCGAGCACCGCGGCCGCGCTCGGGCTGGAGAAGGCGATCCGGCCCTCGGCGTCGAGCACCGCGACCATGTCGGGGGCGTGCTGGAACAGCGCCTGGAAGCGGGCGTCGGCGCGGCGCCGCTGGATCTGGGTGCGATAGCCGAGCAGCGAGATCCCGATGACTCCGATCAACAGCATCGCGAGCAGGGTCAGGTTCACCGTCTGGCTGCGGGCGTGCACCGCCCCGTCGAACGAGGCCAGGGTCTGCGACCGCACGTACGCCCAGCCGCCGGGCATCTCCCCGCCGACCAGCACGGCGATCATGGCCGTCCCACCGGACCGGTACTCGACGAACGTGGACCGGCCGGCGGTCGGCAGCGCCGCGACGATGGCCGGGTCGATCAGGGTGCCGATCCTCGCCGGGTCGCTCGTGGCGCCGACCCGGCCGGTGCTGTCGACGATCGTGGTGAGGTGCGACTCCGCGCTCAGCGTGGCCGTGTACTGCTGCAGTTGGGTGGTGGCGACCTGGTTGAAGCCGACCAGGATCGCCGCCGGCCGGGCGCCCACCAGGATCGGTACGGCCACCGCCTCGAGCGCGACGCCGCCGACGACCATCACCGACGAGAAGCCCACCTGGCCGCTGAGCAGCAGTTCCCGCATCGGCGCGAAGCCGGCGTCGGCCGGGGCGGGCAGGCCCGTCGCGCGGGTGGCGTTGAGCACCGCGCCGGACAGATCCGTCACGGCCGCGCCGTACCGGAAATAGGTGCTCTTGGCCACGAACGCCGCGAGCCGCACCCGGTCGGTCCGGTCGCCACGGCGCAGGTTGAGGCCGTGGTTGCTGCCGAACTCGTGCAGTTCCGCGGCCGAGAGCATCTGCAACTCGCCGGCGAGCGTCGCGTTGTTGGCGCCCAGCGCCGCCGAGTCGGCCCGGTGCACCGCGTCGGCCGCGCGCAGCGCCGAACGGTTCACCACCAGCGCGATC
>Ga0307512_10001604_pt1 | contig 31461 bp, 42 predicted proteins | sample 14_EM_MG_FD_200267 | JGI IMG/M metagenome (GOLD analysis project Ga0307512, IMG submission 200267) | Populus trichocarpa ectomycorrhiza microbial communities from riparian zone in the Pacific Northwest, United States - 14_EM | ecosystem: Host-associated > Plants > Roots > Unclassified | place... | reverse complement strand
TCGCGGCCGGGTAGTATCATATCTTCTCACCCTCATCCTACGCTCCTCGAGCCAGGTTGACTCTTGATCATGGCATGGAGAGATAGAGAGGGATGACTTAACTTCGTGTTCTCAGGTGATGGTAGAGGAGATGGGACAAATCATCTTGAGAAACTGGGACTTAAGAGAATTTCGTGTGCAAGTCAATTTGCCATCCTCGATACGGCCGGTATGAGTCCCGATCCGGCGTGTAATAACATCATTATCAGGTCATCCAACCCAATCAGGCAAGTCGTACCCCTGATTTTTCATATCCGCTCGTATCCTCTACATCGTTCTCATCTTCATCCCCCATCTCTCTCTTTCTTATCCACATCTCAACCATCATCGCAGAACACAAAGTTAAGTCATCCCTCTCTATCTCTCCATGGCATGATCACGAGTTGACACCGAGTACAGCATACACCGAGTACAGCATACACTGAGTACAGCACTCAAAGATTGTTTCTCTTCCCTTCATTCTCATGATTACGAGTTGACCCCTGAATGTAGCTTCAGCTTCCGCCGTGCCTCCGTACATGATCGACCGCCATCAGCCAGCTCTCCATGAGAGCTCAAAGGTCAAGTCACCTTGTCACATTCCCACGGTTGCGAGTTAACTAACTGATGAAATACAGTCTCAGCAACCGGCGCGCCTTCCATCGACCGCCCCCAAGTACTCGTCCATACTCACTCGATCACGGCCTCCAAGTGCATCTCCAAACTCGCTCAATCACAGCCTCCAAGTGTATCTCCAAACTCGCTCGATTACGGCCTCCAAGTTCGCATGATCACGGCCTCCAAGTGCATCTCTAAACTCGCTCGATCTCGGCCTCCAAGTGCATGTCTCAACTGGCTCGAGGACGGCCTCCAAGTACATTGTTAATGAGCGACGGCGGGTGTCCGGAGATACAGGGGTAACGGATGTGGACGTTCACTCGATCGTCATCTTCAGGCGCACCTCGAATTGCTGTCAATCACCATGTGCTGGCAGTCCAGATATACCGTGTGTAGATAGGTAGCATAGATACATAGATGAGAATACAAACTGAATGCATAAGTTTTGAAAAGCGTTGAACGATAAGTAGTAGCTATGATTTCCAGGCGCACCAGCAGCATTCCCAAACAAGCGGCGGCCGGAGAAAGTCATAAACATCGCCAGGCGTTGAGTAAACGGCTTCAGCATAACCGCAGCCACTGCAAAGCGTGTAACACACGTGTCGTTCTGATGTGCGTATAAGTCACCCAACAGTAAAGGAGGTATGTGTGCAACGCGACCTGTCGCCTGGGCGACGGCTAGCATGTGATTCTCCGTCAGAGGGTACGAGGTTCCGTCAGAGCTGTCAGAGCCGTCCGGAACACCTGGGTGTTTCTGACGGAAACTAGGGTCGTTGCTGATGATATCACGCCCTCAAACCGGTACTGGGTTGGAGCAGAAGTCGATAATGTTAAATCGCATTTCAATCAATCAGCAAGATACAACATCTCAGAGCTTCATGATCCCCACCGCATTGAATCCGTCGCAAAGCGTTTGAAATTCATTGACTCCCTTGTGGCAGACAATCAGTATCTTGTTCCAGTAGCAGAGCGTGTGGAATATGGTGTACGTGGCCCAAACCCAACGCAAAGAGAGTCGAAAACTGCTAACAAATGGCCAGCGTCCACTATACTTCTTGGCGGAAGTTATCCCACCGTTTATCTATCTCACATTTTATCATCGGGTGAATAACCGTGGTAAGTTTGCTGATGGATTTTATCATTCAATGATTGACCACAAGGACGATCATATACCCTCGCAACTGATCATGTTCACTTGCACCGCATTGCAGCATGCTATTCTGGAGTTGCAAAAGATCACAGGTGTTCATCCGAAATCTTGCAAGTCAAAACTGAAACCGAACAGACATTATCGCTCAAACTACTTCAACTACAAGAAGGAGTGTGGTAAGAATGCATCATGCTGTTCTGCAACGGGTCGCAAGTTGTTAACCTTGCCTAGCATTGCAGACATGTATGCATTCTTGATGAATACCTGGAACGCACTACCGGAGAGCTACCAACAGAGGGTGTAAAAAACGCTCTTGGTACAGTCAAGCGTCAGATCTAATAGGCGGCGAACCCCACGCCTGCCGTGGTCATCAGTGTGGAACTTGCGCCTGTTGACAATGCCATTCTGTTTGACTATTTGACCTCCCAAGTGGTGCTTGAGAAGCCGGATATCGCAAGCACTGACCCCAATATCTCGTTAGCCAACCATTTCATGCATGATGAACTGCATCTCGGGATGCCAGGGCGCGGCGGGGATTACGAAGATGAAGGTGACGAAAGCAATGAGTGTGATGCCATCCCCACCACGAGGCGGTGATGACGGGCCACGACTGAACTCGAGAGATTTGACCTGGGAACCTGCGATGTCAAAGGGTATGAAGGCGAGAATGGGGATGACACGGATGCGGATGAGGGGGAAAAAGCATCGCAAGCCAATGATGGATCAACGCAGAATGTGGAGGACTGAGAGCGCTGTACGTTTGACATAGGAACCAGTAATGTTGACAGAAACTAGGATGGTGAGGATGGGGACGTTGCCGATACGGATCAGAAGGATGATGTATTGCAAGCCATTGATACATCAATGCAGAATGTGGAGGACTGAGGGCATAGTACTAGATAGTGTACAGGGTAGACATAATATTTCAGACTGGTAAAGTACAGCAATGGCAAACCATATTCAACGGCAAGCGATGTATCCGAAGCGAAGACTGTATTATAATCAGTGACATCATCTCAAAGCTAAACATATATGGGGGAGAGTGAGGCATCTGGTATATAGCAATAGTGGAGAGGTAAAATGGGGCACTCGGCCGGAGCAAGGCATAAGTATTGCCAGGCATTGCGTCAATGGTTGCAGCATAACAGCAGCGCCTGCGAAGAGTGTAATACAAGTGTCATTCTGATGGTGCAAATACGTTACCAGATTCCAGACGCACAGTAAACGAGGAAGGTACTCAAGGCGACCCATCACCTGGTCGACAGGAAGCGGGTAATTCTCTGTCAGAGGTTACGAGGTTCCATCAAAGCCTTCAGAGCCGTCCGGAACACACATGTGTTTCCGACGGAAACTTGAGTCATTGCTGATGCTGCACAGTGTGTGGATGGGTTCCAAGTGGTGGAAGAATTGCTCCAAGAATATCCGTGGAAAACAGGACTGTTGCAAAATGCTCTCGGAGGCCCTGAAGCTAGGGAGAGTGATACGATCACTGTTTCGAGACTAGGATAGGAGAATAATCGATCAGCAAACCATCCCGAAGGAATGGGTGTCACAGAAAGGCAGGGTCATTGATGACTGTGGAGGTTTTGGAGCCAATAGGCCATAAGGGAGGTGATAGAATTTTGTATGATAAAGAAGTAGTCTAAGGCGTTACGACGTTGAACAATGTGGTGTGGTTGTGTTGATCAGAGCTGAGTTGATGCTGGGTAAGATAATGAGAAGCGATTCAGATAGTACATTGGAGTATGAGAAATGATTCATGGATGCTGTATGAATTGTATTTACATTAGGTTGTGAGGACCTTGGTGGATGTCCTTTCCGTCTCTCTTTACTCTTTGTATTTTATAGTGCAGCAAGTTCCCAATTCGAAACAGCTTTGACTCTTGATCTGTCTTGATTTCCTCGAATAAAATGTCAAGCCTGTTGTCTTGGTTTCCGATATCACATTAATGTTACCAATATCACTCACACCCGACCCCGTCTGTTACAGTAAGTGAGTAGCAAGAGTTGCGGATCGATTGGAGATATATTTATAATCTCAATATCTGTAACAATCAATTAGCATTTTCCATCAGAATTTAAACCCTATTCATAATTACTATCCTGTACCATGTGGGTTTAAATCAATAACCTAATGTTTGATGCTTAATATAGGTACTATATAAACATCAATGTGCTATAGGCATTCCTAGCCAGCTTCTTTTGCAAACCATCCTCCAACTCCTATATACAAGTACTTTATGCTACTCGTGAGTATATACATTAACTTTGTAGGTAAAGAATGCTATATTAGTTTAGTATATATTACAAACGGTATGAAATGTATTCACTGTATCAATAAAGCTGTATTGGTATATTGTTCCAACAACATCTCTAGTTGCCTTGATGATTGGAGCAGGCTGAATCCCTATACAAGTATCTATTATTTAGCAAGGGTATACACTGATCAATCAGAGAAATATCAGTGAAACAGCATTTGTTGGAAAACTCTTGAAATATCAGGTGTAAGGCCATATATCCGTATATGGCCGTGTATGAGAGTATATGAGAAGATACGGTTGCACACGTGGATGTGGTAATATAATAGAGTAGTTGATAGTTAAGATTATCGCCAGCAATCTCAAAGAGATCGCAAGTCGTCTATATACGGTTGAGGTTACCCGGCCCTGGACACGTCTCGTGCCATTGCTGAGAACTTAAGCATGACTGCCATTACATCATCCCCCCCGTTTGGAGCAGACCCCCTGGTCTGCCAAATACTTATATATAACAAGAGAAACCCCACAAAAAGAAACGAAACCGATGCGTACGCCTCCGCACGACTTAATAAGTCCCACAACCGATCAGTGCTCAATGAGCAGCCTCTCGGCGGATTTGGTGCACGGAGAAACTCCACCTCCAGTAGTAGCTGGTAAAAACCCGTGCCGATGCCATTTATACCGGCCCGAGATCCATAAGAAGCAACCAATGTAAAACCCCTGTAGAAAATGTCCAATCATCGTCGAGGTTTCCTCGGATTCTGCCGGTGAAACTCGTCGACCAATTCCTGCGCATTCCCGAGATTCTCCGCAGGTTCCCAGCTAGTCCGTGCATAACTGTAACCCGCTCATTGTAGGAGATAATTGAGCTTCTGGTAGCGTCGCTTAGAGTCGAGGATCCGGTAAACTTCCCATTTGTCAGAGTCGTCGACGACCGTCGGCTGTGGTTCAGATGGCGGCTGGCCGGCGGTAGGAGGTGTATAGCGGATGAGCAAAGAGACGTGAAACACGTTGTGTTTCCGGATCGTATACGGGAGGTCTAATTTGTAAGCATTCTTATTGATGACCTTACTTACCGTGTACGGTCCTGTCCATTTGTAGTCCAACTTCTTTGATGGTCTTGTTGTCCAGAAGTGCCGCGTTGAAAGCCAGACCCTATCCCCAACCTCAAAAACAACCTCTTTCCCGCCGGCGTGCTTCGTCTGATTGGCTTGAACCTCCTGCAAGTTCTTACGGAGGGTTTAGTGAGTCTCCTCCAAGCCAGCTGCGAAAGTGTCTGCTTGGATTTCCGAATTCAGGCTAGATGGTTGCTTCGGCGCCTTAAACTGCATCACCGGATAGTAGCGGGAATTCGCCCAGAATGGAGTCATCCTCATAGACGCGTGTATCGCGGTATTGTATGCAAATTCGGCTAGCGGCAAGCGTTTGACCCAATTGTACTGCTTGTAGTTGCAGAAAGCCCGGAGATACTGCTCCATCGTCTGGTTTTGACGCTCTGTCTGCCCGTCTGTCTGTGGATGGAAGGCTGTCAAGAGCCGATGGTCAGTACTTACGTGAGAACATACCCATGTCCAGAATCAGCTTGTAAACTGGGTGCCGCGATCTGTGACTATGTTGTCCGGGACGCCGCGCTTGCAAATGACATGTTCAAAGAAGAGCCGGGCTAATTCCGGCGAGTCGATATCATTCCGGCATAGTGAGTAGATTGCCATCTTTGTTAGTCGGTCCACGATGACGAGAATCCCAGTGGAGCCTAATGCCATTGACTCTGGCAAGTCAGTGACGAAGTCCATCGTGACGCCTTCCCATGGCCGTGATGGTGCCTCCAAGCGTATGTTGATCCCTTGCCTGGCATGCTGTGGTGCTTTGATTCGGTGGCATACTTTGGGGCCGCTGACGTACCTACGTCCGTGCGAGTCCATTGCTGCCCAGTAGAAATCCCTAGATACCAGCTCAGTAGTCTTAAGAGCTTCAAAATAACCGGACTCGGGGTTGTCATGGAATAGACTTATCACTTCTCCGCGTAGAGAATCGAACACAGGAACGTATATCCTCCCCCCGTAAGTCAATGCTCCCGCAACGACTTCCCATTGGGTCTCCTTCTCAGTGGTATCTGCGCCATCTGCCGCTGGTCGGTCGACTAGCTTTGCCGAGACGTCGATAGATAAGGAGTCAGAGGCCTGAGCCGTGATAATTGTTGGTATGACTCATCATATGGTTCCACTGGGGGGTTGCCACTAGTCGGGCCACAGGCCTTTCGTAGCCGATCTCGTAGTCGGGATGTCTAGACGGGCCATCAGCAGGGTTCTTGGTGCCTTCCAGGTGTTCCATGACGCAGTCGTAGGCCGAAAGAATTTCCGACCACCTGGCTTGTCTCTTGGAGAGCAGCTTGGACATCTGGAAGTATTCGAGATTCTAGTGGTTGCGCCGAATTTAGACCATGTAGTTCGCGCCCTCGAGGTAATGCCGCCACTGTTTTAGTGTTTCCACGATGGCCAATAGATCCCAATCATAAGTGTCGTAATTGTGTTCGGCTGGAGAGCACTTCCGGGAGTAGAAATTGACCGGCCTGAGAACCCATACAACATCGTACTGATTGAGAATGCCTGCGATCGCGAATCCACTCGCGTCCGTTTGGAGACTGATCCGCTTGGCCAGATCGAAACGCTGGAGGATCGGTGCCTCAGTGAAGGTCATTTTTAGTTTCCGGAACACCAACTCGGCTTCCCAAGTCCATTCCCATTTGGCCGAGCCTTCCCATTTCTTTCTGCGAGATGTCCCTTAGTTCTTTAGTAATTCCGTCAGTAGAAGGGTCACCTTGACATATTTCCGGATGAATCATCGGTAGAAGTTCGTGAATGTGAAAAGCAGCTGGACGTCTCTAACTGATTTCGGTGTCAGCCAGTCCTCGATTGTGGAGATCCGGTCCGATTCCATGCCGACTCCATCGGGAGCGATAACAAACCCCAGGAAGCCGACTTCCGAAACGGTAAATTGACACTTCCCAGCTTTGCAATAGAGGCCGAATTCCCTGAGTCGCTGCAGCGCTTGGCGCACATGCTCCTCATGCTCTTTCTCGTTTGTCCAATAGATAGGTATGTCGTCGAGGTGGCATACCGCGAAGTCCTCAATGGATGGCAGTAGTCAATTATCGATATAAGACTGGAACGTAGCTGGTGCGTTTGATAAACCGAACCGCATGACCCGGTATTTGAATTGGCCGTAACGCGTTCGAAAAGCCGTCTTGTATTCGTCGCCTTGCTTGATCCGGATGATGTTATAGGCACCGCTGAGGTCCAGTTTCGTGAATATCCTGGCCTCACGTACATGGTCAAGCATCTCTGAGATTAGTGGAAGGGGATACCGATTCTTCACCGTCGCCAGATTGAGCGCGCTGTAATCCACACAAAGCCTTAACCCTCCATCCTTCTTTTTTGCAAAGAGGATTGGCGCTGCCTCCGGCGATAATGATCGCTGGATAAACCCGTTGGCTAGGTTTGCCTCAATGTAGGCCTTTAACGTCCTCAACTCCAACTCCGATACGTTGTAAAACCGCCAATATGCCAAGTTATAGCCTGGCTCCAAGTCAATTGCATGGTCGGTTGACCGATGCGGCGGGAGTGTCTCTGCCTTTTCCTTGCTGAAAACCTCCATGAATTCTCCATATGTAGCCGGGATATGTCCTCCATCATCTGTAGGCACCATCTTTGTCGTTGTGCCGGCTCCATCTGCGCACGTTAGTTCTCAATTCATAATAGATATGGAGCGGTAAGGAGGAATATCCAGGAGCCCGGATTTAAAACGGATCGCCACAATCGGGCCAAGCACCGCCATCCGGTACGCCCTTTGTGTCTCGGTGTGCTGGTAGCAGTCATTCAAGGTTCCCGCCTGGACGCTCTTCTGCCGCAACTACCACCGCTGCTCCCTGCTCGCCCGTCCAGCGCATGGGGCCTATCTCACTCACCATCAGTGATGCCTTCCACGGTCGCTCCCAGCAGCCCTGTACAATCCCCCACTCCTAGGAAGAATGTCCCGACGACCTGCTCACTGGCCAGTAGATCGTCAAAGGCAGTTGGTCCGAGTATTTGAAAATCTGGGATACCGCCGCCTCCTTAGGAACACGCCTCCTCCCTAGCCGTGGATCCTGGTACATTTCCGGGGCATTCCTGATGGTCTATCCGGTCCACTGCCACCACTTCCGCTCCCCCTGGGTGTTGCAGAGCCAAAAGTCGACCGCTTTCCCAATCGACGTCAGGATTCCTGGACTTGAACCAAGGCAATCCCAAAACCAAGTCGTAAGCCCGCATAGGCACGACTAGCACCTCAGCTTCTTGAACCGGTGATAAGTGCTCCATATACTGAACAGTGAATGCCGTTTTTTGACTGTCGCTCGCGTGAGCCATTACTTGGCCATTGAGGTCTAGCATCGTGACGTAGGCTGGTTCGTCTGCTGGACCAAGCCGTTTTCGCAGTCTAGGTGCCATAAAGATGCTCGTCGTGCCACAATCGATGAGAGCTCGCACGCGTTGCATTTCCCCGTTTCCATCTCTTATAAAAACCTTGTGAACAATATGGGACGTGTCTGGTCTGGACGTGCCGCATAAGTACTGACTTGACATGTGAGCTGTTGGGCTCTCCAACAGCACCCTTGACTTCAAAGCGATCCGACGCGGTTGTATGCTGTCCATCGTCACCATCAAAGTCTGGATTGCCAACCTCTGCAACCCAAATTCCGCAACGTTGAACCTCTCCTGTCGGGCCAGATGCCGAGAGAGGCCTATGAGTTTTTTGGCTGTTGATTATCAAAGGACTTCTGTCGTTTGATTTGGTGTCCTCCATCCCTGTTTGGAGCTATTGTCTGGCCCTGCTGTGGTGGGTTACCTCCTCGTGAGTATTTAGGGCAGAAGCTCGCCTTTTGGTTTGGAGATCCGCATCGTAAGCATTTGCTGGTAGAATGTCGGCCTTCGATGATTTCCGTTGAGACCCATGGTGCTGGCGGTAAGCATGAGGATTGACCTCCGCCGCCTGATTTGCCGTGTCTGTTTGATCCCGATTGGCCGGATTTGCCGCTGGTGGTGTCGGCTGGCTTGGAGATGGATGGCCGATCGCCTCGTTTGCCGCCTCTGGATGACGAGTCCATAGGCTGTTTCTGCTACTGTTGATGCTGCTGCTGTTGTTGCTGCTGCTGTGGCTTCTTGTTTTCGACATGTGTAACTTCCGAGGTTGCGGCCTTGTCGACGAATTCCTACAAGGTGTCAAATCTGCCGCAGGCGGGCGTCATCAGTCCATCATTGTTTTTGAGAGGGTTACGGAGGCCTGTCCAGGCAATATCGTAGAGGACTTCTTCGTGCTTCTGTGGGTTCCACCCAGCCTGTCTCCTGTTAGCTTTCAAATGATTAACATAGGCTCTGACCGATTCTTGTGGAAGTTGTATGTATCCCTGTATCAGTGTGATCACCGCCACGCGTCGTCGGTCCTTATCCCCATAAACCTTGGCCATCTCTTGTGAAAAGAGGTCGCAGTCGTGTAGGCATGGGTCGGATTCGGCAGATAAGTCGCCCGCCCATTCCGAAGGGTCTGTCATCGCCGTCTGTCTAAGTGTCAGGTTTTGATGATTACTCCAGTCGTCCAGAAGAGAGATCGCATATTTGACGTGATTGGGTCCACCGCGTGGGAATAGGTGGCCGTGGGAGTTGAAGTACAAGCGTAACACGTCCAGAAATCAGTCCAGCTCTTTTGCACCACCGCACAAGCTTACGGGGTCAACCATCTTGTAGATATTCGGTCTTGGGCCTGCGGTGCTTCATTCGGTGCGTTCGGCGTGTTTGGCAGCCCATTGATCCCGTTCGGCAGCCATTTGTTCCCGTTCGGCCGCAATCCTCTCCCGTTCGAGTCTCTGTTCGGCTTTCCACTAGGCTTGATTTTTGAGGAGAATTTCCAACATCGATCGGTGTTGAGTCGCCAAGTCGAGAAGATCCTCGTCAGTCATTTGGAAACGGAGATCCCCACTATCGTTGTGGATCGGGCTATCTTTGTTTCTTTGACCTCCGAGGTCATCGTAGGGGTCATCGTCATCGTCAATCTCGGCCTCCGGTAAGACCGGTGGAGTAGTGCGTTCGGCTGTCGATGCCACTGCCTGCAGAGTGTCATCACTCTCATGGATGTCAGTGATGCGCAATTGAGTTCTGGTAAACTTCTTTGGAGACATGCTTTGTGATAAAACACGTTATTTTGTGGCGACGCTTTGAAAGGGGTAAAATCGCAAGATCCCGTGAGCGAAATGTATCGAATTGATTAAGAGCGATAATAGTGTGAGGCCGTATATCCGTATATGGCCGCGTATGAGAGTATATGAGAAGATACGGTTGCACACGTGGATGTGGTAATATAATAGAGTAGTTGATAGGTAAGATTATCGCGAGTCGTCTATATAAGGTTGAGGTTACCCGGCCCTGGACACGTCTCGTGCCATTGCCGAGAACCTAATCATGACTGCAATTACATCACACTTGTGACAATCTGAGAATAGAATGTATTTTTCTGATAGTATTAGTTTACTCTGAGGGTATGTCTGCAGGCTCTCTGGTCAGTCCTGTTTATTACTGTATTAACTATATCCAATCTGGATATACTTTATCTGTGTTTGAACTGTATTCCCCTGGGTATTCCAGAAATGCTGAGTCTACATATATTCCATACCGCCACACCTTTTGGTACTACCTTCATTCTGATTCAAGGCCTCCATTACATTACCAAAGTCTACCTTGTAGTTTATTTCACATTAGGTAATACCAAGCCTTGTAATTCTCAAAGGGAGTCGAGATGCGTGTCTTTCAGATAACCGGAAAAGGCTCAGACCAGTGCTTTTTCCTACACCAAAAGTAAGTCATCTGTAATGGCGACACGTGACTTGGCAGGGTAAGTGGCAGGGTATGTAAGTCGCCGCTTCGGCACTTAGATCTGTACTTAAAACCTTACTATTCAACCTACCTTTAAGATTACTCGAGTCCTCGTTTACAACAGTATCCTATCTATTTTCATATATTGGCACGCTTGGGCGTACGTGCCTTTACATTGTTTTTGGTCTTTAAGAAATCAGATACGATTCGCTCGCCGGATTACGAATTTACGAGTTTTACCCCTTTTTCAGACGCGTCTTGTCACTGGATCACCAGACGATTTCGAGTTGCATAGGAAGAGTTTATTATCGCATACGATCGATGGAGACATGTTCGCATACCATGTCGATGGTCAATCAATTAAGATCGAATGTCGGAAATGCCACAATCGATGGAGCGACCCCTGAGCACGAACTCGAGACAACGACTAACGCGTCAATCACGGCAAGGCCAAGTGGAGCCAAGATGAAACTACTGGAGGTGGATGGAAGTCATTAAGCGAAGTGTTGTCAATAGGATACCCATGTGAATGGACCAAGTATAGCTGTTGCAGTAAGTTCAGGTTGACGACTGTAAGTCGACATGCAGAAAAAGTCACGACGAGGCATAGTCATTGCAATGAGGTCGAGATTGAGGACATTGGGACGTCTCATAGGACAGTAAGTCAACAGGCTGAGCAAGTCAGGGTAGTTGTTGGACAGTGGGCAACGCGGAACGACTACCGAAGCTGAAGAAAGATAATCTGCAGACGAAGCAAAAGTCGAACCGAATTACGTGTCAAATTACAGAGAGATTACGATTACACTGCTTCCGAGCCACGATGGCAATCGACAATCGATATGTTGAAGTCATCGACCGAGCAACGAATTTTCAAACAGAGGGAGATTGCCATGTCAGATCAGTCAAGTACTACCGACAAGTCAAAAGCCCACCTGGAGGCAGTCTAACCGAGACACGCACCGACAAGTCTACCAAGAAGTCGACCGAGAAGTCTACTGAGGGTCGACCAACATTCTACTGAAGCCGCCTATCGAGAACGCGCACCCATGAAGTCGACCGGATGGTCACCGAAGCGGACTTCCAACGACGATTACCGCATCGCGTAGCATCTACGAGTCAATGCCACTTACCAATGACTGCCGGCTGGAAGAGATATTCTACAGAGCATGCGGAAGCACTGCACGAAGTCTCCAGAGAGCGCAGGCGTGCTTGAACTTGGTTAGAATAACCACTTTAGAGAAGCTTACGTGTTAGATATCGACGAATAAGACGCGATTGACGTATACGATTGACGGCTATGACTGATGCCGGCATCGGAAGCTCCCATCGATGCCAAGTCACGAGCGGAAGCTCTACCACCCTGATGATTCCGACGTTGACCTACGCCGAGATACGAGCTACGGGAATGATAGTCGTTGGAGTTTGGGTTCGGAAGTGGAGATATGGAGGACGGGATTACTTGGATGTTTCTTGTTTCTCTCTTCTCTTCTCTTTGGATCTCGGCCCGTTACAAATGGCGTCGGCATGGGTTTTTACCACCTGCAACCGGAGGTGGAGTTTCCCTGTGCGCCGGATCCGTCGAACGTTCGCTAATGGGCTGTACCGTTCAGTTGTGGGACTTATGGGTTCGTACGATTGCGTACGTAGGATGATTGTTTCATTCTTTGTTTCTCTTTCCTTTTCTCTTATACTGGCTTCGGCAGCCCAAGAGGTCTGTGCCTAAAGAGGGGAATAATGCAACGGCGACACGTGACCCGAGGCAGGGTAAGCGCCAGTGTATATAGGTCGCCGCTACGGCACTTAGATCTGTACCAAAAACCTTACTATTCTACTTACCTTTAAGATCACTCAAGTCCTCGTTTGCAACCGTATCCTATCTATTCTCGTACATTGGCACGCTTGGGCGTACGTGCCTTTCATCATCATGGAAATGGCACTGAAATGCTTTTCTAAGGGAGCGCTTTTTCTCCGTGTCTGCCTTGCCCCCCATACCATTTCTCCCCGTGCCTATGCTCCGTGCCTATTCTCCGTGACTATTCTCCCTTTGTCAGTTCTCCCATTCCTCTTCTCCTGACCTTTTCTCCCCATACCTTTTCTCCCCATAACTCTTCTCCCCATACCTTTCTTCCGCGCTTGTCCTTTGCGCATTTTCTTGCTTTTTCCCTTCAAAATCAATCATGACCCTCATCAGTCCACGAGGCACTAACTAAAGGCACCTACCACTAGTGAGAGCACCGACCCCTCTGCAGATCTGCGCCCTCAACGCACCGATCATAAAACTCTCGCCACTGCCAGTTCCCTCCTTGTATCTTTTGCTTGCTGCGTCCTACTCTCTCTATAATATCTCAAGTGTTAGTGCAGTCTAGGGTGGCGTGCGAATGGTGGCGGTAGCGGTTTGTTTGTTTGTAATCATTTTGCATTCGGCCGCATAGCGGCCATGGCATATAAGAACAGGACCCCCACTAAACCCTGTAGCTGCTTCCGCACAAATTAAAACTCTAAAGACCCAGCAATCTGACAAAACCTGAAGCCCCGAAATTAGAACCCACACAGCAAAGTCACAGCCAAAGGCCAGCAAAAAATCCCACAATCTCCCCCATAACTTCTTTTTGTCTCGGTTTACCCTCAGAAATACCACTGGAAGTGGCCGGAAGAAGGTGCCGCTCCGAATTACTACCAGACACCCATATTCCACCTCCAATCAGTGATCATAACTTCCGAAGGATTTCAAACCCCCAGCTTCTTACACTCTTCTCAACCCGATTAGTCTCCGCTATTTATTAATCCTGACTAAGGTCTACGGCAGATTTTGATTGATGCTATTGTAGTGGAATACCCCAACCGGCTGAAGGGCCAGCAGCATCGTTGGACTAGACAACAGGACTCCCTAGAACATTGAAGATGCCCTGTTCAACCTAGGGCTAACAGGTCAGAGGGTGAGTGGTGATGTTATCTTGAGGTTGTTTGGTCTCTCAGAATTCTCTTCACCGAATCCAGTCTGTCATTAAATACTGACGTAAAACTTTCAAAAGAGGCCGACTGGCTGTAGAAGAGGGACAACCGATCGATGTCAATGCTGAGTGGATTTGGTGACATGCTACCCTCTGTTTTCAACCTGGTAACGTACTGGCAGAGCGGACACACACAGGGAAAGTTGTGATGAAGCCAAAGTAAAACCCCGCTTTGCCCCGCGAGGGGAAAGCTTGGCAAAACCAAGCGGAGATGGTGGTTGTCGAAGGTGTGTGTGTAGTGGTAGCGGTGCGGCGGTGGTGGTGGCAGTGATTTGGCATAGTGTGCCGAAGAAGTCACGTGGCGCGGCAATGTGTGTTGAAACAGAAGGAAGGTGAGTACCTGGTCGAAACATTCTATGGGCAGAACTACACTGCACTATTTGCGGCTATCCCTCAGTTGAAGAAAGGCACACACAAACTGACACAAATAAAGACGCTACTGGTAGGGCTCTAGATCTTAAAAACGCACCGCTTTAAAATTACGGCAGTAGAAGGTCACGATTTTAAAGTACCTTTAGTGAAAGTGCAGCATTTTCAAAAGTCACAAGTCGAAAGGTCACACAACCAACGGCACTAGGACTATAAAAAGGCACGAAAACGAGTTCCAGCACCTCCCGGTGCCTTTTCACTTATATTTGTATGAGGAATTGGCACGGAAAGCACATTTACGATCCCTTTAGAGCCCTAACGACTGATAAGCTTGAGTTTTTGGCATGTATGCTAACTGCTAGGATCAGCGCCCCTAGAGATCTGACAAACAGTTGATGTGGTCCTAGGCACTAGTTTGGTCCCGACACGATTAGTAAGGAGTTCGCAAACTGCGACTTGCATCAACTTCCCTAATATCTTCGGGATCTCCTTCATACTGATACCAAGTGTTCTCTGAGATTTGTTGGAGGCTCCCTCGGTCGAAATTCAGATAAAAATCTGGAAACGAAACGTTGGCGACTTCATTCCTAGTCACTCGATCCTGGACCAAGAGCGAACGATTTAATGTTAAGGGTTATGGTTTCAATTTCAGGCTCCATTCCATCACTTTCCCCTGTTCCTTAAGAGATTGAAAATATATTTCACCAATCTCCAGCACAATCTTTCGTCGACTGCCGTGCCCAAATTGAGCAAACAGCGTGGTCGTGCACTACCCACAAGACAAACTGCACTAAGTGTCCGAAACTAACGACAGGTTCTCGCACACCCTGATGGAGCCCTCCTTATTTGTCTATCATAATAGACTTAATCGTAATCTATGTTGAGTCCCCATAAACCTTCGTTGCTTCTCCGTAAACCACCCCACCCACCAGACGGTCGAATTTCAGAACCTAAGCGCATGTTAGTAGGAGAACAACAACAGCAGAGAAGCAGTTACTTCTTTCAGAAGCGTCACCCTTAGGGTATATTTCACTTCGTAATAGCTGTCTCCTCGACTATTCGTCGTCTTCTTGAATTTTGAAAGCGGGATATCAGATAAATCTGAATAAAGAGTGAATACTCGGGTGAGGGCTGGTATGTACTTAGTGAACGCATAAACATGAGCGGGATCGCAGCAAATACCGTTTGGATTCATCCACTTAAAGGCCGGCGGATCTTCAAGGTCGCAAGAGAACAGAGGAGTTTTAAATATGAAGTCTCCTGGGACAGCGGGGATCGGAACGGTTCGGAAGAAATCCATCGACACGGAATGCGTTTCTCCAATAACATCATTCTGTATCATCGTTAGTTATAGACTTCCGTGGCTGAACTAGTCATCAACCTTGCGAATGTACCAATTCAGGTACCCACTAGCCCTCCATGTGTCGGTTTCATGATCCCATTTCATGTAGTCTTCCATATCGCAGTAGTCGTCCCGCCATGTATTTCGTTGGGAATCCCAGTATTCGTTGTAATCTTTTGGCCGGGCCAGCGATGATCGAGAACCATAACAGCGCCGCGCTCTACGATTTCCTACGATTGACCCATCAAGCGCCTGAATAATTGCTCCACGGACCTGTAAGTTGATGAGGGAGTTAGTTAATGCAGTATCAGATAATCACATGATACGTACTACTGCAGTTCGGCTGTATGTGTGGCGTCAGAAATTAGCCTATACATTAATGTGTTGTAATTGTAAGATTCAAAGGACGTACGGATTTGGTGGTTGCAGTACGGGCACTTTGCTTGACCTCCATCCAAAGTGCTCGTCACTCAATCTTTGCAAAAGATATGCCGAGGAGCCTAGTCCACCGACAAGCAGTATCGCCTATTTAAAGTATTAGTCTTGAGATACAACTATTGAATTGTAAAGGTTAACTTACGGCCACGGGTTCTCCCATTTTTTGCACTCCAATAACCTGTTCGTCCACTAACTTGATGATTTTTTCCACAATAGGATCGAATATATCCTGGACATCGCCGCTATTCAAGATATGACAATTAGTAATGAAAGGCTTATAGTTAGACTTCGGCAATGATAGGTTATACCTTTCCATAGTATGACATCCATCTTCGATATTGCAATCCTCATCATCACGTAAACCAGGCACATTGACAAAATATTCGTCCTCACTCGTATTTCCGAATGTGAATTTGACCGACTCCTCCCAAGCTTGTATCATTAAATGTTTCGATCGCGACTGCGTGAATTGTCAGAAGTGACCAGGAAACGTTAATACACAGGTGTGGGGGTTGTATAGTGTACTTTCAAGTCGTCGATAGCCTTATTACCAACCACCTTCCGAATATACTGTTCAAATCCCTGATCTAGAAATACAGAGCCACACAGGTCACCTGCGTATAGGCATTAGCATCGATCTGGCACTCTACCTGCGACAACTCACCAGTACCGCTGACAATCTCGTCGAGCCTTAGTGGTTTCATGTCCTTTATCTTATAGGCAATCAGGTCCCTAGATACAGCATGAGTTTCTCCTATCGAAAGGCATTGTAGTCTTACACAGTCCCTCCACCTGCGTCGCAAACAATGAACGTATCGCCCTTCTAGTTAGCAGTTAGTAATCTAGCCTAGGTTCAGGATGTTGGATACTTACTTTGAGGAAATTGGGCTTAATCTCTTTCAACGCATAAACTGCAGCGCTTTCGGGTTCACCGATCAGGTTGAAATCGTCTCTGTGTTTTCCAAAACCCGCACGCTCTGCTGCTTGTACCATCAGGTCCTTTGCGGAATCGGCCCAAATTGCAGGGATCGTCAGAATATACTCCACAAGGGAGTCGCGGACAATTTGAGAGCCATATGTCCCTTCAATACTAGCCTTTATGATTTCCAGAACTGACTTGAGGAAGTCTGAAACAACAGTCATAGGGGAGATGTTGAGGTCCCGAAGCGTGTTCTCCGTTACATCTGCGGGTGTTTTGGTAGGGGAATCGGGTGTGTATACCGGTGAACCTAAGGCGTTTCCTGACAATCTGAGTCCATCGAACAGAGATGGTAGGGGTTTAGCTGTCAAATATTTTTCCTCTTGAGGCAATTCGGTGGATTTAGGTTGAAGTAACAGTTTAAACCACCTCAAAGTCTCAGCCGAATTCGCATTGACAACCTCATGACCCCATTGTTTGGCTCCGGTTTGCGGGTTGCTGTAACGAACTACTGTAGGAACATATTCTGCCGACGCTCTACCTATACCGCAGTTTGGCCAAGTTATTACCAGCTTTACCACGTCAGGAGCTGATGAGTGTGCGAAGGCTGCTGACGTAAAGCTGGGAGACGGAGATGTAAGTAGAAATACGGACGCAGAGATATTGGCATGAAGTATAACTGGTGCCGGGAAACTCACGTCGTCCCAAAGTCAATACCAACCACAAACCGTTCTTTGGTACGGTTGGTAGAGCCCATTGTTATTAGTTCAGTTGTGTGTTGCCTAGATTTCCAGCTAAAGGCAGTTTATGCTGAGGGTAGGTATCGACGAGTCGTAATTTTGAGGTTGAACGTAGCTCGGTATTTGTGGTTACACGGCCCAGGATTGTTGTATGGTCAGTTTTGGCACTACCGGTGCGTGGTTGATGAGGGCACCAATTTTCGGTGATGTGTTAAAGTGTAGCAAAAGTACAGAGTCCTCGATGTGCTATTGTAGCAGTTAGAAAGGTATGAGAACTTTCTTCGACGAACACTGTGGAGGGGGTATTGTAGGTGGAAGTTGATGTGTCGCTGCTATCATACCAGGTAGATATGTTGACGCATTAGCAACACGTGTCAAGCTACCCCGCTTGTGCATTTCAGCCTGTCCTCACCCACACCAAAATCTTACCGGCCACTAACAGCTCGTGCTCTACCTAGGCTCAACTCATCTTCCTCGACAAAGATTGCGACAGTTTGTTGCAGATGTTCGCCTGGTTACCCTGGTCTGACACCCACGAACCTGAAGCAACCGCCGATAAGAAAGTTTGTTCCCAATCCTGTCATCCCTTTTTACTATACTACTATCATTACCATTTACTCACTTCGCAGAAACTCAAGAAACTCACCATCAACCGAATACCTATCACTTAGAACGGACCAATATGGCGAAGAAGAAAGCAAAGGCGCCAGCGAAGGTGAAATCGAAACCCGGTCAAGTATGTGATCTGAGCACGGGAAAACATTATCTAAATCGCTTTCCAAACAGAATTCCAAGAAAGCCGAAAACTCTGAAGGGGGGTCAACGCCAACACCCCCAACAGAACCGAATTGGCAAGAGCTATACGAAATGGAACAATCGGTCAATAAAGCCTACGAGGAACAGATCAAGGGTTTAGAGGGTCAAGTTACGGAGCTCCAGAGCCGCTTGCACGAGGAAGAGGCGCGCAGTAAAAGCTACGAGGAACAGATCAAGGGTTTAGAGGGTCAAGTTACGGAGCTCCAGAGTCGCTTGCACGAGGAAGAGGCGCGCAACAAAGGCTACGAGGAACAGCACGCGACATTGGAAGGTCACGTTACGAAGCTCCACCAACGCTTGCATGAGGAAGAGGCGCGCAGTAAAAGCTACGAGGAACAGATCACGAAGTTCCAGGCCGAGACGATGAAGTTCCAGGTTGAGGTGGCGGAGCTCCTGCGTCACTTGAACGAGGAAAAGCGGAGTACTGAATCAGAAAAGATGGTCAAAGAAGAGTTTGGACGAAGATTGAAAGAATTGAAAGCTGAATACGATAAACTTAGCAGAAACCGGGAAAGGGAGAAAAAGAAGGCAGCGTCGGAAAGTGCTGAACATGCAAAGGAGAAAGATGAACTGCATATCAAGATCGAGGAATTACATGTCACACACATCAAATCCGTAAATAACATCGGCACGGGTCTCGAACCTATTACCGACCAGACGTTCCGAGAAAGATTCGTTACTCTACATGCTAACGTATACTCCCCTCTCGCGTATCGTTTACCAAAAATTGTGCCTGATGATACATAGGTTCAAGACTGGTGCCGGCGTACTTTTGCGGCAAAGAGTGAGATACGTGCGATCGGTAAACTAGACTCTGACGTAGCTGAATTACTGTCTATACGAGTATTCAGTACAGAGGCATTGAGTGCCGTCAGGCTGATGGAGTCATTATTTTGGGGATATGCTGAGGAGAGGATATTATCGGCCTGGTTCCCCGCGATGTCACCAAAGAACTTACAACAAATGTCCATCCTGGAAGAGAATATTCGCTTTGGTGGTAAGACCCTAATCAGCTTCAATCTCCGCTCGTTACGATATCTGACACTACCAGATAACTCGGGCACCTACGAAAGGGCCGATTTTTGGCGGGCATACACTACGTCCCTCCTCTTCCAAAACGAGCAAGTGAAGTCGGTGCTGGGAACTGTTGATGTACCAGCATCCGAACTAGGCAAGCTTTTCAGTAAAGTGCAGGTGCCTCGACGATCGGTCGCAGAAATTCCGCTTCGAGATCTCCTCCATTCCATCAGGCGCTTGGCAGCACAACTTCGATGCCAGCGCGGCGTCTACGAGGTCGATGATAGTATTTGCTTGGGAGACCGCTATGACGACGAGCGGATGGTTGACCTAGAGAATCCGGATCTGAAGGACACGGATGATGTGAAACATGCCCGTGTGCGCGCTATTGTATCGAAAGGTGTGGTGTGGAAGTCGTTCACAGGGCCAAGCGCAGTCGTGGAGAGAATTTGTAAGGCGAGGGTTTTGGTTGTTACTTGCACAGGGGAAAGAAACACCAAGCAGGCTGTGGCTGTTACTGGCAAAGCGGAAGAACACAGCAAGGATATTGTGGCTGTTACTGGCGAAGGGGAAGACAGTAAGATTGTGGTTGTACCTTGCAAAGGGAAAGGAGACAGCAAGTTGATTTGAAGGTGAACCATGCGACTAACGCTGTATATTTTTAGTGCAGCATATTGGTGCCGCTTGGATGGGTCATGTTTCTGCTAAATTTCAATTTAGGCGGCACGCGTGAGTGTTCAAAAGGCACGATCACGGACTGAAATGAAAATGACGGGCTTCTTTCAGCCCAAAAAATATTACTACTAGAATTGAACGTATGGATGAAATGCCCAGTTTCAGAACACGGCAGGATCAGACATTAGGGTTGGGGTTAATTACCCCAATTAAACTCTAAAGAATATTATTAAAAGATTGTTAACCGTGAGTGCCATTGGCTTCAACTACTATGCATCGAATAGTAAAGTTCCGGAGTGCTCCCGGACAATTCATCGTGTCGACTTTAGCTACCTCCATGATGCACACAATTACCCAATGTATAGTTTGAGGTTTCGCGGTAGCGCTCTGAGAGTTTCTTTGTCTCTTCGTTATTCGTTTACTAGTGCATGGGGGCAGCTTCTAAATGTTTGGGATCTGTCTATTAGGTTGGATTCACTGTATATGCCGAGTGAAATGTCCGATGACATTCCTCTGACTCTTCATACTCCAACCTTCCGGAATTGGTGGCCGGTCATGCACGCGCCGGTTGGGATTTCCAAATGGACCCCAACCGGTATGACAGACGGTGCTCCGGACTGTACTGAGTCATATCTCCTGCCGTTCATCAGACCAACTGGCGGTACCGTTCATGACATCCATGATGGGACAATTGTGACAGGGAATATCTGCATTCTATAATGACTGCATCTGTGGATATGATTGCACCGGCCACCTGGGTTACCAGTGTGCGGCAGGAGTGCGTTTTATCCGCTGGGCGAGCGCGCGTTGCCTGCGTGCGGTAGGCACAACAATTTCAACGGCATTGACTCGACTCTATTCCTTGCAAAAACTTTATTGAGTGGACAAGACTCAAGCTATTTTGAGGACAGAAAGCGGGGTAGCATGCAAGAGCACTTTAATACCGGCTCTCGAGCCTTAAGGGAGTGGGTTCAAAATGATATCAACGTCATATCGCGGGGTTCGCCCCCTCATAATTCCGCTAAGCTAAACCATATAGTTGCCGTGAATAGCATTGCGTCAGCGACCTGGTGTCTTCACCTGTGGAGCGGCAAGCGGTACTAGCGGTGAGGAGAAGAAATCCGGAATTTAGACATATAGTTGTCGATATGTAAACTAAAGCGCAGGCTAGAAGCGGAGCTAGCATTATGGAAGTAAGAGAGAAGGAGCTTAACGTTTTTTGGATGTACCTCAAAGATTCGCATTAGAGTAGAGATACTTAATCACGCGGTATCATTCGTATATTTGTATTGCGCTCATGTTACTTTGGATGGTTTGGTGACTTCTTGATTGGCTTTTCTCTCTGGAGGGCATATAGCCCATATATGTACAGGCTCTTAAATCCATATCTGTTTGCATACACGCTATCAAACGGAGCTGAGACTCACGATCTGGGCACAAATATAATACCTCACTCGGGCTACCAGCTACGGGAACTGTTGCATGTGTACCTGCGTCGTGAGCCACTGCTCAGGTCCGTTTGATACGCAGTTGGTGTATGAAGATATGCCTCAGGAGAGCGGCTCATATCTGTGCAAACGGATATACAACCCAACCCGCTCGAAAACCGGAAATATGCAGTTTGCGATCTATGTACTTTGGCAAACCGAAAGCCCATATGCGACTCCACTAAGTTCTTTCCGTCTTGTGTATACTTTCATATCTACCAATATACATAACTCAGAGATGTGAATTCAGGCTTACAGATGGAAAAACCTTATAAAACACTCTCACCACCTACTTAAGCACATAGTATTCTACTAACTTCCTCTCATTTGTTCCCATTGCATTGCCGTAAATTCCTTTAGTGCTCAGTCTGGAGAGGGGAAAAGTCCAGTTTTTTATACTTGGGAGCTCTGAGCACCCTCGGCCCCTCATCAACACTGCACTACAACCCTGAATTCCTCTACATACTCCCTAACTGCAAACACTTCTCCCCAAGGAGCAGCGCTGTTAGCGCAAGTTCTGCTAAAGTGAGAATTGCTAACATAAATTGCTAGCAGTCGCATATGGTGTCCTGTTGGCGATCCTACGCCAATTCACAAAACGAACAGCCTGTTCGCGAACCGGACACTCCAGTTCGTGACGGGCCACAGGTCTCCTATCGTATGGAACATATAACTATGGGTTTCATGGCCCCGTTAGATAGTACAATCAAGCTTCTCTAGCTCTAATTTTAACACCGCTAATTTGGTTTTGCACAGGTGATATTATATGAAGCGACTAATCGGAAACCTTTGGGAACCTCGACAACGCACCGCCACACAAAACTTAAAACGTTGCTCACCTCCTCCCACAAAAATTACACGTTCCACTATTAACTTAATTCGAAGTTAACAACTACCGGATCTATCCAGGCAGTGGCACGTACGACCATATCAGGCACGCTATTTGGGCCATATTGAGAGGTTTATCAGCGCTGTGGCCGCCGCACAGCCCCAGCACCTTGCGTGTGAACTAAATAGTGAGAAATATTTTCCCCAATTTCCACTCATTTGCAGCGCCTCTCTATTGAAGTAGTTCCTGCAACGTCTGGAGGGCCTCCAGACAGCAATCTAGAACCCGGTCAAAGTCTCAGGTGTCAGAAATCGAGCTCTAGATTTAGGATGTGGAGGAGGGGATACCCCTCCTCCAAGTTTACCGGTTCTCCAGATGTCAGTCTTAGAGTTCACAGCAAACAAAAGTGGAATTGTTTATAGCCTGCCGAGAATTTTGGCTTCGATAGTAGAAACTAAACTCCAAGCGATCACTATACTATACAAGCGATCACCATTGAAACACCCCGCTATCCATTCTGTAGTATGTGAGACTGAGACTGCGACCGCGAGCAATGTTGTGCTGCGGGGTGAGAGCGGCCTCCAGATTTTTGGGACTTCGACTGTGACTCGGTACCAGACGCTGCGGGAATTACTCCATTGTCCCCAGCATCTACAGAACTATATCTAAACGTATAATGGGTAGTTCACTGTCACAAAATTATACTCAGCTTGCCCAAACCAAGTGCAGTAACGAATCCAAACATGGAAATATCCGATATCAGGCATCCCCGTTATTGAACTACTGCTGTTACCCGTGAGCCGGGCCAGCACAGATCCGGACTCAGGGCCCCCAAATCGAGCGTCCTCCGCAGCCGATTCATTACGAACTTTCGCTGGGCCTGTGCACGTCAAAACTTCATACCGCGTCCCTACATCAGCAAATGACGTTTAAGCGCTAACACAGCTTATCACAGCGTACCCAGTCCTCCATAATTCACGATAACCAGTGAGTTATTCTCATATACCGATTGGGGGAAAATATATATCATCTGGCAGCAGCCCTTATTTGTCATCTAACCATTCACCACCACCTTCTTAAATAACCAATGTCTGGATATATCGGGCTGGGCGTTGGATAAGGTGACAGTGAAGAATAGGTACCCTGGCTTTTAGTATGGGTGGTAATTGACCGTATGCGCAGAGCTCCGGATCAACGCCACCAAAATGGTCTATGAATTTTATGGTAGACGCTACCGCACTTGAGGAATGCTTCTGCGATTGTGTCATTCGCTCTGAGAGCGGTGGTTAGCCGAGGAAAATAGTATCTGGCTTGCCATGACATTGCCAAAAATTGTGATGAGAATTCCGTTAAACAGTGCTGCGCTTGCAGTGGCGTGATTAGGGAGCGGTTTACTTATTTCTTTAACTGTTGGAACCGGTTCGAACCATTCACGAGTGATAACTAGTGATGTCGCATTCTGGCCGGTATTTGTTTTTGTTAGGAGGATGGTATCAAGTATTATGTCATTTGTCAAATTTCAACCTGCGTACACATAGCTGGCCCTAACACAAGGAAATAGCGATCTGAAGTCTGGAGCATATAGAATAGTATCAAGGCTGGTTACATAAGAACACTTCACATGCAACATATCAGGTTGATGCCACTCAGTCCATCTTCAACTCTGATTGAGCTTTAGCCTCACCATAACAAACCTTGACAAGTTAGCACAATTGGGCGGCTAAATAGAGATGCTTTGAATTTATATAAAGGTGAATAAAATACACGAAACAAAAAGTAAAGTTATAACTTATAAGGAAACAATCAAATTTCGTGTAATTTTTCTTTTCTTTCCTCTCACTACAATTACAACATTAAGCTCTCAGCCCCCATTGCTCTCTGAATCATTTAATACAATCTGAACACTGCTCTGTTTTCCTTCCACAAATCCTGCATAGTTTTGTTCTTATTAGCATCAAAGCTGGGTAAAGACATTGCCACTAGTTAGCTGTTTTGGCCCAAATGCAACTTTGATAATTTTGACTATATTCATTGTCCAATTAACTGGGTGAATGGATGGGTTTGGGTTTCACTTACGGTACTATTCGGTTTATGTAGAAGTGGCTGATATTAAGATTAACAATTGTTTTGATTTTATCCACTACTTATGATTATACACTAGGTGTAATATTCAGTATTGCACATAATAATCCAAATATATTGAACACAAGTTAAATTCAGAGTTCTCACCATGGTATATCTTTGTTCTACATTACTACAACTTACAGTTGCAGATTGAAATATGAATTTATGAATGTGTTTGAGATTGTGTGTAACAGAGGAGGAATCGACTCCATGATACACTCAACTGGAGGAATCCCTGCTTAGTATCTCCTTATTATGTCCCACTACCAAACTTGTTATTGGACATATACCAGGACTAATAGCTAGCTCACTTCGAAGCTTTACTCAGGGGCAAAAAGTCATCCGAGTAGACTCACTTTAGAATAGCTTTCCAATTCGAATATTGTGTTAAGGCATGTTCTCCATTACGCGATGGTTGTCCTCTACTCCAGAGGAGAATTGCGAAGTCCTTTATATATGTGTGCTCAGTGCTCCAACTGCGGATTCTACCGATGCTTTTCAAGAGATAGTGTACTACCATCCTCTCGTCCCCCGATCCGGTTGCTTTGATAACCAGACAGCCTGATCTTCCCCCAAGCAGATGGTATTATTCCATTCCTCAAGTCTTTCCCAACCAACAGTATCATTGTGATATACATCTCCAGACTGATTGGTATCCATCGGACTGTTGTCTTCCTGACCATCTACCTCTCTATATCATACAACTCCTCTCCATCAAATCATGCTCAAGTAGTCAGATCTGACTGGCTTTTCCCAATGGTAATCGAGATGTACCTTGTATAGAGGTAACGATGGCCGGCAACATTCACTACCATGCCTACAGAACATCTCGCAATTGGTGATGGTGTTATATTAAAAAACAATTATGGCTATGACAACACTCGATGGTGGGAGATTATCATGTAGTGGAAGGATCTGTGCCCAGTGGTTATTGGTGTGGCCATATTGCTGGCCTATAAATGATGAACATTCTTTGAATGCCTCCCGACATTATCATCAAGTGATATCTAGTAGCATATGAACTGTGACCATTCCCAACTGTGTAACAATATGTATGCAGTACTTAGTGTAGGTAAATCATGTTGAACTAACAATTTGAGACAAGTCAGTCATTCATTGTCTTGGGGTTTGTATTAAACAAAATAGTAACAGGAAAGCCACGAAATTTTTGTAGATCATGTCATGTTTGAGGAAAATTTGACAAAATATTTAATTATCATTAGAGGTGTTTTGGTCATTGTATTATACAAAGTATGGGTCTGTATAAAGTTAATTGCTGTGGTGAAGATTCAAATTCAGTTGCTTGAATATCAGTAGCTGTAATAAAAGTATCATGGGGAAAGGTGCAATTTGATTAATTGTTGGGCATTGTACACACACAACCCAAAATGCATGCTTCCCATTCACCGCAGTGCAACATCCAGTATAAAGTTATCAATCACTGGTTCATGGAGATGTGCGGATAGTAATGTTAAACAATCTATTCCTGCTGGCAATAGATGGGCAGAAACATGTCTAAACTGCCAGAAGTTGTTCCTTGTAGATGAAACTGCACTTATGCCTGCGGTCGGTAGCGTAAGGACACGGTATATTCCATAAAGTTGCATTTGGGCCCAAGGGAAATCAAGTGTAGGAATAAGTGGTACGATATTCAGCCCAGAGGTAAGTCTCCATAGCGATGTTAGAATGAAGTTCATGGTTAACAGTAGCGCGACTCAGCACATTACCATCTGGCAACCCAAACAAAGCATTGGTGACATTGCTGTTACATTATACCACTCATTTGACGCAGAACTCCCGGGCTGCAACGTACAACTAGAAAACAAAGGAACAACCCACATACACACACGCATGATACCAAAAGTCCAACAACTGATCAGCACCCTGCAGGGTGACCTTCCTGCGTGCAGGGACACTGCACCCCCTGTTCACTGGCTATCCTGAGGTGGTAAAACCCTTGACCATGCAATTTGTAATGGCTGGGGTCACAGCACAAGAATAAAGAAAGAAAGATTCAATGGACCAAGTCTCCATATTGCCATTCAGGTTAATCCCTACACATCTGAGATCTGACTTCCATCGTTTCCGGTGTGTGTTGCGGATGGCTTGCAGGAACAATTTCATTACTTTTCGAGGATTTTCCGGTTTTTTAAAAGCTTCCCAGCTTGTGCGTATCTCGGCTGTACCCGGTCCACTAAATAAGGTTGTAGAGCATCCGGTCACACTGCATTGAGTCAAGAATCTGTTGGACCTCCCAATCGTCAGAACTATAGACTATTACTGGATGTGATTCTGAGAATGGTTGTGCTATAACCAGCGGTGTGTATATATCGAGCTGCAAAACATGGAAAACATTATTATTCCGCATTGTTTTCGGCAAGTCTAGCTTGTAAGCATTCTTGTTAATGATTGTAATTACCATATATGGTGCAGTGCAGTTGTAGTCGAGGGTCATTGCCAGTCCAGTCATTTGGAAGTGTCGAGTTGCCAGTTAGACTTTGTTTCCAACATCAATGGTCAGATCCTTTCCACCATCAGATTTCAATGCCGTACCTGGGCTAACAACATGTGCCCCTGCTGAGGTTGGTGAGTCTCTTCAATTTCCGGTAGTTTCATTTCTGCCTGTATTTCTGACAACAGCAATGGTGGGGCTTTCCCTTGGTTGAACTGCGTCTGTGGTGGGTAGTAGTAGTTGGCTCAGAATCATGTCATTCACCTCGAGTTAGCGACAGAATTGGTCGAACCAAACTTTGCTTCATGCATCAGCTCTACCGCGGTATCGAGGTGGTAGTTGCAAAAGTCCCATACGATATGCTCCATGGTCTGTTTTTGTTATTCCGTGTGGGCATGGGTCTGTGGATGAAAAGCGGTCAACAGTCTCTGATTGATGCTTAGGTGAGAGCAACCTTGTGTGTGGAATTAGCTGGTAAACTGGTTTCCATGATCGGTTACAATATTGTCTGGTCTGCAACATTGGTAGATCACCAGTTCTAAACACACTGGTGCGAGCTCCCCTGAGTCGATATCCTGCCTGCCACGGATATAAGGTTCAATTCGTTTTGATCGATTGACAACTACTATGAATCCCGTATACCCAAGAGCTGTTGACTCAGAGAGGTCCGTGACTAAGCACATGGTAACCTCTTGCCAAGCTAGTGATATTGGTGGTAGCGACATGTAACTGCCGTGATGGGCATGCTGTGGTGCTTTGATTGGGTCAAATGTTTCGCATCCCATGATGTATTATTGCCTTGTGGCGTCGCCTGCGGGCCAGTGGATATCTTGAGATACTCACTCTGCGCATTTGAGAGCTGAGGAGGGGCCAGATTCTGTATTGTTATGGAAATGCGCTATGACTTTGATGCGAACAGTGTCATCCTATGGTACATAAATCTTTCATTTTAGATGTTAACTCCCGTAGTTACTATTCATTCGGTACTCCAGGCTTCCTGTGGTTTGGACCATCTTTGTAGTGTACGAGTATTGACGAATGGTGAGCCGATTGTCCTCTGCTTCATGTCGGTAGCCAATGCAAAAGCAGCCTTGACATTTTTCATTTCCTAAAACAGGTCATTATATAGTTCAATGGTGGTGGTTGCCAAGGTTGCCAGTTGCCGTGCTGTCGCTGACTAACATCCTATCGCATAGTGGGGCCTTCTAGATAGACCATTGGCCGGATTCTTCTTGCGGTGCAAGTATTCAATGATACCATCGTCAGAGTATATGGTTTACGCCGAGCTTGCCTCTCTTTGGAAATGATCTTTGGAGGTTTGGAACTACTCAACATTATTCTGGCTGCACTGGATGAGAACCTTGAGGTTGGTGTGCTCAAGATGGTGACTTAAGTGCTGCTTTAAATAGAGATGCGGCAATAGCTCGCGAGTGAATGTGTGTCGCTTGCTTCAGCTCGGTAGCACTTTTCCAAAACTGAGTTGACGGCTGGAAGAATCCTTAATCGGTGGTAGTGCTTAACAATGATGGCTTTTGCAATGCGACTTGTATTAGTCTGTAGAATGATCAGTTGTTGCAAACGCAAATACAGGAGAATCGGTGCATTCAGGAAAGCCTTTTTGTGGTGTTCAAATGCCAATTCGGCATCCCCACCCCATTCCTTCCTCCGTGAGACTTCTGCATTTAGCATGATTGAGATGGGAGGCATCCGATCTTCAGGTTTTTAAATCACTTTCTGATGCATGTTTGTGTATCCGACAAGCACCTGCAGGTCACCAACTGCTTCCAGGGTTGGCCTGTCTGCGATTGTGGTTATGCAGTCTTACCCCATGCCAATCCCCTCGTAATTGATGACAATTACAAGGATGAGAAGTTCCTTAGCTCTGATTTGCCACTCTACAGCGTTGTAATGGAGCCCAACATGATGTAGGCGTTGCAGCACATTTTGGATGTTGTCTTCGTACGCCATCTCCCCTGTTGAGTAGATGTCTACATTGTCAATATAGCATGTGGTGAAGTTGCTAATATAAGAGCATGCACAATCGTCGATGGAAGCATAAACCACAGCTGGTGTGTTTGTCAGGCTATAGGGTATAACTTGGTATTCGAAATGACCACATCTTGTTCGGACTGTGCTCTTCAATTGGTCACCTTTTTTCACTCGGATGTGGTGGTAGAAATTCCTGAGTTCCAGGTATGTTACAATCCAGGCTTCCCGCATTGGTTCAAGAAAGTCTGAGATTGTACAAATGGGGTAGAGAGAATTGTCCAAGGCCAGCATTATAGCTCCATTGTTGACACACAACCGTAGTTATAACGTTTTCCCTTGGTGGAAAGATGAAAGTGACTGCGGCCGCAGATGATCAACGTTGAATGAAGCTGATTTCTTGGTGTGCTTGCATGGAGCTGTGGAGTGTCATGAGTTCTAATTCTGAGAGGTTGTAAATTCGCCCATATGGTATTTTGAAGCTGGGTTGAACATCAATTTTTTGGTCACTTGGGCTGGGGAGTGGAAGCGTCGCTCCCAGTACCTTCCTTATAACCCCCTCCAAATGATGATTTCGTGCTGAGATACAACCCGCATCATTTGTTCTGACCATCCGCAAGTTATCCATTTGCGATCCTATCTCTATTTGCATTGTCCTCATACTGCATGGACGCATACTTGGACGGGGTGGACCTGAGTAGGCGTTTGAGGATGGTCGGATGAGATGGCGTGAGACAATAGACCCAAGCCCGATTGACGAGTTTCTCCCATTGTGACTTGCCGATGCAGTTGCATTGATTCAAGCACCATCCCTGTGTCACTCTTGTGACCCAACCACTGCCGCTGGCCCTGCTCAGGTGTTCAGCATCTTGGGGTTGACCTCACCGTGCGTGATACCTTCCAGAGATGGTCCCTGTTACTCATGACATTCTCCAAGTCAAATGGTGAATACCTAGATCACTTTGTCAGTTGCTAAGAGCTGATCAAATTCAGTACTGCTGATCAATTGTATACCCAGGGGAGGTTCATCATTTCTCTTATCCTAACCATGTTCTGGCAGAGGACAAGTACACTCTGCGTTTGGAATCTTTGCCCATTGCGGTCTATTTGGTGTTCACCATCAGCAAAAAATATTTCCGCTCAGGCGGAAAGGCGCCGTCACAGCGGACACACTCTGTCAGAGCCATCACAGACACCCAGGTGGCGGATTACTCCGCGCCCAGCCTCAATACGACATACTGTGTTGCATATCTCCCTCCCATTACGGTTTCACTGATTGTTCTTACTCTGTCGGTTTCCTATTTGAAATGACAATTCTGGCATTGAAGGTCAACTGTGACTATACATAGGAAATGGTTCATTGGGCACGTGCTTGCATCGGGATTGCAATGTGATGGGTGATGCTGCGAAAACCACTCCACGCGCCTCCTTCTACTAGCGTGCAAAATGCAATTCTCTCTTTACTAATTTTAATCATCATTACAAGTTGCCAGATATATATGGCTATTGACAATCCATTGTTCGGTCCGTCCGTTTCCTGTCTTACTACTAGTAGCTATCCCTGGAATTACGTGTGCCCAGCCGACAATATTTCCCACCCTGTCAATTTGCAAAGAAACAGCTGCCGGTGGTTTTCTCACTTGTACAAATTTCGAGACAAGATCCAAGTCACCCATGTCTTCAGGTGTTGTCATGAGCGCCGGCGCTAACCAATCCTCAACGAATGTTCCGTTCTCGTTTTGCAACTTCATCTTGACTAGTTGTGGCACTTCTGACGGCAGACACCCATTATAGCCACATATTCAGTGGCTGGGTTGAGGTTAAGGCTATACTTCCAACCGGAAAGTTGGAACTTTTGACACTAGAACTACATCCTCCAACCAGAAGTTTGGAGTGTGTGAATACTTCGGCCTGAAGTTGAAAATTTCTCCCAAAAATTGAATCATTCTCCGACCGGAAGAGGAGAATTTTTTCTAGGCGGACAGTGGCTAAATTTCTGGCCGGGAGAAAATAGTTTCTACTGGTATCAAACTATGTCATTTGAGGAGAAAGCTCCCTGAGTCTGCTACGCGGATCTCAATTCTCCGGCCGCAAAGTTTAATCTTTCCCAAGAGGAACTCCATTCTCCGACGAGATGTTCAGAATTTCTCCCAGGCAGGGAGTATTGAATCTTACGGCTGGAAGATGTTAGGGTTAGGGTTAGGGTTAGGGTTAGGGTTAGGGTTAGGGTTAGGGTTAGGGTTAGGGTTAGGGTTAGGGTTAGGGTTAGGGTTAGGGTTAGGGTTAGGGTTAGGGTTAGGGTTAGGGTTAGGG
>Ga0307512_10001602_pt1 | contig 31500 bp, 31 predicted proteins | sample 14_EM_MG_FD_200267 | JGI IMG/M metagenome (GOLD analysis project Ga0307512, IMG submission 200267) | Populus trichocarpa ectomycorrhiza microbial communities from riparian zone in the Pacific Northwest, United States - 14_EM | ecosystem: Host-associated > Plants > Roots > Unclassified | place... | reverse complement strand
AGGGTGTGGAAATATTCCGGGAATGGAAATGGTATTTACCTGCGGGAGCTATGAACATCTAACGGTAGGAAAGGAATCCGCGGGTCAGAGACATGGGTCCGTCGAGACACGATATGTTTATCATAACTCACCATATTCGATGGTTCTTGAAAGTCGTATTTGTCAGTCACATCAGTGTGAGGACCATGAAGGACTCCTCACCATTCAGGTTCAGGATAAGGGAAGTCTACAAGAAATTAATATCGAGGTGCCCAAAGTAAGGAGTATATAGCCCGCTCACAACTGCGACAGTCTGCATCACTGCGGCGAAGGTAAGCCACAACAGGCCCTGCCATGACAGGCAAATCAGTTCAGACGCATGACACGACGCAGGAAACGGTGATCCCATACTTCTCGGTACATGATTTTCAAGGCACGAAGCCCAGAATTGTAGTAGTAAATGCCGCCCGCCATGAGCAATAAGAATAGGATTTCGGAGCCAAGCATCACGACGTTGTTGAGGAGCGCAACGTGAGTATTCACCCGCATGCACCCCTGCACTTCGGGAACCCAGATCCCGTTCACCTGCAAATCAGTGTTAGTGAGCGTCAATGGGCATCATAACGCAGATGCAGGCAAGAATGACCTTGGTTACGCCTAAAATTCCGAGACGAGTCAGCACTAGACGATTGGAGACGTGAAGAAGGTACGGTACGCACGGCGAACCCAAACTATCACGTTAGCGAGGACAACTGCAGCCGTGACAAAGATAATAATTTTGGAGCGTTGGTAGATCGCAATGCTGTTTGTTGCGCAGTCAGACGAGGCTATACTGTCCAGGGTTGGAGTTGGAGTGCAAGGCGTACTCACGTGCGGATACCATACAGGCTCAGAGCGATCGAAGTCGTGACATAACGGAAGAACTAGCAAACACAGGATCACCTCTACAGGAGCGGCAATCGTGGCGATTGGCACATACAGTAGTAAAGGTCAACCAGAGCTAGAGAAAGGAGGGGGTAAACGAGATGGCGATTTGGGAAGCGAACATGAAAAGCGTACCTTGCAGTCGAATTCGTGGAGCAAACTCAAGCCAACGAGGTCTATGACCACCTGGGAGATGGTACAAAGCCGACAGGCAATGTAAATCTGTGGGAAAAAAAAGTACAAAAGCCCATTGGTTACCGCGGGAATGTGATATGATTGATGGAGAGAGGGGGAGAAAGAAGGAGAAGAAGGACCACTCACGGCAGCAGTCCATCGCCAAAGACGGCGGCCGCGAAGCAAACCGTACTCGAAGCCGATATTGCAAATGAACTCCCAGCTGACATGGGCTGAATGTGAGAGCCTTGCGCGATGACGGTAGGATCGCTCGAGGACAGAAACACCAAACGCACAGGTAGATTCCGTGAATAACATGTATGACTTTCATATATGCGCCTGCCAGAGAAAGAGAAGTACGAAGTAATCAGGAAAAAAAAGATAGAGAAAACACCGAGATCGACGCACCGAGCTCATTTTGGATAGTGGAGGGACTCTGCCAATCGACCATGATTACCTTACGAGAGCAAGAGAATGCTCATGCGAGAGAGTCGAGAGAGTGGGCGGGGAGTCGGGGGAGGGGAGAGAGGATGAGAAAGTGTCGCTTGTTGAATGGAGGGGGAGGCCCTCATCATATAAGCTCTCACCCGAGTCGACCTGAGGGTGCATCATTCGAGAAGCAAGAGAGCTGCATGGAGCATCGGGAGCCAAAGAAAATGAGGTCCGAACTAGCCGGGCGGCGCCGGGTGGCGATTCGGCAAACAAAATGGTCGCGCAGGTAAAAAGAAGGGTCGACCCTGTCGTGTGAATTCGAGCCAACGGCCAAGCCGAGAAAAAATAAGTTAGACCATGATGCGTTTTTTTCTTCTTTTCTTTTAGTACTGTGGACACGATGTTCAGACCTGTGGCCGCGATATGTGAGTATTTCGCTTCAAGTTAGTTCCTCTGCGACAGCTTGAGCACGTGGTGCGCATGGTGCGATATGAAATAGGATAATATTAGAACCGATTCAACAAGCAGCCCCGAGAGATGACCGATATCGCTCGCCTATCAGGTAGTACTGGTAGATAGGCATTAGTCGTCCTGGCTTTCTACTGTAGAAAAGATCGACACCTCAGCTTGGCCTTCTTGCGACATCCCCGAAGGGTTGCAGCCTTTGACCATGATCTTTGGCTTACACGCCAATAATATGGTCGAGCAGCAGGCGTGCCTACCTCAAGGGCCCGTTCCCACAAACTCCGAGCATGCCGGCGGTGGATAGTCAGACGACATTAAGGGCGTTGCCTAGCCGAAGCGAAGCAGTGTGGTTTATTGTGGCCCATCAACGAGGTGGTCGGGCAGGTGCATCAGTATGTACACGGACATGGCAAGCACGAGGATGACGACAATCGAAAGACTGGATGGGTGCCTCACGTCGATACGACCCATCCGATTTCCATTCTCGGGTGTTAACTCACACAGCCTAATCATGGGGTATGGAGTACTGTAGAAACGATGGATGAATCCTTGTCGAAAGGTCAGCTAGATCATCTACTATGTACATCAAGAAAAACGGGGTAGCGAAGGTGAGAGCCAAAGAAAAGAAGGCTTAAGTTACAGCAAAAACATCCCATATCCCATATGCCCAGTAGACCAAACCTCGAGCAAGGTCCCGCGCAAAGCGTGCAAGCTACTACATACAGTAATTCACTTTGCATGTACCCACTCCACCGCCGACTTGTCGTCCTCCGTGGCCATACTGTGCTTCACGTCCCGCAGCACCTCGCTCTCGTCATCCAACACGATATCGCGCGCCTCGAAGCGCTCCACGTAGCGCTCGTCGGGCTGCGGCTGCGCGCGGACGAGGCGGCCCATCGGCAGTGCCGTGGTGGAAGCCGTGTCGCCGCCGGGGCCGTCCGTGCGTGCGACCAGCTGGGTCTGTCGGCGGAATCGGATCTCGCCTGTTGTCTCATCCCGCGAGGTTTCCCAAAAGTCGAGCCTACGATGTATATGGTCGTTTCATCAACGATTGTGGTGGAAGGGAAGGAAGGGTTGGAACGGGATTCCGTACAAGTTACCGGCCTGTCTATCGGACAGAGTGCGGTACATGCGCGTAGCACCTATTGAGCTTTTAGTTTCGTGAACGGTCAGTGAGAAGGGCCACAATCGATGATCGAAGCGTGTGCTTACGTGAAGATGACTTCGAAGAAGGGCGGGGAATCGTTAGGGTGGGGAAATGTTCCAGGAGCGGAGATGATAATTACCTGCAGGAATGATGAAGATCTGACGGCCGGAAAAACGGAACAGGCGGGTCAGAGACGTGAGTCCGCCGAGAAAAGAGGTATTATGACGTACACCATTCATTGGATCTTTGAAGCCGAATTGTCAGACATGTCACGGATCATAAAAGATGACCTCACCGTTGAGATTGAGGATGAGGAAAACCTAGACGAGATTAACACCGAGCTGCTAAAAATGCCGAATATAGCCGCTTACGACTGGAACGGTCTGCACAAGCGCGGCAAAAGCAAGCCACAACAGGCCCTGTCGATGGAAAAGATAACTTTTGGTTCAGACGCACGACCCAACGACGTGAAAAGGATGATCTCGCACTTCTCGGAACATGATTTTAAAGGCACGCAGCCCGGAATTGCGCATGTAAATACCGCTGGCCATGAGCAGTAGGAAGAAAACCTCGGAACCGAGTAGCACGCTGTTGTGGAGGAGCGCAACGTGAGTATGCAACCGCATGCACGTCTGCGCTTCGGGCACCCAGACCGCGCTCGCCTTCAAATGGGAGTTAGGACGCGTCTAAAAGCGCCACGACGCGGGCAAAGGGGGAGAATTACCTGGGCTATGCCTTGGATACCGAGACGAGTCAGCATTTCGTCGTAAGGACTGTGTGTGTGACGTACGGAGGATCCAAACTACGATACTGGCGGTGACGGCTGCTGCCGTGAGGACGGTCACGAACGTGGAGCGTTGCCAGATCGCGATACTATGTTACGCAGTCAACATGACTGGATTACATAGGTCGGAGCAAAGGGCGTACGTGCGGAGACCATACAAGCTCAAAGCGAACGAACTCGCGACGTATCGAAATACCTAGCGATGAACGAGATCACCACGACGGGAACGGAGATCGAAGCGGCCAATCACATACGAGAGAAAAGGTCAACCAGACCTGTGAGAACGAGGGGTGGGGTGAGCCAAGATGGGAAGTAAGGCATGAGAAAAGCGTGCCTTGCAGTTGAATTGGTTTGTAATATTCAAACCGATGAGGTCCGTAGCCACTTGAGAGATGGTGAAAAACCGACACGCGATGTATAGCTGTTGGGAAAAAAAACGCGTCGGCTGTTACAGAACGTGATGTGATGGGGGGAAAGGGACTACTCACGGCGGCAGTCCATCGCCATTGACGCCGGGCCCGAAGTAGACTCAACTCAAAGCCAAGATTGCAAATGAACTCCCAACTAACAGCATGGATTGAAGATAACCATGAGCCTCGAGCGATGGGGGTCGTATCTCCCCGGATGAAGCAAAACGGACGCACAGATAGATTCCGTCGATGACATGTACGAGCTTGATCGATGCACCTGCCAGTCATATGGGGATAAAAGGAAAAGAAAAAATTTCGGCAATGAGATGAGAAGAAGGATAAGTTAGAAGCGTGATTGACGAACCGAGCTCATTGAAGATTGTGACGGGGTTTTGCCAGTCGACCATGATAGCCTTAAGCGAGGAAAAGAAGGCACATACAACAGAGACGGTAGGGACCGACGGGAGAGTGGGAGGGATGAGAAGGAAGGGGAGAGGAGAGAATTGGTGAAAAGAGCGGGGATTGACATCATATAATAGTTTGGTCGATGTTCACTCACTCAGTCAGAGCCGGCGTCTTGGGTAGGGCACAGACATATACGGCACCCATCACATCACAGCCAGGCACGGGCACAACCCCACCAGAACGTCTCTCTCTCTCTCGCTCTCACAATTAATATTTCTTTTTCCACGGATCCTCGCTCAGACAACTGACATCATCTATCGCCCTCTCTTCACATTCTCCATAACCACATCGGCCGGGGTTGTTCACATCGAGGACGGGGTTCACGACGCGTTTCATTTCCACGGAGCGGTATTTAATGAACCAGCCAATCACGTCGAAGAGACTCACCGCGTGTTGTCCCCCGTTGTCCACCAGTGCTGACCTTGCCAAATTCGGTCCCGCGTTTTGACCCCCGCTTAGCAACCGCTCCCCTTTGCTTTCGGAAGCTTTCCTCATTTAGCCTTTCAATTGCCCACATCTCATCTCGCGGCAAAATGGCACTACTGCACTCTAATCATCCAGTGCTTCTCTCCAGATTGGCTGCGCCATTGCCCCACCGCAGTCCCGCAGATCTGCACCTCACTTCATCCCAAACATCCACTGGGTTTGTATGTTATACCAGTTCGTGAAGGACTCGATCAATCAAATTGGCTGCCACACATGCAGGGAAGCGTGGGGCCACAATTCCTCATTTTTCCGAGAACATTATCTATCCGTCAACGAGAGCTTCCTCGTTGATGTTGTCGGGACTTAGTCCCGTTCGATTTGGGTCGAATAGAATGATCTGACAGCTCGATTCGTCCGTGATACCCCTACACAGAAACAAAATTTTCCACTTTGCCCACATGCCGGCACTTTCACATATTCTCTGTGGGCGTTTCAGTTTCATAATAACACCAAGTCAGGGTCAATCTCCGTCACGTGCGTTTCGGACACTCCCCGTTCCAGGTGTATCGCACGCCGCATACCTCTCCTTATAGGGCCCGTTCCGCGCGCGTGGAATGCGGACCGTAGGGAGCGAACCCGATGCAATGCACGGATCGGCATCGCTCTGAACACGGGATATCGTCTGCCAACGCCAACAGAACTGTGAACTGTGATAAATTCGGCCGACTACGCCACATAATACAGCGGAACCGGATCACTCCCGTCTTTGCGTCCCGTGAGCTTTTCGAGATATTCAAGGCTAGAGGTCGGGCGGGCGATCAGTGATCGGTCGGGATCAAAACTCGAGAATGTCGATCGAAGATTCTGCGGTACATCCCAGTGGCACCGGTCCCCCTTGTGAGTTGTGGTAGCCGCATCCCAGCAGCAAAATGAAGGGGTTGGTAGGGTTGGAATAAGTCACGTGCAAATAACTAGCCAACGGATACAGTATGGACTGTCGTTAGGATTGAGACCGAAGCAGAGATCACTTACTAGCAGGCGTCTGGGCATCTGTGCCGGTGTGTCAGACACCGTCAGGGACAGAGAGTCTGAGTGTCCTCACCAAGTTCATGACATCTAAGGGTATGGCGGCATCGCAGGTGGAAATCATAACAAGACGGCCATGTGTGCCTGCCATTAAGATCTGGTGACATGAAGATCTAATTCATGACGGAATCAAAACTAGCATTTCAATACGGCCAACACCGTTCTCACCACCGGGAGCAGTTGTACCACGGTCGCAATGGCAAGCCAGGGATAGATGCTACAGATCACGTGAGGAACGGGGGCCGGAACCAGCGCAACCCGTTTCGCGTACTGTACCTCGCGATAACGATACATGGCGGAGGGTATGCGTCTGCCAAAGTTGCGCTGGTAGACCCCACAGAGGATGACGACGAAGAGAATGGGCCTCGGTTGCGAACATCGACGCTTTGTTCGGCAGCCCGAGCGATACTTCTATGATGACGCAGGTGCAGATCTCCCCGTTCCACACCGTGCCAGGCTGATTGAGGGCCGTGTGAGCGTTGAGCACGCCGTCGATTGCAGCGCCAATATAAAATGGCACGCACTTTGACTGTCACTGAGAGAAATAATCAGTTAGTCTCCAAGAACAAGCGCAGCCGGAGCGGGAGAAACACTTACGGCGCATCCAGAGTACAACGTTTGCCACGAGACATGCGATCAGGAATAGGATGAGGTAGACGTTGCGTTGCCAGATGGTGATGCTAGTCAATCCGGTCATGTCACCACAGAACGGTACCCTAGGATCATAGACCTCACCTTCGCAACCGATAGAGCGCCACAGCCAACGTCGTTGAAGTATTCGCAAAGAGTGTGGGCTGTTCTGAGAAAAAAGGGACCGACTCGCACAACAATCAGCCATGTCTTGAGGGGAGGTATGTGCGCATGAAGAACCCTCTAAATGGATAAGGACACCTTGTAGCCGATCCGACTCGTTATGTTGTGGCCGGTCATCTGTGCCACGGCCGCTGCCAGCGTAGTCACACTGGCACGACAGGATATGTATAACTTCTCGGGATTTGACATTTCGCCATCAAAAGGTGACTTCTAAAGATGTTCGCCTCGCCGCGGTGGTCCAATTCCCTTTCCGTCGCCCTCGAAAAATGCCCCACTCAAAGCTCAACTTGCTATAAATTTCCAACTGGTCCCCCGTCTCCCGTGCTAAACGTCGTGCTCGATGAGGAGCCGGACCAAATCCACCTGACCTCCTTTGGACGCCCAATACAGCGGAGTCCGCTCGTGCTCGTCCTGGGGTGCCGTGTCGGTGCCGTTCTCGATAAGGAGCCACGCCAGATCCACATAACCCCCTTCGGATGCGGCATTCACAACTACTTCACTAATTGTATGGTAGACAATCTTGCTAGGTTCATTAATACAGCCCTGTCTTTGACTACATTACTTAGGGACAATCTTGCTAGGTATTAATGGGTTATAGGCCTCGAGCATTACACGGTCTTGTGACTCTTGTAAGAAGTCATGGAACTGGATGGGATTTGAGTAAAGCCCTTGCATCTCGAGATCGTGAACCCTGGTCGATATTAGATGATCCACGAAGAACAGTTTAAAACACATACTCCTTTTCTGAGAGGTCAACTTGGAAACATATCACGTCACCGTCCTGGGTTTTGCTCTGGGATAACGTAAGATTTGGTTTCATGTGGTTAATCATTCCAGGTTTTATCTCTTCAAAGAGTTTCAACGGGGTTCCTGGCGTCCATTTCATTCTCTTGTTGATGGTGAGGACAAGATCGCTAATCTTAGCATTCCGGTGAGCATAGCACTTGCCGATGCCATGGATCATCTGCTTCGATGTATCGAAGTGCTTTAAAAAGACCATGATGTATCCTTGAGGAAGCTCGGGCTAGGAAAATGTGAGTGAGAGAGTGAAAACGTTGTTGACAGCATATGTACCTTGCTCGGATCTGGAATCACATCCAAGTATAGGCGAAGGTCTGTAAACCTTGCTGCCTCATTCCGAATGGTATCGACCGCTACATGCTAGGTGAGAAATAGAGCCGTGTATGAGCATGATATGACACACTAAGAGTGGGCTCATTTTCCGGTATGTGAGTGCCGGGGCGAATAGTCTTGTTTGGTCGATTGACCAATACCCATAACCGAATCTGATTGTCGGGGTAGTTGAAATGTTGGGCTACCCGCGCCTTGAACAGATTATAGGTCTCAGTCTTGAGTACGCGGAACGTTGGAAGTTCGGACAGAGGCCACTTTTTCTCGTCAAAGCTCGCGAGGTCAAAGCCCTCATGATGAGAAAATGTCTCATCGGTGATGACCTGCATTCAAAAGAAGTTGTAGAATGCCTTCAATGCCAGTGAGACGGCCTTACCTTCGCAGTGAGAAAACGAGTTTGCTCTCCGCGTTCGAGACGTTGATCATCCAGGTGGAACGGTGTCCGCCCGTGCTTGTCCTGGGCTTCTTCGTCGGCGCCGTGCTCGATGAGGAGCCTGACCAGATCCACATGACCCTGTGAGAACGCCCAGTGCAGTGGAGTCCGCCCAGCCTTGTCCTGGGCTGTCACATCAGCGCCGTGCTCGATGAGGAGGAGCCGGGCCAGATCCACATGACCCCGTTCGGATGCCCGATGCAGCGGGGTCCGCCCGTCCTTGTCCTGGGCTGCCGTGTCCGCGCCGTGCTCGAGAAGGAACTGGGCCACATCCACATGACCCCCTACGGATGCCCGATGCAACAGAGTCGATCCGTGCTCATCCTGGGCTGCCGCGTCGGTGCCATGCTCGAAGAAGAGCCGGGCCAGACCCACATAGTCCCGTTCGAACGCCCAGCGAAATGGAGTCCATCCATGCTCGTCCTGGGCCGCCGCGTCGGCGCCATGCTCTATGAGGATGCGGGCCACATCTACATGACCCCACTCCGACGCCCGATGCAGCGGAGCCGACCCATGATTGTCCTTGGCTGCCGCGTCGGCGCCGTGCTCGATGAGGAGCTGGGCCACATCCACATGACCCCACTCGGACGCCTGGTGCAGTGGGGTCCACCCGTCCTCGTCGCGGGCTGCCACATCGGCGCCGTGCTTGATGAGGATTCGTGCTACATCCACATAACCCGATCGTGAATTTAAGTGCAAAGGGGTTTCTCCGCCAGTGAAACTCCGAGAATTCACATCCTCTGAATGTTCAACGGCTAAGAATTTTACAATGTCGCTTAGGCCGCAAAACGCAGCGTAATGCAACGGGGTCCCATGAGGTGTCCGCGGCGCTTCTACTGATCTGTATCGTCCCGAAGAGGGAACAGTTGGGTCATGTATCCAGAGCCAAGCTGCAAGATGGGAGTTTTTTCGGTCAAACAGTTGTTGCATCCCTCCTTCTACGTGTTGAGACACGGTCTCGAAACGAGCATGCTCGAACCAGTGCTCGGCCGCATATTCTGCAAGGGGGAATTTTGGCAGGGTGGCTTTGGTGATGTCTTTGTCCAGGTGCAATAGAATACCAAGACATGCTTGAGCGACCAGTGTGTGCGCGGGTGTGATAGAAACATGGTAGCGGCCGGAAATTGTGTTGCGTTTTTCGCCAAAGCGGGCAGAGGTCAAGAACTCCTTGACCGAGAAATGCGAAAATTGTATAACTTGGGAATTTCCGACGTTGACAAGGGAAAGCAATGTGGAACACGTGGAAAGCACCGCTTCTACTGGATCTTCGAGGCGCCAGTCCTCGCGAAATGTCGGGATCTGCCCCACCTTGAAATCAAATGCGAGGAACTCTGCCAGTTCCTCGGCGCTGAGCGGGCGGGAAACCACTGAGACGCATTGGATGAGCCGTCGGGCAAATTCCCAGTTTGTGTCATCGATCTCGTGCAACGTGCGTTCATAGGTCGCATCCAGCGTCGCTGGCAGTTCATCCAGAGCATACTGGACACGCCCTGGGAGGCATTTGCTGAGATAGTCCAACTGGCAATACACCCATCTGAACCTGCCAGAGATATACCGGTGAGAGTAGTGAAAGGCAGAAGAAATCAATTCCTCACATCCCATCCGCTCTTTCTGTCAGGACATTAATCACAAGCTGCTTGTCCTCCAGTCTCCATCTTCGCGTGTTCCTGTTCGTGTTTACGACCGACTTGATGTAATTCTCAATGTCCTCCTTTTGTCCCTGCTCATCGTGTAAGGAAACAGACCGGAATGTCAAGGGCTCGAGGATAACTTTGATGTCGGCCTCAGGTCGGCTAGTGACACATATGTGCAGGTTCGCCAGTCGTGAGTCGACAAGGTTCTCTAAAAGTGTTAAGACCTCTAAGCGGGATGACGATAGTGTAGGTGTGTTTGGACATTCGTCCAAGGCATCGACAATCAGATAAACGGGAGCTTGTCCTGGGAGACTCAAGACGTCCTTTAAACATCGAACAAGTTTGTCGTCGCCAGGGCTTTGGGCACCATCACGGTGTGTCGAATAGAAAGAGGCAAGAATGTCGCAATAGGAGTCGGACTGGTCGCAAAGCTGAAATAGGATGGATGATAGAAGCCCTCGGAGGTCCTTCTTTTCGTCCTCCCTGAAGTCATGGTAAAACATAGCTAGTGATGCGAGGCCAGATTTTCGCATATTCTCGACATCCTCGATGATGGTAGAACTTGCCAACACCGTAAGATCTCGAAGATGAAGATATTGAACGGCTAACGTACCAAAGAATACTCTTGCCGGCGCCCGCTTATGAAAGGGGAAAGGGGAGAACAGTCGGTCTGTGACGGAGTAAGCGCTGAGAGGCGACTTACGTTTCCCGTGTATCCATAGGAGGGAACTTGGTCCGGATGCCTTCCATTCTGAGAGTGTGTTACTGTTGATAAACCATGCACCCGTCTGATCTTGCCGCAATTTGCTGGCGATGTTGTGATTTTTCCATGGATCAGGGGGAGAGAGCCAAATTCGAATATTTCTCAGCAAATTGTCACCTGTCAAACAACCTCAGCGCTTCGGGGAAGTAATGTGAACGTTAGGGATTAGCCTACGTTTGGACTTGTTGACCTCGCTCGCCATTTGATGTAAGATTTCTAGCACTCGGTGAAACACGGAACTGGCTCATTGTCGCCAACAAAACGTACTGAGGTCGTCCCGTATACCATCTAGTGATGCTTTCCCGTCTAGAGAGAAGGGGTGTTCAATACAGCGGATTACAAGCCAAGTTCATTGCTCACCATCCATGAGCCCCCTCATATTCTGGACGGGTCCGTTGACGCCAGCAGGTGTGTGAGCTGCAGTAGTCCGAGCCTCGTCTTGCGTGAGTCGGTCCAGCCTTTCCAACTTCTTTACAAACTTAACTGCGCGGCGCTGAATAAAAGTAAAACGCCAGCGAGAACCGACTCACCCGATCGTCGCTGTTTGAGTTCCTCTGTCACTAGAGCGAACGTGGAGATAAACTCCACCAGAATCTTGACCACTATCTCGTCCATTACGGGCGAAGGTGGGAGCTGTATGTAGATATCGAGACGGTTTACAAAATGTTCGATAGACTTGAGCACGTCGATGAGTGCGTCGCAGTTGGATATTATGCCCTTCGCTGCCTGCATCTCTCAGATGTCAACAGGCCATCTTCACATGAACTAGAGAACAGCACGAACATCAAGTAGGATAGCGAGACAAGCTTGTATCGCTTTCGCGGGTGGGAGTGTCTGTAAGAAAACAGTCAAAGATGTGAACCATGCCACCAGCCCCTGTTGGCGTACCAGGCCAGAGGCATCTGCAAGCGAGGCAGCGGATGAAAGTTTGGATAAAATCGATATAGTCGCCTTGATAGACTTCATGATTTTATCACTTCCTTGCAAATCCCTAAAAGCCCGTGCTTGATCTTGAAAAAGGCCAGTAATGGCCTCGACCGAGTCGCAATTCCGAAGTTTGATGGCGAGCGGGTGTTGTGCCAATGCGGCACCGGCCTTCTCCTCATACGCCTGCAATGCAGGTTCGAAAAGGGCTTGAAAGCGAGCGGATTCAGGTCGTTGGGCCATATCGCCGGTAGGGAAGAACAGGAGTCTCTGGGAGCAGGATTGGTTAGCTGCAAGGAGATGACACAGTAGCGAGAGAGTGGGATGTGGGTGGGACAGAAGGAAATGTCAACGGCACTGCCTCATCAACGGCTTACAAATCCCAGCACGTGTGCAAGATGATTCGGGTCGAGCTGCGACACATCTAGAGGGGCGCCTCACTTGCACGAGATGTTTGGATAGTGTAGTTGGCACGCGAGGGTGAATATGTCAGTCATCCCTAGGTCAAGACTATGACAGATTGAGATGATCAGAGGCGGGAGGGCTGGAGTGAGACAAAGAACGCATTGGCATCCCAACCAACTTTTGAGACGTCAGACAAGAGCCGGGCGGGGAAGTGTGAAACCATATTTCGAGAAGAAATACATGGTTAAAAGGCTTTATATACAAATAGGAGACAAAAAGGCTGCGATATTCATTGGCTCATTGGCTAGCTCAGGCTTGCGAGTTACGAGCAAGACAACTTGGACGACGAGCCATGTGTGGAATTATGTTTGATTATGTTTGGTCAAGTTTTGGTTCGAACCGAACCAGATGTTCAGGAGCAAGGAGAGGGACGCAGTAAAATTGTTCATGAATAAAAAAAGCCTCTTCAACAATCCTTGAAGAAGCTTGAAGCTTGAAACAATGAAAAGATAAGTTTCAAAGTTATTAAGTCAGCCAACTCAGACTCAAACATGATAGGCAGTACCTCATGGCCTCATATCTTACATCGAGCCTCACTGCTCAGATCATCAGAGGGGCATAAAATCAGCCCACACAGCAGAGCGGTTCCGCCTCGCCCCTGAAATCGCTGAAAACATCGTCCCTGATGATCTCCTCTCAAAAAACGTTTAGCTCAAACAACAGTGAACCTGGAGTAGGTTCAAGTTTCCGATGTCCGAGTCCCAGACGTTGAGTGTAACCCAGATGGTGGCCAATTCGTCTGACTTTCGAACCACAGGTCCTCTACCTCTGGGGAGACGAAGATACACTCTGGTTCAGTTTTTGGGAAGGTACGTTTACCAATTCTTATCGAATTCCTCCTATCCCTCATTTTTTTTACTCCTTTTCATCGCTCGCAGTTGCCGATATGGTCGTGTTGGTTGAATCGACGACTTCCTGTATACACGCTTTGGAAACATCCCACACTGCTTCCAGTCATCACACTCCCGCCCCTGTCATCCCCGTTCTCGTCGGCGGTGTGACCTCATGGTACCCGGCGGGGCGCGCGAGATTGCCAAGCGAAGCTGCCCAACGTCCTGAGAGTATCCCCTTGCGCAATCGTGCAGATGCCCGCGGACACGTTTGTGGGCTCCCTCGTCGGCGTCGTAAAGTTCGCGCATGATGCACGGACCATCGACTCCGAAAAGGTCAACCAGAGCGCCACGAAAGGGAAGGCGGTCATCGTTCTCCACATGGAAGGATCATCTATGGCCAATCAGGTCCAAGGGCGAGCCAGCAGAGGCAGTGTCCGTTTCAGCATGGGTGACTAGGGCGCTGGTGTTGGCGATGGTGGAGGTGCGGATGGTAGCGGGGGCGTTGGTGCGGACGCCCTGTCTGGCTCTGGCCAGGGTCCGTTGGGGATAAGCCCGCTAACATGAAGGATGGGCCCGTGGCAGGCGCCGAGGAGCAGCACACACCCGAAGGTAGCGTCCCTGGTTCACGTCTACTCTTCTGACGCCCGGCTCGTCATTACCAGAGGTATATGCCTGTCTACGAGCCGTGCTCTTGCAAGTCCTACGAGTGACCCTCGCTGACCTCCCTTCTTCTGCTTTCCCTATGCCCAAACAATGCTGTATACGGCGCATATGCTCCCTGCGTGACCCTTCACGTGGACGCTCATCACGCTTGTTGATATCAAGCATTCTACGTTCAAGTCGCTGTCCGCCTTCCTACGCCGCAGAGAAAGGCGGACTGCTCAATCTGAAAGATGCTCGGCCAGATGTCGTCGCTCGAATGGTTGATTTTTGGCTGGTGTCAGCAATAAGACGAGGACCGACTTCAGAAGGGGTTGACACACGACATACGGGTCCTCTTTGTGACGGTAGAGGAGGGACACTCCGGCGGCGTGGTGGCGATGGAACTTGAGCTGGGCTGGTGCGTCTGAGGGCTCAAGGCCAGTATTTTGACCTGTTCCGGAACTGGCTCTGGGAGAAGGGAAAGGGGGCGGAGAACGTGGTACCGGCGCAGAGGTAGTACAGGGAGAGTACCTGTAGCGATGGGTATAGTCACGGTAGATGCGTTGGTGGGCAGGGCGTGCACCCAAATAAGGCGCGACAGAGTCGTCGAGCCGTGCAAAGAACACGTGGTTGTCTCAGTCTGAAATGTTCGCTCAGTCGATCGGTTCAACATCGGTGATCCCACCGGGGACCTCTGAAGCTTTGTTGGAAGATATCATCCTAGGCGATGGGGGCGGAGGTTTTGCTCTTGTCGTGCTACTAGAGGCAGAGAGCCTTTCTCAAGCCGAATCGTAGGGCTTCCTGCTGGCGCTCTTTACCTGGGAGGCCTTTCACTTCAGAGTCGAGATTAATGAAGTTAGAAAGTTCGTAAACAATAACCATCTCAAACATTTGATTAGCCGATTACAGATACTCTGTGATTATGATCAATCCCACAAGATACTGTATCTGCTGGCATAAAAATACTGATTCGTCGTGATACTCTTACACAGAAACATGGCTTTCTACTTTTCCCACCAGCACTTGGGAGTTTCATAACACCAAGTCAGGGTCGATCTCCGTCACGTGCGTTTCGGACACTGCCCGCTCCAGGTGTATTTCGCACGCCGCATATCTACCGCTCCGCGCGCGTGGAACGCGGTCCGTAGGGAGCGAACCCGATGCAATGCACGGCTCGGCATCGCTCTGAACGCGGGAGATCGTCTGCCGACGGAACCGGATCTCTCCCGTCTTTGCGTCCTGTGAGCTTTCGAGGTATTCGAGGCTGGAGGTCGGGCGGGCGATCAGTGATCGGTCGGGATCAAACCTCGAAGCGAGGTAGAAGAGATAAAAAGTCGTACAGGTCTCCCGAATGTCGGTCGAAGATTCTGCGGTACATTCGTGTGGCACCGATTCCCCTTGTGAGTTGCGTTAGCCGCGTCGTAGTAGTAAATGGAAGGGTTGAACTCACGTGCAAATAACTAGCCAACGGATACAGCATGCACTGTCATCAGTCAGGATTGAGGCCGAAGCAGAGATCACTTACTAGCAGGCGTTTGGAACATCTGTGCCGGAGTGTCAGACACCGTCAATGACAGAGAGTCTAAGGTCCTCACCAAGTCCATGACATCTAAGGGAATGGCGGCGTCACAGGTAAAAATCATAATAAGACGGTCATGTGTGCCTACCATTAAGATCTAGTGACATGAAGATCTAATCCATGACGGAATCAAAATTAGCGTCTCAACACGGCCAACACCGTTCTCACCACTGGGAGCAGTTGTGCCACGGTCGCAATGGCAAGCCAGAATAGACCCTACGGCTGACGTGAGGAACGGAGGTCGAGGCCAGCGCAACCCGTTTTGCGTACCTCGCGATACATGGTGGGGAGTATGCGTCTGCCAGAGTTGCGCTGGTAGACCCCACAGAGGATGACGACGAAGAGGATGACCTCGGTGGCGAACATAGACGCATTGTTCGGGAGCCCGCGCGATACTTCTGTGATGACGCAGGTGCGGATCTCCTCGTTCCACACCGTGCCAGGCTGAGTGAGCGTTGTGTGAGTGTGGGCACACCGTTGATGGCAACGCCAATATAAACGGTGCGCACTTTGACTGTCACTTAGAGAAAGAATCGGTTAGTCTCCAAGTAAGGAGCGCAGCCAGAGCGGGAGAAACACTTACGGCGCATCCAGAGTACTACGTTTGCTACGAGACATGCGACCAGGAATAGGGTGAGGTAGACGTTGCGTTGCCAGATAGCGATGCTGCTCAATCTGGTCGTATCACCACAGAAGGCTACCCTAGGACCATAGACCTCACCTTCGCAGCCCATAGAGCGCCAAAGCCAAAGTCGTTGAAGTATTCGCAAATATCTGCGGGATTTCTCAGAGTCGCGCTCACGCCAGGCTGTACTGAGAGGAAAGGGACTGACCCGTACAATGATCAGCCATGTCTGGAGGAAAGGTATGTGAGCATGAAGAACCCTCTAATCGGACAACGATACCTTGCAGCTGATCCGACTTGTTATGTTGTAGCCCGTCATCTGTGCCACCGCCGCCGCCAGCGTGGTCACACGACAGGATATATATAGCTTTTCGGGAGTAACGTTTCTCCATCAAAAAGACCCCTTGTAACTTGTAGGAATGTCTGCCTCACCGCGGTGGTCCAGTTCCTTTTACGTCGCCCTCGGAAAATGCTCCACTCAAAGTTCAGCTTGCTGAAAAATTCCCAACTGGTCCCCCCGGCTTTGGTGCTAAGCGCGCGTAACTTTGCCAGGGGCGGAAAGGAACACTCACATGTATATCCCAGTCACGAAGTGGACGACCTTTACGAATGCCTCTGAACGGCCGGAGTTAGCGTCAGTCTCAAACAGCGGGCGTTTTAGATCTGTCCAATTGCAACGCGCCTAGTTGGTGCAAAATGGTCTCCGAATCGCGCCAGTTTACCATGAGTAGAGAAGATAAATCACCACGCGGGTATCTATGAGGGATTCCAGGGGGGAGGGGGGGATGGAGGGTGTGCGAAAGAGGGACATGCCAAGCGCCGCCCCATGTTATCAGCAAGAGAACTCCGAGGAATTCGCCTACGGCCGTCATGTTGCTAGCGTGCCACACATTTTCCGGTGACCGCCTACTGGAACGAGACACTTGGTGGTCCTGGGAGACGTCGTAGGTCTTGCACAGCCGTCTGATATGGACTGTCATGAGTACGACTTGGAAGGTGCCAAGGTGTCGTCATACTAGTAGGCCTGGTCATATCGTGTTTCATATTGAAACATCGCACCGACCGTCGCAGAAAGCTGCCGTGTGCGGTCCGTCTCAATTCCATCAATCGACCAAATGGAGATACGGTGATTGCGCTATATGGGTCGTCATTAGGCAGAGGCCTAGAAGTTACAGTTGATGAAACAGTTGGCAGAACACATTGCCGCCGACAGGGTTACCTCGACCAAAAATTAGGGTTAGGTGTTATATAACCCGCCTCATACTCACTCATGCTGCCATGTAGTGTTACCAGAGAGTTGATCTGAGCTGAGCCGAGTTAGCAGAGTTGCAAACTCAACTCAGCTCTGGTGGGAACAGAGTCAACCTCCGGTTGTTACTGCATTTGGTTCACCATTACTGTATTTGGTTTTGAGCCACACTAAACCAAACAACAGCTGTGATGTCATTCTTCTTTGTTGGCCCGATTGCTCGCCGAGGTGCACCCTATCAAACCTTGAAACTTGATTGGTGGATGTTCCCGGGCCGCACCTGCCAACTCCCAGGCGCCGGAGTTGGCCGGAGTTCAACTCAGCTCAGCTCAACTCAACTCTCCGGCAACTGGGATTGAGTTTGAAGTGAGTAGGACCAAAATCCAACCCGCCGTTATCGATTATCGATTGCGCCCCACTGGCACCGGGTTCCATTGCAGCCGGATCAAACGTCAAACGTTCAACGTTCAATATTCAATGTTCAACAATACCCACATGGATCTTGCGCCCAGTTCCAATTCCAATTGGTAATTACCGAGCCCATCAGCCGAGTTAGGAATATTGAAGTTATATTGGTGGGTGAAGTCTCGTACCCCGGTCTCTCGTCCTTCGAAACTTTATAAACGACCATATTACATCTCGTCAAGAGCTCCCCGAAACTCGTCAGCTATTATGTCTGGGCGCATCATTGATGTCCGGCTAGACGTCTCTGGCGGTGGGGTCGACGTCCATGACGAGATAATCAAGGGTCTCTCCCGGCCGGTAGGCCAGAAGACCCTTCCCGTGCTTTTGCTCTATGATGAGGAGGGCCTTCACCACTACGACGAGATCACCACTAATTCCGAGGAATACTACCCTTTTCGTGCCGAAGAAACCCTTCTGAAGAACCATGGATATGACATCGTCCAAATCATGCAAGGCCAACACGAATATAGGGACCATCATCCCACCGGGGGTGTCGTGATCGAGCTAGGTGCTGGGTAGGTATATCAACCCCTAGAACGATTCATCCCTGTCTTCCGCACATCTTCACATACCCTCCCTGTACTCCCGCCTGTCCTGCGCATTGGTCACTGTGCCATTGTGAGGTGAGCTCGATTGGAGTACCCTTGGCATTGGCTCTTGTTCATTAGCTGCATGCGCCCTCCGATGGAAATAAGGTGTGGATCAGAGAAGACCTTTCCCAGTTTTCTACTGCCATTCCTTTTGCAGACCTCTGACTACCTTCTCATATCAAACAGTGCTTTGCGCAAGACCCAGCATATTCTTTCGGCGCTGTCAAAGATGACGCCTTCACGGACATCTCCTGCGCCGATTACCTACTACGCGTTAGACTTGGAAAAACGTGAGCTGGAGCGCACCCTCGAACAACTCGCGGCATCACCCGTTGGGCGAGAGATGGAGGGTAAGGTCGACACACGTGGACTCTGGGGCACATACGAGGGCGGGGTCAAGTTCGTAAAAGAAGGGGGGCTGCGAAGTCTCGGGTTGGTGGCATGGGCGTCCCATGACCAGGCCGGTCCACTTAGTTGCGACGATGCCGCCGCTACTCGGCTGTCTTCACCGTCAGGGCATGATGTAAGCGAGACCCCGCTTTCTACGCCTGATCTGGAAACTCTCGTACACATCTTATTCCTCGGTTCCTCACTCGGAAACATTCCTCCCGGCGAAGGCGCCACACTTCTCAGGTCGCTTCCTCTTCGCGCTGGTAAAGGGGACACGTTACTCCTTGGGCTCGATCACACGTCTGATCCTACAAAAGTTGAACGGGCGTACAATGATAGAACAGGCCTCTCGCGGCGCTTTATTCTCAACGGGCTCAAACATGCCGGCCGGGTAATGGGAGATGAATCTCTGTTTGACTCAGGTAAATGGGCGTACGTCAGCCGCTACAATGCGCAGGAACGTAAGTCCTTTCCCTGCTCGCGGAATCGTTTTCCGTGAATGTGGCTAGGTCCTGTCATTGAATGCTGTCACAATGTGTTTTAGGTAGACGAGACGCGTTCTACCGGTCCTGCGCAACGCAGACTGTGCTCGACCCGCAGTCACAGGTCGAGTTTTCGTTCCTTGAAGACGAGGTCGTTCACATTGAATCATCTCGGAAGGTGAGTTTGCGTCGACCCATTACCGTGACAAGCAGACGGGAAAATGCTGATTGGATGCAGTACAGCGAGGGCGATACTTATCGACTTTTTTCGGATGCTAATCTGCGCCCATTAAGGCGCTGGAAGGACCCCGATTCGGGCTATTGTCTTTGGCTCCTCGAGCGCCCTCCGTTCAACTTTAAACTGCCGCGGTCTCCGGCCACAACAATATCTAATACGCCATTTGGCATGCCTACATTGCAAGACTTCCAAGAATCGTGGGCAGCGTGGGATTTCATCACAAGGAAGATGCTCCCAGATTCTATGCTATTCGAAAAGCCGATCGATTTGAGGCGCATCTGTCTGTTCTATATTGGTCATATCCCGGCGTTCCTGGACATTCATTTGTCTAACCTCTTGGGTGAACCGAACACCGAGCCGGAATATTTCAAAGTTCGTCTTGTTTTAATATTTCCCTTGTGACATCCTCACATACGATAGCATATTTTCGAACGCGGTATTGACCCGAATGTGGACGACCCCACTGTGTGTAACTACGTGAGCAGGCAGACATGTGATGGGTTTTGTATTCTCATACGCGACAGCAGCCGCACTCGAGAGTTCCTGTGAGGAACGAGGACTGGCCATCGCATTCAACCATCCTCGACTTCCAGAAGCGTGTTCGGGCTCGCTTGGCGAACCTCTACGCTGAATTGGAGTCCGGTCGTCGCCCGCTGACGCGCAAGGTGGCCCGTGTACTCTTTATGACACTCGAACATGAATCCTGGCACACCGAGGTCCGAAATACTTTTATCTGTCTGGCCAAACCACGCATTAATAGAAACCATAGACATTATTATATATGCTCATTCAGCGTGCGGGGACTGGCACAATCGCGCCATCTGTAGGCGGCTTTGCCACTCCTTGTTGGGAATCACTCGCCGAGGTCTGGGATGCTGCCCCGCTTCCTCCCAGCGCTACCATAACGCTTGGCCCCGCTACCGTTAAGCTTGGCCACGACGATTTTGAGGCAGATGATGCGTCCCTCTACGTGAAGGACCATGAGTTTGGGTGGGATAACGAGCACCCGCGACGCGAGATAGACGTGGGCAAGTTCCGCATTGAATGGCGTCCCATCACCAATGGCCAATTCTATGAATACTGGAAATCGGCCGAAGGGAAGGTCCTGATGCCGAAACTATGGATACTACAAGATGGTCAAGTTATGGTGAGTAAATTTGGTTGTGCGTGTGTATTGTCGTGCTCGGTTGTTGAGACCCCCCGGGACTGCCCAGGTCCGCACTCTTTTCGGACCAGTTTCGATGAAGATCGCCCACCTCTGGCCCGTCATCGCCGATTATAACAGTCTCTCCACATACGCGATCGCTCGAGGAGGACGCCTGCCAACGGAGGCTGAGCTCCGGCTCTTCTATGACAAATACGAGTGCAGTTATGAAGGACGGAACATCAGGTTTCGCAACTGGCATCCTGTGCCGTGAGTTCTCTCCGTCCTCCGATCTGTACCATAAAAGTCCGACGTACGTCTTCGGCTCTGCAGTGCAACGATGGGTGTAGGAGACGGGGGACGGGGGCACAATGGCGGCGTGTGGGAATGGACGTCGACGGTATTCGACAAACATGAGGGCTTTAAGCCTTCTACGCTTTATCCCGGATTTTCAACAGACTTTTTCGACACTCTTCATAATGTCGTGGTATGTGACATCCTTTCTATGGTGCTTTTTTTTTAGCCATGCGCACTCACGAGAGTCATTTCAAAGATTGGTGGGTCCTACGCCACGACTCCCCGCCAAGCGGGACGACGCACGCTGCGTAACTTTTTCCAGCGCAATTATCCCTACGCATGGAGCGGCGGTCGAGTTGTGTATGATGTGGTTTTGTAAACCCTGATCTGCATGGGTGTGGTCTCGAGGAGTAAGGCGACAGAAGAAAGTGTCAGAATGTCACGGTGCTGAAGTGTTTTTGTACAGACCTTGTGTTCCTGATGTAACAAGAATCAAAATTTTTACTAGCATGCATATCACTAGCCTGTTGAGATTATCAAAGTAAAAGTAGGGTGATTGCCGACTTTGAAACACCAACACCCGTTCGGATAGCGTGAGTCAGACGTCATCCAATCGAGTCCGAGGAAGTGCGTTTTTCCTTGTTCGAGAAGATCGCGGCGCCGCACACCCTTCTTTGTGCCCTCCGGTGTCGGTGGACGGCGCCTCTCGATGTCTCGGACGCGAGCCTGGTGGATTGAGCGTTCCGTGGTTGTCAGCACCACGTGGTACGTGTCGTGGATGGCGTCGAAGATGTCCACGCAGCGGATACCAGAATGTCGTACGACGTACACAGGCCAATCTGGTAGTTCCATACAGTGGATGACCATCTCCGTCAGGCCAGGCTTGGCTGCCGACTTGTTGCGCTCGAGGATGCTCAGTGGTCGCGAACGGTGTGCGCCTTCGGCGAGGGTGATCTCGTCGACCTCGCGCACTAAGTCGAACTCCAGGCTCCCCTTTGAGCGTTGACCATCGAAGGGCAGGAGCATCCAATACAGTCTTGTGGGTGGTTTGCTGGGAGATGCTTGCAATGATCTCAACGAGGTTCCTTTTTCAGGCGAGGGGACGTAGCCGTCTCGATCCTGTTGAATCAACGACGCCCTAAAGACCACAGAGGACTCGGAACTGCCTGTAATCATAATCAATGGACATGATTACATCAGCGACACAATGGATCTTCGGGTGGGCTCCCCCACCTGTCTTAAGGATTCCCTTCAGAGGTGTCGCCGGCGCGAGCGGCGTTCGCACGACCTGGGAGGGCCGTGGGCGTAGTGCTGCGGAGGACTCCAGTGGCGATAACGCCATCGGACTCGGAAGAGATGGAACCATCAGTGGGCTCCTGATGTCGGGCAGAGGGCTGCGAGCGGGGGGAGTGAAGGGGCGTGGGAGAAGGAGGAAGCCGTAAGGCGTGATGCAGATATATATATACAGTGCTGTATATATGTCCTCCCCTTAGACACGAGGCAATGATCCCCGTGCAGAATCTGGTACCTCTATCCTATCCCGGGCCGCAGGTGGCCCCTCGCGCGAGAGACCAATCGCGTGGCCCCTCCCTACTAGTCCCTAGAGTTTATTGGGGGCGAAATTGACAGTTATTGTCACTTGATCCAAGGCGATTATCTTAAATTGTCTAAGCGCCCGCCTTGACATCGCTTTCGCCGCACAGTATTTAGAATTTTATTGAATTGCGATCCTACCAGTGTAACTGGTAGGCCATTATTCCGGACTTGGGCGGGTCTGTGGGTGAAGGGTGGCTTCCATGAGGTGTCATTACTGCGAGTGCAGAAAAGAGGAGTTGTGGGGGGACGAATCGCTGGGAGATCGCCCGGGGCATAAGGCACCAATGTTGCATTTCAGGGAACGCACCGAACTGTGGAACTTTTCCCCGCGTGCGATGAGATCTCATCTTCAAGGAGCCGATCGGACAGGAGAAAAGTAAACCAGGAGATACAGTCGGACCCCTCCTATCCCATACTTCCGATAGCCCATAACCCCTCGAACCCCATACAATTTCCAAGTTACCAACCTGGTATGCAGGGGAACGGCATCAATAACCCATAATACTGTCTTCCCCCATAACCCATACCTTTCATGACTGAAAACCCATACATGTTACTAGTATAGTTTGGTAAGAACTCCGTACTAGACATGAATTATTGGATACAAACCAATAAATTAATTAAAATTCCTCTGCTTTTTCATGAAAACCATGGCACCAAACCCACTTGACGTCCTCTGAAAAGGCCTCGTTTGTGAATGAGGTGCGGGCAGGGAGGTCTCAGGTGCTGACAACGTCCTACATCACGGATTACTTCTATCATAAATAAATACAAACTGTCTTAGAAGCACATGGCAAAAGACACTACATTCATTCAACTCCTACAACACCGTCACACTGTTTTTTTTTGTCTATTTTTAGTAAGCCCCGCAAACCCCATATCCTGGCATAACCCATAGCTCAGAGTTGTAACCGAAGGGTATGGGATAGGAGGGGTTCGACTGTATCGTGGTGAACGGCGTTGGAGCTACCGGGAAACGTTGCTCTGGTGAAAGGGTGACGCGGAGTCTTTTTTTTCAGAGCAGCGGCATTTCCCAACTGTGTCTGAATCAGTCACTTCAAAGTTGAACATGTTTGCAAAAACAAAAAACAAAACCTATGCATGAGAAAGCCCACGCACTGCTTCATCACCTTGTTTGGGAACCCGGACAATTCGCTGCGTAGTGTGGAGCTTCCTCATGACTCCTTGCGGCATTCACATCTGTCTGGCTTAAGCTTAACTGAAATTTGCGCTGAAAGGTGATCGATGTGATCTCTCATGATCTCATGACTCATCCCACGTGCGGAAGTGCGGAAGGGCCACTCCTTTCGACAATTTCAAATTCACATCTCAAGCGATACCCTCTTTTCATCCCAGATGCCGCACTCCTTGCCTCCATCTCTTGTCACCCACCCTTGTTGAGCTCGACCACTTCTCCTTCACGACTTGGTCTCAAACACCGCACCCCATTTCTCCTGCCGACGCCGCGCGGATCGCCCAAGTCCCTGTTAGTCGACACCACAAGTGTGGCCCCATCAAAATCCCGTTTATTGTTCCACGCCGCACACGGCGTGCACAGGCCCTCAAAAGCCTGGACCTTGCCCCCGTCTGGAAGGACTTTTTCCTGCGTATAGACTTGATTAGGTTTCTTTTGTACGTTTCCTTGTTTTTGTTTTCGTTCTAGATTGTCCGCTCTCCACTTTCCAGCTTCCTACTCCACCTTAGAATTTTACCATCGAACATCGCCGCATCCTCATCGCCCTCGTTGTCTACGCGCTTGCCGTTGCGCACCTTGACACAATTGAGTAAAATTTCTTTTCTTTAACACCGTCTTCATCGCCGCGCGGGTCTGTCGCCGGCAGGAGCTCCCTCACGTTCGATCTCACTCTTTTTCCACACTACTCACCTCATGTTGGGTACTTGTCCCTTCTGCATTCACGTATAAAAACTCTCTCGCCCGACTTCGTCAGAAGCAGGCAATCGAATCTCAACTTTCCCTCTCGTTCCGTTTTGTGTGTTTTCCTCCCGCCTGATCGCCCGACGACCGTGCCGTCCCTCGTCCTTCCAGCGTCGCAAATTCTCTCTCTCTACTCTCTCTTCTATCATCCCTTTATTCTTATCGCAGCCAAAGCTACAGCGCGGCCCGTAAGTCATCAGGAAACCGAAGAGAAATACGAAAAGGTTCCTCTACTGCACTAGTTGCATGCCAAAGGATCTGTGGGGAGACAAACTATACAGGGAGTAAGACGGAACACAGTGTTCCCGGATTCTCTTATACAGTGCACCAATACATAAAGAATTGTAAAGACCAGGATGTTAAACGGGAGAGGCGACACCTGTCTTGCTCATGTCTTTTGAGGCTGACGCATCTGACCTGTTGTCAGGCGTCGAGGGACCGGATATGGGGTCTGTATTGTACACCGCCATGCACGCCTCCTGACTCTGCTCTTGGGGAGTGGCGGGTTGAGCGAATTCCAGAGCCGAGTTGAACTCGTTCGCCGTCTCTTTGAGCCACCCACGGCCCATGGAGACCCGGAGGATGATCATTTGCGGAGAGAGGGACTGACGAAAAAGGGAGACGTGGTTTAGTAATTCGCCTGAAGGGTGCATGTAAGGACTCGGACTCAACGCAGAACACGCTCCAGACATAACAAAACGCATCGACGAGTGGTCCATTCTGGGCCGCTGCGATGACCAGACCGATTCCGAGGATAGTAAAGGGCGCCGCAGACTCGATGAGCATCGCGGCAATGCTTGTATACGTGCTAGCCAGCTCTGGGCACCGCGCTTCCCGCATGAGTGCTCGCATCCGCAGGAGACGGAAGCAGATCATCGAGGTGACGATGACATTCAAGCACACGCTCAGCGATACCCAGGGCACAATGGGGTGGATAGGCTTTCCGTGCAGAAAAATTACGTGAGCACGATGCTGTATGATTCTCCCAATCACCATTATGATCACGAACACTAAGAAACCAAAAGAAAGGTCAGAAAGCACAACAATGAGCCGCTCCACCAAATGAGCGACATAGATTACGTTTGGCGTACCTGAGGAAGCCAGGTATATTATTACCGGAAGCACGATAATACGCCATTGTGAACCACAAATTATTGAGAATCGGTACACCTGTCCGATTCAGCCATTGAGTTAGTTTCCTGTTCGGGTCCCCTCGGATAAAGATGGCTTAGATGAGACACACAAGGAGCCCGTCAGCGATAGTGTTTGCCATTGCGTTGGCCGTAAAATCCATGGCGTTGTACCACGCGCCTTCTGAGGCTCCATAAAACCCAAGCGGACCACCAGGGTAGTTGCGATGGCTGATCCACATGAATGTGCCCCACATCACATCCAAGGCCACCTGGGTAGTGACAAGTGCGAGCAAGATCACACCAATGACTATGTAGAATTTTTGGCGTTTGCGGTATTCTGAGGGACGCTGGGAGATGCAATATATTGATGTAACGAATGTGAAAACTTCCACTCCTTCCTGGTGCGTAAGATTCGAACAAATGGGGTTTCAGCCATGGGTGTTCTCACCGTATAGGAATGAACGTAGAAGGGTCCCAATGAAGAGGGACCGCTCCAGTGGGATATCGACGGGGATTTCAGATAAGACATTCGAGTCTGCCATCACGATGGACGAAAGTCAGCGGTGAATGGTGACGCGGGCCAAAATTTGCCCCGAGTACAACGGGAAGGTGATCGCTGTTGGACCGACTAAGAGAAACCCACAGCTATATATTGAGGGCCCCGTTCACAGTTATGACAGGCGCTTCGGAACTCGAAACGCAACTAGACCCTTGAAAAAGATAAGCAGACACTTCAGGGGTATCTAATCACTACAGCAGGAGACGTCTATCAGTGTGCCAAGATTACGGAAGCTCGTTGGCACGTTGCCGGCCATGGATTTCATCGGGTGTATGCCCACGGATGACAGTGGTTGAATGTCGCGGCGTGTGTGACTGACAATCGTCGCGTCATAACCACATAGAACATGGGTTCCAATCGCCTTGCTGGGGGTAATCGCAGTGAACTCTGGTCACAGTTGAGTCAGGCGGAGATCGAAACTGAGACGAAACAGCGAAACAGCTCCCACACACGATCTGCCTCCACGCGTACCTTGGCACCTTCAGGTTACCCTGCCTAACTGCTTGCATCGCGGCGCAAATTAAATTGAGTACCTCAGGGAGTAGGACGGCGGGCGGTGGGCACAGCGCATACCCGTGCCTGAGCCTGTACCCGGGTGGAGCAAGCGAATAGGGTACAGTACTAACGGTGCACCGAACATCGGTCAAGCATCCACGTTCGGTCACTATAGTCCCTGTGTTTCTGCATTTTTACATACTCGTTGGGTATCAAGATTTGAGAAAACTGTTTTTGGGCGGTTTGTGGTTTGTCACGCTTGCCGGCTGATGCCGCATCGGAGTTGTTTCAAGGTTCACTGGTTCAGGCCTTTCTGGACCCAATTGCACCAACTGCCTGTGTCTACACATACAATTAATTAATTGTGTACTGTATCCTCCTCTCCCTTTACCCCAGATTTTTTTGGATGCCTCTAGGCCTACAATAGATCTAGTTCTTGCATACAGAACCCACTTTATTCAACAGTACTCTCCAAAACTCTTGTATCTGATTTACTATCCACTTAGTAACCAGCTGAGCGGAGTTGGAAATTTGGGCGTACTGTTGCAAAGTCGAGTGGGGGACAAACGGCCGCGCGTTCCCGGGCACTATTTCAGCCCGGAAAGTGTTTTTTGGGGAGGTCCCCGCATGTGCGAGCCCTGAATAAGACAATAAGACACTGAGAGGTTTCCTGATGCCGCCTCAGGCCTCAGCGGCTGCAAAGCTTCGATCTATTTTCAACTTGTAAGGCGGTATATGCATTGGCCTCAGAAACGAGCCACGCATGCCGCGCAGCCTATCTCTGAGCTGTAGCCCGTCTTCTCAAACCCCACGTGTCCGTCCTTGTGTGCGCTGCTGACCACATGACTTTCCTCTGCTACCGACCTGTCCCGACGCATTCAACTTCAACCATCTTCGTCATCACGCATAAACCTCCCACCCGCTCGCACCCTCATCTCGTTTTCCTCGCCTCCGTTCCTCCCCCTCCCACCCTCATTGCCATCATATCAACACTTTTCCTCGAATAGACAAGCCTCACCCCTTGTCGCGCCCAAACCCCATTCATCGGACATATGCGGATCGCTCAACTCGTTGGCCGACTGCAAATATGCACCGCCCTGCGCAGGCTGCAGCCCCATATGGCTCGCGCCGTCCAGCCCTTGCTGGTCAAGCACAGTTCGGGACTCTATCACCGTTTTAGAAGGGACTTTACTGCATTTAGGATCTTTTTTCGTATGTTTTCTTATCTCCTTCTGACTTGACATTTTACTTTCCATCTATACCTTCCTGGTTGACCTTAGACCCTACCATCGAGCACTGCAGCACTGTTCCTCACCTTCGTCGCCCTCGCGCCCAACGTCACGCATCTCGCGACCATTCAGTAAAATTTCCTTACTTTCGGACAATGCTGTTCATCGTTTACGACGCCGTGTGGCCTGCCGCCGGCAGCACTGATTTTGAGTTCGTCTTTCATTTTTCCTCTTTAACTTACTGACTGCACAGATTACTTGTGTCATAACTGTCTTGATTCTGCGTATCAATACCTCGCACCAGGCCTCGTCAAAGGTCAGGCAATTGTGGCCCCATTTTTCTCGTCTCTTCAGCTTGTGTGTCTTCGCCCGACCGTCTGACGACCTTTCGAGCCTGCCGTGCCGACGCTCATCTTTCTTCTTTTCGCCTCTGTGTCTTGCTCGCCGTTCTCGTTCGCTCCAGCCAACTGCTTTCGCCTCGCCGACATAGTCCGCTTTTGCCTCGCCAACACCGACCGACCTCGTCTCGCCGCCGCAGCAAGTTTATTCGCCAGCATCCACACCCTTGCACCTCCATCTTCACTTCTCCCGTTCGATCTGTCTCGCGCTCTCGTTCACTCAGGAACGCGGTCTCTCATCTCCTTCAAGAACTCTCTCGGACTCACTTTGCGAAGTCACTACACCACTTCCTCCAAAAGTATCACATCTCACCATATGCACAAGGGTCATCCCACCCCAACTCACCTTTACAAGCCCGCCCCGGTCAACTTCTGAACGATATTGGTGAAATCAAGGACACCATCAAGGCCCTCCCACCCTCCAAGGAAGTCCAATCCTCCCAATAAGAGAAGGCGCCCACCAACACACGTCACACCTACTCAGCAGCAGCCAGGCCTAGGCCACTGTACTGTGGCGTAGGTGGTGAGTTTATGATGTTCATGGCTGGCTTGGATAGTACCACCAAACGAGATCCCGCCCTTTTTTGATACGTGCCACGGCACGCGACACCTGGAACCATGTTTGATCATGTTTGGTCATGTTTTGCTTCGGATTGTTGTTCGATGTACTGTACAGGTACAGTACTGTGTAGGCTGTAGGCATGTAAGCATGTGGCATGTTCGTAATGTAGGGTCGTATAGTGATCGTATCCCCACACCTCTCCAGGCGATATCATTGATCGGCATCTCTCCAACGTCACCGACAGTACCACTCACATCGTCAGAGGCGTACATCAGAGCCGGCACAGCAGAGCTGTTCCCCCTCACGCCTGCAATCGCTGAAAAAAAATCAAATCTTGTCCCTGATGACCTCATCTCCATGATGTAATGTCAATAGCGATTGCGGGACAATAAAGGAATTCTAAAATAAAATAAAAAGACCTCATCTCGCAAAACCTCAGTGCATACAACAGCGAACGTGGCGCAGACTCAAGTCTCCGATGTCCCAGACGTTGATGTGTAACCCAGATAGTGGCCTATTTGTCTGAACTTCAAGCCGCAGGTCCTCTGCCTCTCGGGAGACGGAGATCCGCTCTGGTTCAGTGTTGGGAAGGGTCCAGATGAACTGATTCCGATTCCGACAGACGGCAGGTACGTTCACCAATTCCTATCGAATCCTCTTATCCCTTATTTTTTGACCCCTTTACATCGCTCGCTGGTGCTGATAGGGTCGCGATGGTTGAATCGACGACTTCCAGTATACACGCTTTGGAAACATCTCCCACTGCTTCCAGTCCTCACTACTCCCGTCCCCGTCGTCCCCGTCCCCGTCGGCAGTGCTGACCTCATGGTACCCAGCGGTGCGCGCGAGATTGCCAAGCGAAGCCGCCCACCGTCCTGAGAGTATCGCCCTTACGCAATCGCGCAGGTGCCCTCGTCGGCGTCGCAAAGTTCGCGCGTGACGCACGGGGACCGTCGCTGTGGGCCGCATGACCACCGACTCCGAGAAAAGCGTCACGAAAGGGAAGGCGGTCATCGTTCTCCACAAATGGAAGGATCATCATCTATGGCCAATCAGGCCTAAGGGCGAGCTACCAGAGTCAGTCACTGGTCCGTGTCTTTTTTTATTTTTTATTTTTAGAATTGATTTTTATTGTCCACGTATATTACTACATGGACAATAACATTCAATTCTAAAGTGTCCGTGTCAGCAGTGGGTGACCATGATGCTGGTGTTGGCGATGGTGGAGGTGCGGATGGTAGCGGCGACGTTGGTGCTGACGCCCTGTCTGGCTCTGGCTAGGATCCCTTTGGGAGTAAGCCTACTAACGTGAAGGATGGGCCCGTGACAGGCCCCGAGGAGAAGCGCACGCTGGGAGGTAGCGTCCCTTGTTCATGTCTACTCTCCTGACGTCCGAGCTATATCATTACTAGAGGTATATGCCTGTCTACTACTGTAGTCGCGCTCTTGAAAGCCCTATGAGTGACTCTCGCTGACCTCCCGTCTTCTGCTTTCCCTATACCCATAACAACGCTGTATATGGCGCACATGCTCCCTGAGGTGACCACACGCGGACGGTCATCACACCTGTTGATATGAAGCATTCTACGTTCAAGTCGCTGTCCGCCTTCTTACCCACCGCAGAGAAAGGCGGTCTGCCCAAGCTGGAAGATTTTCGGCTGGGTGTCGTCGCTCGAATAGTTGATTTCTGGCTGTCAGGTGGCAGCGATAAGTTTACCGACCGCCTTCAGAAGGGGTTGACATACGACATATGGGTACTCTTTGTGGCGGTGGCGTGGTGGCGATGGAACTTCAGCTGGGCTCGTTCGTCTGGAGGCTCAAGCGCTCAAGGCCCGTATTTCGACTTGTTCTGGAACTGGCTCTTGAGGGAGGTGAAGGGGGAGGATAACGTGGTACCGGCGCAGAGGTAGTATATGGGGTACCTGCAGCGATGGGTATGGTCACAGTAGATGCGGTGGTGGGTGGGGGTGCACCAGATAAGAAATAAGGTGCTCGCAACTACTCATCGAGCTATGCAAAGATCACCTGTTTGTCCTCGTCTGAAAGGTTCGCTCGGTCGACCGTTTCGACACCGGTGATCCCGCCAGGGACCTTTGAAGCTTTATTGGAAGATACCCTTCTAGACGGTGGGGGTGCAGGCTTTGCTCTTGTCGTGATACCAGATGTGCTGTTGGCATCGGCGGAGGCCTTTCTCACACCGAATCGTATGACCTGATGAGGAGTCCTAGAGCCAGCCTTTCGTCAGGCCAAGCGATTTAGAGGAAATTATACGACAAGATTCCAGTCATCGACACAGCCAATGAGTTACGGTGTTACATCTTCCACTCAGGCTCAGACGTGATAGGCAGCAACTCATGTCTTACATCGAGTCTCATGATGCCGACAAAAAAAATATTTCACAACCTTTTTGATTATGCATCAGATCCGAGACTCCGAATTTGCTCCTTCGAGTACTGGTAAAGCAATAATAACCCCAATTTAACCCTGATGTGAACCATTACTTATCGTCGGCTATCGATATCGACATCAGTGACCTTTCATTAATTTCATTTACCGACCAGAAGGGATTTTTTCATGACTCCCCAGTTTTCTCATCTACTCCC
>Ga0307512_10001601_pt1 | contig 31505 bp, 27 predicted proteins | sample 14_EM_MG_FD_200267 | JGI IMG/M metagenome (GOLD analysis project Ga0307512, IMG submission 200267) | Populus trichocarpa ectomycorrhiza microbial communities from riparian zone in the Pacific Northwest, United States - 14_EM | ecosystem: Host-associated > Plants > Roots > Unclassified | place... | reverse complement strand
GTCAGGAGGAAGATTTTGCTTTGTTCAAGATGAGTAAACGTACCAACTTTGACATAAAAGACGCAGCTTGCCTCCATATTGTCCATAACTTGCAACATCCAACATCTCGCCTAACAACACAGTCCACGCAAACTACAATGGTCAATGCTCCGAAAAAGAACTTTTCGCCACTTCCGCCTGGCAGAAACAGGAAATCGACAAAGTGCTCAACCCAACGACGTCATCAAGTGAATGAAGGCAAGAGCGGCTTCGAGGCAGAGAGAGTCCGAGCCCTTGGGGCATTGCACAGCTTGAGATCCAAAAAGAGGCTTGGGGCGGATAAACGACGAGAAACGCACTTCTTAAGCAATGAAGAGAATGAGAAATGGATTGAGGATTCCGTTGAAAGAGAGACCGCTGGGGCAAGAAAGCGAGTTGAAGACGCAGAGGCAGCGGTTCAACAAGAGCAGGACGATATGACGCACGCTCAACTCGCGGGATTGACGTCCAGAAAGCCTGAAAAGACGTTTGAGGAGATGCTGGTTGCTATCAGAGATAGTCCAAGTGATCTTGCAAGTTCCGACGATGGGGAAGATGGGGAAGATGAGGATGATGAAGAGACTGAGAAGGGCAAGCTGAGCGAAGATGACGAACCCGGCTGGGTGATGGGCACAATGACTAAAACGGTACAGCAGCGCATGGAGAGATTTCGGCAGAAGCAGATGAAGTTCGACGAATTGACTCAACCGGGATGGGAGGATCCAGCCGACTACTTCCGTGAAGGAGATAAGAAGTACGGCACATCCGAATTGAGGGTTCCGGCAGTCGTTCAGCAGCGGACGAATGACGACGCTCCGCCGCATCCACCGACACCATTTGCAGAGCTTATGGAGAGTCTTGACATTGTCCCCGGAATATCGGAAGGGACTTCTCGACCAGGAAGTAGTCATATCAGGCTAGGTTAGGTGAAGCCGCAGTCAAAATCGAGCATACCTAGTGGTGAGCCAGCTGCGAAGCCCGATTCGTCACCGTTGCTGAAAGCGAAGCCAGTTGAACCAGTAAGCCTTTACCCCTGCATATGGCCTCCAGCTAATTACCTTATAGATATCGGATTCCGACGAAGAGATGGTGACGGCTCCTGTGTCTGCAGAAGAATAGATATGCAAAATGTAATTCTTGACGTCTGATCGCGGGGAAAAGCAAGTTGTTTACCAATTTTGCTACGTGTCAGCTTTGCCTTGATTTCAGTGACCAAATTGTGAGACTTGATAATTTGTCTGTGTATGTGCAAGGGTCGAACGCACCATATGAAGATTCTGGCATCCGAATCGCGCTGTAAGACGGCCAAAACGTTCAGTTTCATTCTGCAAGTGACTGTTAAGTGACAAAGCAAGAGCAATATAAGTAACGAAATGAGCTAACAAAATTTAAGTGACTGATGTCATACGTGTCATGGAAAGAGCGGTCAGTGCGCCTGACGAATCGATTTGAATGACAACTGTAATGCTGCATTCATCCATGTATCCAACTGCATAACTCTCTGCACAGACCTGGTGCACATGATTGAGATATTTGAAATTGCTTGTGGTACGTCATGGAAATCGAGGAGAAGGAGCTGGATGAGGAATGGTGAGGAAGTCGAGCTATATTTACTAAAAACTAGTGAAATTATCTACTTGCCGTCAATTGCCGGCCGAAAGCGCGAGAATGTGATAGGGCCACGTCATTTCACACTCAGATAGCGTAGATAGCAGTTGATCAGAAAGTGAGAGGTAACAGAACTCCTGGATGCAAACGATAATACATACAAACACAATACTGGATGTCAAAAATGTGTATATGATTCGTTGCATACAATTATTGAGTGTACAAAGGCTGTTTCGATCTGATTAATGTGTGTGTCAACAGAGTGTCAACAATTTCGAATCTTACACATTCAGCAATCAATGGGCTGCATTATCCCATCCTTCCAAAGTGAATGTATAGGTCGGCGTTACTGCGAAAAAAGCAAATGACTCAGTTGTTGCCACATCCTAAAAATGAGCGTCAAAGGAGCGTCAACGAGTTTTGGCATTGCGTCATGAAATATCCAGTAGGCTGTGCGGTTACAGTACGTCATAATCAGACTATCGGCCGCCTTTCTATTGAACAATGGTGGTGGCAACATTTCTACTATGTCCTAAAAGTGAGCGTCGACAGAGCGTCAACGATTTTTGGCCTTGCATCTTGGAAATTGCATGGGCTGTGCGGCGACATTACGCCATAATTGTGCTATCGGCCGCCTTTCTAGGCAAAACCTTTTGCAACAACATCGCTACTATGTCCTAAAAATGAGCATCAATGGAGCGTCAACGACTTTGGGCCTTGTATCATGGTAAATCCTAGTGTTGTGCGGCCACAATAGGCCATAATCAGATTATCAGCTGCCTTTCTAGGCAAAAACAGTAGCGATGACATCGCTACTATGTCCTAAAAATGAGTGTCAACAGAGGGTCAACAACTTTGGGCCTTGTATCTTCGAAAATCCTAGGGCTGTGCGGCGACATTAAGCTATAATCAGATTATCGGCTGCCTTTCTAGGCAAAAACGGTTGCGACGATATCGCTACTATGTCCTAAAAATGAGCGTCAACGGAGCGTCAACAACTTTGGGCCTTGTATCACGGAAAAACCTAGGGCTGTGTGGCGACATTAAGTCATTATCAGATTATCAGCTGCCTTTCTAGGCAAAAACGGTTGCGACGACATCGCTACTATGTCCTAATAATGAGTGTCAACGGAGCGTCAACGACTTTTCACGATGCATCTTGGAAAATCCGGTGGCAGTGCGGCGAGATTAACACATAATTGTACTATCGGCCGTCTTTCTAGGCAAAAATGCTTTGTATGACATCATTACTATGCCCTGTAAATGAGCATCAACGGAGCGTCAACGATTTGAGGCCTTCTATCTTGGAAAATCAATCGTCCATGAGACCACGATGATCGACAATCGTACTATCGGCCGCCTTTCTAGGCAAATACGCTAACGACAAAATTGTAACGATGTCCCACAATGAGCGTCAACGGAGCGTCAACGATTTGTGCGTTGGCATCTTGGATAATCTATCCGGAATGGAGCGGAGATAAACCACAATGTACCTATCGGCAGCCTTGGTGGGCAAAAATGCTACTGACGATATCGCGTCCGCCTCCTACAATTGAGCACCCACGTTGCGTCAAGGCTCGGAACACTACACAGCAATTAACCGCATTATGCTGTTCCTGAATGGAGTTTTACGCGGTCAGTCGTTGCAATCTGTCCTTGTATTCAACTTCACAATTATGCATGCAATGTCTTACTGATCTGATTATTTTCCTTGTAGCAGTAGAGTCAATATTTAAGAACCCGCATTCTGCGTTACTGTATTGTTATTTTCGGCAGTCTCTCAAGTCGAAATACCTAGCTTTCCATTTTCTACCACCATGTCGGATACACAATCTTTGAACACCTCATTGCTCGAGGTTATGATCTCTTCCAAAATTGAACGCGTCTTTATTCGTGGTTTGAGCGACCTTAAATTGCAAATCATCTTTGATGCTTGGTGGGTTTCAATGAATGTAGGCTCGAAGCGGCCTATTGCATGGAAGAATTCTAGACATGCGCCATCGTGGCGATTCCATTTGCACTGCGGAATTGAGGAGACTGGCAGCCCTGGCATCATATGTATCGTGTGTCATCAAGTTCTTTGCCATCCATCAGAACATGGGACCAACTCAATGGGGAAACACTTCCTGGCAAAAGCTCACATCGCAAAGTTAAACGAATTAACAGAGTCAGAGGTCACTGAGTTGACCAGTTCAACGGTGGATGAAACAGCTTTGGCCATCCTGAAGAGACAAGAAAGTCGCGGAATCACAATAGTAAGTGTGCCAAGAAGAATGATACTTGATATCCAATTAATTCCATACTGACAGAAATGACAGACAAAACGTTGCAAACTGGCAGATAAGGACTTTGAAACCTCCGTATTTCACCAAGACACATGGAATCGCTACCTCATGTTAGGATTTGTTTCGGCACATATTCCACGGAACGCTATATCAAATCTCGAGCTACGACGCGCATATACGTCAGTACGCGACAACCTAGTTCTACCGTCCGCTACGACCCTTAGTAACATTTGGCGCAGGGAATATGCACTGACTGTGGATGCAATCAAGAAGCAATTGCCGATACGAAATAATGTTAGTTTAGCTTTGGACGGATGGACATCAACAAACAAACTAGCCATAACGTCGGTCATTGCGTACTATATGGATCGAAATTGGGCATTGCGTGAAGTTCAACTCGCTTTCGATGAGGTTGATCGCCTGTTCGGTTCCCGTTTCAAAAGCTAATTAATGATGATAGGTCAAGGGCCAACATACTGGATCAAGGTTAGCTGTACATTTGAAGGACGTGCTTGATCGTTTCGAGCTTACCGATGGCCGCTCGCTTGGTATAACAACTGATAATGCTTCGTCAAACTACTCGCTGACATGCGAGCTGCAATCCACACTTGAGGCCTCTGGAATCGAGTGGCCGGCATTGAGGAACCACATACCATGCATGGCGCACGTCATACAGCTGGCTTTAGGTGCATTCATGAGCAGTCTCGGTGTAAAAGGCCGCACCAAGTCTTGGGAAGCCCATGAGCACGATCAGCAATTTGGAGAGAATGAAACCATAGATATTGGGAAGAGTCAAAGACTTCGAAAAGAGGGCAATGCTAGAATCAACAAGGTGTCGGCCATGAAAGCAGGTTTAGCAAAGATAATTGAGAAAGTACGTATTTCATGATATTTTGAAAGTCCTGAAGCTGACCTCCATATGGCAGAGAATGCTTGCTGTAGTAATTACGCTGACACCTGGTCGCCGAAACGAGTTCATTGACTGTCAAAAAGCCAAAGTCCGCATTGCGGTACTTCCTGGTATGGATGTGAAGACACGTTGGAACTCAACACTGGAGTTACTCGAGCACGCCTACCGCTTACGGGAATTGACCTGCGAGTGGCTTCAAAAGCCAAAATACGCTCAATATCGGCCATTATTCACAACTCAGGATGAATGGACGATTGTCAAGTATGTCATGGAAGTGTTGAGGCCATTTCGATATTGGACCCTTTGGATGTCGAAGAGGTATACAGTCACATTGCATCACGTCATCACAGTGTACAACGCCATGTTCGATCACATGGACGGCGTGATGCGGGCTTTGGCCGAGAAGAAGACTCAATGGAAGGAAGACTTGTTCTTTGCTGTGAAGTTAGCTCGGCAGAAGCTTTCCAATTACTATGCTGAAGTGACACCAACAACGGGCATGCTCCTGATTTCCGCACAAATCCTTGATCTGTTCCGGAACTTGCGATCGTTTAGAAAGTGGGACAAGGGAATGGATATTAATCCTGAGGACGAGACATCGTACACTACACAATACCAAGAGGCCTTTCTAAAGTATGTGGAAAATGAATACTGCGCTAAGCATCGACCTGCGCCGGTCAATAAACTCTAAACAGTACCGAGCAGCAATCTCGTCCCCTTCCGCAACGGCATCAGGGTCCTGTCAATCATCCTTTGATCCATATGATTTGTCCAGCGATGATGAGGAATACATAACGCCTAACAATGTGCCTGAGACGACACCTGGACGAAGCGATCACGCAGCCCGCTTATTGACCACCGCCAGGCTCTATTTGAATTCGCCGCCTGAAGCACCAAAGAACTGGGGACAAATTAATCCAAATCTCGATAATTACCACCCCAACCAAATGGAGATTAGCAGTACATTTTGGATACCGGACATAACTGATTGGTGGCGTCAACAGGAGGAGACCCACTCAAAGTACGCCGATCTCTCCAATGTGGCTCGCGACATATTTTCTATCATACCACATGGTGTCGGAGTGAAGGCCAGTTTTTCACTAGGCCGAGATGTTATTGGGTGGAGGCAGTCAAAAACCACAGGCCAGACCCTTCGCAAAACAGTCGTTGTCTGGCAGTTTGCTCGAGCCAATAATGGGATTTTGGCAGGCACTGACGCAGAATTGGATACCCCACACACCGAAAACGACTCGGAAATGAAGAAAGAGGCGAATGAAAGGAAATTGCACAGAATGGCCAATGTTCACAACTTTTTGGAGATTTTGCAGGGCAGCCAAAACCTACATGCTACCCAGAAGGAATCTCGCGCTCAAAACAAGCAGATGACCGCCGTAGGATACATTTTGGACACTGAAGAGTGCGTTAAAGCATCTTGGTCACTCTTTCAACATGATGGTGTGGCTGCTTTTAAATTGTCAGAAAGATCACCGTTGCCACCAGCTTTGTCTGCAAAGGACCTCCCTGGAGGACGAACTCAGATCTTAAATGTCCGCCAAATTCAGAGAATCAACTGTCATCCAGTCGAAAGCGATGATGATAGTGCACCTGAAAGCATTTCGGACACCGATGATTGGCTGAACTGGAATGGCGACTTGGATAATCCAAATGACAGCGAAGATGATTGCGCAGCAGACGATGAATCCGATATAGGCCCCAACAATGCCATTGAGGATCCGGAATGCCCAGAGCAGCAGGATGTGAGCGCCGCGCCAGATCTGCGTGGATTGGTTCGGCCGACACAGAAGTCAAAGAGACAGGCCCAAAAGGTGTTGGTGACGGTCAATGCAGTTGAAACGCGGAGAAACAATGGAGGGAAGAAAAAGCAGGACAGAATGCGTCAATGGTTTACCAGCTTTATGTAGCTTGACCGAGAGTTTCGGTTAGAGATATATCATGGGCGAATAGTAAGAAGTAGATCATGAATATCGGTTCATAAATAGTTGTATAGCCGGCGCAATGAATCTTTTGGCATGAAACATCATTTTTAGTCGTGTGAGAGTGAACAGTGCAAGATTATTACGCCGCTCGGCTTTGCCACAGGGCTGAGTCTCAATCAGGCAGAATAACAGCTGATCAAGTCAAATCAGGATGAAATCAATTGTCGACAGCAGCAGATGTTGACTGGACAATACATTACAATGAGCGTCAACAGAGCGTCAACGACTTTTGGCCTTGCATCTTGGAAATTGCATGGGCTGTGCGGCGACGTTACGCTATAATCGTGCTATCGGCTGCCTTTCTAGGCAAAACCTGTTGCAACAACATCGCTACTATGTCCTAAAAATGAGCGTCAACAGAGCGTCAACGACTTTGGGCCTTGTATCATGGAAAATCCTAGTGTTGTGCGGCGACAATAGGCCATAATCAGATTATCGGCTGCCTTTCTAGGCAAGAACGGTAGCGATGACATTGCTGCTATGTCCTGAAAACGAGCATCAACGGAGCGTCAACGATTTGTAGCTTTGCATCTTCGGTAAGTTATGTTCCGATTAGTTGTAGAAATCCATTTATGGGATATTGACAGCCTTTACATGCAAAAACAACAGCAAGATGCTCCCTGCGGCATCCTGACAATGAGCGTCAACCGAGCGTCGACAGTTTTAGGACTTACATATTTCGTAATCAAGGCATCGCGCGGATGTTAGCGTGCGTAACTGTATTATTGACCCCCTTGCTAGGCAAAAGTGGCATATATCGAAGGTCAAACACAGATACCAAATTAATCGATATTACACACTCCTCAACAAACAAAAGCACATTGTTGGTTGCTGAAAACGCGATTTTCATAAGATACTATTAACACACTGCAAATACAACAGCCTTATATGAATCTATAGATGGACCCGCTGGGCGACCCGCTGACAACCCGCCCAATTCAGACGGGTTGGGAGTTTGCCATGGAACTGTACCCGAGTGGGCAGTTCGGGTTTATTGACGACCTGGACTGCCAACTAGGCAATGGTTCGGTTTGGACCCGGACCTGGACCCGAAGTGACGGTCCGGAACCGTTTCTAACACTAGGTGTATGCATTACTCAATGTATGCTCTACATGGTGTGTGCAGTACTCGGTGTATGCTGTACTCGGTGTAGGCTGTACTCGGTGTATGCTGTACTTGGTGTTGACTCCTGATCGTGGCATGGAGAGATAGAGAGGGAAGACTTAACTGTGTTCTGAGGTGATTGTAGAGTTGAGGATGAGAAAGAGAGAGATGAGAGCACATGGGGGAAATCATCATGAGAAACTGGGACTTAAGAGAATTTGGTGTGCAAGCCAATGTACCATCCCCAATACGGCAGGTACAAGTCCCAATCCGGCATGTAATTTCACCGATACAAGGTCTTGCCAACCAAACCGGGCAAGTCATACCCATGATTTGTCATATCCGGTCGTACCCTCCACATTGTTCCCATCCTCATTCTCCATCTCTCTACCTCGTCCACAACCTGAATATCATCGCAGAACACAAAGTTATGTCATCCCTGTCTGTCTCTCCATGTTATGATCATGAGTTGACACCGAGTACAGCATACAGCGACCACAGCATACACCGAGTACAGCACACACCCAATACGGCATCCACCTAACATTGTTTGTCATCCCTTTCATTTTCATGATTACAAGTTGACCCCTCAATGTAGCTTCAGCTGCCGGCGTGCCTCCCAATACGATCAACTGCCATCAGCAAGCTCTGCGTGAGAGCCCAAAGGTAAGGTCACCTTTTGTCAGATTCCCACCGTTGCAAGTCAACTAACTGACCAATACAGTCTCAGCAGCCGGCGCACCGTCTATCAACCGCCTCCAAGTACTTGTCCAATCTTGCTCGATCACGGCCTCCAAGTGCATCTACAAACTCGCTCCATCACAGCCTGCAGGTGTATCCCGAAACTCACTCCATCACACCCTCCAAGTGAATCTCCAAACTCGCACGAATACGGCCTCCAAGTTCGCATGATTGGAGCATCCAAGTGTATCTCCAAACTCCCTCCATTACGACCTCCAAGTTCACTGGATCACGGCCTCCAAGTGCATCACTAAACTGGCTCAATCATGGCCTCGGAGTGTATCTCTGAGTTCAGTTGATTGTCCTGGGCAGGCGCACCTCAAAGTACTCTTGAGCACTGCCTGCAGCTAGTTCAGATATACTGTGCGTTGATGGGTTGCTATATAGATACATAGATGAGAATACAAACTGAATACATAAGTTTGAAAAATCGTTGAACGATAAGTAGTAGCTATGATTACCAGGCGCACCCGCAGCGTTCCCAAAGGAGACATTTTTCCCAAACAGCACTACAGTGATTCAAGGTGCTCCCAGGCTTGTTGCCAGCGCTTGCAGGTGCTCCCAGCCTTGTCATCAGCGCTCCCAGCTGTACCCAAACTTATCACAATCACTCCCATGGTACTCCTATAGTAGTCATCAGAGATCCCAGATACTCCGAAGGCCAGCTGGAATGGCCTCCTAGGGTCTGATACTCTCCTGAAATTGACACATCTAAGTTTACACTCCACATCCTCTGAGACACTCCTGGAGGCTTCCAGGGAATAAAATACATTTTGCGGATGTTCTGGTTGATCCCACACAGCATCAGCAAAATGTAAATGGGGCTGGAAGCAACACGTATTCCTCCCAGAAACTCTGCGCAACCTCACCAGTGCTTCTAAGTACTTCGTGATGCTCCCAGACCCCGCTGCAGTTCAGCAAAGTGCTCTCAGACTCTGCAAGAGCATTCTCAGGATGCTATGAGATTTGACTGATATGATAGTCAAATTTTGGAGCTCCAGAGACCTCTGGGCAGATCTGAGGGAGAGTTCGAGAGAAGCTGAGACCGGTACGCAGCTCTGGTCTGGGGGAGACTTTGAGTGTGAGACCGCTGCGCAGCACAGTGGGAGACTTGGTCCCCATTTTCTCAGAGCAGTGGTTCTTACATTACGATAGGGCTTTTCGTCTTTGTTACAGTCACAAGATTCGCTTCATCATAATATGGCATGCATTATTCATATCTTTCTATATATACACATACAGTTAATCTGGCCGCAAATGGTAGTCGAGGATAATCAGAGGAACACCTGGACACGCCCATTCAGAGACCTTAGAGATGCACCACTTGGAGGCCATTGTGGTGAAACAATGGAGCTAGATGGCAGAGAGCCCACCATCAATGCTGCACCGCAACTGTCGCGACATCCAAACGTAACTCATGAGAAGGAGCAGTTCTGGTTGGAGGCGCGAAGGAATTGCGCGAGGAGATATGATACTACTCCGCGTTGAGGATCCGTGCAATTGTGTGGATCCTCGAAAGCTTCGACAGGGTGAGTGAGACCAAAAGTTGGGCACGATAGAGTGTGTATTTTCATTGTATATTCAGATGGGATGGAAAGGAGATGATGTCTATCTACTCCAGGGTCTGCAAAATATATGCTCCCCGTCACTCTGTCCACCTCCGTTACCCCAGCATCACCGTACTCCCACCATCGCTCCTTGAAAATGTACTTGGAGGCCGGGATAGAGCGAGTTTGGAGATTCACCTGGAGGTTATGATCGTGCGAACTTGGGGTCAGTAATCGTGCGAGTTTGGAGATGCACTTGAATGCCGTAATGGAGCGTATTTGGAGATACACTTCGAGACCGAGATCAAGTGGACTCCGAGATGCACTTGGAGGCCAGGATCGAGCGATTGTGGAGATGCACTTGGAGGCCGGGATCGAGGGAACTGAGAGATGCACTCGGAGGCCTGTGATCGAGCAAGTAGGAGATGCACTGAGGCCGAGATGGAGTGAACTCAGAGATGCGCTTGGATGCCATGATCGATCAAGATTGGATGTGATTGATCTGCCGGCGATCGATCTGGACGCAGTGAATCTGGAGGCGGTCCATCGGGAGGCATGTGCAATTGAAGCTTAAACTCCATTCATTGGTCAACTCTTAATTGTGGGAATGAAAGGAATTGAGTACAACACGGTCCGCTGAGAGCTGAGAGACTGCCTGGGAGTGGGAGACAGTCGATTGTTGGATGATGCAGTATGTGGTGTATGCATTACCCAGTGTATACAATACTCGGTGTATGCTGTACTCGGTGTTAACTCTTGATCAAGGCATGGCGAGAGAGACAGGGACGGCTTACATCGCAGTCTTAGCTGATGGTAGAGTTCAAGACGAGAAGGAGAGAGATGAGAAGAGATGGGGCAAATCTTCATGAGAAATGGGAACTGAGAGAATTTTGTGTGCGAGTCAATTTACCATCCCCAATACGGCAGCTACGAGTCCTGACTTGGCATGTAATTACACTGCTATGAGGTCATCCCAACTCAATCTGTCAAGTATTACCCCTGAGTTCTCACATTCGCTCGCATCGTCAACATCGTTCTCATCTTCATCCCCCCATCCGTCTCATTCTCATCCACTTCAATCATCGCAGATCACAAAGTTAAGTCATCCCTCTCTATCTCTCCATGCCATGATTATGAGTTGACACCAAGTACAAGCATACACCGCGTACAGCATACACTGAGCACAGCATACACCGAGTACAACATACACCGAGTACAGCATGAACCGACTACAGCATACCCATGTTTGTTTCTGTTCCCTTCGTTCTCATGATTACGAGTTGACCCCTGAACGGAGCTTCAGCTCCAGGCATGCCTCCTTCCACGATCGACTGCCTTCAACCATCTCGCCATGAGTGCTGAAATGTAATGTCACCATGTCACACTCCCACGATTCTGAGTCCATAATCTGCTGAATGGAGTCTCAGGACCCGGTGCACCATCCATCGACCGCCACCAAGTACTCGTCCAATCTCGCTCAATCACAGCCTCCGGAGTGTATCTCCAGACCCACATGATTACGGCCTCCAAGTTCTCATGATCATGGCTTCGAAGTCCATCTCCGAACACGCTCGATCACGATCTCGGAATGCATCTCTAATTTCACTCGATTTGGGCATCCAAGTGTATCTCCAAATCTGCTCGAGCTCCGGCTGCAAGTGTATCCCCCCGCTCACTCGATTACGGCCTCCAAGTGTATCTCCAAATACGCTCAATTACCGCCTCCAAGTGCATCTCTAACCTCGCTCGATCATGGCCTTGGGGTTTATCTCCAAATACCCTCTATTACCGCCTCCCAGTTCATCTCTAATCTTGGCCGATTACAGCCCCGGAGGGTATCTGTGAGTTAACTTGATCGTCATTGTCAGGCACACCTCGAATTGCTCTCAAGCACCGCCTGCAGCCAGTCCAGATATAGTGGGTGTGGATGGGTAGCTATATAGATACGTAGATGAGAATACAAACTGAATACATGAGTTTTAAAAATCGTTGAACGATGAGTAGTAGCGGTGATTTGCAGGAGCACCTGCAACATTCCCAAAGATGTCGTTTTTCCCAGACTGCTTTACAGTGATCCGAGGTGCTTCTAGGCTTGTCGCTGGCGCTCCCAGGTGTTCCCAAACTTATCACAATCACTCCTATGGTACTCCAGTACCAGTCTATAGAGATCCCAGTTACTCCGAAGGCCGGCCGGGATACCCCCCTACGGTCTGACACTCCGCTGAATTCAACGCATCTAAGTTTACACTCCACATCCTCTCAGACACCCCAGGAGGCTCCCAGTGACTAAATTACATTTTGCTGATTTGGATGTAGCTGTACTCTTCACGCGTCGCAAACGGATACTAGGGATTCTCTTGTTGGTTTGTCTGAAGGCAACCCTGAGCATTGCGTACCCATGGTTCAGCAATGTGATCCCTCAGCAGAGCACAGGTGGCGGGGTGTGTTTCCGTCTGTGGCAGGAGAGGTGGCAGTGGTTGAGACTGTGAGTCTGCGATGTTTTCAAGGTGTTCGAGGTAGGGAATCAGGTCCCAATCTCTGACTGGATCTGTGTTAGCATTGAATTCATGATGCGGAGCAGGTTCAAGGTGTCGGGGCGCACTGCGAATTGTCAGGTTCTTCTGGCGTGCATCTTGACGGTGTTCAGGATGGCATAATTTGATATGTTTAAGTGGCCACCTGTCTGAGGTGAACTTCTTTCGGCATGAAAACTTGGGGCAACGTAATGGGGTCTTTTCTGCCATTGTGGAGGACATTCTAGGTGTGGAGTATGCACTGTAGAAAGGGATGGAAGTTGGTGCTGGGCCTGAGCAGTCTGCTGTGGGTGTAACCTCACGATACTTTCAGCCAACATAGGAGTTTCATTGAGCCTCAACACCGTCGCAAGGAGGTTCCTTACATTCCAGGAGTTGCAAAAATGCTGCATGAGCGATGTCCCATAATACTATGAATAAAATGAAACATTACCCCCAAGCAATCCAAAAACCTTGCGACGTGTGTAATCATCAATGGCTGGGATAAATAAATTAGAACACAGGAAACAAACAGGCCCACAACCCCTAACCAAAATAAGCCGGAATATAAAAAAACCCTAAGCGAACATAACATCTCCACACGTGCGTTTATCAGTGCCTGAGGTGGATAGAGTACAACAACGGAAACTCACATGACAAGAAGCCAACCATAACCCGAAGGCAACACCCTTCGCCTTCTCTGCAACGCGAGCACTGGTTCACTCCTCACCTACTGAGCTATCCGGGTGCGGCTGAGGGAGAGGGACATCAGGTAGAGGGACATCGTGGAGACTGTCACCACCTGCCGATTAGCCAAGTAGCTGCTGATCCACATCGACATCTGAGATGTTTCCGACTGACTTAGCTTCTCGCAGAGTTGGCGCCGCTGGGTGAGGTTTGTACAGCGTCGCAAGACCCGAACACTCCAGTTCACTGAGGGGATGAGTTTCCGGAGTTCGTAGTGGTGGGCGAGGCTCCGAGGATTGTGGCAGTGGGGCCGGCACCAGAGGTTGTAGCTTTAGGGTATGCTCCCGCATCTCCTGGCCTTGCTCAGCTAGCACGATTGGCTGATAGTGTACCATGATATCTACTTTGTCTGCCGATGTATTTACCATCTCTCCCTGGCCAATCTTCTGAGGTTCTTTGCCATCATCCTCATCCTCATCCTCATCCTCCTCCTCCTCCCCATGTTCCTCCTCTTCATCTTCCTCCTTTTTATCATCACCTTCCCTTTGCATATCCACATTGCCATCTAAATCAATGCTGCACAGCGCGTCCACATCATCCTCCATGCACATATCCACATCAGAATCTTGTTCTGAGTCATATTCGGCATCCGACTCCTGCATGGAGTCGGTATGATCATCTGAGGATATTGCCAGGGAGGGTGATGCTTCTGGCTCTAAATATACCTGCTCGAATCAGCCCTCCGTGTTCCATTCCTCTTGCTCCCTGCAGCCCTCACACCGCTTCGCCTGCTTTCTTCCTGTGGGGTTTGTTTAACAATACCTTTCCCAATCCCGTTCCCCTTACCCTTCCCATTCCCCGTCCTCTCTTCAGTTGCATTCCCCATCACCTTCTCATCCTCGGTTGCCGTCGATTTCCCGTGCCCATATTGCATTCCCTTCCTTTGCCCGGTTCCGTTCTGACCGCTCTGGATGTCTTCCTCACCCTTGCCGTCATCAGTGTCATTGCCAACACCAGGACATCTCGTGCCACTGCTCGGCATTCCGGGATCCGCCCAGCTCTGATCATCATCCTCGTCAATTTTCTCATCCTAATTAAGTAGTCCAACAGGCAGGAAGTCGCCTGGTTTGTACTGCCAGCAGCTTGGCAGCTCAATCTATGCCCCGAGATTGTTGCGACCTTACAAAGAGGAAAGCTCGCCGGTGCCCTGAGCTGGTTGTTTGCAGATTGGATGGAGTGACTTGATTCCCGAAGTGGTGTGGGGTTTCCCACTTCCAATCAAACATTTCGTCTTGGGTTGTGTCAAACATTTTCCCCACATATGAGTCGAAGGCAGCCCACCACTCCCTGAAAGGCTACTACCTGCTCCTGCGGTGCGTCCACATCAGCAGGAATTGTGAACAGTGGTGAGTCATGACCGGATCAAGAATGATTATATCATCAATGAGGTCCCATGCCCTGTCATCCTTGTGCCACAAAGATTGGATATCCATATGAGTCCACAGATGTGTTCCGAGATGAATTCCTTTACACGCTCCCAATCCAACGACAGGCGTCAATTTATAACTGATGTCAGCATCTGTGCCCTAGCCTTCCCCTTTTCTTTGTGGCTGCCCTTTAATGCCATCGTGGTGAGTTCAAAATGAATCTACATCCACAGTGCTAGCATTATGATACAGTTGCATGTAGCGGAAGGAAGCCCAGAGGGAAAGTACAAAGTTGTGTAGGTTGTCGGGTGTTACAGGGATGCTATCAACAAAGTAACTACACTTATAACAAGTATCAGTAGATACTAACGTAAGTACTCAGGTACAAAGCCGTAGATCATATTGTATCTTTTCTCATGAGTATCTCCAGACAAAGCATGTTGGAAGTGTGTATAAATCGTATCCGCACGGAGGACAAAAATGCATGGTCATCTCAGATGCTCTGAAATAGATAGCATCTAAGTCGTATTGAGGTGTGACACAATACTGACAGTACATATAATTAATCTCGGTGATCAATTAAAAACATATATGTATAATTATTCTTGGTGATCAAAGTTGTAAGTGTATTCATATAATTAATGTCGGTGATTGATCAATATCGTGGCGTATGTAAATATAATCAATCACGGTGATTGATTAATAACGTAAAGTATATTCGTATAATTGATCTCGGTGATCAATTAATATTGAGGCGGTAATATCTTGCCCGTTGATACCGCAATCTAAATTGACACGTATCTTCACAAATTGCTTTCAGCATTATCTCCTTGCTATATCTGGTGTTCAGATACTGTTGGCAATATTACGTTTCAGCGTAATCTCCATTATGATCCATGTCTATTCAAACTCAACTGTAGGTACTACGCCTACACACCACCTGAAATTGCGTATAATATTGATCTGTCTTTCTGCAGGGACTTTCTAACTGTGGCAAGTTGCTGATTGCGTAAACCCAGGTATCCTTTCCTAAGATCGTGTAAGGGCACGTATGACTGCGTTCGGTCTCATAAGTATACATATGGTAATTCTAGGAATACGGTTGCAAACGTGGATGCGAGTGATTGTAGATGTCGATGTATAGGTAAGATTATTGCTAGATATCCAAGGGTCGTGGCGAGCCAAGTGTATAGAATGGGTGTTACCCGGCCCCGGTTCATGTGCCGCCATCACAGTATCCCCCTCTCTAGGTGCAGACCTCCTGGGCTGCATAAGCCATACAAGAGAAATGGAAAGGAAAGGAAAGCATTGAACAATCATGCCGCGTACATACTCGTACAAACTGAAAAGTGCTGTTACCGATTGGTACCACTCAGGGTGACCTTTCGGCGGATCCGGCACAGGGTGAAACTCCACCTTCCATTGACTGAAATCTGCAGGTAGTAAAACCCGTGCTGACGGCATTTATACAGGGCCGAGATCCAACGAAGTAATACAGTATGGAGAAGAGAAGAGAAGAGAAGAAACAGAAGAAAGGAATGCCCAATTGATACCTTTCCTCCAGTCCTCAGTTCCGAAACTCTATTGACCCATTTCCTCCGCACCCGAGCCTCGGACTTCAATTCCTGCTTCTCTCCCCTCCCGGACTCATACAGCAACCTGCCATCCAGTACCGCTCTCGTAGCTCACGTATCTCGGCACAGGTCGTTGTCGCCATTCGTCAGGGTGGTAGAGCTTTCGCTCATGAAGTGGCATCAATGAGAGCTTCAGCTGCCAGCATCAGTCGCGGCCGTTGATCATATACGTTGATTGTGTGTAGTCTCATTTGTAGACACGTAACATGTAAGTTTCTCCAAGAAGGTTGCACATACCAAGTTCAAGCGCGCTGGCGCTGTCTGAGCTCTCTGGAGTGCTTCCACATGCGCTGAGTATATTGCAGCCGGGAGTAATCAGTAAGTGGCATTACCTCATAGATGTTGCGTGATGGCGTAATCCTTGTTGGAAGTTCACTTCGGTGACCATGCGGTCGACTTCATGGTTGCGCTCTGAATAGGCGGCATTAGTTCAATCATGGTCGACATGGTAGACTTACCGGTCAACTTCTCAGCTGACTTCTTGGTGCGTGTCTCGGCAGACTGCCTCCAGGTGGGCTTTTGACTTGTCGGTAGGACTTGACTAATCTGACACGGCTATCTCCCTCATTTGTGGAAATTTGTTGCGCTGGCGACGACTTCATCATATCGATTGTTGATTGCCATTGTGGCTTGTTAGTAGTGTAACTAGGATCTCCGAATTGATATTGGGATTCATTGATGATTCGATATGTACATCAGTTCGGCTTTCGCTTGATCTTCAGACTATGTGCCTTCAGTTTTGGTCGTCCTTCTGGATCGCCCACTGTCCAGTGACTATCCTGACTTGCTCTGCCTGTTGACATACGGTCGTATGAGACATCCCAATGCGCTCAATCTCGACGTCATTGCAGTGGCACCTCTTCTTGATTCGTTCCGCCTGTTGACTTACTGTCGTATGAGGCGTCCCAATTCTCTCAATCTGGAGGTCATTGCAACGGCATCGCGTCGTGACTTTGGGCAATGATGTGAGCTGTCGCTCCTGGCCTCGTCATAGCCGTCGGTTCTCATATGTGACTTGTTGGCGACCATTTGAGGGTGGTAGAATGCGCCAATGGCATCAGGCGTGGGCGGTGTGTCATGGATCCATAACTGAGACGTAAGCTTCACACTGGGTGGTCATACTCATCATGATAGGAGCGCTTGTCAGCTCCTCGGACAGCCTCTGTGTACATTGCATTTGCAGATCTCGCCATCTCGGAAGGCAGCTTCGGTAGTACATTCCTTTACTTCGTGCTGGTCATTTGGTAGGCCTCTGGTAATGTGGTTTGGCATTCAGTTCAGTATGCCATTCAGCGATGGTTTTTTGATCCTTTGGTACACCATTCGGTAAGCTTCTCGGTCAGTGGCCTGGTACGGTAAAGATCCCTGTGATCCTCTCAACCTCCTTGGGGAGTCCTGCAACAGCGATAGGTAGCGTTAGCGATGGTTCCGGAATGTCACTTCGGGTCCGGGTCTGAGTCCAAACCGAACCGTTGCTAAATTGGCAGTCTGTGTTGTCAGTAGACCCGAACAGTCAACTCGGGTACTGTTCGATGGTAACCTCCCAACCCATCTGAAGTGGGTGGGTTGTCAGCGGGTTGCCCAGTGGGTCTATGCGTAGATTCATATAAGGCTTTCATTTTTGGAGTTTGTTAATAATATCTTATCAAGATCGCGTTTTCAACAACCAAGAATATGTTTTTGCATGCTTTGCAGCTTGCAATATCGATTAATTTGGAATCAGTGTTTTAGCTGTGATATATTGTATGTTTGCCTATCAGGGGGGTCAATAATTCCGTTAGGAATGCGAAGATCCACACGATGCCTTAATTACCAAATATGAAACAACTTCAAATGTTGACGCTCCGTTCACGCTCATTTTCAGGATGCTGCAGGGACCATGTCGCTGTTGTTTTTGCCAGTAATCGCTGCCAATAATTGGTAAATGGATGTCTCCAACCAATCGGAACATAAATTACCCAAGATGCAAAGCTGGCAATAGTTGACGCTCCATTGACCCTCATTCTCACGATGCGGCAGGGAACATGTCGCTGTAGTTTTTCCCAGTAAAGGCTGCCAATATCTGATAAATGGGTGTCTCCAACCAATTGGAACATAAATTACCCAAGATGCGAAGCTAACAATGGTTGATGCGCCGTTGACGTTCATTTTCCATATGCGGCCAGGAGCATGTCGCTGTAGTTTACCCCAGTGAAGGCTGCCAGTATCTGGTAAATGGATGTCTGCAACCAATCGGAACATGAAGTACCCAAGATGCAAAGCTGACAATTGTTCACACTCCATTGACGCTCATTCTCAGGACGCGGCAGGGAGCATGTCGCTGTAGTTTTCCCAGTAAAGGCTGCCAATATCTGATAAATGGGTGTCTCCAACCAATTGGAACATAAATTCCCCAGGATGTGAAGCTAACAATGGTTGACGCTCCGTTGACGCTCATGCTGCAGATGTGGCAAGGAGCATGTCGCTGTAGTTTTTCCCGGTGAAGACTGCCAATATCTGGTAAATGAATATTTGCAACTAATCTGAACATAAATTACCGAAGATGCAAAGCTAAAGATCATTGACGCTCAGTTGACGCTCATTCTCAGGAAGCGGCAGGGAGCATGTTGCTGAAGTTATTCCCAGTAAAGGCTGCTAATATCAGATGAATGGGAGTCTGCAACGAATCGGAAGATAAATTATCCTAGATGCGAAGCTAAAAATCGTTGACACTCCGTTGACGCTCATTCTCAGAATAGGGGGGTGACTGTGTCGCTGTTTCTTTTGCCTAGAAAAGCTGCCAATACAACGGTTATGCATAACAGCAACCAAATCGCTGTTTGATAACTGTACTTATAAAACTACAAATCATTGACAAACCGTTGACGCTCATTTTGATGTATCGTCCATTGAACATCTGCAGCCATCGATAATAGTTTTCATCATGATTTGAACATATTCGTAGTCTTTCTGACAGATTGAGACTTGGCCATGTGGAAATGCCAAGCGCAGTAACATTCTCGCACTGTTCGCTCTCACACGACTACAATCTATGTATCTTGCCAAAAGCTTCGCTGCGCCTGCTATACATCTGTTTATCAACCGATATTTACAAGCTACCGGTCACCATTCACCCATAATATATCTGTAACTAAAACTCTCAGCCAAGATACATAAGGTAGCTGGTAAAACATTGACACATTCTCTCCAATGTTTTCTACATTCCATTATTCCTCCTTGTTTTGATTGCATTGACCGTCATCATCACCTTTTCAGCCTGTCTCTGTGTCTTCCGTGTAGGCCGAATCTATCCAGGAACATTTGGCGCGGTGCTCACATCCCGCTGTTCTGGGCATTCCCGATCCTCATTGCTATTGTCTTGCTCTATCTCATACTCAACGTCTGCCGGGCAATCATCTGCGCTGTCATATGGAATATCGAAGTCCCCATTCCAGTTAAGCCAATCATCAGTGTCCGAAATGCTTTCAGGTGGGCTATTCTCATCACTTTCAAATGGATGACGGTTGATTCTCCGGATTCAGCGGACATTCTATATTTGAATTTGTCCTCCCGGGAGGTAATTTGCAGACAGAAGTGGAGGCAAAGGAGATCTTTCTGACAATTTGAATGCAGCTGCACCATGATGGTGAAAGAGTGACCAGGGTGCTTCGACGATCTCTTCCGTGTCCGAAATATATCCCACAGCGGTCATCTGCTTGTTTCGAGTGCGAGATCCCTTCTAGTTAGCACGTAGGTTTTGGCTGCCCTGCCACATATCCAAAAAGTTGTGAACCTTGGCCATTCTGTGCAATTTCTGTTCCTCCGCCGCTCCGTTCATTTCCGACTTATTTTCTGTGTTCTTTGTATTCAATAATGGGTCAGCACCTGCCAAAAGCCGGATAGTGGTTGAAGCGAAGTGCCTTGCAACCACTTTTTTGCGAAGGGTCTCGCCTGTGGTTTTTGACTGCCTCCAACCTATAACATCTCAGCCCGGGGAAAAACTGGCCTCCACTCAGACACCAGGTGCTTTGAAAGAGAATATGTGGCGTGCCACATTGGAGGTATCGGTGTACTTTCAGTGTGTTTCCTCTGGTTGGCGCCACCAGTCGGTTGTGTCCAGTAACCAGGATCTACTGGTAACCTCCACTGGGTCGGAGTGGTAATCATTGAGATTTGGGTTAGTTTACCGCTGGTTCATTGGTGCCTCAGGCGGCGAATTCAGATCCAGCCTGGGGGCGGTCAATAAGTGTGCAGCACAATTGCTTCATTCGGGTGGTGTTTCAGCCACATTGTCAGCCATTGAGTATTCGTCATCATTGCTGGACAAATCATATGGATCAGAGGATGATTGACCGGATGCTGCAGCTGTTGCAGAGAGGATTAGATTGCTGCTCGGTGAGCTTGCAAGTGTATTGACCGGCACATGTCAATGTTAGACACAGTATTCATCCTTCACATACTTCAGAACGGCCACTTGGTATTGGGTTGTATAGAATGTCCCGTCCTTAGGATAAATATCGATTCCCTTCTCCCACTTTCTAAAAGATTGCAGCTTCCGGAAAGGACCGAGGATATGTGCAGAAATGAGAAGCATGCCCCTCCATGGAGTCACTTCAGTGTAATATTTGGACAGCATCTGTCAAGCTGACTTCACGGCGAAGAACAAGTCTTCCTTCCAGTGAGTCTTCTTCTTGGCCAAAGCTCACATCACCCCATCCATGTGATCCAACATGTCATTGTACACTGTAATGAAGTGATGCAATGTGACTGTATGCCTCTTTGACATCCACAGAGTCCAATATCGGAATGGCATCAACACTTCCATGACATACTTCACAATGGTCCATTCATCTGGTGTTGTGAAGAGTGACCATTAATCACTGTATTTAGGATTTTGAATCCACTCGCCTGTGAATTCCCATGATCAGAAGGCGCGCTCGAGCGACTCCCGTGCAGAGTTCCAGCGCGTCTTGACATCCACAATCGGAAGTAAGGCGAAGTGGACTTTGGCTTTCCGACAGTCACTGAAGTTGTTTCGACAACCAGGCATCAGCGTAATCAATACATCAAGCATTCTCTGCTATTTGAAGGTCAATTTCAGGACTTTCAAAATATCATGAAATACGTACTTTCTCGATTGTCTTTGCTATACCTGGTTTCATGGCCGACCCCTTATTGATTCTAGCATTGCCCTCTTTTCGAAGTCTTTGACACTTCCCAATGCCTATGCTTTGACTCTCTCCAAATTGCTGATCGCGCTCATGGGCTTCCCAAGACTTGGTCCGGTCTTTTACACTGAGACTGGTCATGAATGTACCTAAAGCCAGCGGTATGATGTGCGCCATGCATGGTATGTGGTTCCTCAATGCAGGCCACTCGATTCCAGAGGCCTCAAGTGTTGATTGCAGCACGTGTGTCATCCAGTAATTTCAGTAATCATTAACAGTCGTAATACCAACCACACGGCCGTCGGTAAGCTCGCAACGATCAATCACGTCCTTCAAATGTACGGCTACCCTTGCTCCAGTATGATGGCCCTTGCCCTATCATCCGTAATTAGCTTGTGAAACGGGAAAAGACCAGGCGATGAGTGTCAGCAACGGGTCCGGGTAACCCGCCAGCAGTCCGGGTTTTGGCCAGTGATCCGGTTCAGTTCGGTTGCACACCTGGCCAAACACCCGACCCGCTTTGTGTTGGCGGGGTTGTTACATGGACGGGTCATATACCCTCGGTTATTTGGCCGGGTTGGAACCGGCCCACGGTTCCATATTACTGTTCCTACAACTTTGGCATTTCTTTGGCTCCAAGTAAGTTATTGAGTTCTGATCGAATCCTGACATATTCAGTATGTTGATTGCGCAGTTTTAGCAGCTCTTTCACCTCCTGCCTTCAGAATTGCGACGCGACCAATATTCGTTGAGTCACTGTGAAATAATGCCAAATTTGATGCAAAGTTTGCTGGTTTTCAATAGTGACCCAAGGAATATTGGTCGCATCGGAATTCTGAAACACGGAGGTGAAACAGCGGCTAATGGCATACAATCTTTGTACTGATCATGTCACGATACGATCAGAACTCAGCTACTTAATTGCAGCGAATGTTCTAAAGTTGAAATGCCAGGTTTCTGGGGGTAACACTGGCCCAATCGCAAAGATCCAGGTTTTCGTGGAGTAAAACCAGATGCAACAGTCCGGTTCCAGATTGGAACTGGACCCGGAACAGAACCGGCAGTTTGACCCGTTCCTAACACTATATGCGATCAACCTCATTGAAAGATAGTTGAACTTTAAGCAATGCCCAGTTTCCATTCATATATTATGCAATGACCAATGTTATGGCTTCTTTCGTTTTTGATGCCCACCCGTTCTAATTCAAACCAACTTCATCTTGCGATAGCAATAGCTTCTTAATTGCATCCACGGTTAGTGCATATTCCCTCTGGCAAATGTTGCTAAGGGTCGTAGTGGACGACAGCACTTGTTCATCGCATGATGGCTTGTATGACTGTCGTAGCTCCAGATTTGATATAGCGTTCCATGGAATATGAGCCAAAACAAATCCTAACATGAGGTAGCGATTCAACGTGTCTTGGTGAAATTCGGAAGTTTCAAAGTTCTCAGCTGCCAGTTTGGAACGTTTCATCTGTCATTTTGGTCAATATGGATCAAGCTGGAGGTCAAATATGATATTCCTTAGCAAACTTACTATTGTGATTCCTCGACTTCCTTGCCTCTTCCGGAAGGCCAAAGTATTTTCAACAACCGTTGAACTAGTCAATTCAGTAACCTCTGACTCTTTTAATTTGTTTAACTTTGCGATGTGAGCTTTCACCAGCAAGTATTTCCCCATTTAGCTGGTCCCATGTTCTGATGGATGGCAAAGAACTTGATGACACATGATATATATGATGCCCGGGATGCCAGTCACCTCAATTCCGCAGTGCAAATAGAATCGCCACAAAGGCACATGTCTAGAATTATTCCAAGCAATTGGCCGCATTGAGCCTACATTCATTGATGCCCACCAAGCATCAAAGATGATTTGTAAAGTCAGGTCGCTCAAATCATGAATGAAGACACGTTCATTCTTGGAAGAGATCATAACCTCAAGAATGAGGTATTTAAAGATTTTGAATCCGACATCAAGGTAGGAATTTGATTGCTGCGTGATCCGACTCAAAAGGCGGCCAAAAGTTAAATTATAGTAAAGAAGAAAGCGGATTCTTATATATTGACCAAAGCTACAAGCAAAAAATAATCAGATCTGTGAGACATTGCATGCATATTTGCGAAGTTGTATACAACAACATATTGCAAAGACTGACTGTGTAAGACTCAATTCTGGACAACACAATGCAGTTTGTTGCTGTGTAGCTTATTGAGCCCCCACAAGAATTGTTGACGTTCCGTGGGCACTGATTTGTAGGAGGCGGACGCATTATGGTCACTAGCATTTTTCCCCATAAAGGCAGTCGATATGTTGGATATGGGATAACAACGTTTCATATCCCATAGGTTGTCTAAGATGCAAGACCAAGAATCGTTGACAGTCCGTTGACACTCATTTTAGGAGGTGGTAGCCATATTGTCACTAGCATTTTTGGCCATAAAGGCAGCAGATAAGCTGATTATAGGATAACGCCATTCCATAACCCTTAGAGTGTGCAAGATGCAAGACAAAAGATCGTTCACGCTCCGTTGATGCTCATTTTTGGGAGTTGGTTGCTGTATGGTCACTACCATTTTTGCCCCTAAAGGCGGCCGATACATTGATCATGGGTTAACGTCAATGCATAGCACTTTGAGTGTTCATCATGCAGAACCATAAATCGTTGACGCTCCTCCAACGCTCGTCCTTAGGAGGAGGTAGCAATATCCTCAGTAGCATTTTTGCCCATAGAGGTGGCCGATACTAAGATTATGGGTTGATGGGGTTGCTTTGCCCTTTGATTATCCAAGATAAAAGATGAAAAATCATTGATGCTCTGTTGACGCTCATTTTTAGAAGATAGTAGCGATGTCATAGCCAGCATTTTTGGCCTTAAAGGCGGCCAATACTTTGACTATGTGTCACAGTGACCAAGTCTATTATTGATTATCAGACTCACAAGACCAAGAATCGTTGACGCATCATTGATGCACATTTCCAGGATGGGTCAACCAGCGTGTCACTATCATTGTTGCCTATAAAAACCACCAATACAATCAGTTTGGAAGGATGTGAGTATGCAGCGGTTTGTTTGCTGAAAATGTAAGACTAAAAATCGTTGACGCTCTGTTGACGCTCGACTTAGTGACATACTAACAGTCAGTGGTTGCTCAACAATTGCATGCAAAAATGCATACAGTGGTTATTGGCAGCCAATAATTCCTTTCTATATATAAACATTTGAATCCAAAATCTTCCAAGCCTCTCAAATTCTGATCTAGCACTTGACATGTTATCTGTGGGATGAATGACGTTAGCCGACCACATTCCAGCGCTTTCAGGCAGCAATTAAGCACATCCAGATCTGTATACTAGTTATTGATATATTTAGCCCAACTTCCTCACCTTTCCTCATCCAGCTCATTCGCCATGATTTCCATGATCTACTATAAGCAATTTTCAACATCTTCACCATGTGCACCGGGTCTATGCAGAGAGTTATGCAGTTGGATGAATGTTTGTATGCAGCATGACCGTTGTCATTCATCCGGGTTCGTGTTCAGCATCAACCTCCTCACTCATGACTTGTATGACATCACTGACTTAAACTTTGTTAGTGAGTTTTGTCTCTCATTTAGTTGAAATAGTCTGACTTAACAGTAAACAGCAGGATGATATCACATTCAGTGGTCAACAGTCAATACGATGTAAATTTAAGAACATTCGCATTCACTATCCGACCCTTGCACATGCACAGACGAATGATCATGTCTCACAATTTTGTCACTGAAATCAAGTAACAGCTGACACATAGCAAAAGACGTTCATGTATTGCATTTCGAAGTGATTCATCATCATGAAGGTTAATTTGCCTATTCATTCCCCCGGCGACGCAGGAGCCGTCAACATGTCTTCGTCAGAATCTGATTTCTATATGGTATTTAGTTTACGACGCTATATGCAAGGGTTATAGCTTATGGGTTCAACATGCTTTGATATCTAAATAATTGACGAATCAGGCGCATGGGCGGGCGGGAGGGACGGAATGTGTTCCTGTGACTGGGGTTTCCGCTATCCAAGCCTCATATGACTACTCAGCGGTCACAAAGTCAATAGCGGCCTGTGCAATTTTCCGGGGACACTATCAAGTGTCTCCAATGGCTCATCACATGTCGTCGGCGAAGAACAGGTTGCAATGTCTTCTCTTTGGGATTGAACGAAAGCCGGAACGTTCAATTCGGTAGTCCCATACTTCTGATCTCACTCACAGAAGTAGTTGGCCGTGTCTCCCCAGCCAGGTTGCGTCAATTTGTCAAACTTTATCTGTTTCTGCCGAAAACGCTCCATGCGATGCTGTACTGTTTTAGAGATTGTGCCCATCACCCAGCCGGGTTCGTCATCTTCGCTCAGCTTGACCAGCTCAGGGTCGTGTTCATCATCATCCTCGTCTTCCCCTCTTACGGGGGTTCTTAATCCCAACAATCTATACAATATTTATTGAATCAAGTACAGCAGCCTATCTAAGTATCTCTTTCTTTCCGCGTATTATCCTAAGACTCAACCTCTTGCTCCTCTGTTGCAACAGCTACCAATCTGGAACGTGACCACAAGCCGTCTGCTCGATAGATGTAATTTATACCTCACCGTCGAACAACCACTCTTCAGAATATTCCCCGAATGGTAGCGCGCCGGTGTTCAAGTATCTCAGCACCAGGAAGTCACTACCTTCGAGTTCGCAGAAATGACAAACCACTTGGTAGGTGTGGGTTAAATGATGCTCTTCCAAACTGCATAGAAAATTGCCAAAAGTCTCGACAACTTGGTGCAGTGCGTACTCGGACGGTGTTGACCTGTGACCAGGCATACAAAGCGTGATCACAAAGGTGGATAACGGAGGCAATTTTTGAAAGTGTTATTTGTATAATAGATAGAATTCTTAATAATAGTTTAAGATTGTCTTCGGTGCTCTGTGTTGAATGTTTCTCCCTGCTTGTCCCCTCAATTCCTTCGCTACGATGCTGTCTGTTTATAGCAACATCCCAGGCCCTCACCCCTAGCTGCTATAACCACGAACGACCTTATCGTTATCGTGTGTATATATGTAATGCGGTTTTAAAGCATTACACTCCTGACAATCAGGCCATCCATTGCAGGCAAAGACAGACTTAAATCATCACCCCGCGCGATTGTATCTGTCGGTAGTCGGAACTTCCACCAACCGAGTTGTTGAAGCTTATTGCCTCTTAAATCCCTCATCCACATGAGTTACTTAATTGCATCATAGATTTAATCAGCGACCAACCGATATGATGCCAACGTCGATTATTGACGCATAAGCTCGTGTCCAATAGGTGGTTACATTGCGATCCAGACTGAATCAAATTATTGAATAGTGTTCGCTCTATGATCTAATCCTACGTCATTGATCCCTCAGGTACATCATGCTGAGGTCGAGACTATTCTCCGACCGGATCGTTCTCTGCCATATACTTACTCTCTTCAGGTCGGGGTGAAGAGTCCTCTTTATCGCATGTTGACTATCAACTGCCATGCATAATTTATACGCATGGCCCGCAAAGTGTCTAGGTGTGAACGAAGTACTCACATCTCATGCGACTAATATGAACTCCCGCTAGAGAGCATAGTACTGACCACTTGAATGATACATGCATAGGTGATATGCATATCGTAAACATGTATGCATCTTGTAATCATAAACAAGTATCATTATTGCTACTAGGAGACAACCCCTAACATCCCCATCCTCTCTATCGTTGGATCATGCAAGATTGCTCAGACTATCTCCAATGGCGTTCAACATCTCCTCAAATGTTGTTTCAGGCTTTGTGGTTGTCAATCCCGCCTTTTCAGCATTTCTCATTTCTTCCTTCATCTGCTAATCGCTGTCTCTGCGACGTCAACTTGCGTTCCGGCCACAGCGGTCTCTCTTACCACATAATGCTCGATCTATTTCTCCTTGTCTTCGTTGCTTAAAAAGAGTGTTTCTCGTCGTTTCCCCGCCTCAAGCTTGGTTTTGGATCGCTAGCTGCGCAACGCTCCAAGATCTCGGACCCTGTCTCCTCTGAAGCCCCTGTTGCCTCCACTCGCATGATGACGTCGTCGTGTGGTGCACTTTGTCGATTTGCCATATATGCCTGCTGGCAATGGCGAACAGTTCTTTTTCAGAGCATTGACCATTGTATTCTGTGTTGACTTTGTTGATGGACGAGATGTTGGATGTTGCAAGATATGGATGACATGGAGGCAACCTGCCTCTCTTATGTCGAGGATGGTCTGCATCATCGACTTGAACAACGCAAAATCTATGTTTTGACCGTCACTGAATTGGGAATAGCAATGCTAACCATCCATCATTTAGCGTCTGTTTCATGAAAGTTCCATAGAATAATTCGAGACAAAGATCAGCAGACGTCCTTTCTGTCAATGAATGTACTGTTTCTATCCCCCAAACCAGACATTTTGGCGGTCATTCACGATGATTGATCCCTGTAAACAAATACACAACATCGAACCGACTTGGTGCAAATCGCAGGACGGTTAGATTCCTGTGTAACCAGCAGCTATATGCAGCAGGATTTAGTTTGTGTAGAACGTGCAAGTTAGCTGTTACGCATTCCACTTTGACTTGAAGCTAACTATCTGTTCCTCAGGACTTCCCACTTCTTGTCATTATCTTCTTGCTCAGGACTTCCCACTTCTTTTCGTTATCATTATCTCTTCACTTCCACTGCAGCACATCTTGGCTCCACAAACACCTCGGCAAGGTGAGCGTGTAACAGAATTGAGCAGAATGATGGGCGCTTCTTCCAATACACCACCCACTGAGACCCAACTACAATGCTGTAACACCAGGAGATTCACCCTAAGTCCTAATCAATAAATGTCCCTAATGAGTTCCGGACTTATAAAGATTAAGATGATTAAAGCTTCACTCAGGATGCATATAAGGATTACCACCAAAGATAACAAGGTAACTGTTCCGTTCTCTGCCTCCGAAAGATAGTATCGACTGAAGTGTATCGTCTTTAAGATATCAGCATGCTGATGAACACGACTCCAGGAGAGCCTGAGAGAAGTATACTCTGATTCACCACACTATTGTGATGACTCTGGGACTTCCAACGGATGCTAGAGTATCATCCCAACAACCGGCACTTCAATTCGAGGACTGACTGTCCAAGAATTCAATGACTCTAACTATCGACTTGTCTTATAAGGAACCGCAAAGTAGTTTCGCCTGAGCAGAAGGAATAGTGCCGACTCAAGAGTATTCTAGTGGAAGTATCCTTTTAACCACGACATCACCGGGCAGGTTCTTCGGACACCCTTCGGTCTCAGAAGTATTGTCTTGCTCTCTTCCCAATCAACGACTTGCTTTTACTAAGGTACTAAGAATAACCAAGTATAAAGAGTGATGGGTTTATCTGTAATATAGAACTGAAGCGGAATGAACAACTCCGGACTTCAATAGAGAAGTAACCTCGTTGACTTCAATACAGAACTGATAGATAATACACGGGAATAAAGTTAACGTTTAACCTCCAGATCGAGAAGGTCAATAGGTATCTGTAGATAAATCTTAAGGTAGATTGTATTTTCGATAGAATGTTATCGATATCCTTCCTCCATGTCGGTATCGCTGATATATATCAGACGTTTCACACCCTTAACAATCCTAAGACTGCCAAAGCCTGTTTCGGAGTTCACATACGTAACCGCCTTTTCATCGTTGCCTTCTACCATTGATGGTCGAGTTCTAACTCCCATGAGAATTAACTACGTCATCCAGCTGAAGAGGTCGTATTGCGACACTATTACTATTGGCAATACCTCGTGTGACTACGAGCTTGTCTGAAGCCAATTATCAACAAATAGGTTCATGTCACCAAAGGCCGGTGAGAGTGCCCTCTCATATACCCACCGGGTACGTAACTGTGTAATGATTGCGGCAAACGACAGAACCCCTAATTTGACTATGCTTTATTGGAGCCAAATATACAGTATTCTGCAACTGAGTTGTTTTGCCATATATTGAACGGAGAGTATCCCGCGCCACGCAGAACATATGAAGAGTCCAAGGTCCCACTTGCCCAGACCGAAAAAGTGTAGTTGAACTAAGGGTTGATTCATATAAGTCCATTCGGTAGACTGGGCTGCGATATATCAATTATTGCATATCGATGTTATGGGGGTAACAACACCTACCCAATATTCTTCGCTAAGTACTTCAAGGTGCGTACGGCCGTAGATCGTAATGTATACAATCTTTGGAATCAGAACTATCGGTAGGAATGTTTTCCTCTATCGATTTCCGGAGGTTCCTCTTCTCGGGGAAAGTAGCTGTTCCTTTATCTAGTTTAATTCCTCGGATGCGATCCTTGACCTGATGACTTCCCTTCTTATTGAATGGCTAGGCGCAATGCAAGCACTCACCCACTGCCTTTCTTCTGGAAATCTCGCAGTCATCAATTCCGTCCGCCTTACTATAATTCTTCTGTTCTTTAATCGCAGCAGCTTTAGAAACCCTCTTAGATTGCATTAGGTATTTCTTATATTTCCTTGTCGGGTTTATCTGACCAGTTATTGTTTCTCTGGAAACCTTTAAGGCCGCTATCTCTGTTAAGCGCCAAGATTCTCTCAAGTACTGTTCGGTGTTGTCTAGTACTTGATCAATTCGTGGATCCTCGGCAAGGTCCCTAGGGGTAGCCGAAACTTCTCTGGGAAGTTGCTCTTGTGGAGGTGGATCCCTGTCGCTTTGGAACTCATCGATATGGGAAACTAATTCCCGCTCAAGTCCGATAATCGAAGCTAACCACCACACACACTGTACCACGAAGATTTGCTGAGTTTGTCTTGCGTAACCTATATCACACTCCAGAGCGTATACAATAATATTGTTATCATTCTCGAAGGTAACTGGCATCTATCTGCTTAGAGAGTAATCAATGGTGCGGGGCTGCCGCTACACAAAGCTAATAGATTCTAGGTATAATTGCAATATATATAGGTATCATAATAACGCAATAATAAATAAAGATATTTCTCTGCTGGTAGGTGTGGTTTTGTTTCTAGCTGTTCGAGCTTGTCTTCTTCATTGCCGGAACAATGTGATCTCTGTATAGTCCCTTGGGAATGGTTTTCTCCAACTGGAACTATGATTCAATCCCTCAATGATAGCTATGTATCGGAGCATCTTGTGGCCCCTTGCCCGCGCTTCGACTAACAATAGCCACGCATCCCTTTGGTCATCATGTTCATGCAATGTGGTTTCAAAGCATTACGCTCCTGATAAGAATCAGGCCATCCATCGGATGATATCATATCGACTCATAAATCAAACCATAACTTCAACTTTGGCCATCAGCAAAAATCATCTCCGTCCGGGCGGAATGGCTCCGTCAGAGTGTTTTCGCTCCGTCAGAGCCATCAGAGACACCCCGGTGGCAGATTACTCCGCGCCCGGCGTCAATACCACGCGGCGCGTTGCATATAGCCCTCCGATCGCCGTTTCGCCGTTTCTTCTCCCTCGGTCGGTCTCCTATTTTAAACAAACAGTCTGGCGTTGTGGCCAACTATGACCATACGTCGGAATGGGTTCATTGGGTACACGCTGGCATAGGGATTGCAATGCACTGGGTGACGCAGCGAAAATCTCTGCTCGCGTTCCTTCTACATTAAGCTCGAGGAGCGTAGGAAGGTGGGAAGAGATGATACTACCCGGCCGTGAGGATCCACGCAATGGCGTGGAACCTCGTACAGAGCGAGCAAGACCAAAAGTTGGGAAAGATAGAGTGTGTATTTTCGTTGTATGACAAGATGAGATGAAAATGAGATGCTGTCTATCTACCCCGGGGTCTCCCGAATATATACTCCACGTCGCTCAT